>OGYS01000372.1_pt1 | contig 29411 bp, 31 predicted proteins | sample 1576611 | NCBI WGS metagenome assembly OGYS01 (sample SAMEA3541571, study PRJEB24748) | human gut metagenome | biome: human gut; feature: human-associated habitat; material: faeces | place: China | collected 2012
AAGCGGTACGCGAGCTGGGTTCAGAACGTCGTGAGACAGTTCGGTCCCTATCTGTTGCGGGCGTAGGAATATTGAGAGGAGCTGTCCTTAGTACGAGAGGACCGGGATGGACGTACCGCTGGTGCACCAGTTGTTCTGCCAAGGGCATAGCTGGGTAGCTAAGTACGGACGAGATAAACGCTGAAGGCATCTAAGCGTGAAACTCCCCTCGAGATAAGTGTTCCCATCCTTCGGGAGTAAGGCCCCTTGTAGACTACAAGGTTGATAGGTCAGGAGTGGAAGTGCAGTAATGTATGGAGCGGACTGATACTAATAGGCCGAGGGCTTGACCTTAAATGTTAGGTAACCTCGAAAGATAGCTTGCGAGTAGGATTGTTCAGTTTTGAGGGTGTAAAGAATTAAATTACACTTTCAGATTGTGAATGAGAAAGTAAAGCACACGAAGTGTGCAGGTAAAGTTTTCTTTGCATACTTTCTTGTACACAAGAAAGTATGCACCATTAGCTCAGTTGGTAGAGCAACTGACTCTTAATCAGTGGGTCCACGGTTCGAGCCCGTGATGGTGTACCAGATTCGGTGCGCTGTGGGTTCGAGAGAGTCCACAGCGGAACCGAGAAATACCGGAAGTCTAACTGTTATGGCCCGTTGGTCAAGCGGCTAAGACGGCGGCCTCTCACGCCGCAAACGGGAGTTCGATTCTCCCACGGGTCACCAAATTTCTTCAAGAAAGATGTTGACAGTAGGCTGATGGTATGGTATAATAAAGCTGCACAGGAATGTGCAACGAAATAGTAGGTGTTAATGGTGACGAGGGTACACCTGTTCCCATTCCGAACACAGTAGTTAAGCTCGTTTACGGTGACAATACTTGGCTGGCGACGGCCCGGGAAGATAACTCAACGCCTACATCTAAAGCAGCAACGAAAGTTGCTGCTTTTTTGTTTTAATTATTTTTCTTGTGAGCTTGAAGTGAAGTTGGGTGTGCGTGGCAGCGTCTGTACCGGTATGCTTTTCGTAGTAATCAGCACGGGAGGCTTCGCCATGCAGTACATTCATTTGCCCTCTGGCCTAAGGCAATACCGCACAATTAAAGCAGCGGCGATTTGGCCGCGTCAAGTAAAGTTCGCAAAAGCCGCAAATTACAATATCAAGTTGAGCATTTCATCTGTTAGAATCAGTCTGGTGGCGGAAGACGATTCGCCCATAGCTCCACAGCCAGAATGTCATCATCGCTCTAATCTGAAATCCGCTTTCCCTTTGGTATAAAGCGTCGGATCAGGCCATTGTGGTTTTCTATTGCCCCTTTCTCACAGGATGTATACGGATGGGTAAAGTACACTTTCGTATTCGTTCCTGTTTCCAACTCTGCCAGCCGGGCAAACTCAGGATCGTTATCCGTTGTGATGGTACGGAATACCTTGCTGAAGTAATCCCCCAGTTCAGATTGCATCTTCTGAAAAGCAGCAGATTGATCACCTCAAGGCCCATAAATCCCCGAACCTGCTTGCCGCCGACATGGACATTGTTGGTGGCCTCCACGTTGTAAAGACGTTCGTTCTGAGCTAGCTCCGAGCTGAGCCGGTTTGCCGACATGGGCTTCTGTACGTTATCGTCGCATCATCTCGTATAGGCTTCATAGATTGCCTTGGAGCTGGCCTCGCTGTCGGCCTTGAAACGAATATAGCCCTCAGATTGCAGAAACTCGATCACATTGTTGCTACTGCGCTTGACCGTCTCCATATTCTCTCTGGCCTTGCCCGAAATGCTGAACTGATAGTTGTTCCCAATCAACCGGTGCAGACCCTCCAGACACCAGAGAAAATGCCCTCCTTTTCCTGCAATAGCTTATCCACCAGAAATGGATCATCCGCTCGGCCTGCGGGCCGGCCTTTGGTAGTCAGCATGATTTGGCGTCGGAAGAAGCCATCGGATTTGTCGTGCAGGGCGTTCAGCGCACCGTTTCCGAAGCAGAGGAAGCGCACATACAGCTGGCTCTAGTAGCTCTGGACGCCCTTGCGCGCCATGTCCATCTTGCACTCGGAGGTCACGATAGATTTGATATAGTTGGTCTTGGGCAATGCGCTCATGTCCATATCGTCATCCACCATCAGGAGCTTGTTTTCCAAATCCGCACGGCTGAACCGATTGCTCTCCACCTTCTGGATGCTGGTGGTATTCATGCTGTCCCCCAGCGGGGAGCGCATGACAAGACCGATGCGGCTTTTGCCCGCGCCGCCCTTGCCGATGAGCATGAGCATCTTCTGCCACTTGGTGGTGGGCAGCAGACAGTAGCCGAGAAACTCCTGCAAGGCGGGAATGTCCTCTGCTTGGAGCAACTCAGATAAGAATTTCAGCCAACGCTTCGACGCAGGTACGCTGGGATCGTAGGAGACGGTCAGGCGGTTGTTGCAGTAGCTATTGTCGGCACTGAAGCTGCCGTCCGTGAAAAACGTCCCGTTGGCAACATGGATGCGGTCCGTCTCAATGGGCAGCGGCGGCGAATAGGCTTGCAGCTTGATGCTGGCAAGTAAATTCGCAACCGTCTTGGAGAGATTGGCGGTCAGCACGCCGGAGATTGTCAAACTGGCAGATTGGGACACGGTGAAGTCAAACGTTTTTGCAAAAGCCGCGATACAATATGTGAGGTATCTTTTAAGGAAGGCATCCGCGAAGCAAGTTATCGTCTTGTATGTTAAATAGGTCACGACTTGCAGGGCGGTTGCTTTTTGCGTGAACTCCAGATAAAGCCTATTCTTTGGTTCCTAATGCGCAGTTTTGGCGCTCCGGTGTTAAAATATAAAAGCGCTCAAATAATGCAGTTGGAAACACACGCAAGGACCTGTTAAAATTTTTATAAAATATCTTTTGTATCTTTCATCCCTTTAGGTGCTCTCGTTCGTTATACTGACAGAAAAGGCGGTGAGGCGGTGGAATATAGCGATCATGAACTGGTGCGCGGGATCAAAGGCGGAGATAAGAGCGCACTGGAGCTTTTGGTTCGCCGCTGGTATCCGCGAATTTACGGATATGTTTTCAAATTGACCGGGCATGAGCAGGACGCTTATGACTTGACGCAGGATGTTTTTATCGCAATGATGCAGAGCATCGGCAGTTATACGCCGTGGCGGAAATTTGACAGCTGGCTGTTTACGATCGCGCATAACAAATGTATGGACTACTTTCGCTTTCGACAGAAAATCGTTCAGGTGGAAGACACCGTGTTCGACCGACCCGATCCGGCTGCCTCGTTTGAAGATATGGCAGCGGTCTCCATGTCCGTAAAAGCCGCGCTGGAGAAGCTGCCTGCCGCACAGCGGGAGGCAGTGATCTTACATTATTTCCATCAATTTACCGCAAAGGAGATCGCACAAATGACGAACACACCGCTGCCGACGGTCAAATCACGGCTTCGTGCCGCCAGAAATACACTCTCAGATAAACTGCGGGAGGACTTCGAATGAACGATCGAATGGAACAGGAAATCCGCCGCACCATTTTGCGGCTGCAAGCGTCCATGCCGGAGCCAAGGGACCGGCAGACGCCGGTCTTCACGCTGCTGCGGATCGCCGCAGGTGAAATAAACGGGGGCCTGCTGCTTGGGCTTTTCGCGGGTGCATTGATTTTCGGTCTGCTCAGCGTCAGGGCTTTGTCTATGCCGATGCTGACGATCTTCTGCACCGCGCCCATGCCGATGCTCCTGCTGTTCCACCGGTATGTGCTCGCCAGTAACCAGAACATGCGTGAATTGGAGGCTACATTTCCGTATTCCTATCCGGAGATGCTGGCTGCGCGGTCTGTCGTGATCTCATGCTGCATGTTCGGCGCTCTGGTGCTCCTTTCCGTGATGCTGCACGTTTCTGCGAGTGAGGCGTTTTTGCGGCTGGCGCTCTGCGGCGCGGTACCGAGCATTTATCTCTGCGCGCTGCTCCTGTTTTTGTCTGCTTCGCTCCGCAATTCGGAAGGGCTGTCCCTGCTTGCACTCGTCTTTTGGGCGGCGCTCTGCTTCCTCGTGACGGTACTGCCGTTTGACCGGCTTTTGCAGCTCTGCTCCACCGCTGCCTACGCTGTGCTGGCGGCTATCGGACTGATTTTATACGGCATTCTTGTATACAATGTTCAACGAAGGAGGGAGCATTATGACATGGCTCATATCGGATGAAGCCAGAAAGCATCGGGCGTTCCGCGAGGTCTGGGTCGCGTATCTCCTTGGCGGGTTGTACCTGCTGCTGGGGCTATACACGGAAATTTCGGAACAGAATTACAGCGTGCTCTATGATGCACGGCAAAAGTGGAATTTTGTTCAGCAGAATATCTATTCCTATGGCGCGACGCTGACGGCGTTTCTGCTTGCGGTCGGATTGCCACGGCTGGTCTGCTGCGAAAAGGAATACCGGACGGACGATCTTGTCGGGACGGCAGCGCTTGGCCGACGGTACACATGGAGGGCGAAAACGGCGTTTACGGTCCTCTATTGCGCGGTCGTTGTTTTCATCATCGGCGCAGCCAGTCTGCTGGTAAACGGCGGCGCGTTCGGGTTCGAAGGCGCCCTCTCCTCTGTTGCTGGATGCGTGTATTTTGCGGATACGGCGCTGCCGCCGATGTCCAATCTTGCGTACTGTGCGATCCAGTATGGCTTTCTGTTCCTGGGCGCGTTATATTTCGCCGGGTTTATCCTGATCGTCGCTGCGCTGACACGGCGGACAGCGCTCAGTCTGTTCCTCTGCGGCGGAAGCTATCTGCTGTTTTTCGCGTATTCCGCTGTCGGGCCTCAGCTGCCGGAGCTCCTTCGTGTGCCGATCGACGCGCTCTATCGGTTCGGCTTCGGTGGGTATCTGCTGCAGGAGAGCTATTCGTGGGTCTTTCCATATTTGTGGTCGGACGTATGGAAACCGGTCCTGCTGGGGATTGGCATGATCCTTCTGGAGTTTTTCCTCTTTTGGAGGATATGGAGGAGGAAAGCAAAGGCATGAAGGCTGATCTGATCCGCTGTTTCCGGAATCCGCTCTACTGGCTCGTTCTGGGCGCCGGGTTATCCGTCCGGGCTGTCCTCGCCTATTTCGATTCCCGATTCCGCAGCGATGCGTTCTGGTCCTTATCCGCAGAATTCTGGAATAAGATAGGCTCCGTAACACTCGGTTTTCTGGTTCTGCTCGTTCTGATCCGTCTGTTTTCCGCGGATCGTGAAACAGGAGTCTTTCCTGTCATCAACAGCACCGCCTATGGTCGAAGCACGCTGTTCCGGAACCGGTTGATTGCCGGGAGCATTGCCGCTTCGGCTGGTGCTGTGCTGTTAGCAGCCGGAAATCATGCGCTGTCAATTCTCATTTCCGGCAGGCTTCCCCAACCGGATGGTTGGAATCACGCATGGTTCCGCAGCACGGCGATCGTTCTCATCGGAACAATTGGATTTTTCCTCTTTGCAGCATTTGTATGTGACAGTCTGAAGAATCAGCCAGCGGCCATGTGCATCTGCGGAGCTCCGTTTGCGTTCAGCTATTTTATCAATGCCGATGTGCTGAAAAAGTTTGAATTCTTCTGGTTTGTCCGGTATGGATTTTTTGCAGAATGGATGCGTGGACGGAGAATCGGTGTGACCCCGGGAGTCTGGGGTGTCTGGTACGCGCTGTTATTGGGTGGATTATTATTGGCCGCCATCCATCAAAGAAAGGAGCGCAAGGAATTATGAAGCTTTCCTTCGAACATATAAGCAAGCTCTACGGCAATACGGCCGCGCTGCAACAGATCGACCTGACCCTCGGGTCAGGCGTCTATGGCTTGCTCGGTCCAAACGGAGCCGGGAAGACGACGCTGATGCGGATCATGACGGATCTGCTCGCCCCATCGACCGGACGTGTATTGCTAAATGGGCAAGACATTGCGGTCATGGGTGCCGCGTTCCGGAAAAAGCTCGGCTATCTGCCGCAGGATTTCGGCGTTTATCCGAATTTCACAGCGGAGCAGTTTCTGCTCTATATCGCCAGATTAAAGGGCTTGTCAAAGTTTGAGGCCAAGCGGCAGACGGATGATCTTCTGCATATGGTCGGTCTGGAGGACAAAAAGCAGAAAAAGCTGAAAGGTTTCTCCGGCGGACAGCGGCAGCGTGTGGGAATCGCACAGGCACTGCTTGGAGACCCCGAAATTCTGGTGCTGGACGAGCCGACAGCTGGGCTTGACCCGGAAGAACGGATCCGGTTCCGCGGTATCATCAGTGATCTTTCCCAGCAAAAGCTCGTTTTGCTGTCGACGCATATTGTATCGGACCTCGAAGCAGTCGCAAACGAAATCATTCTGCTTCGGAAAGGTGTTGTCCTCGGAATGCAAAAGCCTGCTTCGCTGCTGGAGCAGCTGAACGAGCAAGTCTGGCTCGTTACAGTTCCTGCTGCGGACGAAGCGGCACTCACAAAGCAATATACCTGCAGCAATGTCATGCACACAGACGGAAAAAGTGTGATCCGTCTGCTCAGCAAAAGCGCCCCTCGACCCGACGCAGTACCAACAGCACCCAATATGGAGGATATGTATCTATATTATTTCGGTAGATGATCGTCCGGATGATTCTGACTGGATCTCGGGTGCAGTAAAGTGCAGACTGTTTAGAAGGCAGCTTGCAAGTTTTTAGACCTGCAAGCTGCTTTTCTCCGTAAACTCAGAGCCGATTTTGCTGCCGAAAAATCTCTGGGAACAAAATTTGAGCGGTTGTTCGCAGCACCTCTCAGCAACTCATTTCGCGCATTTTCTGGTACGAAATCATTCAGTACAGAAAAATTACTGGCTCGTATTCGCGCCGTTCTCCACAACCACCGACAGAGAGGAAAAATAAGAATACAGCCAGTGGAAACTGTCAGCTTCAGAATTTGTTGATTGGCTATGAAAAAAGGCGGATCTATGTCGGAAAAAACGAAATCGACCTGACATTGGCGGAGTGAACCGCTCCCTGTCAATTAGACAGACGAAAAAACAAAAAGTTTTCTCCAGGACCTCATCTCAGAGGTCCTGGTTTTCATTTATGCAGCATCCAGCAAGCTGCGGTAATTCATTGGTGCGCCGTTACTTCCGGCTTAGACCGCTGATATGCCGGACGTTTTCTGCAGATGACAGCAAGCAGGCCGACAATATGTACCAAACGATAGAACCGATTCAGGTTCAGAATATCACAAGTCTCGGTTATTGCATACCCATCTTCGTGCATTTTCCGAACACAAATGTAGAGATATTCTTGTCTTACTCCGCTCAGCGCCACCTCATTTCGAGTTCCTCGAGTTTTTTAGCACTGCATTCTCCGTTTTCAATCTTCTGTTTCGGGCTTCCAGTATCCGGTTCTCGGCGCGCAGCTTCTCCGCTTCTGTCATCTCAGATTCGGCCTTACGCTTACCAGGCTTGTCTACCAGACCTTCTATGCCCTTCTCATTGTACTTTCTCACCCAGGAATAGATTTGCTGGTAGCTGACGCCGAATCGCGCAACAGCAGCAGCGTAGTCATTTTCATTCTCGATGCAGTAGCTGATAATTTCAATCCGTTCTTCGTATGTCGTAGTCCGTACTTTTTACAGATTGCTGCCTGGCTTCCTTCTCCGTTGAGTGGATGATCTCTTCCGGTATCCGTTTTGACATAATAATGCTCCCCTTAGTGTAGTCTCGAATTTTTGTTATTTCGAGTGTCTACTCTATGGGGAGCATATCAGCCTGTATTCTTATTCTTTATTCTTTTTTAAGCCTTGGTGTTCGAACCACACCAGACCATAAATTTGGCAGGGCACATCTTAAAAATGTCGCCTCTCGCGGGGCAAAACTGGAATTCTGATAAATCGAGTTTTGCAGCCTTTTCGTTCTAAAAGCAGCGCATTATATGTGAAAACGCCACACTTTCGTGCGGCGTTTTCGGCGTTGCATCTTTCATCAACACATTTTGGTGCGCCCGGTGCGATTCGAACGCATGGCCTTTGGAGTCGGAGCGGTGCTGTATGAGGTATTCATCCTGCATTTCCCGCTAAAACAGCGCAAATATTAGACATTTTTCACTATTTTTATACGTTTTCTATGCCTGTTGCAACCACCTGTATTCACCGGCAGTAGCCTGACAGTAGCCGCAATAGCTTCGGCTATTTTTCGACCGGTGGCAGGAAACCCTCGACCTGCTGGCGGTATTCGGTCTGCTCCTCGCGGAAGAACCGCTCCAGCAGGCTGTAATCCTGCTTTGTCTGCGCGGTATTCAACGCATGATAGTATTCTGCTTTGCGGCTATCATTTACCACAAAGGGGATAATATCGTTTTTCAGGCATTCCTTAAACAGGATCAGCCGCCCGGTTCGTCCGTTTCCATCCTGGAACGGGTGGATAGCCTCATAATCTGCATGAAACTTTGCCAATCCGTGCAGATCATGTTTGTCTGCTGCATTGTATTCGTCCAGAAGTGTCGTCATGCGTGCGTGGACATCCTCCGGCAGCGTAGTTGTAATATCCGATACGATATTCCGGCGGTTCTTGTATTCTCCGATCAGATAACCGTTTGCAATGTTCTCAAACACGCCGCTTTTCAGCTTGTAATGATACCGTTTCATCAGTTCATGCGAAAGCGGCTCTTGATAGGTTTTCAGCATTTCATTGAACATCAGAAAGTGGCCGGTCATTTCCTCGATGTCTTTTGCGCGAATCAGCGCATCTTCCGACGTCAGGGTGCCGGTATCGAACAGAGATGCCGTCTGCTTTTCCGTTAATGTGCTGCCTTCAATTCTGTTGGAATGATAGGCGAGTGTTCTCTGTGCGAACGCGTATACGCCGCCGTGGTCATTTTTCTTCTGTTCGATCTGAAAACGCCGAATAAGCTGCGCGGTAAAACTTTCTGCCATAGTTATCTCTCCTGCTGTGCCAGATATCTGCTTTTATTATACCCAATCTGTTGCTGCTGTGCAAGGTGCTTAGCGATGCATCACCTTATACAGCAGGTCGAGGCAGGCATCGGTTTCGCTGTCAAAGACGGTAACATCACACTTTTCGCCGTTCACGGCGAAGAATACCTCCCAGCCCTGCGCTGTCCATTCCATGGAATAGCAGTTCGTACCGAAATATCCGGCGCTGAAGTTATACAGGTCTTCGGGTACTTTCAGATAGACCAGAATGGAATGCAGCTTACGGATAGTTAAATTCGGCAGGGTTTTATCAATATCGCAATAATGTGTCATGCGATAGAGCAGATTATAGCAGGCATCGGTTTCATTGGAGAATACCTTAACAGCACACTTGCTGCCGCGTTCAGTCGCATATACTTCCCAGCCTTGCGAGGTATGCTCTATTGTTTCACAGGCACCCAGTCGCATATTATTACCCAAGTCATAGGCACTGGCAGGGACTTTCAAATAGTGGAAGATCGCACGGAGCTGGTTTTGGTTCATTGCAGTCATTTAATAACCTCCTCTAGATAACCGTTTTCGATTAGTTCTTTAATATTAGTTGGCAGGCGGTACTGTATGCCGCCGCCTCGTTCGCCAAACGCCGGAGCGATTCTTCCTGCTTCTACATTTTCAATGGGTTTGATCACTCGATAAACATGATAGACATTCTGATTTTTATAATAGGGCAATGACCGCATTTTATATGGTGTACCTTTGGGTGCGGTAAAATCACCACCTGGTCCGCCATAGCGGTCGATTAAAGCACCGACATCAAGTGTTTCTATATGCTTTGTTCCTGCCACAAATCCATTATCCGGTGCGTATTTAGGATAGTCAACATGACCGCTTTCATCAAGGTATTTGGTATCACGGACAATCAGAGCATCTTCTGGCAGGTTGATTTCCACAGCGTTTTGAGCCGCTGTATTTTCAAACGCCGCCACATCATCAATCATCGCCGGAGCATATTTCTGGGCTAATTCATACGCGCTTACAGTGATTGAGGCAACACCGAGTGAATTCAGCCAGTGTTCAAGCGACAGCGGTTCATCCGGCGAAAATGCGCCCTTTACCATATCAGCGGTGCCCAGAGTCAGCCAGTTTACGATATTATAAAGTGAGGGATCTTTTGTCATCGCATCTGTGCGCGTTTTTAATCCCTCATAAAGACCGCTGACTGTACCCATAGTGAGCCAGTCAAGAAAGCCGCCGAGTGTTCCACGACCAATACGTTCCTGCTGGGCGGCAACAAAACCGTTCAGCAGTGCTTTGGCATCAGAGGGAATGCGCAGCAGTGCATCATACCAATTCGCATGATTGTCGGCGCTGGGTGATGCAGCAACAGTGGGCTGTTCCAATGCCGATGAAGATTCGTAAACCGGAATTACGGCACAGCGGCAGTGCGGGTGCAGTGGCGGAAGCAAGTCCTGCTGAATCAATTCATTCAGCGTAAAAGTTTTGTTGCTGAATGAAAGACAGGTATTACAAAGTCCCTGCTGATGTTCGACAATATACTGAAATTTGTGATAGCCGGCTTTGTCAAACTGATGCAGGAGATAATACCAGCTGGCTTGTATATAGGCACCGTCAATATCATCGGCTAATCGCTTGGAGGCTTTATCCCATACAAGAAGCAGTTCTTTTGCCATTTGGTCGGCAGTGCTGTTCTGACGTATGCAAATTGTGGATTGATTCATCAGCGCCTGCGTGGTCTGCTCATTGAATGAAGTCAGATCAGAATTTAGCTTGTACCGCAGACCGGTGGGAATATCTTCTGTGCCCATGATGAACAGCTTTGTGTATGCATTTATCGTATCATAAAGCTGTGCTTCGAACAAGGCTGAACGAGTACAAAGCTTCTGCCGTACCGTTTTTCCTTTTCGCCTTGCGGTGCGGGCAGAGATTCACGTTCTTTCCGTGTCAGGAGCGCATGAAATGCTGTAGAGGGGGAAGTGTCCTCGTCGATGTGCATATGTCGGAGAAAAAACCACGCTGTCTGTTCCCGAATTCGTCTGCTGGTGCTCTCTGCTTTCCGAAACGCGACTGTTTTAATTGCCTGCATGAAGTCCTCCGTTCAAGTCCCTTCTATTCTGGTGATTGATAGAATAGGACGAGATCCGGAACTTTGCAAGGTCATCTTTTGACCACCACCGTTTGACATACAAAGAAAACTGTAATACAATCGCACTACAAGGAGATGATTTTATGGCTATGGATGCAACACTTCAGATCCGCATTGACAGTGCAGTAAAGGAGCAGGTAGAAGCGCTTTACCGCAGTATGGGCACCTCGTTCGCTGAGGCTGTACGGATGTTTGCGCAGCAGAGCCTGCAGGAAGGCGGTATGCCATTTCGTCCGTCGCTTCGTGCATGGGATGATATGAGCGAAACGGAAATCAGTGAAAAGCTGTCGCGCAGCAGTGAGGATATTGCTGCCGGACGCATCTCTGCGCAGTGCGATATGGACGCTAAAGTAAAGGAGCTGCTTCAGAGTCGTGCCGCAAGGATATAAGATATCTTACACCTCAACAGCCGAGCGGGACATTACGGAAAAGCTGATGTATATTATGCAGCAGTATCGGGATACCGTAGTATGTTACGCGAAATGACGTGATTTTGTATTCGGTTGATGAAATCCACAGCTATGTGTACATTCGCAGTGTTTGCACACGCGGTCGAAATTTGGATTTGCATCTGTCGGAGCAGAGCGAAAGCATAGAGTAAAACGAAAAGAGCGGCAAGGCAGCTCCCGATAAGAAAACATCGTGAGGAAAGAGAGAACGGTATAGCTTCGGCTGTACCGTTTCCTCTTTTTTTCATTGATGCCGTGACTTTTGACATTTCCAAGACCCCGATACCCTTGTAGTAAATATCGATCTCCTGCGTCCGATTCTTGCCCTTCAGGTCGCTGGCCGCATGGACGATGATTTTCTCCACGAACTCATGGAGGATGCAGGGCGTGAGCTCCGGGATATCCGTGTACCTCTCCACAACGGAGAGAAAACGATCACCATCCGCCGATTTGCTTTCCTCCAGCTCCACTTCTTTCCGAAGGGAACTCGTCAGCCCCTTGAGGTCCCGTTCTTCCTTCTCATAGTCCGCAGAGAGCTTCTGAAAGCGTTCATCGGAGAGCTTGTCCGAAATGTTGTCCTCATAGAGCCGCTTGAAGATAGCATCCAACTCTGTGATCCGCTTTGCAATATTCCGGTCGCGCTGCCGCAGGTCACTGTCCATGACCAGCCTCACAAACTCGTCCTTGCTGCGGGAGTCGAAGGAAACGATCTCCCGCGGGAGTCGCTGATGGCTGAGGCGCAGATGTGCCGGAGGGTGTTCTGCCGGGAATAGCGAAAAGAGAACAGCGCAGCTTTGGGGCGAGATGCCCGTCCGCTGCGCTGTCCGATGTTCGCTTACGGGGTCATGCCATGTTTAGCCGTATGTCAGCCGGTCACTTCTTGCAGCGCCAGAGGAAGGTCACGATCTGCGCTCTGGTGCAATCCACATTGGGGCTGAATGTCGTGCTGGTGGTTCCCTTGGTGATGTTCTCCTTGACCGCCCACAGTACCGCATCAGCATAGTAGGCGTCAGACTTCACATCGGCAAAGGGATTGGCTGTACCCGCTGCCGGGGACTTCTCGGAACGCCACAGGAACGCGACGATCTGGGCGCGGGTGCAGGTCATGTTGGGGCTGAACGTGGTGTCGCTGGTGCCCTTGGTGATGCCGTTTTCTACCGCCCACAGCACAGCATCGTAGTAGTAGCTGCCCACAGGAACGTCGGTGAAGGGCATGGCGCAGGGTTCGGGTTTGGGACTGCCAGCGGCACGCCACAGGAAGGTCACAGCCTGCGCACGGGTGCAGATGCCGTCCGGGGAGAAATGGGTATCATCGGTTCCCTTGGTAATGCCGTTCTCCACTGCCCAATCCACAGCATCCTCATAATAGCTGCCGGTGGCTACATCCACAAACACGCCGGTCTGGGGGTTGCCGTTGGCTTTCGTAAAGATGACCTCGATGGTATGGGTTCTGCGGACATTCTCAAAGGTGTAGGACTTCACCGCGCCGATGCTCTTGCCGTCGATCTTGACGTTGGAGATGGCATAACCCTTATCCGGGGTGATGGTGAAGGTCCGATCTCTGCCCTCACGGACGCTGACATTGCCGGAGGGAGAAATGGAGCCGCCAGCCCCGGCAGTTGCCTTGATGGTGTAGTAGCTGTAAGAATGGCCGCTGCCATTATAACGCCAGTGTGCCTTATAGGTTCGGTTGCCAGTGCTGCCCGTGGGGATGGTGACGGTCATATTGTTCTCGCCGTCAAGCCCCGTGCCGCTCCAGCCGGTGAAAGTATAGCCGGATTTGGTAGGATTCTTGAGGGTGAAAGCCACCGTTTCGATGGTGTAGGTGTTGGGATTGCCCTCCACAGTGCCGCCGGCCAGATCATAGGTAATCGTGTACTGGTTGACTGTCCACTGCGCCGTCAGCGTGGTTACGACCTCCGGAACGCTTTCACCGGGGGCGTACAGGTTTCTGTCGCTGCCAAGCCACATAAAGTAGCGGCCTGTATTTCCGTCCGGGCGGGTCAGGCCGTCGGACGCAGGCGCGGTAAACTTGCTGCCGTTTTTCACAATGATTTGAATAGTATCCGTGCTGCCGCCCAATTTGCCGCCGCCAAGATCAAGGGTAACGGCCTTCAGCCCGTCAGAGCCCGGTGAGCCGGGGTTCGGGACTTCAAGGACGGGGCGGAAACCGAGGTCGACGTTCTGATACGAGGACGAGTAGTAATACCAGTGGCGGGCCGAGTAGTACCCACGAACCGCACGGAACCCACGCCCAAAGTTCGTAGTATCCTGCCCCCACGAATACACCTTATTCCGGTTTTTGATATATCCGTCGTCCTTATCCAGTACCCTGTCCCATTCGTTGCTTTGGGGCGTGCCGCGTTGGGACTCACCAGAGCCTGTATAACGACTTCCCACAGACGGCGCACGCAGCGTATAGTCCACGCCGCTGGCGGCATAGTCCTTGCCGAAAATCAGATTTGCGGTATTCAGGTCATCCCAGTTTATTTTATGTGTTACATTGTAGTCCGCAATAAACAGGCTGTGGGGATACTTATTCTGCTGTGCATACTCCTCGGTGGTTGCCATTGCTGATGTGAGCTTGTAGGCGTCCACTGTCCCGGCGTAGGTAAAGGGGACATAACGCAGCGTATTATCCGGCAAATTGCTGTTCGCCGTGCCGGGAATGCCCGCGCCGGAGAGGTCAAAGTAATAGGTGCTGCCGCAGGTGAGGGCAAACTGTTCGTCCACCTGCTTTCCCGCCGTCAGCGCAATGTTTGTAAAATTGCTTGCGTAATCGGTTTTGCGGTCGCCGTTATACTGTTCGCTGAAAACCTTCAGGGTATAGCTGCCCGGTGCAAGGTCGGATGGGATTTCGATTTCAACCGTTCCTGTTGCTTCGGTGGGCTGTGCCACTCTGCCGTAATACTTTGCGCCGCTGTTATCCGCAAGGATGACGGAGATATATTCATTTGTCCCTGTGGTCGCCCCACTGTAATGCAGCGTAAGGGGATCACCGGGGTTGCCGCTGGCGGTTGTTTCCGTTACGGCAAAATTGCGGCTATTATCTAAAAGCGTCAGCTTCCACTCGTTTCCGGTGTGTTCGGAAATCGGGGTCAGCCCTCCGTCGGGCTTTCCGTCCACAGCGGCAGATGTGAAGAGGACAGCGTTCAGATTTAGGTTAAAAGCGGGACGAACACCAAACTCATCGGAAGTATGGTACATGCCATCGTCGAGGACTTCACCGTTACCATGCACAACGGCAGCACTGGAAGATAATTTGCATGGGGAGCGCAGCCACCAATGGTACATCGCCCAATTTGTATGTTCTTTATTCACAATTCGCAGATCCTGATTTACCGCATGCGCTTCCGCTATGGAAAGCGGCCAGAATACAGCGTTATCCACCTGCGCTCCTGCTACACAGTCGGTATTCTCTCCGTTGTAGCTTCCGCTTGCAAGCGTCCGTTTCTTTACGGCAGCATTTTCTTCTGTCGTCAGCTTTGCTTCAAGCGCGTCTATTGCGGTTTTCAACTCACTCGGTGCATATTCGCTGCTATAATTAACGCTGTCAAACGCAGCTTCTCCCATAGTGCCTGCCGCAAGCAGGGTCATATCCCCCTGTGCGCCGGCAACGCCGCTTCCGTCATAGCCGATTACACGCCATGCAGCGGGATTGTTTCCATGGTCTTGCCCAAAATATACGGTCGGTGCGGCCTCTGTGTTTACATTTTTATTCAGTGCGTTTGTGCCAAGCTGTATCGCCTTTCCTGTATCCGCCGCAAACGCCACGGTGGGGAGCATACACGCCGCCATGCAAAGGCAGAGCAAGATACTGAGTATTCGTTTTTTCATTGGTTTTCCTCCTCCTGTTCGTGTCGAGTGGGCTTGTCCGCCCCGTCTTTTTTCTGATTTTCTCTGTTTCTGAGCCGGAAGCACAGCGCGGTGATGACCACCGCCGCTGCAAAGGAGACGACTGCCACCAGCACATAGCCGCCTGCGTCCTCCCGCAGCAGCATTGCGCCGAACACGCCCCATGCGGCGGTTTGTCTCGGCCCGACGACCGCGCCCGCTGTCTGCATCAGCGCCGCGCACAGCAGCATACACACTGCGGAGAGGCTTATTGCCTCGCGCCGCTGCCTCCGGCGGGTGTTTTCCTGCACCCGTTGCTTGACGAGTGCGACCCGCCTTGCGGTATCGTACATTCCGCTTGAACCTCCTCTCTGGATTTTTTGAAATGCGGCTTAAAAACCCCTTCACTTATATAGGTACAAAAAATCGAAAAAACTCTCACCCAAAACGCAAAATTTTTCAAAAAAATTTGAGAGCCGCCAAAAGGCAGCTCTCAGGGAGTGGGTATTCGGTTATTTCCTCCGCGATAAGCGGAATGCAGACCATCTTCCCGCCGCCACCAACAGCACCGGCAGGGCGTAGGCGATGTACTGCGCCGCACCGCCGTAGGCGATGAGCAGATTGTATATGGCATGGAATGTTATCGCCGCGCCCAGCAGCCCGCACGTGCCTGCGATCTTCAGCCACGTCCGCCGCCACGCATACGCAAGTCCGCCGCCTACGATCAAACCGCAGAGGACGTGCATGGCTCCCGTGCCGAAGCCACGGAAGAAGATGAAGGAAAAGCGGTCTGCGCCGTTCTGAATGAGATAGCACACGTTTTCAAAGGTGGCAAAGGCGAGAGTGACTGTTATTGCGGCGGCCTTGATTTTATCGCCCTCCGGCTCGAACACCAGAAGATAAAACACCAGCGGCAGCAGCTTCATCGTTTCCTCCACCACCGGCGCGATCTCCGCCGTGGCGGCAAGGGCATCCGCCTGACACACCGCCGCAAGGAAGGTGTTGATATAGGCCGAGAGCAGACACACCCCCATCCCGGCAATGCAGAACAGGAAAAAGCGGAGCTGCCGCCTGCCCATGCACAGGGCAGCCACCAGTAGGGGAGATACCATGCAGAGGAAGATGTTTTCGATGTAGGTCACGCTTCCACCGCCTTTCTCGTGGCGGGCAGCAGCCCCAGAATCGCAAGCGTCAGCAGCATATCGCACCAGAAGGTGGGGCTTGCCGGTGAGGTATCCGGCCAAAAGCAGCCCACCGTCCACAGCAGATATTCCGAACCGGCAAAGCACAGCACGCCGATGTGGAAAAACCGCATATTCCGTGCCGTGCCTGTCTGTCCCTTGGCGTAGACCAGCCCCCGAATGGCGCAGTAAGAGAGAACGATCATCATGCCGCACCAGATCAGGTTGGAGAGAATATCCCCGAAGGTGCAGTAGAACACCAGCAGCGGCACGCCGAAAGCAGGCGCAAGCCATGCCCTGCGGCAGCGGAAGCTGCGCTCATCTGCTCCTGCCAGCGCTGCTTGCAAAATGCGCAGGAAAATTACGCTGGCCACCCAGCCGAACTCCGACACATAGAAAACGCGCGGTGTGGTATCGAACAGCAGCAGATACAGCGTCCAGTAGAGCGCACCGAGGGCAAAGCAGCCATAGAAGCACAGCAGCAGAAAATACACCTGTCGCCCACTTTTTCGGTAGGAGATACCCGAGAGCAGCGCGCCGACAAACGTGGTCAGCAGTTGCAGCAGGTTCTCAATCAGCTCCATGCGCATCCTCGCTTTCCCTGTTCTGCCCGTCTTCACAGCTCATCTGTCGCAGCCGGAAGCACAGAACCGTTACGCATACGCCGAGTAAAAACGCCAAAAGTCCGATGACGATGTAGCCCAAAGCCGCGCTGCCGCCGTACATACTGGCTGCCGTTTCAAAGCCCACATAATCGCCTGTCTGGATTTTCGCGGCAATGCCGGGCATGGCGAGGGACGCGCCGATGAGCAGCACAAGGCACGCCGCCACCGCGGAAGCCATGGTGATCGTATTGCGCCGCAGCCGTTTCTCCCGCTCCATTTTGGCAATGCGCCGCTTTGTCTCCGCGACGCGCTCCTCATGACTCCGCATTTGTGATTCCCTCCCGTTCTAAGAGCCTTCGCAGACTTTCTTTTCCGCGATACACCATGTTGGTGATCTGCTTCACCGTTTTTCCTGTGACCTCCGCCGCCTGCGCGTAGCTCATGCCTTCAAAATAGGTGAGGTACAAAACCTCCCGGTAGTCCGGGTTCATTTCATCCATGCAGAAGTGCAAGACGCGGTTTCGCTCCTCCGTCTGTATGACCTCCTCTGCCAGCAGCCGCCCCTCCGGCTCGCCGGTCAGCGCATCGAGGCTGAACAGCGGCTTTCGTTTGCTCTTGTGGCGCAGCGCCATGTGCCGCGCCGCCTTATAGAGATACGCCTTGAAGCCGCCGTCCCGGATGCGGGGCTTTTTGGTGAACAGATAGGCGAAAACATCTAGCATCAGCTCCTCCGCCTCGTGAACGTCGTGCAGATAGCCGTCGATATACAGGGTCAGCGGGTCGCCGTATTTTTTCATCAGGGCATTAAGCCCTTCGTCGTCGCCGCTCAGATATTGGCGGTACAAAGCCTCGTCGCAGGTCATAGCGTTCACTTCCTTTTTGCGGATGCTTCAAATGCAGCCGGGTGTCCGTCAGGTGCTTGTCCTGCCGGAATCGCGGTGCTGCTTCTGAAAGCGCGGGTCGGACGGCTTTTCCACGTTTTCCGGGATCGCCCATGAACGCCCGAACCGGGACGCACCAGGGATCCGCCCCTCGGCGCAATACTGATTGACCCGCCGCTCCGACACGCCCCAACGGTAAGACGCCTCCCGAATGGAGATATAGTCCTTGATCCCGTTCATTACCGCACCTCCGCATGGATAATACTTAACATGATACATTGTATACGAATATCCGAAGAAACACAAGGTGTCCGGCGAAGTGGGCAGCGAAAGGTTACGGATAGGAGCGACATTTTTTTGAAAAAGTCCTCCGAAATCTGGCCAAAACGCCCTGTTCAGATTGTAGTATGGGTAGAAGGAGAAATACGGGGGTACGAAGTAGTCAGCAAGCACAGCAAGCGAGTACCCGCTTGCGGATTTTGAGATTTTCAGGTCCCTTGCCCGAACAGTCAAAATTGCTTGTTGGGGCGCGGGTCTCCGGTGGAGACCTCAAAGCGTGAAGCGCTTTGAAGCGCCGACCGCCGAGCGTCAGAAGGCGCGGCGGGAGGAGCAGGACTACGCCGCCGTGCGCCGGAACGTGGAGGAGTTCCTGTCCCCACCCCGGCAGGCGCCGGCACGGCAGAAGGATATGGAGCTGGAATGACCCCTGGGACAAACTTTTTGCCGCGATCTGCGTTTTCCCCTGGGTCTTTGCCGAAACGTCAGATATAATGAAGATACAAACGATTTTGAAGGAGGCGAACCCCATGACAAGAGGCGAGGCATTGCCGCTCTTTTTTACTGTTCTGTCTACCATATAGTAGCCTGCACAGTAGCCTCAATTTTACTCCGTTAAAGCAACCCTTGAAAAAGTAACAAAAAACCGCCCGTTCCAACGGAACAGACGGTTATCAGTGGTACGCCCGGTGCGATTCGAACGCATGGCCTTTGGAGTCGGAGTCCAACGCTCTATCCAGCTGAGCTACGGGCGCGAGTACATGATATAGTATACCAGTCTTTCGTGCGTTTGTAAAGCGGTTATTGCGGGGTATTTCGGTCGGATTGTGCCGAAACACCCCGATTTCCGTCTTACGTCTGCGCGTCGTCCGGCTTTTTCTTCTTTTTGCGCTTGCGATAGCGGTCCTCCTCGGAGAAAACACAGCCGCAGTAATTCTGCATGTACAGGCCAAGCTCACGCGCCTTATCCTGTCCCTCGCGGAAGCGCGGCGAAAAGTCGCGGTGCAGATACTCGACACCGTATTTTTCGGCCATTTGCTCGCAGATCTGACGCATCAGCTCGTGATTCTGGTACGGGCTGACAAACAGGGTAGAGGTAAACCGGTCGTAGCCGTGCTCGGCGGCGTAGCGCGCAGTTTCCTCAAAGCGGAGCGCATAGCAGGTCGCACAGCGGTTATCCCAGTTGGGATAGACAGCTTCGATGAACTTTCGCAGACCGTACTCGTTCTCGATCTCCAGCTTGAGATCAATGCTTTTTGCATACTCAACGAGTGTATTCTTGCGCATTTTGTACTCTTTCATCGGGTGAATGTTGGGATTGTACCAAAAACCTACCGGCTCGATGCCCTCCTGCCGCAGCGTGTCGATGCACGCAATGGAGCAGGGCGCACAGCAGATATGAAGAAGTGTTCCGGACAAAAAATCAAACCTTTCTGAAAAGTATTCTTGTTATTTCACGCCTTTTTGATCGGGTGGCGAATGACGGTTTTGCGTTTCTCCGGCGCGGTTTTGCGCGGATCGGAGATATAAATCTCGTGGTGCAGCCGCTCGGCGGTGAGGTCGTTTGCATAGCCGTTCTGCGCGAGATACTCGTCCATCACCGCAACAGACGCAGGTTCGTCATCATAGGAGCCAACGTGCATCATCTGTACGCACAGACCTTCCTCAATCGTCAAAAACTCGGCTGAGGAGCAATCCAGATGTTTCTTTTTTGCTGCCGTCTGTACGGCCCAGTCAAAATCCGTCTTGGTCACAAAATCCGGCAGACGAATGACGGAAATCCAGTGGAAACCGGATTTATCCGCATAATTTACCCCGTCTACATCATCCTGCCGCCAGAAACCTTCCAGCGGCGGAACAATATATTCAAAGAAGCCTGCGATTTTATAATCGGTCTTATAACTCATTTTCAGCGTGTAGGCCACGGCATACAGCACGCTGATGGCCTGCTGATATGCACCGCCGTCCTCGTTCGGGTCGCCGGTGCCGCGCACGGCAATGTAGTTCATTGGCGGCACTGCGGTAATCTGCGGCTTGCTTTTCGGCTGATAGAGTTCCTTGTACTCTTTTTTGAAGTCAAACGGCATAGCGCTCTCCTTTATTTCTTCCAGTGCTTGAGGGTCGGCACAATGGCTTCCATATGGGCGCGAACCTGCTCTGCAGGCCAGCTTTCGGTTGCCATATGCGTTACGCAAACGTCAATCAGCTGCTCTTTCGTGGTGTATTTGAAGGTTCCGTCGGCATAGCACCACATGCAGTAGTCCTCGTTAAAGGAGCCGTCCGGCTCTTTACTGGTGATGGAATCTTCAAGCGGCATGCCGCAGCATTGGCAGATCAGCTGCCGCGGAGAGCCGAGAAGCGTATTGATCGACACGTTAAAGAACGCGGAAAGCAGCTTGAGCGTTTCGACATTCGGCGTGGTTTCGCCCGTTTCCCAGCGGGATACCGCCTGTCGGGTGACAAAAATTTTTGCAGCCAGTTCGTCCTGTGAGAGACCTTTTTCGGTTCTGAGATGATATAAAATATCCTTTGTATTCATAATCGAACACCTCCGTGAGGTAAGTGTATCATAGGATCTTTTTACGGACAAGCAACATGCGGTTGCGGTATCGGATAGCGCCTGTCAGCAACCTGCCGGTTTAATTATTATACCGCGTTTCCGGCCTACTTGCAAACCCTGTCGAAAACCGTTATACTGAGATTAGATTGACCCGGAATTTTGATCAAAGGAGGCATATTCCCATGAAGGATATTGCATACTATAACGGAAAAATCGGCCGCATTGACGAGGTGCAGGCGCCTATCACTGATCGCGGTTTTTACTTCGGCGACGGCGTTTACGATGCGGCGATGGTCAACAACAAGAAAATCTTCGAGCTTGAGGATCATCTGGACCGCTTTTACAACAGTCTGAAGCTGCTCCGCATCGAGCCGCCGATGCAGCGTGACGAGCTGACAAAAACGCTGAACGAGCTGGTGTCTCAGTTGGATTCGGATGCGCCGCATATGCTGTACTGGCAGTCCACGCGTGCAGTGGCACACCGCATGCACGCGTTCCCCAAGGGCGGCAAGGCCAGCCTGATGGCATTTTCCGAGCCGTGCGGACTGGACCGCCAGGATCATCCGTACAAGCTGATTTCGGTCGAGGACACGCGTTTTCTGCATTGCAACATCAAAACGCTCAACCTTATTCCGAACTGCATGGCAATGCAGCAGGCTGTTGAGGCGGGCTGTGACGAGGTCGTTTTCCACCGCGGCGACCGCGTGACCGAAGGCGCACATTCCGGTCTGGCGATTCTCAAGGATGGCGTGTTCTGTACGCCTCCGGCGGATAATCTTATTCTGCCGAGTATTACGCGCAAGCATTTTCTTACGCTGTGCGACAAGCTCGGCGTGCCGACCCGCATTGCACCATTTACTGTGGATGAGCTGAAAAACGCAGATGAGGTGATGATCCTGTCCACCGGCACGCACTGCGTCGGCGCATGCGAGTTGGACGGCAAGCCGCTCGGCGGCAAGGATCCTGCACTGCTCGATAAGCTGCAGAAGGCGTATCAGCAGTGGTTTGACGAGAAAACCGCAAAATAATGGAGAATTGAAAATGAATAATTGAGAATTAAGTTATCGCGCATTGCGTGTATCCGTCATTTTCCATTCTCAATTTTCAATTTGGAAAGGACAAAAGAATGCCCAACATTGTTATCATTGGCGGTGGACCGGCGGGACTGAGTGCTGCGATTTACGCGGTACGCGCCGGCATGCAGGCAACCGTTCTGTATAAGGACGGTGGTGCGCTGGCCAAAACGGACAAGATCGAGAATTATTTCGGCTTTATTGAGCCGGTTTCCGGTGCAGAGCTGCTCGAGCGTGGACAGAAGCAGGCCGAACGTCTGGGTGCAGTTTTGCGGCAGACCGAGGTAACCGGTATTGAGTATGCGGCGCAAGGCTTCACGGTTAAGACTGCGGACGGCGTGTTTGACGCAGATGCGGTCATTCTGGCAACCGGTTCGCCGCGTGCAGTGCCGAAAATCGAGGGCGTAGCCGCATTTGAGGGCCGCGGCGTCAGCTACTGCGCCATCTGTGACGCGTTTTTCTATCGCGGCAAGGACGTTGCCGTGCTCGGTCAGGGTGAGTATGCGCTCGAGGAAGCGCGAGTGCTGCTGTCGGTGGCACGGTCTGTTACGCTGCTGACGAACGGCAGCGAGCCGCCTGCCGACCTGCCCGACGGTCTGCGCGCAGAAACGCGAAAGGTAAGCGCGGTCGAGGGCGATGAACTGGTGTCGCGCGTGGCGTTTGCCGAGGGAGAACCGCTGCACGTTTCCGGTGTGTTCATCGCCTACGGCACCGCAGGCAGCGGCGATTTTGCCCGCAAGCTGGGCGCGCAGCTGGACGGCACGCGCATCAAGGCGAACGCCGACGGCTCGACGGCTGTGCCCGGCCTGTTTGCGGCGGGTGACTGCACCGGCGGTCTGCTGCAGGTGGCAAAGGCCGTCGCAGACGGCGCCGAGGCTGCAATGAGCGCGGTGAAGTTCGTGAGAAAGTGAAGAAAGCACCGCATACCTCGGTATGCGGTGCTTTTTTATGCGGTTTTGACCGGGGCATTAACCCTCGTAATCATCCTCATTCTCCCAGTTGTGCCAAACTGCCTGCACGTCGTCGTTATCCTCGAGGTTGTCGAGCAGCTTGCGCATCTGCGCCATATCCTCTTCCTTCTCAAGGGTGATGTAGTTCTGCGGAACCATCTGCAGCTCAGCCTGTGCGAAGGTGTAGCCTTCCTTCTCGAGTGCCTCACGAACGGTGGAGAAATCATCCGGAGCGGTGTAGATTTCGAAAACGCCTTCCTCAACGAGGAAATCCTCAGCGCCTGCATCGAGCGCCTGCATCATAACAGCGTCCTCGTCCAGACCTTCGCTCTCCATAATGATAACGCCCTTCTTATCGAACTGCCAGGATACGCAGCCGGAAGCGCCCAGACCTGCGCCGTACTTGTCGAACAGGTGACGAACGTCCGCAACGGTGCGGTTCTTGTTATCTGTCAGGGTCTCAACAACGACTGCAACGCCGCCTACGCCGTAGCCTTCATAGTTGTTTGCCTCGTAATCGACCTGACCGTTTGCACCGGAGTACTTATCGAGCGTGCGCTTGATGTTATCGTTCGGCATATTGTTGGCCTTGGCCTTTGCAATGCAGTCGCGCAGGCGAGCATTGAAATCCGGATTAGCGGAGCCGCCTTCCTTGATTGCGATTGCCATTTCACGGCCGATTTTGGTGAAAATCTTTGCTTTTTTTGCATCGTTTGCGCCCTTGCGCTTTGCGATGTTATTCCACTTGGAATGTCCCGACATGATGAGTGTCCTTCTTTCTTTTATATCATCTAAAATATTAACTGTATAACACGCAGAACAATTTTAACAGGTTTTTCGCTATTCTGCAAGTCCTGCGAGTATATTTTTCGCGTTTGCGGTGCAGAATAGCATTGCAAACGAAACGAGGTGAGCCAAATGAGCAAGCATGCCGCCTTTCCGGATGCGTCCAGACCGCCGATATAACAGATGCCAATGGAATGTCTGTTATAGGATGAATCACTAAATCCTTTCGTATTGCAATGAGCTCCGTCAATCGTTAAAGGTCTACCCTCTTCTACCATTCCGTCAAGGTCAATAATGAAGTTATAACCGATCTGATTGAATCCCCGTGCCCGGTGCATTTGGTCGAGATCTTTCACACGTAAATCTTGCCCAGTTCTTGTTGCTGAGCAATGGATAATAATTGCATCAATAGTTTTCATTTCTTTTCCTCCTTATTATTTTAGTAACCCGTCTGAGGTTCGCGTTCCAAGCATTTCCGCACTTCACAACGCTTCATATCAGACTCTTTTAATTTTAATTCTGTCTCATGCCGTTTATGAACCTCATCAAGATGAGCAGCTTGTTCCTGTCGAAGTTCTACATAAATAGCATCAATTTTCGCGTCACGTTGAGCGATGCGTTCTTCCAACCAGGCAACCTGCTTTCGCTCGTTTTCATTCTCTGCCGCATCTGCTGCCGCATCCTCTTTTCGAGCATTTGTTTTCCGGTTAACGTAGAAGTTAACTATCCATTTGATTGCTTCCAATCCGCCCAAGGCACCGAGTATTGTTAGCCAGTCGTTTAGTTCCATATTCTTATTATATATATTGTAGCCTGAACATTTAGCCCTATTTTTTAACTTTTAAGAATCCATTTTCATCAACATACGTTTCTCCTTGAATAAGAAATGGGTCATCTACCCGTTTCCACTTGCTAGACTGAAATGAAGCAGTCCCTCTATTTACCATTATATTTAAATCTCCTTCAGAATCGGAATATTCTTCTTTTGAACTAATCTTTATGACAGATCCACTTATATATGCGGATGAAAAGGAATTAGAAGTCCCATTATTAATTGATATTGAATTATCTCTTATCTCATTTTCAGAATAATAACCATCATATAGATCATTATGGCCTCTCAAAGATATAATTGGAGATTTAGGTCTATCTTCTCCATTATCAAAAGTAGATATATCTATCAATTTCCTTTTTTTTTCATCATATATATTTACTGTCCCTTCATACGAATAAACCTTATTTATTGGATCAAGCTCGAACACGACTTCATCATCAACCAATGCGAATATCCCGGTACGCTTCGTCCCGTCAGCTCCGGTGAGACAATCACGTCCCATAGCGACGCCTGTCAGCTTCCCGTTACTGTCTTTTGTGCCGGAAAACATCTTGGGAGACACCATATACTCACCTCCTATTTCCGTCTTATTATTATTCCATTCCTCAATCCACGGAAGAAGGTTCGCATCTTGACCGTCTTTTCCTCTGAATCTGATAGGAGTGCCCCATTCACCTGAATCTGCACTTTCTGCCACCTTCTGTGAAATCCAAACGACGGATGCCGTTGAATTTGTATGCCACCCTTCGGTTGTACCATTCCCTGTAGGAACGGCAGGTTCGGTTTCGCTGTCATGATAGGTTATGTAAACTCTCATACCATCCTTACCGTCTGTACCGTCCGTGCCGTCATTACCATCTGCCACCATTAATTCCCAAGCTGTGCCGTTATAGATGTAGACACGCCCGTTGTCAGTGTCACGATACACCCAGTTTTTAACAGGGTCAGCTGGAGCGGTAGACAAGTCACCTTTCCATACAATGTCCAGACCATCCTTTCCGTCATTACCGTTAATTCCGTCCAGGCCATCCTCACCGTCAACGGTCATTACATACCAAGCATTATCTTGATAGACATAGTTCTTTTTGTCGGATGTATTGCGGTAATACCAGCCGTTCTGAGGATTGGAGGGATGAGAAATGAACTCGCCTTTATATACAAGACTGCTACCGTCTTTCCCAGGTTCGCCTTTCAGGTTCTTTTTTACTTCACTATCCAAGTTATCCCAAGTAAGTTTCACGCCACTTCCGAAATGGAAACCGTCAGTGTCCCAATATATAGCCCTGTTGAATATGTCACCGTTGCCTTCCTTGTCCCATCTGATATTGCCTTTTGCAATGAATCCGGAACTGTCGGGATTGAACTGGTACAGGATTGTCCCGTCATCGTCTACACCTTTCAGCATACCGTTGACGCAATAGAATCCTTTCAATCCATTCGTTCCCGGTATATCACCGCCCACACGAACCTTCAGGCAGTTGCTCCAGTCCTTTGAATAAATACCGGCCAGCACGTCAATGGCAGGCTGTGCATTTTCATCAGCGTGCATATAGATAGCGGAATGCCTTCCTGCGTACTGTGTTTCGTATGAACTGTTACCAAATTGCACTATGTCGTCACCAACGGAAGGGGGATTAGAGACCGACACGTACCCCGATTCATCCGCCACCGTTTCAAACTCGCTGACCGGGATACGGATAACCCCGTCAGCAACGGACTCTATCTCTACATGATAAGACTTCTGGCTTCCCGTAAATTCCTTACAGCGGATAAAGTCATGCTCCACAAAGCTCATATCCTTATCCTCAAGCGTGATGAGATAATACTGCCCGTCTTCCGACAATTCAGCGGTCTTTATTTTTCCGCATCCTTGCGTGATAGCCTGCGCTCCGATAATCGCACGTATCTTGGAAACGAGCAGTTCAAACACCGTGAACTGTCCACGTACACGGATAGCGTCAATTTCAAGCATCCACTTGCCCTTGACATATTCCCAAATTTTCCAACCATAACCCGAAAAACCGGATAAAAAGAATTCTACGATTTTCTCACCCATCTTTATTCCGGATGAGATAAATCCGACAATTGCCGAACTGGATAATCCTGCCATATTATAATATTAAGATAGTTTTGTAACTTCGACTATACAGATTGGGGATATTCTGGAGTAACCGGGTTCTGCTGAAGGATCGTTATTATAACCTTGAGCAACTAACAGATAACCATCTGAATCCACTGCTACATCGTCGAATGTATACCAATCAGAATTATTGTTGATTACTTTAGTAGACAAGTCGGATGCTAATACTTGTTGCACAGCATTTTGAACGTATAAATTCCAAGGTTGGGTATTGGGTACAGAATTTTTGTCTGATAATAAAAGTCTGACCTTATAGTTACCTGGAGTTAACCCCTTTAATATTACGACACTTTGAATTTCAGCCGTGTAAGAAGTGAAATTACCACGTGTGGGAACAACGATATTTTTGGTAGAGCCATCCCAAATCATTGAGTTGGGATATTGTACTTCCGCTCCTAATGTCACCCCTTGCCAATAAACAGGAGCGCCTGTTCCGCCTAGGACATCCTTGGACAACTTTGCTCCCATAGCTGCATAATCAGCTTTGTTATATGGTATATATCTACCTGTCAAGGTTTCCAACGTTGTTTCCCTGAATATCTTTTAGATCCACAGCTGCATTACCGGAGTTTATAGGCTGGACAAAGCCGACGCCATCCACATTCCCTGCCGATGGTATGTTTGCCAGTAATATTATGACAGGCGGTTCTGTAAGAGTTACGGAATCGCTGCCAACGCTTGATTCAGAAACTTCATTCTTCAACTGTCCATACAAAGTTTTAGCTCCAGAAGTTACAAATTCGTAAGCAATATTATCTTTCCATGCTTCCCATGCAGCAGATGCCAAGCCTGCTGACGTTTCCGCCAATCTGTAATGCGTTGGAGTTCCCTGACTGATTTCAAATGAAACAGGTACGGTATAGCCGGCAAAAGAATCTTTCCCTTCCGCCAGTGTTATGCTTGTCAGGCCAACGGGCTGCACTACCTGTATAGAACCAGACTTGATCGAAGATTCTGTCGTCTCATTTCCGACCTGCGCATATACTGTCAAATTACCATCCACTATTTTTGAGTCATATTGAACTGTCGAACCACCCCACACAATCCAGTCTGTACAATCAGACAAATCCGCCTGTTGGCCGATCTTGTATTTGGTGATGGTATTCAACGTCTCAAATTTAACCGATACAATACCGGAATCTGTGCTGGCATCCCCATTGTTGACAGTAATACTGTCCAACCGTGCCGTAACAGCATCTATCAACTCGATGGCAGCTGATCTGGATACCGTTTCAGTAGTGGCATTTTTCAATTTTGCATACAGTATTTTGTTTCCATAAGATGCGGATAGTTGCACTATCGGATTTTCAGTGAATTCCACCCATGATGCTCCCGCAAACGATGAATTTTCCGAAACCATGTAATGAGTTGGATATCCGAGGTAGTCAAATGTTACATTTACATTTCTCTGTATCGCCGAAGCTGCTCCGTTATCTATCGTGATGCCTTTCAGAGTCAATGTCGGCTCAAGCAGAGTTATACCGGCTGATAATACTCCGGTTTCCCCATACGCATTCTTTAGCTTCACATAAACGGTTTTAGCATTGAATCCGGAAGACAACTTGAATGTCGGTTTTTCCACATATTCAATCCATGAGGCTCCTGTAAACGACATATCCTCTGAAACCATATAATGGGACGGAGCCTGACCGCTGTAGGTAATGTTTAGTATAACATTCCGGTCTTGAGTGAATTCCTGCCCGGAGTTGATCACAAACGATTCAAGTACAGGCGGTGACACCCATTTATTGATTCTTGCCAAATACGGCTCCTTCAATCCCGGTTTCAACATCTGAACAAAATAATAAGCGTCATCATACGCATACTCCGCATTATAATCTGCCTCAAATGATTCCACATACTTGTTCACCCGTTCCAACAACAACGGGTTGAAGTCAAGGTTAACCAGCAGCCTGCCGTCATTCATAGCGAATGATGTTCCATACACATTGTCCCCCGATGTGACAGACACCCCTTCCAGTGACGGAACACCTGATATGAGTACGGACAAGTCCCTGAAAAAGAAATTGGCGCCCTTCGGCACATACATCCTGTAATGTACCCCCGTTTCCGTCACAGTCTTAACAGACAGCGTGTTTTCCCTCATATACCAATATTCAAAGAATTCATCTAAAGTAGGGAACCATAGATTGTCTAAGCCGATATCTCCATACAATCGATGCAGATTCTTAATGAATACCGATTCCCAGTGCGATCCTCTGTGTGTGGAACCTATCAACCAGTAGATCGATTCCTTGTTTTCTGTTGCATTAAATCCGGATAGAATATCAAGTAAATCCTGCGCATATTGAGGATTATCATTATCGTATACCATATCATCTCCGTAAGCGAATAATCTCTGAATTGTTACATTATTTTTGCTTAAAGTAAAATCGGGACTGAATGGATAAACTTTTTTAATACTGGGGTCTCCTCCCTGCGCAGTAATGACCTGAATGTTGTCATTAACCCGGCTGAAAGTTATATATTTGTGGTCGCCATTCGGTTCCACCATTAATTTTGGGGTAATGCCTATGTACTCCTTGAAAAGTGCGACCGAGTCCTCGACACATTTATCAAATTTTGCCTGTGTGTCGGTAGTAGCAGTATCATAACCTATCAAATCGTGATAGGCTACCATGAACCCGAAGTCAAAAAAAAGTTTAAACTCCTTTTCTGACATCCACGGTAGAAAATAACCGAAATCCTGGCCTATGTATTGTTTTTTTAATTTATCCGGCCAAGTAGCAACAGTAGTTGCATATCTTTTCTTTATCCCGGCACCATAGACAATGATATGCACGGCACGGATGAAACCATCGGCCATGATA
>OGYS01000375.1_pt1 | contig 29362 bp, 24 predicted proteins | sample 1576611 | NCBI WGS metagenome assembly OGYS01 (sample SAMEA3541571, study PRJEB24748) | human gut metagenome | biome: human gut; feature: human-associated habitat; material: faeces | place: China | collected 2012
TTGCAGGATTGTAGTGGTCGGTCAATCGTCCCGGTGCACAGATAACATCCGTCATGGATGATTTGCAGCCTGCCGCTATCAAGATAGGAATGGTGCACAATGCCGCTATCGTGCACACCGTAGCGGAGTGTTTGCAAAAATTCCGGCCTCGTTTTGTCGTTTATGACCCCGTTATGGTATCCACCAGCGGGCGAAAGCTAATGACGGAAGATACCGTGCGCACCATTCAAGCGGAGTTGTTTCCTCTCTGTTCCCTGATAACCCCCAATTTGGGCGAAGCGTCCCTGCTCCTTTCAAATCCCGTTACGGATATAGAGGAGATGAAACTGGCCGCTTGTGAATTATCCTCCATGTCCTGCGGCTCGTTGTAACCCTTGCGGCCGTTGTCGCCGCTGATGACCAAGTACTCCACTTTGCCGGCATGATACAGTGCCGCGGCCGCATCGACCCGGTTGTAGAAATACGCATTCGGACGTCCCGAACGCACCGTCCGCGAAGTCCCGATCAAATCAGGAGCCGAAATCCAAATGGTCACGCCATCTTTCTGATTTCTCATGCTCTTGTTTTTCCTATCCTTGAAGCCTATCAGCAGACAGCCGTCCTTCACTGTGGTTTCTGTATTCTTCACGTGCTTCTCCTTACCTTCAATCTTGAAAGAATAAGTGTCACTCTGTGTAAAATAAATTGTTCCCACAGACGTTATCTCAATGGACGAAAAGGCATCCACTTTGCGCACTTCACTCACTTTGGTATCTTGTGCATAAACACTCAGCATACCTACAAATGTCAATATCAATGCAATGATAATACCTACTATATTAGTTTTCATTTTTCTTCTTTTTTATTGTTAATCCTCTATTGTTTTTCATACTACTCTTCATGCAACGCCTCTGCCGGCTCAATCTTCATAGCCTGCCGTGCCGGAAACCATATTCCAATCACTACCATCAGAGCTATCAGTAACCAAGCCCCTAGAGAACCTGCAAGGAAGCGTATCACACTCCACTCTATCGGCCAAGTGGTCGTTCATGGCGAATCAGTGCGGATATCCGCCCGGAGTGGGGATCAGTAAAATATATCATCGATAAAAATCTTTATCTGTCTGCCTATGCGGGAGAAGGTCATTATAATGATATGGATATGTTGGAGATAGGTCGAGGGCTAAAACCTGAAGAGGAAGAGGTACATTTTGGAATGTGGTGTATCATGAGTTCACCTTTGTTGATAGGATGTGATCTGACAACCATTCCGGAGACGTCATTAAAACTGTTGAAAAATAAAGAACTGATAGCTTTGAACCAAGACCCTTTAGGATTGCAGGCATACGTTGTTCAGCATGAAAATGAAGGGTATGTGTTGGTGAAGGATATAGAACGAAAGCGTGGTAATGTACGTGCGGTTGCTTTATACAATCCTTCGGATACGATTTGTAGCTTTACAGTTCCGATGAATATTTTGGAATTAGGAGGAAAGGTTAAGGCACGCGATCTGGTGAAACACCAGGATTTACCGGAGATAAAAGGGGGTGTTCTGAATCGAGAATTACCTCCCCATAGTGTGCTGATTTTACGTATGGAGTCCGAGAAGAGATTGGAAGCGACTGTTTATGAAGCGGAATGGGCTTATCTGCCTTGTTTCAATGATTTGGGAAAGACTCCGAAAAGCATCGTATATGCTCCGTTACATGAAGCATCCGGAGGCATGAAGGTAAGTTATCTGGGAGGGCGGAAAGAGAATTTTGCAGAATGGAAAGAGGTGTACAGCGAGCAGGGCGGTGAATATGAAATGACTATCCGCTATGTGCCTAAAGCAGACCGTAAGCTGGAAGTCTGTGTGAATAATGAAAAAAGGATTCTTCTTGATTCGCTGTCGGCGGATGAGACTCAAAAGATAGCTTCGATTACTGTTCCGGTGCATTTGAAGGCAGGGAATAATAAGATACGTATGGGAAGCTCATTTTGCTGGGCTCCAGATATAGACTGTTTTACTTTGAAAAAAGTAAGTGAGTAGGCTGATAAGATCTATCTTCTTGAAGTACCACTTTGATAAAAAGTAAGAATATGAGTGTAACAAATGTCACCCGTGAGGAATTGTGGGCAAAGCAACATTTGTCTTGCAAAAACATGGATTATGCGGTATGGGAACGGGATAAATCCATGCTCCAGAAGTTGTCCAGAATCAATGGCGGCTGTTCTTTCGTGGTGGATGTATATAAAGGATGTTATGCGTATGCTTCTACGGGTTTTGTCGATTGGTTGGGGTATGACAGGCACAAGATAGAAACATTGGAAAAACAGGGTGATTATCTGGAGTCACGTATTCATCCGCATGATCGTTCCCAATTGGAAGACTTGCAAGTCAGGCTGGGGAAGTTCATTTATAACCAGCCTTTTGAACATCGGAATGACTATTGTAATGTGTATAGTTTCCGTATACTCAATGCTCGTGGAAACTATGTGCGTGTAACAAGCAGGCATCAAGTTTTGGAACAGAGCCATGACGGAAAAGCATGGCTCATTATAGGGAATATGAGTATGGCTCCCGGTCAGAAAGAATCAGAACAGGTGGAATGTACTGTGCTGAATCTGAGAAATGGAGAAATGTTTTCACCCGGTGTTGTGATAATGAATCCGGCTTTCGGTCTTACCGGACGTGAAATGGAGATATTACGCCTCATCCAACGAGGATTCTTAAGCAAAGAAATTGCCGATAAATTATGTATCAGTATTCATACCGTCCATATTCACCGGCAAAATCTGTTGCGTAAGCTGGGAGTACAAAACTCTTTGGAGGCAATACGCCTAGGACAGGAGTCGGGGCTGTTAAGCTGATGCCCGATTTCATCGGGTCAAGGCATCCATTCTACTACTCCTGTAACAGGATGCTGCTTTCTCCATTCCTTAAATCCGCTATAATCCCGCACCCCATCCCGGATGACTGCCTGATAATACTCCACTCCGATGATTTTCTCGGTTTCCGGTGTTTCATATTTTAATCTTAGAATAGTTTCCCGTATTTCATCGGTCATAATTTCCGAAATGCGTTGGGCTACCTTTTCAAAATAACCGTCATAACGTGAACCTTCCCGGATGTGAATCATATCCATCTGCCAAAGTTCATTTTCTTCATTTTGATACCATGCATGCCATTCGATACAGGCTTCGGCAGTATGCAGCAGATTAGCGCATTCTATTCTTTTGATGGACGGATTCTCAGCTAGTCTGGCCATTGCCTGAAAGCTGTCCGTCAGGTTTAAGGGTGATGAATAAATATGGAAATCAATGTCCCTATGTTTCATCAGCAGCCCTGTTCTGAGTGAACCTACCAGATTAATTTTTGCACCGGCATCTTCCCATATCTGGATGATGTTCGTGTTTTTGATAACTTGCCAGGCTTTTTCCTGATTCTGTTTGGCAATGTCGAAAATATTCATACGCTGTCTTTTATAGTTGGTTTGCAAAAGTAGAGAAAAGCTTTCAAACTGAAGATAGTTATAAATAACTATTTATTGCCGGAATGAATCGGGAGAAAGGGGGTAACAAGGAACTTAGTAATGTTTCCTTTTCAAGTAAATGACAGATTGTATTCCCAACATGATGACAAACAGATATTCGGTTGTCATATATACCGCTAAAGGTGCATGTACACAGTGGCTCAGCCAGTAAAGATAAAGAAGATATACCATAATGGTAACCACTTGGAAGATAAAGGCAATTTTTGTCTTTCCGGTTCCGGTGACGGCACTGATGTAGACATATCCGGGTACTGCGAATATATAATTGAACAGCATGACGATGAAAGGGGGGACAGTGTGTTGCACCAGTGTTTCGTTGTTGGTGTAAAATCCGATAATCCAATAATCACAAAACAATGCGACTCCTACCAGTGGAAAACCGATGGCATATCCCATTTTGATGATTTTGTGGCAGATAGGAAAAACACCTTTTTGTTGTCCGGCTCCTAAAAGATTGCTTACCAAGGAACCGTTGGTGGCTCCTAAAGAACTGACAATCACAAAAAAGAGGGTGGAAACGCTGCGGGTTATGTTGGAAACGGCCAGTTCCATCTTTCCTAAATGTTCGATGGCGATGAAGAACAGGAACCACGGCGCCATACTGATAAAAGAATGCAGCATGCTCCATACGGACAGGTAAAACAGTCTTTTCAATAGCTTTCCATCAAATATCGGTTGCAGTCCATACTTGTTTTTATCAATCTTTCTCCACATATGGATAAGGAGAATGATTAACGATCCCATTTCTGCTAGCGTTGAGGCTATTGCCGATCCTGCTATCCCAAATTTTAAGGTAAATATTAACAGGTAATTGAAAGGGATGTTGATAAGTACGGCTGCTATTGCGGCCCAAGATAAGGACCTGGTCTTTATTATTCCCACAAAGAAAGCCCGGAGTGCCAGAAAGGGAAATGAAAATAAAAGTCCGAAACTGCGCCAGTCCAGATAGTCCGTTACAGCCTGATAGATTTCCGGTGAGGTAATTAATTGTTTCAAGAGGAAGGGGGAAAGGCCCTGTATCAACAAACATAAAGAGAGTGCTAGTCCGGAAAGGAAAAATAGTCCTTGAAAGAAGGTACGTCCTGTTTCTGCATAGTTCTGTTCTCCATTCCTGCGGGCAATCATGACTTGTAGTCCTATGCTGAAACCGAAGCCTAGCATATAAGTTGCCAGATAATATATTCCTGCCAAGGCAGATGCGCCAAGTTCCACTTCACCGACATGGCCCAGAAAGACGGCATCGGTAATGTTGATTAATTGCTCCATTAAAACGCTCATCATTACAGGAAGGTTGATGAGCCATATTTGTTTATATGTATAATTCATTGTTTAACTTAATGTATAACCATGCTTATGCACTTATCGGTTTAGGGATGGTGCACAATCTGTGTGGATTAATAATAAGGGTATAAAACTCTGTAACAAATCTTATTTAAGATCCGTCAAAATAGCCAAATAGTTTGGATTGGTAGTGCTATTCGTTGAATGTAGCTATATACAGAGTTGATGTTTCATTAGTTAAACAATTGTGTTTTGCAGGTTAAATCAAATCTCCTGGTTCGGCATAAATTTTGTATTCGCTCTCTAGTCCCTTGAAATCTTTTCTGAGGAGTACAATTTTAGCTTTGGGGGTAAGCCAAATGTTTAGTGGAATGGCATTCTTCTCTTGAAATGAAAATATAGTGCTGAATTCTTTTCTCAAAGACTCGTCTGAGGTTGCGGTATAATTAGGGAGTGAGAAAAATGAATTTATGTAGTTATACAGTATTTGTTTGCTTTTCATAGATCCCCCTTTTTCATATTTCTCATTTTTGGCATACAGCATAACAGATGGGACACCTTGATGGATATGGGTTTGCGTACTCAGATAATATCCGTCCAGATTATTTGCATAGCCTGTGGTAAAATCGGAGTCGGTTACGTCTTTCCAATTGAAAGCAAGGAAATCTTTTTTATTTGTGATATCAATGGATATTGTATCACTACTATAGATTATTTCATTGTTTTTGTAACCTAGCAGATAAGTCTTGTATGTGCCGGGTGAATAATAAACATGTGCCCATTTGAAAAATGTTGTTTCCACATATCTGGCATAATTTGAATGACTGAATACTTTAAAGCTATTTGGGGAATGAGATGATTTCCACACTATGGAATCATACACTTCGCTTAGACAAGGTGCATCTTTACCAAAATCAAAAGATTGGTAGAATACAATAGGAGCAAATATGTTTTGAGAACTTGTTTCTGCTTCTAATATAATTTTGATCTCTTTATTTTCTGTTTCTTTATTTTGGCTACCATCCATATCGGCCTCTTCTTTGGAGCAAGACAAGACAAAGAAGGTAAGTAGTAAAAAACAGTAGAATATCTTTTTCATGTTTGTTTTTGAGTTGGGTAAATAGCTCTGTTTGTAATGTCGAAAACAAAGCTAGCAAATATATTTGATAATCTCAGCTTTGTATCCTATATTTTATTTTTGACTGATGATTTGATAATCAAAATCGGTAAACAAAGACTTTACAGAGATTCAAGAGGTTCCTGCACATACCTCATATACTCCTCATAGTCTATATACCTTCCACCCATTGACTTTAAGTGTGGGGTTTCAAACTGACAATCAATCAAGGTTCCTCCCAACTCCTGAAATGTTTGTGCCAGATAGATAAGCGCCAGTTTCGATGCATTGGGGACTAGAGAAAACATGCTTTCGCCGAAAAAACACTTTCCCAAAGTGACTCCATAGAGTCCGCCGACCAGACAAGATTCTTCCCATACTTCCACGCTGGTCGCGAAACCTTGCTCATGCAGGCGGATGTAGGCTTTCATGATATCTTTGCCCAACCATGCTCCCGTTTCTTCCATCCGCAGATTGCCGCAGGTTTGAATCACTTCATGGAATGCTTGGTTAAAACTGACTCCATATTGTTCTTTGTTCATAAAAGTACGCATGGAGTGAGAAATGTGAATCTCGTTAGGGAAAATCACAAACCGTTTCAGGGGACACCACCATTGTATCTGTTTTTCACGGAAAGCATACCAAGGGAATATGCCATTGGAATAGGCAAGGAGGAGACGGTCTACGGAGAGGTCGCCGCCCACTGCCAATAGTCCGTCCGGTTCGCCATAGTGAGGGTCGGGAAAAACAAGTTTTTGAGTTAGTTGAAAGACCATATTGTTTTTTATTTATTGGATTCATATAATATCTTCTGTAGTAACTTCTCCGTATCTCTGCCTCTGCGGAGAAGTTGCCGATTCATTTAAAGGTATTACTCTTTGAGTACTTGCAAGCTCAATTCTCCGTTTCCTGCTGTCACTCTTACTTTACCTCCTGTTTTTAATGTTCCGAATAGGATTTCACGCATAAGCAGTGGCTTCAGCTGCGAAGTAATTACCCTGTCCATTTCCCTGGCACCATATTCTTTGGTGAAACCTAGTTTCAGCAGATGCTTATAGGCTTCCGGGCTGAGTTCCATTCCTACATGACGTGCAGACAGTTTGTTTTTCAGTTCGTTGAGTTTTTTGTTCAGGATGAGAGAAGCCATTCCGTAATCCATATCATGGAAGACGACTGTTGCAGACAACCGGTTGATGAATTCAGGTTTGAAAGTTTTCTTAACCTGTTTCAACATTGCCTCTCCGGCAGTAATTTGTCCGCTGAAACCTATAGAAGCTTGGTGCGCGAATTGTGCTCCGGCATTGGAGGTCATGATAAGTATAACATGGCGGCAGTCCGCTTTCCGTCCTTTGTTATCCGTCAGTACGGCATAGTCCATGACTTGCAGCAGGATATTGAATATATCAGGATGCGCTTTTTCTATTTCGTCAAGCAGTAACACACAGTTGGGAGTTTTGCGGATAGCATCTGTCAGCAGTCCGCCGTCTTCATAACCTATATATCCGGCAGGTGAGCCGATGAGTTTGGCCACTGTATGCTTTTCCGTATATTCGCTCATGTCAAAGCGTTGCAGGGCAATACCTAGTTCGGAGGCCAATACTTTGGCTACTTCCGTCTTTCCCACTCCGGTGGGGCCAACGAAGAGAAGGCTGGCCAGTGGTTTGTTTTCGTCCAGTAGCCCGGCTTTGGCCATTTGTACGGCTTCCACCACTTGGCAGACAGCTTCTTCCTGACCGTATATCTTTGCACTGATGCGTTCATGCAAGGTTTCTAATGTGGCATTGTCCTCTTCCTTCATGGCGAGTACATCCACTTTACAGATACGTGCCAGTATATCGGTTATCAATGCTTTGTCCACCGTTTGTGTTTCTGTATCTGTGGGGTGGATTTCACGATAAGCCCCGGCTTCGTCCACCAGGTCGATGGCCTTGTCGGGCAAAAAACGGTCGCTGATATACCGTGCGGCAGCTGTGACGGCATATGCTATCACTCCTTCTTCATAAACTACTCCATGGAACGTTTCGTACCTTTCTTTTAATCCTTCTACTATGTGGATAGTTTCTTCGATTCCGGGTTCCTGTATGTCAATCTGTTGGAAACGCCGTACCAATCCTCTGCTACGTGAAAAATAGCGGTTGAATTCTTCGTAAGTAGTGGAACCGATAAACCGGATCTCTCCTCCTTCCAAATAAGGCTTGAGCATATTAGAGGCATCCATCGAACCGTCTCCCGTCCGTCCGGCGCCTATCAGGTTATGTATTTCATCTATATATACAATGGCGTGTCCTTCTTTCCGTATTCCTTCCATAATGGCTTTCAGCCTTTTCTCGAATTCACCCCGATATTGTGTACCGGCCAATAAGTTGCCTAAATCCAGTTCGTAGATACGACAACCTGTGAGGCGTTCGGGAACATTGCCTGCTTCTATACGTGCAGCCAGTCCGTAGACCTGTGCGGTTTTTCCCACTCCCGGTTCACCCACGTGCAGAGGGTTGTTCTTTTCTTTGCGGCAGAGAACTTGAATGGTGCGTTCCAATTCCACATTCCGGCCTATAAGCGGATTCCGGTCTTGCAGACCTTCATTGAGGCAGGTGACGTAGTTGCGCCAAGGTTCGCTTTTCTCTTGCTCAGAGGAAGTTTCCTCTTGAAACTGATTCATGTGCTCGTAATTTGAAATGAGGGAGCTGAGAAACTCCGGCATATCTTCTCCCACTGTTTCTTTTAGCAGATAGCCGGCCCATGAATCTTCCAGTTGAAGCATTCCTTGTACCAGATGAGGAACATCCATTTCTTCTGCGCTTGAATGGCTGATTGTCATATAGGCATATTGCAGCAGCTCGGAGAGTTGACCTGAAATTTCCAACTCATATTCTATTTCTTGAGGAACTCGTTCCACTTCTTTCGACAGATATTCGGAAATGGACTGGGACAGTTCTTCCGGGGTACAAAAACACTCTGCCAATGCTTTTTGAAAAGGAACTTGTTCCAGCAATGCGCTCAATAAGTGTTCGGGCGTGATAAATTCATGCCGATATTGCATCGCTTGGCTCTGCGCAGAAGCGAAAGCGTAGTTCACCGAATCGGTATTTGGTATATCCATATCTTATTCTTGATTTTTTATTCTTCTTCCGGTGTAACCGTGAGTCGGAGAGGGAAACCCTCTTCACGAGCCATACGGGTGGCTTTTTGTACTTTTGACCGGGCGATATCATACGTATAGATGCCTATTACGGCCGATTCACTTTTGTGTACTTGCATCATCAAAGCTTCTGCTTCCATCGTTGATTTGAAAAAAACGGTAGTTAATATCTTTACAACAAATTCCATTGTAGTAAAGTCGTCATTGAAAATAGTAACTTTGAAGCGTCGCGGCTCGCGAAGGTCTATACGTTCTTTTTCTTTATAAGATGATTGTTGTTGTTCCATATTGGTATTTGTCATACGTACTTATGGCACAAAGGTAGGGAAAGTATTGGAAAGGTAGGGTAGGGAAGAGATGAATTTTGTAGACGGATGGTCTGGAGCTGATGTCTTGAATTCCTTTCATGCCTGTCTGTCATTCTTAAAACATCCATATATAATAAGATGTCTCAAGGATGACAGACGTGTATGAAAAATAAAATGTGAAAAAATCCAAGGATAAGAGGTGGAAACTTAGACTTTTCTGTGAACAAACTGGCCGTCAATCCAAATGGTGGCATGGTTTCCCCGGAACTTCAGCAGGATATATTCGGGGTCTTCCGGTCCTTTAGGAAAATGATGGATAAACCAGTCTTGCCATAACTCTTTCTTGGTGCCAGTGTCTGATACAACTTCCACTTCTCCGGTCATGGCCACGCTGTTTCCCTCTTTGTAGAAACATATGCCGGCTTTCGGATTAGAGCGGAAATCCTTTGTCTTTGCCGAACTGTTTCCTGTTGCAAACCAGATGGTTGTTAATCCTTCCGTTTTGATTTTACTCAAGGGAACCGGCCGGGGATACCCTTCTTTATTGATGGAAGTTAGTGTGACTACTTCACATTGTTGAAGCAAAGCTTTTGCTTTTTCTTTAAGTGATTCCATTGTTTCTTTTTAGTATTTGATACGGTACAAAAGTAAGAAACGCCAGGATGGCTTCGTTGTAAAAAAATGACTTTTATAGTTTCAGATATGTTAATGTGGTTTCTTCCGTAACCGGTAAGGATAAAAAGGAACCGGGTGTATTGCCTGATAAGGCTTTTATTTCCTTGCTCAAATGGGCTGTGTCATAGTATCCGGCCTCAATGGCAACAGAGAAGAGTTGGTTGGAAGAGGTGGAACGCAGTAAATCCACTGCATTCTTGAATTTGATAATCCGGCTGTATTCCTTAGGGGAATATCCGGTCTGATGTTTGAACTTGCGCTCGAAGTGTCTTTGGCACAAGCATACATTTTCTACTAAAGAACGGATAGGCAGTTGGCCTTTGGAAAGGTTAATGCAATCTACTGCATATGATATCTGTTTTTCTATCTTGTTGTTAGTACATAAGGCTTGGGTGAGAAAAGATTCTATCAGTCTGATTTTGTCCTGTATGTACGGTTGTTCACATAATCTTTCTGCTAGCGAGTCGTTGAAGATACCTCCTGACTCAAAAGTGCTGATTCTTTGATTCCCAAGTTCTTCCAATGGTAATTGCATGAAGCGGAATAAACCGCAAGGCAGAAAACGGATACCAAACATATGGATGCTTTTCGCATAGGTTATTAGGGTGGAGTATCGGCTCATGGGACCTACAAAATAAGAACGGTAGGGTTGCATTATAAGACTTTCTTGTTCCGCTATGTCAGCTACTTCGCCAAGGGTGAAGATAAAATCGGTGCAACCGTCCGGCAATATGTTGATTTTCATCCCATAGTCCGGATTGCCTTTAAATTCCCAGTATTTGTCAATATAGGGGGCTAAAAGCAGGGAAGGCTGGTATTCATTATACATGAAGATTGTTATTTCTTTTTAGCAGCGATAGCTAGTAATACTCCCAGTACCACCCCTAGAATGGCGGCAAATAATACCCGCATGTCCGGAGGAAGCAGGAAAGTGATGGTGTGGGCCGGATACCAGAACAAAGGGATGGTCTTTTTGAATACAAAGCTCCAAAGTACCGCCCAATTCAATCCGGTGAAAATACGTGTCATGGGAATAGGGGTGGAAAGCGCTTTGATAGAGCCGCCACAATTCCCGATATGAGTGTCTGTTATTTTATGTAATGTCATGAATACAGGAGCGAATATAGAGTTCATTGTAACGGAAATAGCCAGTGCAACCAGAAATTTGGCAAGACAGAAATCCCCGTTCATCAATGTGGAGGCATATTCCAGACCCATATATTCCAAGAAAATGGGAGTGCCTTTTGAAAAAATAATCATAGCCATATTGATACCCATACCCAGTACCCCCCAGATTACCATGCGTGGGATAATACCGAAGGTCTTGTTGTGATACACTCCTGTGCTGATGCGAAGCCCAAGCATTTCTCCCAAAGTAGCTAGAATGGCGAACTTCACAAAACTCATGACCATACCATGGATTGCATTGAAAGATTTGTACCATTCATAAATGGTATCGCTAATAAAAAAGGGTAGAAACAATGCTATTACAAACAAAAAGAACAGAATATCACTCTTTTTCATAGATAGAAATGTGTTTTTCATTAATATTTGCGACAAACATACGAAAAAAATCTAAGTTCCTAACCAAACAATAATTTAAATTCGACGGCTCTTTATTTGTTATCTAGCTATAATCTTTTATCTTTGTTTCCCGTCATGGAATAAAATAAAAAGGTTATTATGAAAACAAAAGGATGGATTTTAACTGTAATTTGTAGTATGTTGTTATTGGTGGCGGGTATCACTTTTGCATCAATGGTGCTTGTCGGGCAACCGGCTTTGGCAAACGAATCATTGTGGTGGTGGATCTTGATAAATCTTGGTGTGATGGTTTTATTATTCGGGTATGGCGTGAAACGGGGAATCCAGATATTGCGTATCTTCAGCATACCGAAAAGCAAACTGACACGGGAACCAGGTGTCGTGGTTTGTGATTATAATATCAGCCTGAAAAAGTATGCTTTGTATAAATTGTGGGACATCCGTCATTTCAGTTTTTCTTTGTTGTTCATCATTTATATTTGTATTGCACTGTGTACAGGGCACTATATTGTTCCCGAAGAGCAAAGCCTGTTCAGTCCGCTGCTGATTTGGTTCTTGTGTCTTATTTATATCTTGATTATGCTGCCTGTCAGACTAAATAAGATTTATAAGCGGAGTATTGCGGGGCAGACTTGGGTAGAAATAACTCCGGAAGGGCTGACATATGATAAGGCGGAACTGAAACAGACATTCCCTTGGGAGGAGATAGCAGGTATAGCTCTTTATAAGACCTATTGCTTTCTGTATGATAAAAGAGGCGGTGAATTTTTGATTGTAACTTCGGATGAAAAGGTGAAAGAATCCCTTCTTTACTATTTAAATACGAAAAAATAATGAATTAAAGCTAAGTGTTTTTTATAATAAGGTTGTTCATATTATTATAATGTGTATTTTTGTAACAAAGTAATAATGAAAAACCTCTTAAGTATGAAAACACCTGTTCTCGCGCTATTCATTTCTTTAGTGGCATTTGGAGCCTGTGTGTCCAATAAACAAACCCAGCCGTCAACCGATTATACCCAATTGGTGAATCCGTTTATCGGAACCGATTTTACCGGCAATACTTATCCGGGAGCGCAAGCGCCTTTCGGAATGGTACAACTTAGTCCGGATAACGGTTTGCCCGGATGGGACCGTATTTCCGGTTATTTTTATCCGGACAGTACGATTGCCGGATTCAGTCATACCCATTTGTCGGGAACGGGAGCCGGAGACTTGTATGATATCTCTTTCATGCCTGTAACTTTGCCTTATCAGGAAGCGGAAGCTCCTTTAGGCATCTATTCCAAATTCTCTCATGCGGATGAAGAGGCTTCAGCTGGTTATTATCGCGTGTTGCTGAAAGATTATGATATCAATGTGGAGTTAACTGCTACAGAGCGTTGCGGTATACAGCGTTATACGTTTCCTGAAGGAGAGTCGGCTGTCTTTCTGAATCTGAAGAAAGCGATGAATTGGGACTTTACCAATGATTCTTATATTGAGATAATTGACTCATGCACCATTCAGGGATATCGTTTTTCCGAAGGATGGGCAAGAGACCAGCATGTGTATTTCCGCACTCGTTTCTCCAAACCGTTTGCCTCGGTAGAGATGGATACTACTGCCATTGCTTTGAAAGGTAAACGTGTAGGTACGGCTTATATCGCCCGCTTTAATTTTGATACGGAAAAAGGAGAGCAGATTGTTCTGAGTACTGCTCTTTCGGGAGTAAGCATGGAAGGTGCTGCTAAAAACATGGCGGCTGAAGCACCTCACAATGATTTCGATAAATATTTGGCTGAAACTAAAGATAATTGGAACCGTCAGTTGGGAAAAATAGAGGTAACAGGTGATAACAAGGACGATAAGGTTAATTTTTATACAGCATTGTATCATACAATGATTGCCCCGACTATTTATAGTGATGTGGACGGGGCTTATTATGGTCCCGATAAGAAAATTCATCAGACGGATGGTTGGGTGAATTATGGAACTTTTTCATTGTGGGATACTTATCGTGCCGCACATCCGTTATTTACTTATACGGAACCTCAGCGTGTCAATGATATGGTGAAATCATTCATTGCTTTTTATGAACAGAACGGACGTTTGCCGGTATGGAATTTTTGGGGAAGTGAAACGGATATGATGATTGGCTACCACGCTGTACCTGTTATTGTCGATGCTTATTTGAAAGGTATTGGTGATTTTGATGCAGAGAAGGCATTGGAGGCTTGTGTGGCTACTGCTAACTTGGATGATTATCGCGGCATTGGTCTGTATAAAAAATTAGGATATATACCTTATAATATAAAGGATGAATATAATGCGGAAAATTGGTCGCTTTCCAAAACATTAGAATATGCTTTTGATGATTATTGCATAGCCGAAATGGCTCGGAAGATGGGGAGGACTCAATTAGCGGACGAATTCTACAAGCGTTCTCAGAATTATCGCAATGTGTTCAATCCGGCGTCAAGCTTCATGCAGCCGATAGATGATAAAGGAGTATTCCAACCTAATTTCAGCCCGGATGACTACACTGCCCACATTTGTGAAAGTAACGGTTGGCAGTACTTTTGGTCTGTACAGCAGGATATTAAGGGGCTAATTGCCTTGACTGGTGGTAAGGATCGTTTTACGGAAAAGTTGGATAGTATGTTTACTTATATCCCGGCTGGTAATGCAGATTTGCCTCTTTTCAGTACAGGTATGATTGGCCAGTATGCTCATGGTAATGAGCCTAGCCATCATGTGATTTATTTGTATAATAAGGTACGTCAGCCTTGGAAAACTCAGAAGTATGCGGCGCAGGTCATGCATGACCTTTATTTCAATGCACCTGCCGGACTGTGTGGAAATGAGGATTGTGGACAGATGTCTGCCTGGTATGTATTCAGTGCTATGGGATTTTATCCTGTCAATCCGGTAAGTGGTGAATATGAGATTGGTACGCCGTTGTTCCCCGAGATACAGATGCATCTGGATAATGGAAAAACGTTCACAGTACTGGCCCCTGGAGTAAGTCGTGAAAATATCTATATCCAGTCGGTGAAAGTAAATGGGCAACCATACGATAAGAGCTATATCACACACCGGCAAATAATGGATGGTGCTACTGTAGAATTTGAAATGGGTCCGGAACCGGGAAATATTTGGTATAGATAGATAATAATTGGTTCAACTTATTAAGAATTGTAATTGTACAGGAGGTGAGTTAAAAGTAATATTTGTTATCGTTTTGCTGTAGAGGCGGTTTGAATCTGCCTGAAAATTGTATGATGAGCGGAAGCTTTCTGCCCCTACAGTGGATGATTGGATCGTTATTTGGAACATTGGCTCTCTCCTTCATACAAAGGTGAATTATATAATATGAACGAGGAACTTGATGACACCTATAAGGTCGTCTTTTGTCAATGCTATCCTAAGCTGTTGTTCTATGCGACACGGCTGGTCGGTACCGAAGAAGCCGAAGATGTAGTGCAGGATGTTTTTGTGGAGTTGTGGAGGCGGAGAGATTCAGTCGTCATAGGAGAGCAGATTTTAGCTTTCCTTTATCGTTCTGTATATACCAAGGCTATAAATTTATTGAAGCATCAGGTTATAGAGAATAACTACAGTGCGGCAATGATAGAGATCTATGAACGAAGATTACAATATTACCAGCCGGATCATGCTGAAGTTATTAAAAAGATAGAGAATCAGGAATTGCGTCAGGAAATTTTTGGAGCGATTAATGAATTGCCGGATAAATGTAAGGAGGTGTTTAAACTGAGCTATCTTCATGATATGAAAAACAAGGAAATCGCTGATACTCTTGGCATTTCTTTACGTACCGTAGAGGCACATATGTATAAGGCCTTGAAATTTTTGCGCGAACGTCTCAGCCATTTATTATTGTCATTGATTATATTTTCAGCAAAACTGCTAAGTGTTTTTACAAGTTGAATTGTTTACTATATGAATAGGGAAAAAGATGAGTAAACTTAACGAAGATATTATTATCAGGTATTTGGAAAACCGATGCTCGGAGGAGGATTTTGTTCTTATCAATGAATGGATGAAAGAATCTGATGAGAATGCCGGAGAGCTGTTCCGTATGGAGGAGATTTATCAGTTAGGTAAATTCCCCTTTGAGGAGGAAAATCTGGTAGTGAGGGCAGAGCGCAGGTTGGGTAGAAGATTGGAACAGGAAAATCAAAAGAAACAAGAGGTGTTCAAGCTTAGAAGTGTGTTGCGTTATGCAGCTGCTATAGTGGGCGTGATGGTGCTGGCTGCGGGATTAGCCTATTGGTTCCGGAATAAAGCGGAGGAATTGGTGGTAGCATCGGCTGCTCATGGACAAGTGCGTGAGATGTTGTTGCCTGACGGGACAAAAGTATGGTTGAACCAGTCGTCTGTTTTAAAATATCCGCGTGCTTTTGAAGGAAAGGAACGTCATGTATATCTGGATGGAGAAGCTTATTTTGAAGTAGCACGTAATCATGAGAAACCTTTCATGGTAAAAAGCCCGGCAATGGATGTCAGGGTCTTGGGAACCTCTTTTAATATAAAATGTCGTCCGGATAACAGTTTTGCGGAAACAACCTTGATAGAGGGTGAAGTTGAGGTAAAAGATAAATCGGACAAAGGAAGAATTACTTTGTTGCCGGGACAAAAAGCCGTTTTAAACAGGGTAACAGGGCGGATGCAAGTAAAACAGGTCGATCCCAAGATGGAGATAGTCTGGCATAATGACTTGATTCCATTTGAAAAGTCATCTATTTTCCAGATTGCGGCAGCATTGGAACGGTTCTATGGAGTGAAGATAATCCTTTCACCGGATGTAGACAGTACTAATACTTATTCAGGTGTACTGAAAAAGAAAGATAATATAGAGTCTGTGCTGAATTCTTTGCGTAACTCTATTCCTTTCAATTATAAGAAAGTAGATGATAACAATATATTTATCTCATCGGAAACAAAATAATTTTTAAATAAAGATCTATGAAAATCAACATGCTCTTAAGCGGCTGTCTTCTAGGGTTATTGTGTTTCACTGCATGTGATTCTGAGGGCAATGAAATGAATGATTACACCCATTATGTCAATCCTTTTATTGGTACAGGAGGCCATGGGCATACTCATCCGGGTGCTATGGTTCCTCATGGCATGATACAGCCGGGGCCGGATACTCGTATTGACGGTTGGGATTCCTGTTCCGGATATTATTATGAAGATACTACGATCAATGGTTTTGCCCATACACGTCTTAGTGGTACAGGGTGTGCGGATTTCGGAGATTTCCTGTTGATGCCGACTGTAGGTGTGCAGCGTACTGATTTCTTGGGAACAGAAAGCCAGAAGCGTCCTTTCGCATCGGCTTTTTCTCATGAAAAGGAATATGCCGAACCGGGATATTATTCTGTTTTTCTGGATACATATGGGGTAAAAGCCGAACTGACTTCGACAGAGCGTGCGGCAATGCATCGGTATACTTTTCCGGAAAGTAAGGAGTCTGGATTTATCTTGGATATGGACTATAATATTCAGCAACAAATCAATCAGGTAATGGAAGTGGAGGCAGTGAATGATACTGTGTTGCGGGGGCGCAAACGCAGTGCCTATTGGGCATACCGACAGGATCTTTATTTTTATGCCGTATTTTCCAAACCCTTTACGTATACCTTGTACACGGATACTGTTCAGGAAAATGACAAACAGATTCCTGTATGTAAAATGCTTTTGCATTTTGAAACGGCGAAAGATGAACAAGTGCTGGCTAAGTTCTCTATCTCTTCTGTTGATGCGGAAGGTGCTTATAAGAACCTCCAGGCTGAGATGCCCGGTTGGAATTTTGATGGAGTGCGTGCCGATGCTAAGAAGAAATGGAATGAATGCTTGTCAAAGATTGCAGTCAAAACCAATGATGAAGACCAGCGTGCCATTTTCTATACGGCTATGTATCATGCTTTCCTAAGTCCCAATCTGTTTACAGATGTAGACGGGCGTTACTTGGGAATGGATTTGAAAGTGCATACCACCGACATGAAACATCCGGTTTATACCATTTTCTCTTTGTGGGATACTTTCCGTGCGTTACATCCGTTACTGACTATTGTCGATCCTCAGTTGAATACGGAGTTTATCCGTTCATTAATAAAGAAGCATCAGGAAGGTGGTATCTTTCCGAAATGGGACTGTGTGTCCAATTATACCGGAACTATGGTGGGATATCATGCGGCTTCGTTGGTAACCGATTCTTATGTGAAGGGATACCGCGATTTTGATGTGCAGGAAGCTTACAAGGCATGTCTGCGTGCAGCGGAATATGACACTACCGGTATTGTAGCTCCCGATTGGCTGATTCCATATGTTATGCCCAAAGCACGTTATTATAAGAATACTCTTGGCTATATTCCATGTGACCGTGAGAATGAATCGGTGGCGAAAGCATTGGAGTATGCGTATGATGACTGGTGTATCTCCGTGCTGGCAGACAGCTTGGGAGATACTGAAACCAAGGAGAAGTATGCCCGTTTTGCAGATGCTTACGAATTTTATTTTGATCCTGCCACCCGTTTCATGCGTGGATTGGATAGTAAAGGTGAATGGCGTACTCCGTTCAATCCCCGTTCTTCCAATCACCGTAATGATGATTATTGCGAGGGTACTGCATGGCAATGGACTTGGTTTGTTCCGCATGATATCCCGGGACTGGTGAATTTGATGGGTGGGGAGGATGCTTTCGTAGGAAAGCTGGACTCCTTGTTTACGGTTTCTTCCCAGTTGGAAGGGGAGGCTACCTCTGCTGATATCACAGGACTGATAGGCCAGTATGCGCATGGCAATGAGCCTAGTCATCACATTACTCATATGTATAACTATGTAAACCGTCCATGGCGTACTCAGGAATTGGTTGACAGTGTGCTGTATAACCAGTATTTCAATGCTCCTGACGGCTTGTCGGGTAATGAAGATTGCGGTCAGATGTCTGCCTGGTATATTTTGAATTCCATGGGCTTCTATCAGGTATGTCCCGGTAAGCCGGTTTATTCTATCGGACGTCCGTTGTTTGAGGAGGTGACGATTAATTTACCCGACCGCAAGACTTTCGTTATCCGTACCCACAATAATTCGAAGACCAATAAGTATATTGAGTCGGTTTTGTTGAACGGAAAACCGCTGGATGTTCCTTTCTTTACCCATGATGATCTGGTACGTGGAGGAACGATGGAGATTACCATGAGTCCCGTACCGACGGAATGGGGAAAACAGGTGAAGAATTAAAAGTATAACTTAACCCAAATAGCAATATCATGAAAAAACTATTTCTATCAGTTGTAGCGCTGTGTGTCACGCTGTTTGTACAGGCAAAGGATTATGCAGACTATGTGAGTCCGTTGGTAGGTACACAGTCTTCCTTTGAACTCTCTACAGGAAATACTTATCCTGCCATATCCCGCCCGTGGGGTATGAATTTCTGGACTCCCCAGACAGGAAAGATGGGGGACGGATGGCAGTATGTTTATACGGCTAATAAAATCCGTGGTTTCAAACAAACCCATCAGCCCAGTCCGTGGATTAATGACTATGGTCAATTTTCCATCATGCCCGTAACAGGAAAACCGGAATTTGAAGAGGACAAGCGTGCAAGCTGGTTCTCTCATAAAGCTGAAATTGCAAAACCTTATTATTATAAGGTTTATTTGGCAGAACATGATGTCGTAACCGAAATGGTTCCTACGGAGCGTGCCGTAATGTTCCGTTTCACTTTTCCTGAGAATGATTCATATGTAGTGGTGGATGCTTTTGATCGTGGTTCGTCTGTCAAGGTGATTCCCGGAGAAAACAAAATCGTGGGCTATACTACCCGTAACAGTGGTGGTGTTCCTGCCAACTTCAAGAATTATTTCGTTATTGAGTTTGATAAGCCGTTTACTTATGAGGCTACGTTCTCTAATGATGTACAGCCTGAAAAACCGGATGGCAGTGTTCCTGTAACCTTGAAAGAAGGTAAACTGGAGCAGACTGATTTCCATACCGGAGCCGTTATCGGTTTCAAGACAAAGAAAGGTGAAGTAGTTCATGCCCGTGTGGCCTCTTCATTAATCAGTCCTGAACAAGCAATTCGGAACCTGAAGGAATTGGGTGGTGACAGTTTTGAAGTATTGGTACAGAAAGGTAAAGAGGCTTGGAATGAGGCCTTAGGTAAAGTAGAGGTGGAAGGTGGAACATTGGATCAATACCGCACTTTCTATTCCTGCTTGTACCGTTCCTTGTTGTTTCCGCGTAAATTCTATGAACTGGATGCCAACGGACAACCTGTTCATTACAGTCCTTACAATGGCGAAACGCTGCCGGGATATATGTATACGGATACAGGTTTCTGGGATACATTCCGTTGCTTGTTCCCTTTCTTGAACCTGATGTATCCTTCGGTAAATAAGGAGATACAGGAAGGTTTGGTTAATACTTATAAGGAAAGCGGTTTCTTCCCCGAATGGGCCAGCCCCGGTCATCGTGGTTGCATGGTCGGCAATAATTCAGCTTCTATCTTGGTCGATGCTTATCTGAAAGGAGTACGTGTGGAAGATGTGGAAACATTATACAAAGGACTGATTCATGGAACGGAAGCCGTACATCCTGAAGTTTCTTCTACCGGACGTCTGGGATATGAATATTATAACAAGCTGGGCTATGTGCCTTGTGATGTGAAGATTCATGAGAATGCAGCCCGTACATTGGAATATGCATACGATGACTGGTGTATTTATCAGCTGGCGAAAGAGTTGAAGCGTCCGAAGAAGGAAATCGCACTTTTTGCCAAACGTGCCATGAACTATAAGAACCTGTTTGATTCGGAAAGTAAATTGATGCGTGGCAAGCAGAAGGACGGCAAGTTCGCTCCTGAATTCTCGCCGTTGAAATGGGGAGGTGACTTTACGGAAGGAAACAGCTGGCATTATTCCTGGTCTGTATTCCATGACCCTCAGGGATTGATTGATTTGATGGGAGGTAAGGAAATGTTCGTTACCATGCTTGATTCTGTCTTTTCGGTTCCCCCCATCTTTGATGATAGCTATTACGGACAGGTAATTCATGAGATTCGTGAAATGACAGTCATGAACATGGGTAACTATGCACATGGAAACCAGCCCATCCAGCACATGATTTATCTGTATGACTATGCAGGCCAGCCTTGGAAAGCGCAATATTGGTTGCGTGAGGTGATGAACCGTATGTATACAGCCGGTCCGGACGGATATTGCGGTGATGAAGACAATGGTCAGACTTCGGCATGGTATGTATTCTCCGCATTAGGGTTCTATCCGGTATGTCCCGGTACGGATGAGTATATTCTGGGTGCTCCGTTGTTCAAGAAGGCGACACTTCATTTTGAAAACGGAAAGAACTTGGTAATAACCGCATCGGATAACAGCGATACCAACCGATATGTAGATGAAATGCGTGTAAACGGTACTGTTTATACCAAGAATTATTTGAAGCATAACGAATTGTTACAAGGCGGTACTATTGACTTCAAGATGACCGACCGTCCGAATATGCAGCGTGGAACACAAGAAAGTGATTTGCCTTATTCATTTTCAAAAGACGAAAAAGTAAAATAAAAGTTTCACCATGCACTTCTCTCTTATAAAGAGAGGTTGGAGGGGGATGTTCTCTTTTGGCAGCATTGCAAGAGTACATCCCCTTTTTCTTTTTAAGTATTTCTTCTATACGTCAAAGTCCGATGATATTACTACTTTTGCCTTTCCTCTGCTTTTTTCTGGAAAATTTAGAAAAAAGAACAAGATTGAGTAAGTGTTTTCTTTTAGCTGCCTGTTTTTATTCTCGAAAGGGGAATGAGAACCCCTTCACTGGAGAAAAACAAGTCAGTGTTAACGAATTTATAAATTATGAAAGGCAATCAATTAATGAGAAAGCCCAAATTACTCAGGGCGCTTTTGATTCTTTTGTTTGTGGCTGCACCCATACAATGGACCCGCGCGCAAATCGTTCTTTCAACTCCCAAGACAACGCTTGGAGCAGTGATCAAGAACATTAAATCACAGTCTAACTATCAGTTTTTCTATGATGACAAGCTGGCTGAAATGCCGGTGAATGCCATTGATGTGAAGAACGGTTCATTACAGTCTGTACTTGATGCGGCTTTGCAAGGCAAAGGAATTACGTATAAGATAGAGGATAATATTGTCTATCTTTCAGCATCCGGAGAGCCTCAGACACCTCAACAGACAGGACAGGAACATACAGTGACCGGAACAGTGGTTGATGCGACAGGCGAAGCCTTGATTGGTGTAAACGTACAAGTGAAAGGAAATCCCACAGCCGGTACGATTACAGACTTTGAAGGTAACTATTCTTTGTCCGTTCCCGGAAATGGTGAGATTGTGTTCTCATACATTGGTTACCGTTCGGAAACATTGAAGCCCGATGGCAAGAATGTACTGAATGTAACCATGCAGGAAGATACACAGCAGATTGGCGAAGTGGTGGTAACCGCTTTGGGGATCAAACGTGAGAAGAAAATGTTGGGTTATGCGGTTCAGGAACTGAAGAGCGATGAACTGAACAAGACAGGTGACCCCTCGGTAACCAGTGCCTTGCAGGGCAAGGTGGCAGGCCTTCAGATGAATACCTCGGCTACCGGTCTGGGCGGCTCTACGAAGATTACCATCCGTGGAAACTCTTCTCTGACAGACAATAACCAGCCGTTGTGGATTGTGGATGGCGTTCCTTTCAGCGACACTAGCACTTCAAGCGCATCCCGCTATGATGGTGTAGACCGTGGTAGCGCTTCCATGGACATTAATCCGGATGATATCGAGAGTATTTCTGTTTTGAAGGGTCCGAATGCGGCTGCTCTTTACGGTTCACGTGCAGGTAATGGCGTTATCTTGATTACGACAAAGAAAGGTAGTAAGAAGGATGGCTTCGGAATCCGTTATAGTGGTAATTTTACTTGGACAGCTATCGGCGAGACATTGGATATGCAACGCCGTTACGGACAAGGACATATTGATACAAAAGATGCCAAGACTGCGGTGTATGACAAAACGGATAGCGGAAGCTGGGGTCCGGTATTGGATGGAAGCATGAAAGAGGCTTGGAACGGAGAAACTTACGCTTACTCTAACTATGGGGATAAGTTGAAAGATTATTTTGATACCGGTTTCTCGCATACGCATAACGTATCTATCAGCAACGGTACAGAGAAATCACATTTTCGTACTTCTTTCGGATACTCCGACAATGACGGTGTATTCCCCACTGAAAGTTTGAGCCGTGTGAATGCCGATCTGAATGCAGGAACGGAATTGAACAAATGGGTGTCTATGGACGGAAAAATTTCTCTTTCACGTACAAAAGCCGATAACCGTCCACTGTATGGAGATTACGGTGCTATTTCCCAGTTGATGAGAATCCCTAACAACGTCCGTCTGGATGACTTGAAACAATATTCTGATGAAACTCATGCGCATGTGAATTGGACAGGGCCTACTGCCAGTATCCGTAATCCTTATTATGTATTGCATCAGCGTCAGAATTCGGATGAACGTTGGCGTGCTTTCGGATATTATAGCATGAAAATCAATTTCACTGATTGGCTGCATCTATCTGCCAAATACGCTTTTGACTACTACCGCACCAGAGTGCAAAGCACCAATGCGGGGGATGGTATCAATGGAGAAGCCAATACTTCCATGATTACGAATGATTCAATGGACCGTAGTGAAGAAAACTTCTTCGAGTCAAATGCTGAAGTCATTTTGATGGGTGACCGTCAGTTGACTGATAACTTCCGTCTGGGCTTCAATGTCGGTGGTAACTTTATGTACCAGCGTTCGGAAACTTTGGGCGTGGGCGTAGGTAATATGGTGGACAAAGGTAACTGGATGCTGAATGCGGCCAATTTGTTGAGAACCGGTAGTGAGGATGGCTACAAGCGTGCCATGAACTCGGTGTTCGGCTCTGTACAGATGGCGTGGAAGGAATATCTGTCTTTGGATTTGACAGCCCGTAATGACTGGTCATCCACTCTTCCGTCAGGTAACAATTCTTTCTTCTATCCGTCTGCCAACCTCAGTTTCGTAGTGTCGGACTTCTTGCGCTCTATCGACAAACCGTTGCCAAGCTGGGTGACATTTGCCAAGGCACGTCTGTCTGCCGCACAGGTAGGTAAGGATACAAGCCCTTATCAGTTATACAATACCTACTCTTTCAAATTCGATAATGGTGTATTGACCCCGACCAAAGACAATGTGAAGATGAACGACCAGTTGAAGCCTGAAATCGCGACTTCTTACGAAGCGGGTCTGGATATGAAGTTCTTGAACAATCGCCTGGGATTTGATTTTACTTATTATTACAGCAAGACAAAGAACCAGATTATGAAAGTACCCGCAGCAGCTCCCTGGAGTGGAGGACAATGGGTAAATGCAGGTATGGTAACCAATCAAGGCGTGGAACTGATGTTGTATTCCACTCTGGTAGAAACAAAGGATTTTGCTTTTGACTTGAATGTGAATATGGCTCACAACGTATCGAAGGTGAAAGAACTGGCTCCGGAAGAAAATGTGAACTATATGTTCTTTAACGGTGACGGAAACTTCCCTGTAAAAGTAGGTACACGCGCCGGACACAAATTAGGCGAGATTTATGCTACATCGCTTTATAAGCGCAATGAAAACGGTGATATTATCGTAAATGAAAATGGGTTGCCCATGACTGTGACCAATGAGTCCGAATATGTGAACAAACCTATCGGTAATATCCAGCCAAAGCTGACCATGTCTGTATCTCCTACCTTTACTTATAAGGGGATTACACTGTCCGCACTGTTTGATATGAAATTCGGTGGTGATATCTTCTCTTATTCCGAGATGCTGGCTACCGGAAACGGTTTGGCTAAACGTACCTTGAACCGTGGTGAGGAAAACAACTATATGATGGTATTCCCCGGTGTGACAGAGTCAGGCGAGGTGAATACAAAACAGGTGTCCGCTTCAGAATACTATGGTGCATTGCAGGCTGAGGATTTCATCTACGATGCTTCTTTCATTAAGCTGAAAGAATTGTCAATCGGCTATTCATTCCCCTCATCCATGCTGAAGAAGACTCCTGTCAACTCGCTGAATGTTTCATTTGTTGCACGTAACTTGTGCTATCTGATGAAGCACACACCGGGTACAAGCCCCGAAGGTGGCTATGACACTACGATGTTCTCACAAGCCATTGACTATGCATCGTTGCCGTTTACACGTACTTTCGGTATTTCTATCAACTTAGGTTTCTAATTAATTAAAAGGAAAAACTGATTATGAAAATCAAATTATATAAATCCGTAGCCTTATGTTCGTTACTGGCTTTGGCCGGATGCCATGATTTTGAGGAATTGAATACAAATCCTTACGCACCGATTTACGACCCGACTGTGGAGAATGTATCGGCCGACGGTATAGATATTGATTATACTTTGACGGAACATGCCATGGCAAGTTTGAAAGGGATGGAAGGTGCTATCGGAAGTATTTTTGCCAACTTCACCTACGAAGGTCCTTACAATGATTATCAGACAACAACCAATCTGACTCATGATATCTATGCCGGTTATTGGGGAAACAATGTCAGCGGCTTTGTGAATCAGGCGCCTACCTATTCTTATACGGATGGATGGTCGGCCAGCCGCTGGAAGCATTTCTATGATGACCGCAGCACTTCGGAATACAGCCAGTTGGTCAAGACATTCTATTTCTGCAATAAGGATTATTACCATACGGCATTCTATATCACCCGTATTTATTATGCTTTCTTGTTGTCCATGCAGACGGACACTTACGGAGATATTCCTGTAGCCTACTATGTGAAGGGAGCCATGCCACCGGAAGAAAATGTGACCTATACACCTCAAAAGGAAGTTTATAATATCCTTTTCCAGCTGTTGGATCAGGCAATAACAGAGTTGCATCAGGAAAATCTTCCTGCTGTCAGTCAGTATGATTTAGGTGACAATGACAAATGTTATGGGGGTGATGTGGACAAATGGCGTCGTTTTGCCAATACACTGCGTTTGCGCCTTGCTTTGCGTGTATCCAATGTAGACCCGGCTTTGGCCCAGACTCAGGCAAAGGCGGCTTTGACAGACCCTGCCGGTTTGATGCAAAGTCAGGATGACAATATGAAGCAGACTCCGAAACGTCAGTATATCGCCGGCGGTAATGAAAATATCTACGCGTTGTTGTTCAGTTGGACCGGCAATGCTGTATTGTCGAAAGAAATGGAACGGGCTTATAAGAATCAGGCTTTGAAAGAAGGTGCGGCAGCCGATGCCGTTACTTTCAATGAGAATTCTGAGAACTGTTATCTCGACCCTCGTTGTGAAGTTTTATGGTTCCGTCCTACTCCGTTTGATTCGTTGACTACCAGTCCGCTTCCTACAGAGAATCTGAAGAGAGATTTCAACGGAGTGATGAATGGAGAAACCAATGTAGGCGGTTCTTATCTGAACAGATATTCTGCCAACCGCTGTATTCTGTCATCTGATGCCATGAACAAGGATTATTGGTGGAATCTGGCTCGTGAAATTGTCTGGATGGGTTATGCTGAAAGCTTGTTCCTGAAAGCGGAAGCGGCATTGCGCTGGCCGTCATTGGTGGATGAAACAGCCGAAGCCCTTTATTTGAAAGGTATCAAGGCATCTATGGATTATTATGAAATTGATGCGGACAAGGCAATGAATACATCAGTCATCTGGATGGCGTAAAAGCATTTGCCGGTGGTAGCAAGGAAGAACAGTTGGAACAGATTATTACTCAGAAGTGGATTGCCGTTTTCCCGAATGGAAATGAAGGATGGGCGGAAGTGCGCCGTACCGACTATCCGCGTTATCTGCTGGCTCCGGTCAATGGAAACAATTCCAATGGAGAAGTGGCGTCCGGCAAGCTTATCAAACGCATCAACTATCCTAACAGCGAGTCCCGTAACCCCAATAAACCGGGCAATGTGAACCAGGGTAGCCGTGTATGGTGGGATGTGACCGATACGATGAATGATAGAGGTCAGTGGCATACTCCGAATAATTTCCGCTAGAAATTGCTATCTTTGTATCCTAGGGAACATAAAAAGAAACAAAATGAAGCAAATTCTATTTTTATTGGCAGCCGTCCTGTTATTGGGCGGCTGTGCGGAAGAGAAGAAGACCGACGTTCGTTGGGCTACTTTCAATATCCGTTACGACAATCCGCAGGACAGTTTGAACAATTGGCAATATCGGAAAGACCGTGTGTGCCAGTTTATTAAGGACCATGAGCTGGATATTGTCGGTATGCAGGAAGTCTTGCATAACCAGTTTCAGGATCTTCGCGCAGGCTTGCCCGAATACGATGGTATCGGTGTGGGACGTGATGACGGGAAGACAGCAGGTGAATATGCGCCACTTTTCTATCGTAAGGACAAATATGAGGTGTTGGACTCCAATACTTTCTGGTTGGCCGAAAATCCCGATAGCGTAGGAATGATGGGATGGGATGCGGTTTGTGTCCGTATCGCCACTTGGGCAAAATTTAAGGACAAGGCTACCGGAAAGATATTCATGGCTGTCAATACTCATTTTGACCATGTGGGTGAAGAGGCCCGCCGTCAAAGCGCATTGCTCATTATCCGTAAGATAAAAGAGATCGTAGGCGAACGTCCCGCAGTGGTTACGGGCGACTTTAATGTGACCGATGCGAGCGATGCATACGAAACAATCACCACCAACGAGTTTGTGATGAAGGATGCTTATAAGACGGCTGCCCGTGTGACCGGCGTTGATTATACTTTTCATGATTTTGCCCGTATCCTGGCCGAGGATTGTGAAAAGATTGATTTCATCTTTGTCACTCCGCAAGTTCTGGTGAAGAGTTGTGAAATACCGGCTGAAGTACCGGAAGCTTTACTTTCCGACCATAATCCTCAGTTGGCTGACTTGGAATTCTGATTTTTTAAATAGGTGAACTTACGCCGGTAGAGTCTTTAAAAGGGCTTTATCGGCGTTTGTTATTTTATTCTGTTGATACTTCTCATTATATGTAATTTTCTCCCATTTAAAATAATTTTCCTCCTTCGATAAGTGTGATACCTTACTTAATTGTTCTATATTTGTATCATTAATCCAATTTAATAGTATGAAGACATACAGTTACTATGTATTATTTTTGTTAGTTGTGTTTTGCGGATGTTCCCGTCCCACGGAATTAACATCGCCGGATGGCAATATAAAATTAGTATTCAACCTGAATGAGGCAGGAGCGATGACCTATGGAGTTTCTGTAGGAGGAAAACCGTTCATCACTCCTTCTGTTATGGGCTTTGAAGGCCGTGACGGGCTCAATCTCTCCAAAGATTTTCAGATAGAAAATACTGAGTTTACCATAAAGGATGAAACCTGGACCCAGCCTTGGGGGGAGAATAAATCTATCCGGAACCATTATAACGAGATGGCTGTGCGCCTGAAAGATCCGGCGAATACACGGCTGACCCTCCGTTTCCGCGTGTTCGACGACGGTCTGGGCTTTCGTTATGAATATCAAGTACCCCAAGTGGACAGTGTGTTCGTGATGGACGAGCTCACTTCATTCAATCTGGCGCAGGATGGCAAGTCATGGTCTATTCCCGCCAGTTTTGAAACCTACGAGTTGCTGTATCGTACCCTGCCCGTCAGCAAGGTGGATAATGCCAACACCCCGATGACTTTCAAAACAGATAACGGGGTATATGCCAGTATTCACGAAGCGGCTTTGACCGATTTCCCCGAAATGACTTTGAAGCATACCGAAGGTTGTCACTTCAAATCGGAACTGGCCTCCTGGCCCGATGGGGTAAAAGCCCGTTTTGCCGGAGGAACTTTCGTTACTCCGTGGCGCAGTATCCAGATAGCTCCCAAAGCGGTAGGTCTGATAAACTCCGGCCTGATACTGAATCTGAATGAACCTTGTGCGCTGGAGGGTGATTTGAGCTGGATACGTCCTATGAAATACGTAGGTATCTGGTGGGGAATGCATCTGGGGGTTGAAACGTGGACGATGGATGAACGCCACGGCGCTACCACCGCTAATGCCAAACGATATATAGATTTTGCTGCTGCCAATAACATAGAAGCGGTGATGTTCGAGGGCTGGAATGAAGGCTGGGAAAGTTGGGGCGGTATGCAGACTTTTGATTATACCAAGCCTTATGCCGATTTCGATATGGCAGAGGTGGCACGTTATGCCAAGGAGAAAGGGATTGAAATAATCGGTCACCACGAAACGGGTGGCAATATCTTTAATTACGAACGCCAGCTGGACAATGCTTACAAATGGTATGCAGACCTGGGAGTGCACAGCGTGAAGACCGGTTATGCCGGAGGACTGCCGGGCGGTCACAGCCATCATGGACAGTTCAATGTACGCCATTACCGCAAGGTGGTGCAGACTGCCGCCGGTTATCATACAACCGTTAATGTCCACGAACCTATCAAAGATACAGGAATTCGTCGTACTTACCCCAATATGATGACGCGCGAAGGCGCCCGCGGCATGGAGTGGAACGGATGGAGTGAAGGTAATCCCCCCGAACATCACGAGTTATTGCCGTTTACCCGCTTGCTGGGCGGTCCGATGGATTATACACCGGGTACTTTTGATATTCTTTATGAAAAGACACGCAATTCCCCACGCCGCAAGAAGTGGAATGACTTGGATAAAGGAAACAGCCGTGTGAATACCACCTTGGCAAAGCAGATAGCCAATTGGGTTGTCATTTATTCTCCGTTGCAG
>OGYS01000398.1_pt1 | contig 28698 bp, 27 predicted proteins | sample 1576611 | NCBI WGS metagenome assembly OGYS01 (sample SAMEA3541571, study PRJEB24748) | human gut metagenome | biome: human gut; feature: human-associated habitat; material: faeces | place: China | collected 2012
CATGCATTTTGTAGGATTTAATCAGAAAAAGACAGCGTAAGACAGGAGGACTTAAGAAATGAAGACCTTGGTAATCATGGGAGCAGCAAGAAAGAACGGACATACGCGCCAGATGGTGGATTTATTCCTGGAGCATCTGGACGGGGAAAAGGAAATTGTTGACGCTTACCGCACAGAGGTACAGCCGTGTATGGACTGCCGTTTCTGCTGGAAGAAAAAGGAGTGTGTGATTAAGGATGGGATGCAGGATATCTACCAGAAGCTGGAGGAAGCTGACAACATAGTACTGGCCTCCCCCATGTATTTCCATTCCATAACAGGCAGGATGAAGACCCTGATTGACCGTTTCCAGGTATACTGGGCAGGACATGTGAGACATGCTGCCTGTACTGTTATATATCTATTCACTCTTTTCCCGTACATCTCATACGGATGACTCCGACTCGAACGAGTAATGTTCTTCTGTTAAACATACAGCTCTGCCATCGCAACGGCAGCATCCAGTTCCTGCTGCCTGCAGACTGTTTTTTTGTCTCTTTTTCTTTCGGTCTCTCGAATTTTCTGTCTTTTCTCCAGGTATTCTTCCATCGATATCATCTGTAATCTGTTCTGTATACTATTCTGACGCATAAAATACCTCCTTTTTCCGGCCTCAGCCTTATTATTTTATGATACTGCCCTCTGAAATATGTCATTTTTCTGCCTGCTTGACAGAACTTTTTTTGTCCCCCTGACACTCTTTTATTCTACTGTCAAATTGTGACGCCGATGTGGCTGATTTCTAAAGTTTTTCATAAAAATCTCTTAACATTTTTTTCACAAAAAAAGATGCTCCGCTGCCAGCTTTTACTGGCAGATACGGAACACCTTCGTTCACCTTTTATCTTTTGCGATAAATGATATCGTCTCTTCCCGGTCCGTTGCTGACCATTGTGATCGGATATCCAATCTGTTCTTCAATAAATTCAATATACTTTCTGCAGTTCTCCGGCAGTTCTTCGTATGTCTTGATTCCGCGGATATCACATTTCCATCCCGGAAGTGTCTTCAATACCGGTTTTGCTTTTTCCAGGAGATGTGTTACAGGGAACTCTGTTGTCACTTCTCCATTGATCTCATAGCCTACACATACCGGAATCTCATCCAGATATCCAAGTACATCCAGAACTGTAAACGCTACATCTGTCGTCCCCTGCATCCTGCATCCGTATTTGGAAGCAACACAGTCAAACCATCCCATACGTCTCGGACGTCCTGTTGTCGCTCCGAATTCACCGCCGTCTCCTCCGCGGCGTCTCAGCTCATCAGCTTCCTCGCCGAAAATCTCGCTGACAAATGCACCTGCTCCTACTGCACTGGAGTATGCCTTGCATACTGTGATGATCTGTTTGATCTCATACGGAGGGATTCCCGCTCCGATCGCACCGTATGCCGCCAGTGTGGAAGAAGATGTTACCATCGGATAAATTCCGTGATCCGGATCTTTCAGAGAACCGAGCTGTCCTTCCAGAAGAATCTCTTTGCCTTCTTTGATTGCATTGTGCAGATACAGAGAAACATCACATACAAATGGTGCTACCATGTCTCTGTACTCTGTCAGTTCTTTATATAAGTCGTCAGGATTGATCAACGGTTTATGGTATAAGTGCTCCAGAATCACATTCTTCTGCTCTGCAACGCGAACCACTTTTTCTTTCAGAAGCTCGTCATCAAATAATTCGCTCACCTGGAATCCGATCTTTGCATATTTATCGGAATAAAACGGCGCAATTCCTGATTTTGTAGAACCAAAAGACTTGCCTCCAAGACGCTCTTCCTCGTAAGCATCAAAATTCTTGTGATAAGACATCACGATCTGTGCTCTGTCAGAAACAAGAAGTTTTGGCTGCGGTACGCCCTGTTTTACAATCTGCTGCACCTCTCCGAACAATCTCGGAATATCCAGCGCCACACCGTTTCCGATAATGCTGGTCGTATGGTCATAGAATACTCCTGACGGCAAAGTGTGCAGCGCAAATTTTCCATAATCATTTACAATGGTATGTCCTGCATTCGCTCCACCCTGAAAACGGACAATGATATCGGCTTCTTTTCCGAGCATATCTGTAATCTTGCCCTTTCCTTCATCGCCCCAGTTAGCTCCTACTACTGCTTTTACCATCTCAAATCCTCCTGCGTATTCATCGCTTTTAACTCTTAATTAGCAGTTCTTATGAATCACTGCCCTATGAATTATACTATACTTTTCTCATTCTGTAAAACACTTTTTCTTTTTTCTACATCAGAGGTGCGATCAGACGCAGCACTCTTCCGCAGATCCGCATAAAAATACCGGTATTTCCGATATCTGACGCTGTAACTTTACAGCTCTTTTTCAGTGTTTCCTGAAAATCTTTTTCAATTTTATGTACCACCGGATTGTCATACACAAAGATCCCACATTCAAAATGCAGATACAGACTCCGGTAATCCAGGTTCACAGTTCCTACTGTTGCCGTATCATCATCTGAGACAAATACCTTTGCATGTACAAATCCCGGTGTAAATTCATAAATATTAACGCCTGCTTCGATCAATTCCCGATAGTATGTCTTCGCCACCGCAAACGCATACCATTTATCCGGAATATGCGGCATGATAATGCAGACTTCAATTCCGCTCTTTGCTGCTCTTGTCAGTGTATCCAGCATGCCGTTGTCCAAAATCAGATACGGCGTCATAATATGCACATATTTTTTCGCATGATTCAAAATATGTACATACACTTCCTCCCCTACGTTTTCATGATCGTACGGGCTGTCCCCGTAGGGGAGCACAAATCCGGTCTCCGGTTTCAACTCCTTTGCCATCGTCGTCAGATAGGGCTCAAATTTCTCTTTTTTTAATTCTGAAACATTCCACATCTGCAAAAACAGCATGGTCAGACTCTGCACCGCATCCCCCTTGATCATGACGGCAGTATCTTTCCAGTACCCGAACCGTTCTTTCCGGTTAATATATTCATCTCCCAGATTGATACCTCCCGTAAATCCTGTTTTTCCGTCGATCACACAGATTTTTCTGTGATCCCGGTTATTTTGTGTCGTCGAAAGTACCGGCCGGATTGGACTGAACATCTTACACTGAATCCCGAACCGACGGATTTTTTTCGGATAATCGGGCGGAAGCAGAGAAATGCTGCACATTCCGTCATACATAAACCGTACCTCTACGCCCGCGGCTGCTTTTTCTTTTAATATTTCCAGCACAGACCCCCACATATATCCTTCTTCTACAATAAAATACTCCAGAAAGATAAATTTTTCCGCCTTCTTCAATTCTTCCAGAAGCACCGGAAATTTTTCTTCTCCACATGCAAAATATTGCACTTGTGTATTCCGATAAGTAGGAAAATTCAGCTGATACTGCATATAATGCGCAAGGTTTGCATTGGCCGGCTTGCTCTCACGCAAAGCTTCAATCACCCGAGGCTCCTGCTGCATATATTTTGCTGTATCAAGCCGGAGCATACACAATCGCTTTCCGATATATCTTGTTCCAAGCTGAGACTTTACCCAAATATAGAAAAGGCATCCAAATGCCGGAAAAATCAGGATCAAAAGTACCCAGGTCATATTAAATGCCGGATTTCCTCTTTCATTGATAATATAAATTACGATCACTGCTGCCAGAACTGTAAATCCGCCGTACACATAGACGGCATAGTCATTCAGTATCGTTGCCACTCCAACCAGAATGATCAGTTGGATCAGAACAAGCATAAGGATCAGTGCTGTACGGCCAAAAACAATGCTGAACAACCCTTTCTTCGCTTTTTTCACTGCTTTATGTTCCATCTTTTTGTTTCACCCCTGCTTTTTTCAATATCCCCAGTGTAGCACACTTTGTATTTCTCCACAATACAGCTTCTCAAAAGTTACTGTGAACAGTAACTCTCAAAGGTCTTGTAATTAACGGCGAAAAGTATTACAATGGATATCGATTCATAACATCTGCTGGAAAGGAGATTTTTACGATGAAAAAGTTTTTGAAATGGCTTCTTGGCCTTGCGGCTGTCGGTACTGGGATCGGTCTGATCATTGCTTATTTCTGCAAAGACAGTGACGCAGTTTCCGAGTATGATTGTACAGAAGATATGGAAGAAGAGGATTTTGATCTGGACAATGATTTAAAACCGGTATCGGAACGCGGATATGTGCATCTGAACAAAGCAGCATCCGATACTGCTGATACAGAAGAAGAACCTTCCCAAGAAACACAAGCAACTGATACTGAATCGGAAGAATAATGCAAAACAGGAACTGGCCACTTTGAACAGTTCCTGTTTTTTACTTTATCGAACAAAGTCCGTCCGCCGCAGACATGTGCTGCCGGTTATCCGGATGAATATTCTCACTTCCACGCTTCTTCCAGCAATTTTACTGCTTCTTTCATCTTATCTTCACTGATATTGGCATATCCCAGCATGATCGTCGGTTTTAGCCCGTCAGGAGGATCGATATAATATTGCGAAAGTCCATATACTCGAACGCCTTTTTCCGCAGCTTTTCGAATCAATTCTTCTTCTGTCATATCACCGGCAAAATGCAGCAGCATATGTACTCCGGCATTCTCCCCCGATATCGTACAGATTTTCTGAAATGTTTTCAAACAGCCCATCAGCGTATCATGACGGCTCTTGTACAATGTCCGGATCCGGTTCAGATGCCTTTCATAATGTCCGTCCTCGATAAACTTCTGTAAAATCAGCTGATCTACCCTGGAAACCGTAGAACTTAAAAAGCTGCTTTTTTTCTGAAACTCCTTTAAAAGCGGCGCAGGAAGCACCATATAGCTGACACGGATCGAAGGCGCGATGGACTTTGAAAACGTTCCGATATAGATCACCTTTTCCCATCGGTCATACCCCTGCAGCGCGGGAATAGGCTTCCCTTTGTATCGAAACTCACTGTCATAGTCATCCTCGATAATATAGCGTGCAGGGTCTTTGGCTGCCCACTTAAGCAGTTCCATCCTGCGTTTCATGGGCATTACGATTCCCAGCGGATACTGATGGGAAGGCATCACGAACGCAATATCTGCTCCAGAACTTTTCAGATTGGCCACTTTCATTCCTTTCTCATCCATATCCACTGTACATACATCATAAGACAGACTTTTAAAAAGCCGGTATGCCTGCTTGTAGGTCGGGTTTTCCAGAGCTACTTTATGATTCTGGCCGATCACTGTGGAAAGCAGCATCAGAAGATAGTCATTTCCTGCTCCGATAATGATCTGATCCGGATGTGCATTCACTCCCCGTGCCTGATACAAATATCTGCTGATCGCACTTCGCAGTCCGTACTCCCCCTGAGAATCTCCCAGACGGAACATCTCTGCCCGGTCATCTAACAGACTGTCCTTCGCAAGTCTTCGCCAGACATTATACGGGAAACTGTTCAGATCAACTCCGTTCGGTGTAAAATCATATTTCCACTCTTTTTTCTCTGTCTTTTCTTCTGCTCCCACCAAAGCAGGAACGACATCCAGACGATACATCCCTTCCAGTTCTGCCGCGAAATACCCTTTACACGGTACTGCTTCCACATACCCTTCCGAGATCAGCTGTTCATAGGCAAGCTCCACTGTGCTTCTGCTGACTTCCAGATATTTGCACAGAGAACGACTGGAGGGAAGTTTTTCCCCGCTGGTAATCCTTCCCTCCTGAATCTCTCTTTTAATATGCTGATAAATCTGCTCATACAGCGGTGTCTCAGATGCTGTGTGAAGATTTATAGTCAATTCATTCATAATTTCACGCTGCTTATTTCGGCAGTTTAAACGAACTCTTCAGTGACACGATCCGGTTAAATACCAGTGCATCCTCTCTGGAATCTTTTGCATCGATACAGAAATATCCCTGTCTTACAAACTGGAAGCTGTCATATGCTTTTGCATCCTCAAAATTCGGTTCTACATAGCAGTCTTTTAAGACTGTCAGGGAGTTCGGATTCAAGTTCATGGAACCATCCTCATTATAAACGCCTTTTTCTTCATCGATCAGATTCTCGTACAGGCGCACTTCCGCTTTTACTGCATACGGTGCCGGTACCCAGTGGATCGTTCCTTTGACTTTTCTTCCGGTAAATCCGCTTCCGCTCTTCGTCTGTGGATCATACGTACAGTGTACCACTGTGATGTTGCCGTCTTCATCCTTTTCAAATCCGGTACAGGTTACAAAATATGCCTGCATCAGACGTACCTCATTGCCCGGGAAGAGACGGAAATATTTCTTCGGCGGTTCTTCCATAAAATCATCTCTGTTGATATACAGCTCTCTGCAGAACGGAATCTTTCTCATACCAAGCTCCTCATTCTCCAGATTGTTGATCACATCCAGATATTCCACCTGATCTTCCGGATAATTGTCAATGACCAGCTTGATCGGATCCAGTACTGCCATCATACGCGGTTTTTTCAGCTTTAAGTCCTCACGGATACAGTACTCCAGCATCGCATAGTCTACAGAGCTCTGGCTTTTTGATACTCCGCACATATCGATAAACATCTTGATGGACTCCGGTGTAAATCCTCTGCGGCGAAGTGCTGCGATGGAAACCAGGCGCGGATCATCCCATCCGTCTACCACACCGTCTTCTACCAGTTTTTTGATGTAACGCTTTCCGGTCACAACATTGGTCAGGTATAATTTAGAAAACTCAATCTGTCTTGGCGGCATCTCAAACTCACACTCTCTGACTACCCAGTCATACAGCGGACGGTGATCTTCAAACTCCAGTGTACAGATTGAATGTGTGATATGCTCAATTGCATCCTCGATCGGATGTGCAAAATCGTACATCGGATAAATACACCACTTGTCTCCTGTATTGTGATGCGTCATATGTGCCACACGGTAAATGATCGGGTCTCTCATATTGATATTCGGAGATGCCATATCAATCTTTGCGCGCAGCACCTTCTCTCCATCCTTGAATTTTCCGTCTTTCATTGCCTCGAACAACTCCAGGTTTTCCTCAACGGAGCGTTCTCTGTACGGACTGTTCTTTCCAGGCTCTGTCAGTGTCCCTCTGTACTCTCTGATCTCTTCCGGAGTCAGGTCACACACATATGCCTTTCCTTTTTTGATCAGTTTTACTGCGCATTCGTACATCTGCTCAAAATAATCGGATGCAAAGTAAAGATGATCCTCCCAGTCAGCCCCCAGCCACTGGATATCTTCTTTGATCGAATCCACAAACTCCACTTTTTCTTTGGTCGGGTTGGTATCGTCAAAACGCATATGGAAAGTTCCGTTGTATTTTTTTGCCAGTCCGTAGTTCAAAAGAATGGACTTGGCATGTCCGATGTGCAGATATCCGTTCGGCTCCGGCGGGAAACGGGTGCACACATGATCGTAAACGCCTTCTGCAAGGTCTTTGTCTATTTCCTGTTCAATGAAATTTTTTGAAACTGCTTCGTTTTCCATAAATTCCTCCTCGTGTACAAACATTCTTCCGATTATCTTATCATAAATCCGCATTTCCGACAAGGTACATACCCAACATTTTCTTTACTTTGCCGCGCCAACGTGGTATACTAACAAAGTTTCCAAAGAAAACTCCCGCGGGGAGAAATAATATTATATGTTTATGGAGGTTTTTATGAAACGAGAACAGTTTGGTTCCCGCCTCGGTTTTATCCTGGTATCTGCAGGATGTGCGATCGGGCTCGGGAACGTCTGGAAGTTTCCCTACATGGCTGGAAAATACGGTGGAGCGGCCTTTATCCTGGTATACCTGCTCTTTCTTGTCATCCTGGGACTTCCCATCATTGTATGTGAATTCAGTGTAGGAAGGGCCAGCCAGAAGAGTATCGCTACTTCTTACAACGCACTGGAGCCGCCCCGTACCAAATGGCATTATGCACGCTGGGCAGCCATCGCCGGAAACTATCTTCTGGTCATGTTTTATTCCATGGTCGGAGGATGGATGCTCTACTACTGCTTCCGCATGGCAAAAGGAGAATTTACAGGGGTAACCGCTTCTGAAGTTTCCGAAAAATATGCAGGCATGCTTTCTTCCGTTCCTACACTGTCCTTCTGGACGGTACTGGTCATCCTACTGTCCTTTGGCATCTGCAGCATCGGTCTGCAAAAGGGTGTGGAAAAGATCATGAAAGTGACCATGCTCTGTCTTCTGGCGATCATGGTCATCCTGACGATCCGTTCTGTGACGCTTTCCGGCTCTTCGGAAGGACTTCGCTTCTTCCTGGTTCCGGATTTTAACCGCATGGTGGAAAACGGAATCGGAAACGTGATCTTCGGAGCCATGAGCCAGGCATTTTTCACCTTGAGCATCGGAATGGGAGGCATGGCGATCTTCGGAAGCTATCTGGACAAAAAACGCTCCCTTGCCGGAGAATCTGTCAGCATCGTACTTCTGGACACCTGTGTGGCGCTGATGGCAGGACTGATCGTGATCCCTTCCTGCTTCGCATTTGGGGTGGAACCGGATGCAGGTCCCGGACTGGTATTTATTACACTGCCGAATATTTTTACACAGATGACCGGAGGACGGATCTGGGGATCCTTATTTTTCCTGTTCTTATTCTGTGCGGCGCTGTCCACTATCGTGGGAGTCTTCGAAAATATTGTTTCTTTCTGGATGGATCTGTTTGGATGGAAGAGAACCAAAGCCGTGGGGATCAATATTCTCCTGATCACAGTTTTAAGTATTCCATGTATCCTCGGATTCAGCGTATGGTCCGGTTTCCAGCCGCTTGGCGCAGGCACAAACATTATGGATCTGGAAGACTTTATTGTCTCCAACAATATTCTTCCTCTGGGTTCTGTTGTATACCTTCTGTTCTGTACCCACAAAAACGGATGGGGATGGAAACATTTCATACAGGAGGCCAACAGCGGCAACGGGCTGAAGTTTCCGACAAAAGTCCGCTTCTACATGACCCATATCCTGCCATGGATCGTTGTGGTCATCTATCTGAAAGGATACTACGACATGTTCCATCCACAGGGTACTCTCACCTTTGTGATCTGGATGCTGATCGCATTCGGCTGCCTTGGATTTATTTTTTACATTTCAAGAAGCCGCAAAAAATAAAAAGAACCGATACCAGCAGGTTTTTCTCTGCTTTGCCGGTATCGGTTCTTTTTTTCTTATTCTGCCAGTCGTTCTCTTAAAAGACACAGCGCCTGCACGAGGATCGCCGCATGATCCACCGCGATCTTTCCTCCTGAAAGCACTCTGTATTTTCGTTCCCGGATCAGACCCTCTCTGCGAATCTCTTCCACCTCTGCACAGGTATCGAGTTTTTTCTCCTCATTGGTGATCCGAAGCTCCCAGATATTTCTTTCGAGAACTCCCGGATGACTTTCTTTTCTCTGTAAATCAACACTGCACCAGGCGGCATCCGCCGCATCGTCCCCTGCCTGTACGGTGACATCGTTCTCCTCCACAAGGGACAGATATGCGGTGGTGATCACCCGTGTTCTGGGATCTCTGTCATAATCTCCATAGACCGCAAACTGTTCCATCGGAAGTCCCTTGACTCCCGTCTCTTCCTCCAGTTCCCGTCTTGCCGTATCTTCCAGATTCTCTCTCATTTCGGCAAACCCGCCGGGCAGCGCCCAGAACCCGATGTTTGGATGATTGCTTCTTCGTACCAAAAGCACCTTTAACTGGTTTACATCCAAAAGCTTGCCTGTTTTGGAAAAGATCACCGCATCTGTGGTACAGCTTGGTGTCTCATACTTATGAGGATCGTAGTGCTCCAGAAAGGTCTCCAGGTCTTCTCCCTGCCTGTTTTTCTCTTTTGTCCCGTAAAACTTGTCAATTTCTTTTAAAAACGCCGCCATCTGTGTCTGCCTCCTGTCCGAATCGTTCTTTTCCTAACAGTATAGGCGTTTTTCCAGTTTCTGTAAAGAAATCTAAACTACTTATTTTACTTTTACATATGGAGCGGCCGCACCCTCCTCTGCGTTTCCATATCCCGGATAGATATCCAGATATAAGGAATCCAACTGATCCTCATCCGCCACATAAACCAGTGTATATTCCAATGTTTCTCCTGCTGCCAGCGGCCGGAACAGCGCATGCTTGATTCTCTGGACACCTTCTGTATAGTAGATCTTGTCAAAATAAATCGGGAAAGATGCCATATCATTTGACAGCCACTGCAGTTCATAATTTTCATTTGCACTAGTCAGCGTATAATCTGTCTTTGACAGACTTCCGTCTTCATTGGTTTTCATTGCAGTCAGATCCGGCGCAAAAATGACTCCGTCAGCCGCATTCTCTGCCTGCATCGTTACAACTACATATTTAGAATTCACGGTCTCTGCTTCTTTTGCTGCTTTTGTATCTGCTGTAATCGTCTCTCCCGCATCAAACAGATATCTTTCATGCGGTTTCAAAGAGGTATCTTCATTGATCCACGGCGCAATCTTTTCATATTCCACAAAATTTTCTTTTGGGAACTGATCCAAAGGCAGGGTATCCTGGATCTTGATATCTTTTACCGTAAAGCGGATATCTTCAAATTCTGTGGAACCTTCCTCATGAAATGGATTTCTGATTTCTTCTCCAACTACGCGCACGCTCTCTGCCGAAATTGTATTTCCCGCCTGCGCTTCCATTTCTTTCAGCCATTCCTTCTTTTCAATTTCTGCCTGAATTTCTTCTTCTGAAGGGTATGGTACTGTCTCATCTAAAACAGTGACTTTCAATCCTTCCGCTACTTTCTCAATCTCTTCTTTCGAAAGATCACTGGTACTTTGAATATGGATTCCATATCCCTCTTCTTCATTGAACAGATACAATGATTTATTGGTCTTCTCACTGTCCACATACTCAGAGTCCATCAGAAACAGATCCAGTTTTGTATGTTCTGTATCTGCGGTCTTCACCCGGCTGTCCTTGCGGAATTTCTGGAACGAATCATCCACTCTGGACATCCTGTATAGTTCTGCCGCATTATACGGCAGGATCGAAATCCCACTGTCTGCTTCTTCGTTGCGCCATTTTCCACCATACGGTCCTTCTTCCTGATATTCATACCCCTCCGGCAGATAGGTCGGCTCCACCTTGATCTGATGTGCCTCTTTCTGCTTGGTATCCACTTCAATCTGATACTGCAGGGTATACCCGTCCTCACTTCGCGTGACATTGAGATATTTTGTCACTGCAAACGCCGTGATGGAAAGCCCCGCTGTCAGAACTGCCGCTGCGGCCAGGCCTGTCCAAAGTTTGTATGTTCTGGTATGTCTTCTTGTGGTCCGGATTCCAAGCTGTTCATATGCGCGTTTCATTCCGTCATCTACGCATTCAGGGATATCCATATCCTTCCCCATAATTTTTTTCATCTCATCTACAGAATAGTCTTTCTTCATTTCACTGCCTCCTTCTTTAACACATGGAATACGCATGCTCAAATTTCTTTCGTCCTCTGGACAGCCTTGTTTTCACCGTATTCTCATCCATCTCCAGTATTTGTGCGATCTCTTTGATCTTAAATCCCTCTCCGTAATACAAAAGAAGCACGATCCGGTATTTTTCATCCAGAGAGTTCATCAATTCCTGAAATTCATAATTCTGCATCTCCATACACGTATTCTCCTGTTCTTCAATCTGCTCCAGAGGATACACCCGCTTTCCTGCTGCCAGTATATCCTTGCAGTTATTAATCAAGATCCTAGTCAGCCATGTCTTAAAATAATCTGCATTTTTCAGGCGCCCGATGTGTTCATAGCAATTGATCACCGTCTCCTGGATCGCATCCGCAATATCTGCATCATCCTTTAAATAACTTCTTGCCACTTTATACATCCCGCTCTTACAGCGCTCCATCAGCTCCACAAATGCCTGATCGTCTTTCTTCTGTGCCTTTTTTACCAGATATTTCATCACCTCTCACCCCGCTTTCCTGCTGTTTTGAACCGCTTTACACTCATTAGACCGGATTTTCTTCTGAAAAGTTTCATCTGCTTTTCTTTTACTTACAAAAATCAGCCCCTTTTTACATGAGGCTGATCTTTCTCTTATTTTTCGATATCTTCTATTTTTGTCTTTCCGATCATAAGATTCAGGATTTCTACATCTGTCTGCTTCATTCCCGCTCTTCCAACATATCCGACTGCCTTGATCGTATCTTCCGGACAGTCCATGACAAGACCCTCTCCGCTGCCAAACACCAGTCCGCGCATTGCCATCTTGTGACTTAAGATTGCAGCCTGCAGGGATGTTGCAATTTTCGCGGCACAGCTTGGCTTCGCACCGTCACATACAATCCCTCCTGCATCCGCGATCGTATTGACGACCGTATTCTGGATTTGTTCCAGATTCCCGCCGCACAGATACGTAATCCCTGCTCCTGCACCTGCTGCCGCACAAACTGCGCCGCAATAAGCCGAAAGGGAGCCGATATAACGCTTCTGATTCAGTGCTACCAGATTCGATACACACAGTGCACGATGAATCTCTTCTTCACTCTTCTTCAGCTCTTTTCCGTATTCGATCACCGGCAGAGAACAGGTCATCCCCTGATTACCGGAACCAGAATTAATAATGACCGGCAGGGAGCATCCGCTCATTCTGGCATCTGATCCTGCCGCTGCCGAAGCAACGGCCTTCCACTGTACAGTCGTCCCCAATTCCTCTGCGATCACCCGCCCAACCTGGGCACCCCATTCATGCTCCAGACCTTCCTTTGCAATTCTGGAATTGTACCTGATCTGCCGGGCAAGCACATCTCGTACCTCATTTAAATCCACTTCCTGCGCAAACACAAGGATATCTGCCAGATTCAACAGACTTTTATCCACCTCAATTTCTTCCCCTGACACTTCTTTCTTGTGCGCATACACAATTTTTCCGTTTTTCTCGATCCTTGTAATATTGGTATGCTCCTGCTCAATGATGACTGTCGCTTCATTTTCTCCGTTTACAACCTGAACTTCGATATACAGATTTGCCACACCTTCTTTTAAACAGCAGTCGCAAAATGATTCCCGAAGCAATTCCTTCGTTCTTTTAATGTCTGTCTGGGTCACGGCTTCTAACACTTCCAGCGCCTGAGAAGGATCACCGCCTGCAAGCCCCAGTACTGCTGCAGCTTCCACACCCTTCATCCCACCGGAATTAGGAACCTTCACACCTTTTACATTCTTGATGATATTCCCGCTGCACCAGACTGTCATATGCTCCGGAAACTCTCCCAGCACTTCCCTTGCTTTTGCCGATGCATAGGCCAAAGCGATCGGCTCTGTGCACCCCAGTGCCGGAACCAGTTCTTTTCTTAAGATTTTTACATAATTATCATAAATCGTTCTGTCCATAATATCTCCTTTGCTCCCGTATTCCTGCTATTTATCATACCAAATTCGTTTTTAAGACGCAACACGCAGAAAGTGCGGCAGATCACCACCCTTTCGGTCGCATCTGCCGCTCTCTCAATTCGCATAACCATACCTTTTTTCTTCCATACGCATCAGGCCTTTTCCCTCCAGATACCATTCAATCTCTGTCAGCAGCTGTAAAAATCGATACCTCTCTTTCTCATTCTGTAAATCCATTTTCCACATATCACCATACATCCGCTTCACCAGATTCCAGTCCCGTCTCAGAATTGCTTCCAGTTTTTCCAATCTGTCATCTCTCACTAAAATACAGATTTCCACATTGTTCTCCATGCGCTCCATCAGCCTGTAGAAGTAGGCATATTCTGTTGGTTCCATTTTGCGTGCAAAATCTGCCAACTCTTCCAGTGCATCTTTCAGTGGCTCCAGATTTTTCTTCATCCTTCGTCCCCTCCTGGTCTGTATGAAAACGCCACTTTCACTATCATTAAGTATACCATACTTCCGTATGGAATCTTTTCTGCGTTTTCCATTTTCCCGATCTTTTTCGACACGTTTTGTTACTATCAGTTTCCGATCAAAAGATTCCTTTCTGCAACCTGTTTCTCTGGACTTTCCCGGAACACAAGTATACAATAGAAATCAAAGTATTTTATTTCAGGAGGTATTGAATATGAATGCAATCATAGAAAATCTGCTTACCCGCAGAAGTACCCGCGCATTTTTACAAAAAGAAATTCCGGATAACGAATTAAACGAGATCCTGCAGGCTGCCATCTATGCCCCAAGCGGTATGGGCAAGCAGACCTGGAAGTTTACGGTTCTCTGCAATCAGGAAAAAATCCAGCAGCTGGCAGAACTCATCGGACGAAAACTTGGACGAAAGGGCTATGATATGTACCGTCCGCAGGTTCTTATCATCCCTTCCAACCAAAAAGAAAATCCACATGGTATGGAAGACAATGCATGTGCCCTGGAAAACATCTTTCTGGCTGCACATTCCTTCGGAATCGGTTCTGTCTGGATCAATCAGCTCCGCACACTCTGTGATGATCCTGAAGTCCGTGCTCTGCTTGATGAGTTTGAAATTCCTTCCGATCATGTCGTGTACGGAATGGCTGCTCTGGGATATCCGGCAGACGCGCCCAAAAAGGAAATCCACAAAATCGGAGAGATCCGGATTATCAAATAAAACAGACAGGAGATTCTACAGATGAGATTTATTATCCAGAGAGTATCAGAAGCTTCCGTAACTGTCGAAGATCAGACCATCGGAAAAATCCAGAAAGGATTTCTGGTATTGATCGGAGTTTCTGATTCAGACACACAGGAAACTGCTGACAAACTGATTAAAAAAATGATCGGACTGCGCATTTTCGAGGATGAAAACGGAAAGACCAACCTTTCTCTTGCAGATGTAAACGGGAGCCTTCTTCTGGTTTCTCAGTTCACACTGTATGCCAACTGCAAAAAGGGCAACCGTCCAAGCTTTATCGAAGCAGGTGCTCCTGATAAAGCCAATGCCCTCTATGAATATATCATCACAAAATGCCGCCAGTCTGTTTCCTGCGTGGAAACCGGCGAATTTGGTGCAGATATGAAGGTTGCACTTGTTAATGACGGACCATTTACGATCATTTTAGATTCTGAAACATTATAAATGATTCTCGCGGACACGTATCTCCCAATGATGCGTGTCCTTTTTCTGCTTGCGGCAGTACACCTCAAATGCCCAGTTCGAATGATACGGCATGAGATATACCCGGAAAATAATACAGTGCGGCTCTTCCAGATCTTCACTGAAATGCACCTTTTGAAATGTATTTTCATCCACCATTTTCAACAACTTTTCTGCAAACTGCTCTCTGTTTTCTATCGTCCATCTGTTCGCATTCACCTCTACCCAAAGCCTGTACTCTCCATCTGTATGAGTGACTGTAGTAGACCGCACGTCCGGTTTCTGCTGGAAAAGGAACCACCCCGTCGCTGCCAGAACTCCTATGATTATGATATACTTGAAATCTCTTTTCTTTTTCACGTTCATTCTCCATTATAATTTTTATACAGGTGTATATTTCTACATCTATATTATATTGCATCTTATATTTTTATACAACTGCACATATACTTTAGGAAAGGCAGGTGTAGATATGAATAAGATAATCATTGATTTGGACGTAGTAATGAAAGAAAAAGGAATCAGCAAAAATTCCGTCTGCAAAAACTGCAATTTACAACGAACCCAATTAAACAACTACTGTAAGAATAAGATATCCAGAATTGATCTGAAAATTCTCGCCAGACTGTGCGAATATTTGAAATGCGATTTAACTGATATTTTAAAGCTGGTAGAAGAAGAGGAAGAAAATTCATAAAAATTGCGGCAGTATCTGTCTGATCAGAGATATTGCCGCAGTTTTTATTTTCTTTTTAATTTTTCATTTCTTTTTTATAGAACTATCACAGTTTACTCACACTTTTCGCCTATATTATATGCATACAAAGCAAAAAGCTTTTTCATATATACTTTTCCCCCTTTTTTCAGCCGGCGATGATATCTCGGCTTTTTCTTTTTGTATAAACAGGCAAAAATTTCTGTTTTCACAAAAACAGCGTGCCGCCAAAGAATGTCTAGAACTCTTTGACGGCACGCTATTTTCATCAAGCTGCCAAGGGGACTTGAACCCCCGACCTCCGCCTTACCAAGGCGACGCGCTACCGACTGCGCCATAGCAGCTTATGTGATAAACACAACACTAATATTATACATCAATTAGGTAAGCTCTGTCAATATTTTTTATATAATTTTGATAAACTTTCACCTTTTATTCCATCTTCATGAATCCACCATGCCTAATAGAATCAAGCATTGCTTCATAAAATTCATCTTCTTTTTATCTCAATTCATTTTTCAGCAATTTCTGTGCCTTGCTCTTAATCCTCTGCAGAGCATTATCCACCGCCTTAGGACTTTTTCCGAGAAGCTCTGCGATTTTCCTGTAATCCGTTCCCATCAGGTGCAATTCCAGCACATGATTCTCCAGCGTACTTAAATTCTCCTTCAGCCGTTCTGAAAAAATCTCGGTAAACTCTTTTCCAAAATACAATGCTTCCGGATTATTTTCCTCCTGTGGTTCAATGGTATCGATCAGAGGAACCTTCTTTCCTTCCTCCACGGATTCTTCGTACAATGAAACATACGAATTCAGCGGAAGGTGCTTCTTTCTCTGAGATGCCTCGATCGCACTGTACATCTGCCTTGAGACACACAGTTCGGCAAAGCTTGCAAAGGATGTTCCCTGCCTGGTCTCATAATCACGGATTGCTTTAAAAAGCCCGATCATCCCTTCCTGGATGAGATCTTCATTCTCTCCGCCGAGAAGAAACATGGCTCTTGCTTTCTTTCGAACCATGGGCTTGTATTTATTCATGATAAAATCTGTGATCGCAGAGTCCCCGCCGCGCAGCTCTTCGATCAAATTTTCATCTGTCAGCATTTCATACCGGTTTCTCTGCATCATTTCCTCCATTTTATCCTTACATCGTTCTCTGACGTACAATCTCGTAAGCAAGTACTCCTGCCGCAACCGATGCATTCAGAGAATCAATCTCACCTTTCATCGGAATGCTGGCAACAAAGTCACATTTTTCTTTCACCAGACGTCCCACGCCTTCCCCTTCATTTCCGATCACCAGACCAATCGGTCCTTTCAGGTTCAAACGATACATGGATTCTCCGCCCATATCCGCACACACGAACCAGAGCCCTTTTTCTTTCAATTCTTCCATTGTCTTTGCCAGGTTTGTGACTTTTGCGACCGGAGTATAGTTTAAGGCTCCTGCAGAAGTTTTTGCCACGGTCGCAGTCAGTCCCACTGCTCTTCTCTTCGGAATGATCACGCCGTGTGCCCCTGCCAGATTTGCAGTTCGAATGATCGCACCCAGATTGTGAGGATCTTCGATATTATCAAGCAGAATCAAAAACGGATCTTCCCCTCGTTCTTCTGCCAGTTTTAACATATCCTCCACTTCCGAATATTCATAGGCAGCCGCATATGCGATTACACCCTGATGCTTTCCGGTCACGGAAATCTGTGAAAGTCGCTCTTTTCCCACAAAATTGATGATCGTATCATGCTTTTTCGCTTCTCTTACAATGGTGCGCACCGGTCCGTCCTGACATCCGTCCAGCACAAATACTTTATCGATCGGCTTTCCCGAACGAAACGCTTCGAGCACTGCATTTCTCCCCTCAATCACAAGGGTATGCTCTATATTATCAAATTCTTTCCTATTTTCCTGCATCTTCTTCTCCCTGATTTTCTTTCAGACTTTCCAGTCCGATTTTTATAAGCGTCAGTAACCTCTCATATTGCTTTTTCAAATACAAATATCCGACCAGTGCCTCAAATCCCGTTGCTCTTCGATAATCTGTAATAGACTGGTTTTTAGCAGGGGATATGGATTTTGCATTCCGCCCTCTTTTATAGACAGCATGTTCTTCTTCTGTCAGATGTTCCTGCATGGCACGCATCATAAATGACTGCGCAGATGCCTGCACATACCCGCTGGTCTCTCTGTGAAGCTTCTGAACCTGACGGTTTCCCTGATTAATCACCATGCTCTTGATGATCAGATCATATACACAATCTCCAATATAAGCCAGCACAAGCGGAGAATATGCAGATACATCCACCGGATCAAACTGCAGCATCTCTTCCATCAGATCTCTGAATTCAAAATTTACGCTCTTTTCCATTTTACCCCTTCTCTTGTATCTTCCAGAATGATTCCTTTTGCAAGCAGCTCGTCACGGATTTCATCTGCCCTGGCAAAATTTCTTTCTTTTCTTGCAGCCTGACGCTCTGCAATCAGCGCCTCGATATCGTCTGCCAGCATCTCCTGCTCTTTTTCTACGATAATTCCAAGTACATCTGTCAATGCGACAAGCTGGCTCAACAGGTTTTGCAGATATTCTTTAGAGCTTTCCCCGTCTGTATTTGTGTTGATAAATTTCACCAGGTCAAACACTGCCGCGATTGCATCTGCTGTATTGAAATCATCATCCATGGCTTTTTCAAATTTCCGGGTAAATTCCTGACTTTTTACAATCTTTTCCTGCTCTTTTTCTGTCATATTCTCTGTTTTTGCGCCTTCGAGCAGGAATTTCAAATGTTCTGCTGCTGTCACGATACGCTCCAGACCGTTCTTTGCTGCCTCCATCAATTCTGCACTGAAGTTCAGCGGACTTCTGTAGTGCGCACTCAGCATAAAGAAACGCAGTACCTGAAGATCATACTTTTCTCCGATCTCACGTACAGTAAAGAAGTTCCCAAGAGATTTGGACATTTTGCGGTTATCAATATTCAAAAAGCCGTTGTGCAGCCAGTATTTGGAAAAATCTTTTCCGTTGGCAGCCTCACTCTGTGCAATCTCATTTTCGTGATGCGGGAAGATCAAATCCTCTCCACCGGCATGAATGTCAATCTGCTCTCCCAAATACTTTTTGGACATTTCCGAGCACTCGATGTGCCATCCAGGACGCCCTTCACTCCATGGTGACTCCCATGCAGGTTCTCCCTCTTTTTTCGGTTTCCAGAGTACAAAGTCCAGAGAATCCTCTTTTTCATCTTCTCCCGTCACGAGAAGGGAACGTCCGCCGGACTGCAGATCGTCCAGATTTTTATGTGACAGCTTTCCATACCCTTCAAATTTTCTGGTACGGTAATAAACTGTTCCATTCTTTTCATAAGCATAGCCCTTGTCGATCAGCGTCTGGATCATATCGATCATGCCGCCGATTTCTTCTGTTGCCAGAGGATTTTTGGTGGCAGGCTTGACATTCATCCCTTCCATATCTTTTTTGCACTCTTCAATATAGCGTTTGGAAATCTCTTCTGCTGTCACACCTTCCTCGTTGGCTTTTTTGATGATCTTATCATCTACGTCTGTAAAGTTGGATACAAAATTCACATCGTATCCTTTATATTCAAAATATCTTCTGACCGTATCAAACACGATCATCGGTCTTGCATTTCCGATATGGATGAAGTTGTAAACAGTAGGTCCGCAGACATACATCTTTACTTTTCCTTCTTCCAATGGAACGAACTCTTCCTTTGTTTTTGACATTGTATTATACAGTTTCATCTTTTTTCTCCTCTCCCGTCTGTTCTGTTTTACATTGTTTCATACATCTCATTTTCTGTACCATCTCCGTCAGCTGATCGTGAAGCTCTCTGCTCTCTTTCTGAAGTTCTCTGATATCACTGAGCACCGGATCCGGAAGGTTGATTTGATCCATTTCACTTCGAAGCACCTTTTTGTCATCTCTCTTTACGATTCTTCCCGGAACTCCCACTACGGTACAATTCGGTGGCACCTCTTCCAGCACAACCGAACCGGCTCCGATTTTTGAATTCTCTCCGATTGTAAAAGAACCCAATATCTTTGCGCCTGCACTGACCATGACATTATCCTCCAATGTAGGATGCCGCTTTCCCTGCTCTTTCCCGGTACCGCCAAGAGTCACCCCCTGATACAAAGTCACGTTATCTCCGATCACTGTGGTCTCACCGATAATCACTCCGCTTCCGTGATCAATAAACAGCCCTTTCCCGATCTGTGCGCCCGGATGGATCTCGATTCCCGTTTTTCTGGCTGCACGCTGGGAAATCCATCTGGCCAGAAAATAATGCTTTTTCAGATATAATTTATGCGCTACCCGATATCGCAAGATCACCTTAAAACTGGGATATAACAGCACTTCCATACTCGATTTGATCGCCGGGTCACGTTCTTTCACCACCCGGATTTCTTCCCGGATATAAGACAGCATTCCCATATGACATCCTCCTGACTTTTCTGCCATTTTAAAACAAAAAAACTTCATCTCTACAACTTAGAGACGAAGTTCTTCCGCGGTTCCACTCTATTAAAAGAATCTGGTTCTTTCACTCATTGCACGTAACGTATGCGACACGTACCCTGCTACTGACACTCTTTGTGTGTTCGCAGAATCAGCTCCCGAATGCACTTCTTTGGCCGCTTTCCCGGAATTGCTTTCAGCCGGTGACAATTCCTCTCTGTGAGCGTATGACCAGATACTCTTTTCGTTCTAAGCCTTTGCTTTTATTTCTTAGTCCAGATTATATCTTATGCAAAATTTTCTGTTTTGTCAACTTCTTTCACACAATCTCATTCAAGAATACCGGAGAGAGCGGTGAAATTTTCTCCAGCTCACACTCCAGCTCTCTGCCAAGACATACGTCCGGATCCTTTCTTAGGTCCGCCGCACTTCGATAGCCAAATACAAGTTCCGTAAGCGCACCGATTGTCAGCACTCCCTGAGAATCCTCTGTCTCTGTGACCTGTATCCTGCCATCTTCCTGACTGCACAGCTTCCAGATCCTGCTGTTTCCAGTCAAGATCGGATCAATGACCGCAAAGGAACAAGAAAGACTTTCTCCCTCTTTGACCGTAAGCACTGATAACAAGGTCTCAAGATGCAGAATCCGTACCATGATCATCGGTTTCCTCTCCACAGACCTTGCACAAGGCTCCAACACTTCCGGACACGCCAGTACTTTGACCGGCTTCTCACTCAAACCGGATATGGAATCCCAAAATACAGTCTCATATCCCGGAAGGATCAGCGGTTCTAAAACTTCGCAGGTTTCCTCTTTTGCATAGCAGTAGATCCCCACCAGCTTTCCGTCTTTTTTCAGCATTCGGATTCCGCCGTTTTCACTCTGCTGCTCCAATACGCGTGTCTGATAGTAATGCGCGTCTCTCACTGCATATACCCGAGCCGTTCCAAAGAGCCGCTCCTTTGCAAACGCAGCCAGTTCTTCTGCCTGAAACATTGTTGCATCTTCCTCTTCGATCAATTCTGTCTCTGCCTTTTTTTCAAACACCGCCTGCCTCTGGCTGTATACAAACCTAAAATCATATGGAGTATAGATTGCCTCTGCTGCCGGCATCAAAAATGTAAACGGCTCTTTTTTCCCATACATCTCCTGCATCGCTTTTCGCAGAAGACTGCTCATATAACCCCGGCTTCTGTATTGTGCTCTTGTGGCCACTGCAATAATATAACGGCATAAAAACGGATGCTCTGCCACCTGAAGCTGATAAGGATTCAGCTGGAGCATGGACTGGATCTCTCCGTCTTCTTCAATCACCCAGATTTCATTCTCTTTTGTCTTGATAAAATAGTAATAATCCAGAAATGCCCTGGTATCGTCTGAAAACACTTCCTCCCACAGCTTCCGGGTCTTTTGGTGCTCCTGCTCTTCCAGTCTTCGAAGTTCCATCCTCGTTCTCCCATCTATGCTTTTTTGCACCCCTGACAGCCGGCACATCCACCTGTCTGCGCTGTCACATCCACACTGCTGTAATTCATCACTTTTTCCAGCATACAGATTGCCTGAGAGGAAATCCCCTCTCCGCTTCCGGTAAATCCAAGTCCCTCTTCTGTCGTTGCCTTGACATTAATCTGATCCGACTCAATTTTTAATGCTTTTGCAATATTTTCGCGCATTGTATCAATATAAGGACGCATCTTTGGTCTCTGTGCAATGATCGTTGCATCAATATTTTCAATCAGAAACTGATGTTCTTCTAAGAGATCGGCAACATGCTCCAACAGTCTGATGCTGGAAATCCCTTTATACGCAGGATCTGTATCCGGAAAATGCTTCCCGATATCTCCCAGTGCAGCCGCCCCCAGAAGCGCATCCATGATCGCATGGAGCAGCACATCCGCATCCGAATGTCCGAGCAGTCCTTTTTCATAGGGAATCTCTACACCGCCAAGGATCAGTTTTCTTCCTTCTACTAATTTATGCACATCATATCCCATTCCAATTCTCATATTTATCTGCTCCTTTCTATTTCTGACTGCTTTTCTTTTCTATTGGCTGTCCGATTGTTCTTCTGTATCAATCGGAGCTTCTTTCTCTTCTTTTTCTTCCTGTTCCGGCATTTCCTGCTTGAACTGAATATCCGGAATCTCTCTTCGTGTTTCCTGTGAAGTTTCCATCGAATCCTCTTTCTCCACAATCTGAAGATCATCCTCCTGAGATTTTTCTCCTCCCCTGCTCATCTTCCATACGCTGCTGATCGCAGCACCTGCATATACAACCCCCACTCCAATAAACAAAACTGCGGCACATATCATCAGCGCCAGATTGTTCGGCTGCTCCCTGGTCACCTGGGAAATGATCTGAACTCCAAGAAATACCAGATACAATCCCGCCACGATCCGCAATACCATCCATGACTTTTTATTCATCTTCTGCCTCCTTGTAAGCCGGATATTCCGGCTTTCTTTTTCATTCTCTGATTGTAACAAAAAAGAAGCCCTCATTCAAGGACTTCTTTTTCAGTAGCGGAAACTGGATTTGAACCAGCGACACCACGGGTATGAACCGTGTGCTCTAGCCAACTGAGCTATTCCGCCATCTTTCATGGTATGGGGCCTACAGGGCTCGAACCTGTGACCCTCTGCTTGTAAGGCAGATGCTCTCCCAGCTGAGCTAAGACCCCATATCCGTCGGATGCGTTTCCCGCAACCGACTTCGTTAGTATACTACCTGTACCAGGGAATGTCAACCCTTTTTTCACATTTTTTGCAATTTTTCAAATTATTGCAACAAATTCTGCATTTATAGTGCCCAGCTGCCGTCTATAAAGACTGGAATTTCTTTTCCATCCTCTGTAATTCCTGTAATCTTCATGTCTTTTGTACCAATCATAAAGTCCACATGATTGATGGAATGATTCCCGCCGATCTGATGCAATTCTTCTTCATTCATCTTCTCTCCATCCTGAACGGTTGTCGGATAACACTCTCCCAATGCAAGATGGCAGGATGCATTCTCATCAAACAAGGTATTATAGAACAGGATTCCCATCTCAGAAATCGGAGAAGCGTACGGCACCAGCGCTACTTCTCCAAGACTTTTGGAACCTTCATCTGTATCCAGCAACTGTTTTAATGCATCGTATCCTTCTCTGGCGTCAAAATCCACAACTTTTCCTTCATGGAACGTCAGACTGAAGTCTTTGATCAGATTCCCCCGATAACTCAGCGGCCGGGAGCTTACGACCTTTCCTTCTGCTTTTCTGTAATCCGGCATTGTAAATACTTCTTCTGTCGGCATATTTGCAATAAAACGCACTCCCGATCCGGATTCCTCGGAACCGCCTTCCCAGATATGGTTTTTCACAAGTCCTACTCTGAAATCCGTTCCGGCCTCATTCTCATAATGCAGCTCTGTAAACTGATACTTGTTCAAAATCTCACATTTTTCGGAAAGCAGCGCATCATGCTCTCTCCATGCCTGAACTGCATCTCCATCCTGAATCCTTACTGCGCAGAAGATCGCTTCCCACAGACTTTCCATGGCTTGTGCTTCGCTTTTTTCCGGAAACACTTGCTTTGCCCATTCTTTTCCCGGAACAGCTGCCACTACCCACTGCACCTGGCTTGACACCATCCGTTTGTAATACGGCTCCATCGCCTTGTCATTCGCTTTTGCAGCTGCCATCTGTTTTTCCCTGTCCACGCCTTTAAAAGCATTTGGATTCTCTGCTGTGATCGCAATAAATGCCGCTCCATTTTCTGCATAGCTGTTCATGGAATCTGCGCGCCACTTCGGAACATTTTCAAACACCTCCATCGGTGCATACTCGTATCTTAAGCGTGCAACTTCATCATCGCCCCAGTGTACGATCACTTCTTTTGCTCCTGCCTCATATCCGGCCTTTACGATCATCCGGCCAAACTCCCAGCATTCTGCGGGGCAGCGCAGGACCAGTTCCTGTCCTTTCTGGATGGCCGCGCCATTTTCTACGATCAATCTTGCATATTCCTGCTGTTTTTCCTGAAAATTCATCTCTATCTCACACTCTCCTTATTTCTGACATTCAATTTACTTCACTAGTATATCAGCTTTTCTGCCAAAAATACACCCTACCGGCTCAACAATTTTTGATAAGTAAAATCAATCAGAAACGCGCCCAGAGGAGCTGTAATAAGAATCGACACAACTGCCACTGTCAGAACGATATTCCCACAGGAAAGCCCCATGGCAAGCGGAATCCCTCCAATGGCCGCCTGAACAGTTGCTTTCGGCATATATGCGATCATGCAGAATGTCCGCTCCTTCCTGTTTAAACCGGTTTTTAAAAGACAGAAAAACACTCCCGCCATCCGGAATGCAAGCACACCAAAAATCAAAACAACAGCTGCAAATCCTGCAGACAGCGCATATTTAATATTCACTGTGGCTCCCACAAGAACAAACAGCATAATTTCTGAAACAACCCACAGTTTGTTGAATTTAACAGACAAACGTTCTGCCACTCTTTTTCGCTTTTTCTGAAGCGTGATTCCGACTGCCATCACAGCGATCAATGAAGCAAACGGGATCACATCCGCAAGCTGATCCTCCAATGTGACCAGAATAAACGAAACACACAGAAAGATCATCACCTTGGACGTATCCCGGATATGTATCTTTTCAAAAAACTTTGCCATCAGATACCCGACAGTCATTCCGACAACAATCCCCAACGCAATGGAAACCGGAATGTTCACAAAGCTTTTTACAGATACCGCATCCCCCTGTGCAAGACCAGTGAACGCTGTAAATAAGACAATTACAAAAACATCATCCACAGAAGCTCCCGCAAGGATCAGTTGAGGAATACCTTTTCCCGTCCCGTAATTTTCTTCCATAAGCTTCAGCATTTTCGGAACGATCACGGCAGGTGAGACTGCTCCTACAACAGTCCCCATAATGGCTGCATCCAAAATTGAAACCCCAAGCAGCCTCGGTGCCAGCAGAATCATCCCCAGAATTTCAAAACAGGCCGGAACAAAACACATCAGAATTGCCGGTCTTCCTACTTTTTTCAAGTCTTCCAGATTCAGTGAAAGCCCTGCTCTTGCCAGAATAATGATCAATGCAATCTTTCGAAGCTCAGACGAAATATTCAAAATGGAAGCATCGATCAGATTCAAAGCATATGGCCCCAATACGATCCCTGTCACCAACATTCCTAAGAGCCCCGGAAGATGCACTTTTTTACAAAGCCATCCCATCATCATGCCAAGCAACAGTATACACGCAATACTCATCAACATTTTTCTTTCTCCCTTATTCTTTTTATCCAAAACTCTTGGAGCAAAAAAACAAAAGAGATCTGAAATTCAGACCTCTCTCTTCGTAGCGGAAACTGGATTTGAACCAGCGACACCACGGGTATGAACCGTGTGCTCTAGCCAACTGAGCTATTCCGCCATCTTTCATGGTATGGGGCCTACAGGGCTCGAACCTGTGACCCTCTGCTTGTAAGGCAGATGCTCTCCCAGCTGAGCTAAGACCCCATAATTTGAAGCTGCTGTTTTCTCAACCGCAACTTGCTTAATTATTATACTATTGACTTTTTAGATTGTCAATACTATTTTTCTACTTTTTTCCACATTTTTTTATTTTTATTGCTTTTGTGTAGTTCTGGAAATATGTACAATCAAATAAACCCTTTCCTCTTCTGTAATTTCTTTCTGGAGCAAATCTTCCAAAAACCGTTGCAAAAAAATTGCATATGGATTACGAACCTGAAATAATTGATACTTTCTTCATAAAAAAAGACCAAGACAAGAGGTGCAATAATCTCATGCTCCTCATTGTTCTCGGTCTTGCCTACATTACCAGTAACAGCCTTTGCTATTAATTACAAATTAGATTGTATCAGACTGTTACAAAAAATACAAGTCTGTTTTTCAAATCAAACCATTCTTTTATTTAAAATATTTCACACCGGATTCAAAGATCTTCAGATCCTGCTCTCCGTAGATATTGATTGCTACAGAATCACCGCGGCGTTCGGAATGTGCCATCTTTCCAAGTACTCTTCCATCCGGACTTGTGATACCTTCGATCGCACGGTAGGAGCCATTGACATTCCACTCTTCGTTCATACTGATATTTCCTGACGGATCGCAGTACTGTGTTGCTACCTGACCGTTCGCGAATAACTGATCCAGCCACTCTTCACTCGCCACAAAACGACCTTCTCCGTGGGAAGCCGGATTTGTGTAAACCCCTCCGAGCTCTGCACCTGCAAGCCAAGGTGATTTGTTTGTCACAACTTTTGTGTAGACCATCTTTGAAATATGACGTCCAATCGTGTTATATGTCAATGTTGGAGAATCCGCTGTCTGTCCTACAATCTTACCATAAGGAACCAGTCCCAGTTTGATCAGTGCCTGGAATCCGTTGCAGATACCGAGCGCCAGTCCATCTCTTTCATTCAACAGTTTTTCTACTGCTTCTTTGATCTTTGCATTCTGGAATGCAGTTGCAAAGAATTTTGCAGAACCATCCGGTTCATCTCCTGCACTGAATCCACCCGGGAACATGATCATCTGTGCCTGTCCGATTGCCTTTTCAAACTCGGCAACAGAATCACGGATATCCTCTGCATTCATATTACGGAATACCTTTGTGATCACATTTGCGCCTGCTCTCTCAAACGCCTTACGGCTGTCATACTCACAGTTTGTTCCAGGAAATACCGGAATAAATACGGTCGGCTGTCCGATCTTATGACTGCAGATATGAATATCAGATGTATGATAGAGCTTTTCTTCCACCACTTCATCATTATCTGCGGAAGATTTTGTCGCAAATACACTTTCCAGAGTGCCTGTCCATGCTTCTTCCGCTTCTGTCAGAGCAATTTCGGTATCCGCATAAACAAATTTCTGCTCTTCGAGAACCTCACCGATCACCGTGTATGCAATGCTCAGTTCTCCCACTTTGTCTGCCGGAACTTCTGCAATAATATCTCCAAATGCCGGCGCAAACAATTCTCCCGCATCCAGATTATGCTCGATCTTCACACCCAGTTTATTTCCAAATGCCATCTTACTTGCCGCAGCGATTACACCATGACGATCCAGCGCATATGCGGAAACAATCTTTCCACTGTGGATATCTGCTGCAAATTTGCCATACTGATCCATCAGCTGTGTATAAACCGGGAGATCATACTGATCTTTTTCAATCTTCATCCAAACCAGTTTATTTCCTGACTTTTTCAGTTCCGGAGTAATAATCTCATCCTCTGTTGCCATGTCTACGGCAAACGATACAAGAGTCGGCGGAACATCAATATCCTGGAATGTTCCAGACATACTGTCTTTCCCCCCGATAGACGGAAGCCCGAATCCAAGCTGTGCTTCATATGCACCCAAGAGTGCTGCAAACGGCTGACTCCATCTCTTCGGATCTTCTGTCATACGACGGAAATATTCCTGGAATGTAAAACGAATCTTGCTATAATCTCCACCTGCGGCTACGATCTTCGCAACTGACTCTACCACTGCATAAATCGCTCCATGATACGGACTCCAGCTTGACAGATATGGATCAAATCCGTAGCTCATCATAGAAACCGCATCTGTTGTTCCATTCATAACCGGAACTTTTGCAACCATAGCCTGTGTCTCTGTCATCTGATACTGACCACCGTACGGCATAAACACGGAACCTGCTCCGATGGAGCCGTCGAACATCTCTACCAGACCTTTCTGAGAGCATACATTTAAATCCTTTAAGGTCTCCAGCCATTTTTCTTTTACATCCGTCACTTCTTCTTTTACGAACAGACTGTCTTTCTTTGCAGGAATCTCAACTTCTACTGTTGTCTCCTGATGTGCTCCATTGGTGTCAAGGAACGCTCGGGAAATATTGACAATTTCATTTCCTCTCCACACCAAAACCAGTCTCGGAGATTCTGTCACTACTGCAACTTCGACTGCTTCTAAGTTTTCTTCCTTTGCATAAGCCATGAATTCTGCCACATCTTTCGGATCTACGACTACCGCCATTCGCTCCTGAGATTCTGAAATAGCAATCTCTGTTCCATCCAGACCTGCATATTTTTTCGGTACTTTATCCAGATCCACACGAAGTCCGTCTGCAAGCTCTCCAATCGCAACAGAAACACCGCCCGCACCAAAGTCGTTGCACTTTTTAATCAGCTTACTTACTTCTTCTCTGCGGAATAAGCGCTGAATCTTGCGCTCTGTCGGAGGATTTCCTTTCTGAACCTCTGCGCCACAAGTCTCAATAGATTCTTCTGTATGTACTTTGGAAGAACCTGTTGCTCCACCACATCCGTCACGTCCGGTACGTCCGCCGAGCAGTACGATAATATCTCCCGGATCTGAATTCTCACGGATCACCGCACGTCTTGGAGCAGCCCCAAGCACTGCACCGATCTCCATACGTTTTGCCACATAATCCGGATGATAGATTTCTTTTACC
>OGYS01000472.1_pt1 | contig 26545 bp, 19 predicted proteins | sample 1576611 | NCBI WGS metagenome assembly OGYS01 (sample SAMEA3541571, study PRJEB24748) | human gut metagenome | biome: human gut; feature: human-associated habitat; material: faeces | place: China | collected 2012
CGATTGGCGAAAATACGTTGGTGAAAATGGTGAAAAATATATTGACGCTAACACCTGCTCACGCTGCTGCACCGCCCCAGCAGGCTCCAGCTCGCGCTGCCGCTGGAGGAGAAGACCGCCGGGTGCGTCGCGGGCGCCCTGGAGGGCGTCCGGGCGGTCCTCGGCGCCGACGGGACGCGCCGCGTGTTCCGCGCCGTGCTCACCGACAACGGCCCCGAGTTCTCCGACGAGGGCGCGATCGCCGCGCTGCTCGGCGAGGGGCGGGGCGAGACGAGGCTGTTCTACTGCGACCCTAGGCGCAGCGACCAGAAGGGCGCCTGCGAGCGCAACCACGTCGAGATCAGGAAGCTGCTGCCCAAGGGCCGCGGCCTCAGGTTCGACCGGCTCGCCCCGGCCGACCTGGCGCTGGCCATGTCGCACGTGAACTCCGAGCCCCGCGGCGCGCTCGGCTTCGCGACGCCCGCCCGCGCCTTCCGGGCGATGCTCGGCGGCGACGCGGCGGCGCTGCTCGAGGCGTACGGCGTGGAGGACGTGCCCGTCGAGGAGCTCGACCTGACGCCGGGGCTCATCGAGCGGGCGCGCGCGGAAAGGGGCGATGCCCCGCTGTCCTAGCCTAGAAGGAAAAACGGAATAGACGGACCGACCGTCCGGCTGAGTCTGGGAAGAGGCGCCGGGCGGCGGGCGGAGCATGGCCACCGGACCCATCGAAACACATCTCCACCGTTCCTTCAACTGGGAAAATGCCGCCCCCGGACCCCGGGAGGGGCCGCGGGGGCGTTCGGCTAACTGCGGGAATGGGCTATTTGCTCAATGTGTTCGGCTGAGATCGGAAATCAACCGTTTACCTCGGGTGACCGCCAAGGGCCAAAATGAACGCTTCGTCCCCGGGCGATTGGCCCTGGCGCGCCATGGAGTGTCCCGGAGTGCCGGCATAAAAGGAACGTCCCCATCTGCCGACTAGAGGGCGCCGACGCCGAGGAGGATAGCGTAGGTGGTGGATTCGCCAAGTCTGAGCTCGTCGCCGGGGTTGAGCTGAGCGGAGCGGCCGGGCTCGACCTGGATGCAGACGTTCGTCGCGCCGTTTACCACCATGGTTCCGTTGGTGGACGACAAGTCCTCGACGTGCCAGATATTTTGAGCATCGCACCAGATATGGGCATGGCGGGCCGAGACATCGTCGCCGACGTCGGTAATATCGCCCTCACCAGTGGCCAGCGCACCAATCTCAACACCCTGCTCACTCGGCTGAATCCAGCGCGGGGCGCTCACGACAAAACTGTTTTGTACGCGCAGCAAGCCCAAGGGGTGCGCCGGAGCGGGTTCGCGTTCGCCCGCGGTCATCGACATGCCAAGCGAACGCGGCGTGGAGGTGCCTCCGCCACAGGTCGCGTGCGCGTAGTCGATGGCATAGTTCACCGAGGACCGCACATCCGCCGAACAACCGACGGCGACAAACAGCACCAGCACGGCCTCGGCGCGCTCGGCGGGCATGAGTTCCGCCGCCTGGGACAGGCGATCGAGCGCGTTGCGATAGAGATTCGTGTCCTGGTGGCACTCTTCGAGCGCGCGTACCATCGGTTCACCTGCAGGACCGCACACCATATTGATCACAGCCGTGGAGTCCATGGGATTGCGCTGGCGCAGGGCCAGTTGCGACATAATACGCGCAGCCGAGGTACCGTATTCGGCAAAGTAGCGCTGCTGAAGCGTGCCGACCGGCGCGCGAACGATAAAGCGGGAAACCCAAGAGCGATCGGCGGCTCGGCTCTGCGGGCTGCGGCCGTCGGCGAGCGGACGGGACGAAAGCACCAAGCCGCACAGCTCGATATGGCTCAGATGCGCTGCGCGCTTAAAGATGTCAAACATGGCCCCGCATGGGGTGAGCTCAACTTGAGATGCCATGACCTAGGCCTCCTTGGTCGTAGAAATAGAATCGGACGATACTTCGACAGGTCCGCCAAAAGTACGGACAGCTGCGGCTCCACCGGCAAGCGGAGTCGCCATCTGGGCTTTTGTGCGTCGCGGTGCCGAAACGGGAAGTTCAAAGGCAAAGCCCATCGCAAGCAAAAACCACGTAAGCGTATAGGTTGCAACCAGAGCGGCAACAAGGCCGCCCATCACGGCGCGTTGGGAAAATACGCTACATGCAGCCACAACCAGCACCGGAACCTCGCAGGCAGAAAGCGCAAGCACACCCTGCAGGAAGCCCGAGCGCCGATCGCGCGCAAGTGCCCCCGCGGCAACGCCGGCTATGCCTGGCAGCGCCAACGCCAGTGCGGCAATAATACCCGGTAGCGACCCAGACCACACGAGCGATCCCAAAGTCGCCGTCACGCGAGCGCCCGACGCCAGCAGCGCGGCCGAAACCACGACCACAGCCCAAACCACGCCACAGACGACCGTCGCGCCGACCATCAGCGCGCGACGAACCGCGCGGCCAGACGCATCCATGGGGCACGGCGTGAGCGGCTCGCCGCGGAGCGAACGACCGACATTTTGCGCATAGTGGTCACAAAACGCCGAGAGCGCCGCCTCGACCGCCGCCGGCTCGGGACGATCTTTTTGATGGCTGGACAGACAGGCCATCACCACGTCGAACAGCTGGGCATCGACAAACGCCAGCGCATCGCGTAGCTCCTCGGAATCCGGCTCAAGCCCCAGCTGCTGGGCCTGCTCGGCCGCAGCGAGCGCCACATCGGGCTCACGACGAAGCAGCTGAGTCAAATCGCAACCGGGCGCATGGGCACCAATGGGATAGTCGGGCAGCGTGTCCATCTTGAGACGGTAGGGGCTGGCGATGTCGCGCGTCTTTTTGCGCGAACCCGAGGTGCCCGAAGTGCTCGGCGCGGCTTCGTATGGCGCGGCGCCGGCAATGAGCTCGTAAACCGTGCTTGCTGCGGCATAGACGTCGATCGCCGGCGACATACGCAAAGCGCGCAGGTCGGGAATATCGTCGGTGAGCATCTCGGGCGGGGCATAGGCAACCGTCGCGCGACGCAGCGTGGCATAGCGCTCCGTAAACGACGCCTTGCCGCCGGTACCGGCCACGGCCGACGCAGGCTCAAGCGCCAGCGACGAGCCAAAGTCGATCAGGCACAGGTCAAAGGTGCCCTCGGCAAGCTGCCGGTCAAGCGGTAGACGCGCCGTACGCACCATAATATTAGCGGGCGAGATATCGCGATGGACAAAGCCCTCGCCCACCAGGCTCATACGGCAGAGCAGATCGAACAGGTCGCGACCCAGACGCGCCGCCACAAGCGGCGATAGGCGGCCGGCATCGTCCACGGCAAAGCGCGAGCGCAAGCGGGCGAGCGTCTCGCCCTCGACCCATTCCATGACAATTGCAGGCACACCGTCGACCTCGCCCCAGCCATAGAGGCGGGGAAAGCCCTTAAGGCCCGAAAGGGCGCGATGGCATTCGTATTCCTCGCGAAACGCCGCTTTGAACTTGGCGACCAGCGCCTCATGGGCGGCGGCATCGTCAAACTCATCGCACGTTGGCAAGATGAGCTGCTTGAGTGCCACGGCCTCGCCTTGGGCGTTGACGGCACGCGTCACGCGGCCGATACCGCCACGGCGCATGGTGGCATCGTCGGCAAACAGTATCGTAAAACGACGCAGATAGGCAGGCAGTTCGTCCTGACCGAGCGCAATGGCCGGCTCAAACCCGTCGACACGCGCCAGGCGCAGGCCGACCATGGGATCGCGACCGAGCGATTGTGGTGTGGTGGATGCAAGATCGGTCATCATAGGGCAAGCGCCGCCACGTTATTGTTGAAGTTACCGAGCGCGACGTCATCATCGCCGTAATGGCCGACCCATTGACATAGGTTGGTGTAACAGCCCCACAGATTGGCATACTGCTGATACCACTTTGACCGGGGCGAGAATGTCTGACGACCGAACTCGGCTCGAATGACAAACATCTCCCCGACCAGGCTGTCGCACGGCCTGGGATCTCCCGTAGAGTTATAGGTCGAGACCACGTCATTGGCACGAGAAACATAGCCGTCGAGCATGTTGTACTTGGTCACAAGCCAGCTGTGGATGCTCTCTTCCTCAGCAGCGGAAAGGCCACCGGAGTTTGCATCGTTGTCAGTGTTGCCGCCCGTCGAGCCGCCGTTTCCAGACCCTCCGGCAGAGGAACCCGACCCAGAGCCACCGCCCGAACTCGACGAATCCGAGCCGGAGCCAGAAGTATCCGAGCTACCGGGCTTTCCGGACTGTTGGGCGTCCTGCTCCTTCTGCTGCTCGACCTTATTCACCGTTGCCGCCACGCTATTGTTGGACAACCGATCGATGATCTTGGTGTTGGTGAGCACGATGGTTTTGCCATTGGCAAGCGTGACTTCGTTGTCCGGGGCCTCGGCGCCGTCCGCGTCGCCGGTGCCAAACACAATATGCGCGACCACACTTGCCCAAGCATATCCAGTCGTGGTGCCCAGATCACTTTTGACCTCATGCCCTACGCGCGGTTCGCGTGCGGCATGTGCCTGCATCATGGACGGCACGGTCATGCCATAGGCAGAAACGCCAGCTATGACCAGCACCAGCGAGCAAGACAGCAGTGCGTACGCCCGCGGCGCCAAGCCCAGTCGGCGTCGCATGCGCACCGCGGCGCCGCGCTTTGTCTGAGTGCCACCGGGCCGCATGCGTTCTCCTCCAACAAAAACACGCCGCTCGGGAGCGGCGCATTCATTCGAATCCATATTTGAGTGTATCAGCGAACCCAAAAGGTTGCGCAACGAATGGGCAAATTAAGGATGCGAGTGGAAGCATCCATGCGATAAGCGGATACAAAGTATCTTTGTTGCACAACAAACTTATAGTCGCACGGGGAATTATGACTACCCCGTGCGTCGCGATGAAGACATACGGCAGGAGCAGGCTCGCCACCTAAATCGTGCGACGGGCCTCGATGGCGCGCCCAAGCGTAAGCTCGTCGGCATACTCCAGGTCGCCGCCCACGGGAAGGCCGCTCGCCAGACGCGACACCTCAACGCCCAGCGGCTTAATGGTACGCGCCAGGTAGCTCGCCGTGGTCTCGCCCTCGATATTGGGGTTGGTGGCGATAATGACCTCGGTGATATCCTCGTGCCCCAAGCGCGCCAACAGCTCACGAATGTGCAGCTGCTCGGGGCCAATCTTGTCCATGGGACTGATCACGCCGCCCAATACGTGGTAGAGACCATGGTAGCTGCCCGTGCGCTCAATCGCCTGGACATCGCGCGGCTCGCCCACCACGCAAATGCGAGTGGTATCGCGCATCGAATCCTGGCAGATGGAGCACTCGTCGGCCGTGGCGTAGTTAAAACAGCGGCTGCAAAAGTGAACCTCCTGCTTAACCTCCAGGATGGCCTCGGCCAGGCGACGCGCTTCCTCGGCATCGGCCTCGAGCAGGTAATAGGCGATGCGCTGAGCCGACTTGGGGCCAATGCCCGGCAGGCGGCCCAGCTCATCGAGCAGTTTTTGCAGGCTATGGTTGGCACTCATATATATGCGCGTCTTAGAACGGCATGCCCGGGATGTTGAGGCCGCCAGTGATGGCGCCCATCTGCTTGTTGGCGAGCTCGTTGACGCCGCGAACGGCCTCGTTGACGGCAGCCATGATCATGTCCTGCAGCATATCGACGTCCTCGGGATCGAGGGCATCGGGGTCGATGGTGAGGTTGACGAGCTCCATCTCGCCGTTAACGGTCACCTTGACCATGCCGCCGCCGGCAGAGGCGTCGACGGTCTGGGACTTAAGGTTTTCCTGCGCGGCGGCAAGCTGCTCCTGCATCTTGCGAGCCTGCTTCATCATTTGCTGCATGTTCATACCGGCCATGATGGCTCCTTTACGTGCGGCCGCGCGACAAGCTGCAAGGGCAGCCGGAGCGCGACGGGACTTTCAAACTCAAAAATCGTACCACGGCGCGGGGCAAGCAAGCGGGGCGGACACGCTACCTCAGTCGATATACATGTCCTTGAGCGTGACGCACGCCCAAGATTATGCAAGGTCGAATTATGCAAGGTTGCATAATTATCTCAAGCTACATCTAGCAGAGCTGGAACCAGGCAGTTTATGCGTAGGGCTACAAGGCTACATGGCAAAATGCCGAGCCGCTGCTCGAGGCGGCACGCATGGCGGCTGGGTATAATTTGATTGTCATAGATGACGATTTGGAGGTGCCCTCGTGAATGTCCCAGCCGTACTCCAAAACATCCGCTCAAAACACCCCGTTGCATATGTGGTTCTCTATCTCTTTGTCGTCTGGGTATTACTGGTTATCATCACCCATGCCATAGCTTTTGGAGCAGAACTGCTGATAGCCAGCTCGGACCAGCCCGTCGTCAAATGGGAGACGACCGATGAATGCACCGACGGAACCCGAACCATTTACTACAACAGCCCGTCCCTCTACCAAGAGTTCAAGGTCAAGATAAAGGACTCCAAGATTGTCGATGCCGAACTGGGCTCTTTATTTACAATCGGAGCAACCGTCAACGCCGAGCAAGTCGAGTACACGGACAGCCATGCGACGTATCGTATCGACCTCAGCATCCTAGGCCGACCGTCACGCGCCTGTCTGCTCGAATGCGATATACGCGGCACCACGTTGCACATGTCCGAAATACAGATGCGCCCGGGCAAGGGGTTCTCTTCTTGAGCAGTATACCCGCCTGCGCAGCTACTCCACCGGCTTGAAGATGGTGGACTGGCCGAAGACGCTGCGGATGAGGGCTTTGGCCTCGTCCTCGGTCTGCGGGATGCATGGGGCTGCGCCCTGATGGCCGAAGGGACTGCCCGTGCCGGGGTTGGACTCCCAGGGAGCTGCAGGAGCGTCCTCCTCTTTGGGGGCAGTTGCAGCGGGCTTGGGCGCGGGCGTCGCACCCGGCACGTCGAACGGAGGCAGATCGTCCCCGCTCACATCGCCTGCAAAGCCGCCGACCATGGCGTCATCGTAGGGCACCTGCTCGGATTCCCACGGTGCAGACCGCGCAGACGGCTGAGCCTTGGGAGCGGACGCGCGCTCGGGCGCTCGGGGCGCGGGCTCGGTCGGGAGCTTGCCCGTGGCAGGAGCGCCAGCGGGGTTGTCGGAGCGCAGCCAGGGGGCTTTGCCCAGGTCGGATGACTTGGGCGCAGGCGCGGCGGCGGGCTTGGGTGCCGGTGCCGGAGCAGCCGATTTGGCCGCGACGGGCTTAGGCGCCGACGGGGTCGGTGCCGCTATCGGTGCTGTTTTTGGCTGCGTCGCGTTGGCGCTCGAGGATGCAGGGGCCGCCGAGGACACGGGTTGCGGGTCCGCAGATGCCGCAGCCCGTGCAAATGGAGAATGCTCCTCATGTTGAGGAGCCGGCGTGCCACCCCCATCCAGGACATAGTCGACGGTGCGACGACCGAAGACCGCGCTGATTGTCGGCAAGACCACCGACTGCGTATCGGCGCGACCGAGCATCTTAATGGCAAAAGTCGAACCCGCGGGGAACGAGACCGTGAGCTTGGAGCCGTCGTCGGCCGTGGCGCGGGCGTTGAGCAAAAGCCCTGCGTAGGAAGCCTGACGCGCCTTGACACGCTCGACAACCTCGGCCCATTTGCGCTGCAGCTCTCCGGCGTCCTCGACCGCGGAGGTCTCGGCAGCACCGGCGGCGGCAACCTGGGCGGCGTTGTTGGACTGGGGCTTAGGTGCCGGAGCGGTGGCAGGCGCGGGGGCCGCAACGGGCTGAGGCGTCGGAGTCGGCGCAGGCTGAGCAGCCGGAACAGCAGCACCACGGTCCCAAGGCATACCGCCCTGGCGCGCGGACGTAGCAGCGGGGGCAGCGGATGCCGCCGGAGCGGCAGCACGAGCGCCCGAAATGAGCGTCGGCTGTTGGGCAGCAGCGGGTACGGATGCTGCAGGCGCGGCGGCCTGAGCAGCAGCCACGCTCGCCGGTACCGCTGCATTGGCAACCATGGCCTCCAGACGTGCCACGCGCTCGGCCAATGCCTCAATCGTTAAATCAGCCTCGGGACGTGCCAGACGCGTGCAGGCGATCTCGAGCACCAGGCGCACGTCGCTCGCGCCCCTCATCTCCAGTGCGGCATCGTCGAGCACCGTCAGCACGCGGGCCAGGCGGTCGGCAGGATGCTCGCCAAAGGCAGCGGCCTCGGCAGCAAGCGCCTCGGCCTGCTCGGAGCCGCCCTCAAACAGCTCGGCACGGGCACCGGCAACGCAGGCAACGTACACGTCACGCACATGCGCTACCAGGTCGCGCGTCAGCTCCAGCAGGTCGTTTCCTTCCTCGACCTGCGCACGGATCAGTCCATAGAGCTCGGCAACATCACGATCGGCAATGGCGCGGGAAAACTCGCCCAGAATCTGGTCCGAAACCTCGCCCAAAAGCGAGCGGGCATCGTCCGCATGCACAGCGCCGTTGCCAAAAACGCTCAGCTGTTCCAGCGTGGACAACGCGTCGCGCATGCCGCCCTTTGCATGGCGCGCCACGATGGCCAGCGCCTCGTCGTCGTAATCGAATCCCTCCTGCTCGCACACGTATGCCAGGCGACGCTCGATATCCTCGTTGCCGATGCGATGGAAATCGAAACGCTGGCAGCGCGAGAGGATGGTCTCCAGAATCTTTTGCGGGTCGGTGGTGCACAGCACAAAGATCACGTGTGCCGGCGGCTCCTCGAGCGTCTTGAGCAGCGCGTTGAACGCCGCCGTCGTGAGCATGTGGACCTCGTCGATGATATAGATCTTGTACTTGCCGCGCACCGGGGCAAAGTTGACGGAGTTGATGATTTCCTCGCGCACATTGTCCACGCCCGTGCGGGAGGCGGCATCGAGCTCGTAGACATCGGGGTGGTTACCCTCGGCAATGAGCTCGCACTCCTCGCAAGTACCGTCGGGCATGCAGCCGCTTGCACCCTCGGCGCGCGCCGCCTCGGCATTGCGGCACAGCAGCGCCTTGGCCAGAATGCGCGCCATGGTGGTCTTGCCCGTGCCGCGCGGTCCGCAGAACAGGTAGGCGTGGGACAGGCGCCCCTCGGTGATGGCGTGCTCGAGCGTCGAGACAATATGTTGCTGGCCCACCACGGAGTCAAAGGTGAGCGGGCGATACTTTCGGTACAACGATTCCATGGGTGCTCCCCCGGGTATACTGAGTCTTGTTGCCGCGGCGGCCATGCGGTCGCACGGCATACTGCATTCCATAATAACCCGTACGGCGAGCCCGCCGCGATAGGAGTCCAAAGAGCATGGCAGACGCAGAGAGCAACCTCGTTCCCTCCGAAGCAGCCGACCAGGTCGAGGTCGCGCTCGAGGAGCAGGCAGCAGCCGATGACGGCATCCTGTACCTCAACGAGTACCAGTACGAAAACGACCTCGTCACCGACTTCGCCCGCCTGGTCGCCTCGCCCAGGCGTCGCGGCTCGCTGTATGTCGCCGCGGCAATTGCCGCGCTCATCGGCATCGGCATGCTGGTGGCCGGCGGCAACTGGATCAAGTTTGGCGTCGTCTTGATCGTATTCGGCGCCTTTTTGGCCTGGTGGAGCAAAAACCTGCACCACACCCTCGCCCGCGACTTTATCGACGCCGTTGAGGCCGACGAGTCCATGGGTGGCCGCTATCGCCGCGTCGCCGCCAACGAGGACGGCCTGATGGTTTGGGGCACGAGCGGCAAGTCGCAGTTCTTCCCGTTTGAAAAGCTCGACCACGTGCTCGACGGCGAGCGCATCTTTGTGGCCATGTTCGCCGACCAGGGCGTGACGATCCCTAAGGACACCTTTGTCCGCGGCGATGCCGAGCAGTTCGGTCCCTTCCTTAAGACGCGCATCAACAAAAAACTCCGCATCGAGACCAAACGCAAGAAGATGAAGGCAGAAAAGGCCGCTGCCGAAGCAAAACAGGGCGACAAGCCCCAGGAGACCAAGGGCAAGCAGCGCAAGCAGAAGAAGAGCAAGAAGAAGCGGTAGGCCGGCCGACACCGAAGGCGCCTCGTCCCGCGCCCGATTCCGGGCCGGGGCGCCTGGAATCGGGCGCGCGTACCGCCAATGGACCCGTTTTGCCTTGCTCTCGAGCTATTTCACTTCAAACCTTAAGAGCCTCCGCTCCGGCAGATCGGTCATCTTCATCGTGTAAGTCCCGGTAAATGCTTTCTCAAAACGGACGGTCTCGTAACCTTCGAAATAGTCGTTGGTGTTCTGCATCATAAATGGGACGAGCAACTCGTTTTCTGCCCCAACCTCCACGGCAAACGCAGCAGAGCCGCCAAGGACCGGCATGGCTTGCGTTATCAGATCGGTATTGACTACAAAATCATAGTTTGGCGCAGACTCCGGAACCAGATGCCAAACATACGCTTTGATTCCACCGTCGATATTATCCCTATTTCTGACACGCATCTTTACGGCGATAACGCACGTGATGTCGGCATCCTTCAGTCTCGTTTTCGTATCCACGGTGCCATATTTTGAATAATCGTCATGTGCTCGTTTGAGATACTCGCGCGGCGTGAGCAACTCTGCCCCGTCTATGCAAAACGAATACCCATCAGTCACCACATCCTTCGACCCCAGAAACGCTCCATCCATCGAGAGCCATTCGCCCTCCGCGTAATATTTCTCAGGAATGACCGTCCGGTTCCCGTTAACGACGCTCACCCTCATGCCCGCAAGGCCGGTAGCAGCACAGCAAAAAAGCGCGAGCGCCGATCTTCTCGTCCACAGGGTCTTCTTCATCGCGCTCACGACCTTTCCCGAACTTTCACAACGGCACCGTCGCGCATGCAGTAAACCCGATCGGCCAGTTCCTCGAGCACCTCTCCGTCATGGCTGGACAGAAGGACCTCACGACCCGTTGATGCCGCCATCGCCACAACGCGCTTGAGCATTTCAACGCCCGCTTCGTCGAGGGCATTCGTTGGCTCATCGAGAACAAGCAGCTTCGGCTTCTCCATAATTGCCGCAGCTATCCCCAGACGCTGCTTCATCCCAAGCGAGTATGCTCGGAACTTCTTTTTTTCGTCTGCATCGAGCCCCACGAGCCGCAGGGCAGAGCGAATGTCCTCGGGGGTGGCAACGCCCTTGATCTGAGCGATGAGCTTCAGATTGTCGTAGCCAGACAGATATCCCAAAAAGGAAGGCGCCTCGATCAACATCCCCAGACTCGGCGGGAACGAGATGTCCGCCCCAAGCCTTTGGCCATCGATAGAGATTTCGCCTTCGGTAGGCTTGATCAACCCGCAAACCGCTCGCATGAGCATGGTCTTACCCGAACCGTTTATCCCCTGAAGCCCGACCACAGTCCCAGGGTCAACCTCGATGGACACGTTGCGCAGGACATCGTTTTTACCCATGCGCTTCGATACGCCCCTTACGATCACACTCATATCTTGTCCCCCTTTTCTATAAGGTCGGCCCTTCGAAACCACAGTCCACCCAACGATAGGCATAACGACATAAGCCCAATTGATGACAAGACACTCGAGCCCGCCGCGATTCCCTCTTTGACAATTCCACCCCAGCGCAACAGCATCAAGGCGTTACCCAATAGCGCCCAATGTCGTGCATATGCCGAGCAGATCAGGTAGCTCATTAAAACCACAAACGAGACTGACGACCCAAGCACAAACCCAACCGCTGCCTGCGCAAACGCAAGCGCCTCAAAAGCAAATAAGAGACTTATGAAAAACGGCAGCGCATCTGCCTCGGCAGCTTTGAGAAACCACGGCGCCAAATTAGCCAGTTGAAGCGACTCACCATGAATGACCGCGCTGAACGAGGAGCTCACCACCAAGCTCCAAATCACAACAGAGCAAACCACCACGAGCAGTGAAAATGCCGTTACTGCCGCCACCAAGATAAAACGCGAGACCCACCAAAGGGTTCTTGCCCGGCATCGAACAAGCGCTTGCAAACCAAACCCGTGCAACGATTCGGTCGGATAGTCGAGTGTTGTATAGAGAATAAGCAGAATGAGAAATAGCCATCCTAGCGGAGGCACAAACATGACCCCGGGCCTAGGCTCAAACGGAGCAGATCCGGCAAACACGAGCGCAAGATTATCCGCAAACCCCAAGGTATCCGTTCTAACCCCATACACAGAAGACAATCCGTAGGCGTACACCAAGTTCGCAACGGTCACTGCCGCAATTGCAATAAAAGTGATGATGTTCTTCTTCAAAACGGTCCTCAGGTCCGCGGCGACCAGCCTAAACAGCATCAGACCACCTCGCGTCTTTTCCACGCCCCAGAAAAAGCCAACGAAGCAAGGGTCAATAATATGATTTCCGCAAAACCGGCTCGAATGTCTGGCCAGTTATTCAGCGATTCCGACCTGATGCTGTTGAGGATATTGCAGTTAAACCCCACACAAGCCATTACGCCGAAGATCCAGCCATTTGCAAAATGCCACGCAACCATTAGCAGATACGGGACAATTATCGCTTTGATTCTGCTATGAAACAAAATTGAGAAGCCAGTTACAGCCATGGATAAAGTCCCGAGCGTGACAGCATCGAACAGCGTGTATGCGAGCACATATGACAAAGGATGCGAATAAAATAGACCGGAGAAGTAGCTATGCAGGTAAAGTCCTACGTAAGTCGACTCATCGACCCGAGGAAGATACGCAGGAAAAAGCATCGAGACGATCAGGAAATTGACGAGCAGAGGAATGGCAGTCACTGTAAACGCGGAGAGGAAAGCAGACAGCATCTTTACGTTCACGTACGCCTTTCTGGAAACGCGCGTGCATATCTGCATGTCATAACCACTCAAACGCTCAAAGAGACACGACCAAGATCCAGCCAACATTGCAAGCAGGGGCAGTGCATAGAAAAACACCGACGCAGACAGTGGCGCGTTCGCGCTCACAACAATCCAGTTACCGAAGCTGCTTTCACGTGTTTGACCGAGATAATTTTCGGCTTGCACGCCAACGCCGTAACCAAAAGAAAGAAGGTTGTGACGCTCTTTTTCCAAATTTGCCCACGGCTCCAGCGCGGCAGCTATTGCAACTGCGACCGCAATCAAGAGAGCGAGGATAAAAGCTGGACGTCTAATCGTTTTCGACAGTTCGTATCTTGCGAGCTTTTGGTTCATACGTCCTCCTCCCCCTTCCGACCCAGAAAGCCGGAAGGGAGCCATTTCAAACAACTATGCGGGAAGCTTGTGGAAATGCCCGACGCAGTCGGGGCTCCATACACCAATAACAGTGCCGTAGCCAGACTCCGCCCATGCAGTCAGTCGCGCCGCAGATCGCCCGTTCTCACGGACGAGGTTATACATTTCCCACTGTCCCTTGTGATTCGAACGATACGTTCCCTGAGTACAATTCATGCTGCCGCTACCGCTTGTGTTATACGCACCGTCTGTATATAACCGAAGCGGATTTCCCGTATGGCCCTGGATATCCAGATAGAGCGATGAGGAATCATCCTTTTGACGGTAGCCAGTTGCACTCGTCCCGGCACATTGAAAACTAAATGCCTTATCGGCATTGTTCGTACAGGTCGTAATTCCCGTATCGGCGTTTTGAGTAATGCTGGAAACCTGAGAGGTGTCAAACTCCTCTTGTGCAAACGATGCAGCGGGAACCCCTAGGGACAGACCAGCTGCAATCACCAAGCCGACTCCGATTCGAGCAATAACGCTCCTTGGCTTAATCATGGCCTTCTCCAATCAAAAGCGGTTAACAATGCGTCGACGCACGGCAACCTTCGCATGAATAGAGAAAGATGTCTGTAAACACCCGCTATTGAGTTGATTGCTCAGGCGTTTACACGTTATTTACCTGCGATAACAATAAAATTAGCTCCGCCTTATTCTTGATCTTCAACTGGCGGTAAGATGCAGACCGCAGCGCTTGCACCGTAGATGCAGCGTAACCGACATCCTCCGCAATGGCCTTTGTCGTTGCCCCCTCTGCCGTCATCAGCAAAATTTGCGACTGAACATCAGAAAGGGAGCGCGACGTAAGCAGGGCCAGCTGGCGCACGCGGGCCGTTTCGGTGGACCCGTTCGCCCGGTACTCCAAGACGGCCTTCTCGTCCTCAACCGAGCGGGCGAGCGCGATGTGCGTAACGAACATGGGCACAGACCAGCAAACAATCACCGTTGCCACGACGACATTGACAGCCGAACTTTGCCCCAACAACGACGCGAGGAACAACGGCTCGAAAACCGTCAGATCCTGCACCATATTGAGCAAGACAGCCCAAACAGGAGCCGTCGCCCCAAAGCAGAGCATCCATATCCCAAGCATTTTGCGCTGCGGACAGCTTCGCATCACTATATATGTGAGCAGCACCCCCGTCAGCACCGCAAGTCCATGGATTCGCCCCCTAGCGACCGCATAGATTAAAGCAACCATGCCCATTGACACCAACGGCACGATAGCCCGAGCATGGGCATGCACCTTAAACGGACGCAGCCCAACAGCGAGCGAAGCCGTAGACGCCACGCCGCAAAACAGGACCGGCACAGCCATCAACGGAACGCGTATGCACATCAATGCTGCGATATAGATAAAAGACCATTCCACAGCAGATAGCACCGCCCATACGTACGGGCTTCCGAGCCAAATCGCTTCACCCGCTCTATCCAGCGCAGCGCCACGATTCGCTTTTCCACCCGCGTAGCGTAGCGACAGAAGCAGTCCGAGACCCAATGCGTAGCTTAAGAGGGAAAAGGCGACAGCCCGCGAAACACCGGACCCCCAATCGCTATCCGCCATTACCAAGGGCCCCGCCGCAAGGAGGATAAAGAATAATGTGAGCAGGTATCGAAACAGCCGGCGCGTTCGAGCTGATGCCACTATATCGTCAGCATGCCGCTGCGGTAGCTCATGCCCTACAGTATCGCCCTCACCCGCAAACAGCGCCACGAGCTCGCGTGAGCCCGCAACCGACGCCTTCCCGTATGCTCGGTGAAGCGTTGTTCTCACCGTCGATGGCTTCGTATCCGTCTCCTTGGCAATTTCCGCCGGCGTTTTCCCTTTGAGCAGCAGTCGAACAAACTGCTCTTCTCTAGGCGACAGGGCAGGGGAAAACACCCCCGCATCGAATGTGTCGGACGCACAGGCGATATCCGAATTGTTGTCCCGTTTCCCCCTTAGCAACATGCATACGAAGGCAGCAGCGATAACGGACCCCATCGCCAGCAATGCAATGACCACGGCATCGCTTGCGAAGTATGCCGCCTCAACAGCCGGAATAAGACCAATAGGAACTGCTACGAGCACAGAACAGGCAAACACGTCGCGCCGCCCATGGCCAAAGGCACGAGGGCGGCAAAACGGCGGGGCCACAGTCAATGCGAGATAGACCAACGGAATTAAAAGCGCAAGGCCAATTGACGCGGCCGTTACAGGGGGCATCCCCCATGGCTCGGGAACGACTCTCCATGAAACTCGACAGCAAAACAGCAGGCAAGACATGACGGCTATTGTTTCTGTAAAAATCGCGTCCTGCGGGTGACGAGTTTCCCTTTCGTCAGTCCGTGTCGACCTCTGCGTCAAAGGAGAGTCCGCCGTGCCCCAAATAACATATGAGAGAAGCAGCGACCCAACAAAGCACGAGACACACGAAACGCCATGTAACAACCAAATCGGTGCAAACACGATTGGAATAGAGTCTCCGCGAGCATAGAAAGCCAGGTCGGCCCATTCGGGAACCGTTGCAATAACACCAAGGAAAACACCGATGGCACCGAGATGCCTCGGCCTTCTCATTCCCCCCTTGCATAGCGCAGCACCATGAACAAACGCCGCGAGGCATGCGCCCAGGATAACGAGCCAGGTCATTGCACCTGACGCTAGGCCGATTGAAGATGAAAACCGGTGATAAGGGGTGACCGCCATTACGACAAGCGCAATGGCGCAGGCAAATGTAGCAGAACGGCGGGAAAAGAGCATACGGCCTCCATAGCGTGTCATTATATCGCTCGAGCCGCTCGTTTATCTCTGTTCTCACACCAGCCAGCATCAATGATTCAGGCGAACTCCAATCCGCGCCAGATCACGGTCCGGCTTTTGTTCGCAGTCCCCACATCAAAGCGGGATGCGGTTTCCTTTTGGACGCCGGTTCGGAAAGCGCATCCCGTTCCAGGGCAATATTCTGGGATGCAGTTTCCGCAGCCCACCCCATTTGGAAAGCGCATCCCATAATTTGGCTGAAAACTGAGATGCGCTTTCCAAACGAGCCGAAACGGGCCGAATCGATCGGGCCACCTCGCATCCCGCTATCCTCGCCATCTGCCCGAGCGTGCTACACTAGCAGCATCTATGCCACCGCGAACGGCTCGGCCCCGCGCCCGCCGCTCGCAAACGAACTTTAAACGCACGAGGGTTGGCCATGCCGCTTTTCTCGCAACATACCGCCCGGTTCTCGCCGGACGTTCCTTTGGAGGGCACCAGCTCTCGCGAGCTGCTCAAGCGGTACCAGCCGCTCGAGACACTTGCGACCGGCGGTTTTGGCTCCATCGAGATCTGCCGCGACACGCACCTGCGCCGCCGCGTCGCCATTAAACGCATCCCCCTTATCAACGGTGCCGGCATGCCCGCTAGCGACATCATGGATGTCCTGCGCGAGGCGCACACTGCCGCCATGCTTCAACATCCCAACATCGTGCAGGTTATCGACTTTACGCACGACACAGCCTATGCCTACCTGGTTATGGAATATGTCGATGGCATGTCGCTGGCCGAGTTTTTGCACCGCGCGGACGGCCACTCACTTACCTTTGACGAGGCCGCGGCCATTGCCGATGCCCTGGGCCAGGCGCTCACCTTCGCCCATAGCAATGGCGTACTCCACCTGGACATTAAGCCCGCCAACGTGCTCATCGACCACTCGGGCAATGTAAAGCTCACCGACTTTGGCATGGCGCGACTGTCGTCCGCCGGTGGCTTTGGCGGCTCGCGCGGCGGCACCATCGGCTACATGCCGCCCGAGCAGCTCGATATCGAGACCGGCACGGTCGACGAACGCGCCGATGTCTTTGCCCTTGCCTGCGTTATCTATGAGGGCTTGTGCGGCAGCGCTCCCTTTATGGCGGCCACGCCCGCCGACTCGCTCGACCGCATCATCGGCGGCGCCACCTATCCCAGCGAGCTGATACCACACTTTCCCCCGGGAGCCGAGAGCGCGCTCATGAGCGCGCTCTCCCCCATGCCGCAGGACCGCCCCAACAGCATCGAGGCATTTTGCGACCAACTCCTTGCCGGTCTGGGCAGCGTGCGCGAGGGCCGTCGCAGTCTGGAGCAAATGGTTGGCGAGCTTTCGGATGACGAGCAGGAGCTCGACGATATCGAGCCGTCGTACTACGAGGACGACGCCATCGAGGTCGACCCCGCGCTCGGCTGGGCGGGCACGCGCTGGAGCCATGCGCGCGACTACACCATGCACGCTATCTCGGCGCTAACGTGCGGCACCTTTAGCTTTTTGCTGATGCAAACGGCCGGGGTCGCGGCGCTTCCCGGCCTGGTCATTGCGGCCATCGCGATCGGAGCGGCGGCTGGCCTGGCCCCCCAAATTGGCTCGGCCATCTCGGCTGTGGGCTTTTTGGTGCTCATGGCCAACGCCACCATGCAGGCGCAGGGCATCCTGTCGATGTTGCCCGTCGCGGTGATCTTTGCCGCTGCCATGTCCGGTTGGTGGATCGCCTGGGGTCGCACCGAGGCTGCCGCGAGCGCCGCACTCACCTGCGCGCTTGCGCTTGGCTGTCTGACCGGCAATACCTTCCTGGCAGCTGGGGTCGCCGCCGGCGTCGCGTCATTTTGGCTCGGCCCGGCAAGCGCCGCCGCGGCAACGGGCATGGGCGCGCTTTTTGCCCGTCTGGCCACGGTCGCGCTTTCAGCCGGAGGCGTGCTGGGGCTCGGCAACGTTGCCGCAGCGCTGGAAGACCCGCTCCTTTGGGCTGCCTTTGCGCTGGTCGCGACAACTGCCGCGGCGTCATCTGCGCTGCTCAATGCCCATGCCAAGCGTGCCGATCAGGGCTCAAACCTTGCCGCCATCGCCGCCATCGCTGTCACCGGCATCGGCTGCGCAGCGGCATCCTGTCTTGCACACCATATGGAAATTGCCAGCCTTGCAGCCGCGGTCGCCGCCAAGGCGGCAGTTGCGGGAACCCTATCCTCTATAATCGTTGGGATATGCCTATATTTGCTCGGATACCAAAGAACCTATACGGAGAGTGATCTTTCGTGAACTTCCTGAACATCTTCGAGGACCACGTGGCCGGCATCTTCGGTGCCACCCGTGCCCCGTTCTCCTTTAAGAAGCTTGCCAAGCAGGCCGCTCGCGACATGGAGGATCAGACTCTGGTGATCAATGGCGTCAACACGGCGCCGGCACTCTATACCATCCTGATCGCCGCCGACGACGATCCCATGCTCGCCCCGTTCTACCCCGAGCTTTCGCGCGAGGTCCGCGAGTTTGTGAAGGCGCAGGCCGAAAAGCGCCGTTATGTCTTTGTCGGCGAGCCCCTCGTGCGCTTTATGATCGATCCGCAGCTGCGCGCCGGCAAGTTCTCGGTCTTTGCCGAGAACGTCGATGCCCCCACGCTCGGCCGCCTGTACGAAGAAGAGCGCGCCTATCAAAACGGTCTGGGCCAAAACAACTCCGCGGCAAGCCGTGCCGCCAGCGCCCCGCGCGCCGGCCAGCAGCAGTTTGCTGCCCCGCAGCCGCAGCGCCCCGCCGCCATGCCCCAGCAGCAGCCGACGCCTCGCGCCGCCGCTCCTGACCCGCTTGCCGTAGCAGATCCCATCGCGCCTAGCGTCCCCGACCCCGCCGCCGCACCCATCCCGGTGCCGCAGACCGTCTCGCGCGACGCGCTTGCCGGCATGGGCGGAGCCGCCGCGACCGGTGCCGCCGTGGGCCTAGGCGCCGCAGCCGGCATCGCCTCCAACATGGCGAGCACTCGCGCCCCACAGCGCCCGCTCGCCCAGCTCGTCGACGTCGTGAGCGGCGAGAGCCATAGCATCACCTCCGCACAGGTGACTATCGGTCGCGAGCGCTCAGTTTCCGATATTGCCCTGCGCGACCCCAACGTGTCGCGCCGCCACGCCCAGCTCACCTTTACGGGCTCGGATTGGTCGATCGAGGACCTCAATTCCACCAACGGCACGCTCGTCAACAACCGCCGCATTACGCGCTGCCCGCTGCGCAACGGCGATCTGCTGACGTTTGGCCTGAGCACCTTTGAATTTAGGGGATAGTCTCTTATGAACATCGATATCGTCCTTTTTGCAGGCCGCATCGTCCTGGTCGCCCTGCTCTATATCTTCCTGTTCGCCGTCATGAAGACCGGCGTGGGACTTGTGCGCGGGCAGCGTCGCGACTCGGCTATCTGGACGATCGATGTGGACAAGGGTCCGCGCGGTATCCGCGGCATCCACGTAGACATGCTCGGCCCCGTCATCGTCGGTCGCTCGCCATCTTCGGACATCTGCATCAACGAACCGTTCGTCTCGGCCTCGCATGCGCGCTTTTCGCTGCAGGGCCCGGCGCTCATCATCGAGGACCTCAACTCGCTTAACGGCACGCTCGTCAACGGCCGCCAGCTTGTGGAGCCTGCAACGCTGCGCGAGGGCGACGAAGTCCAGATTGGCGATGTGGTCATGAAGGTGAACCGTCGATGATCGACGAGGAGAACAAGTCCGCAACTATGACCGAGGCACCGGCCGCCGCCACAGCTGCGCCGGCCCACGCCGCTCCGGCGGGCTCCGCACCCGTGGAACCCGAGGACACCGTGTTCTCCCTGCCTCTTTCGCATGTCACGCATGATATTTCGGATCTCGCCGATAACGAGGACGAAGAAAATGCCGTAGCGGCGCCCATCGGCGCACATGCTGCGGATCAGCCCACAGCGCCCGAAGCAACCCCGACGCCGGCTCACTTTGCAGAGCCCGTCGCCGCGGCAATCAACGAGAGCGCTGCGGTGTTTGCGGCACCCGAGCCCGCCGCGCCGGCGTTTCCCATAGCCCCGTCATCCGAGGTTGCGCCCGCGTCTACGCCGGCGCCCGAGGCAGGGCCATCCCCCGAGGACGGCCCTGCACCCAAGGCCCCGCAGCCTGCGCCCGCAAACGAGTCCGATGCTGTGGCTGAGCCCGCCGCCCAGTCGCAAAGCACGCTCGCGCCGTCGCACTTTGCGACACCCGAGCCTATAGACGTCAGCCCGCAAGACGACGAGTCGACCGCCCGCGTGTCCGAGGAGCCCGACTCCCCGGACAACGGCGATTCCGAATCAAACGCCGAGACCGACACCGTCTCTCCCGGTGACACAGCCGAGATCGACGTTGCCGCCGTTGAGGCCAAGCTCAAAGACCCCGGCTCGACCATGAGCTTTGAGCCCCTGACCGAGGAGCGCATCGAGACCGACTCGACCTATGATGCCGGCACCACCACGCAACTCATGTGGGGCGCCCGCTCCGACGTTGGCTGTGTGCGCCCGCACAATGAGGATTCCTACCTGGTGCAGTCGCCGCTCTTTTGCGTATGCGATGGCATGGGCGGTCACGCCGCCGGCGAGGTGGCCTCTTCCATCGCCGTCGAGACTATTGCCAAGACGGCCCCACAGTCTGCCGACGCCGCACGCCTGGCGGCAGCCGTCGAGGCCGCCAACGCCGCCGTAATCGAGGCTGCCTTGAATGGCCTGGGCAAGCCCGGCATGGGCTGCACAGCCACCTGCGCCTATATCGAAAACGACACGCTCGCCATCGCCCACGTGGGCGACTCTCGCGCCTACCTGCTCCACGAGGGCACGCTCATCCGCGTGACCCGCGATCACTCCTACGTGGAGGAGCTCGTGGACGCCGGCGAGATCACGGCAGACGAGGCTCGCGTCCACCCCAACCGTTCGGTCATCACCCGTGCGCTGGGCTCGGACCCCGCCATGTATGCCGACCACTTCACTCTGCATATCGAGGAAGGCGACCGCCTGATCCTGTGCTCTGACGGCCTTTCGAGCATGATTCCCGATAGCGATATCGAGAACATCGCCACGCAGTCCTCAACCGCGCAAATCTGCGTCGACAACCTAGTGGACGCGGCGCTTGCCGCCGGCGGCCACGACAACGTGACCGTAGTAGTCGTTGACCTGGTTGACGATGGCGTTATGCGCGAGGCGCAACGCGTGCGTCGCCGCAACGTCACCATCGGCGTCGTCTTAGGTCTCGTCTTGGTGCTGGCGGCTGCCATCTGGGCCTACACGGGTGTCACCGGCTCGTACTACCTGGGTACCTACCAGGGCAATGTCGCCGTCTGGCGCGGCCTTCCCGGCAAGCCGCTCGGACTCAAGCTTCACTGGCTCGAAAGCGAAACCAGTATCAAGCTGTCCGACCTGCCCGAAGACACGCAAAACCGCCTCAAGGCGGGCATTCCGCAAACAAGTGTCGACGATGCGCAGGACACGATATCCAAGTACCGCCACCAGATCGACGAGGAGCAGACCCGCCAGGTGATCGACGCGCAAACGATTCGCGACAACACCGATCAGGGATCGACCTCCGAATCAGATTCCGAGAAAACCGCCGAACAGTCCGCCGAGGCCGAAGCCTCCGAAAAGAACTAGAAAGGGAGTGCCGCTTATGAGTCGCCGCAACACCGAGCTGCTCTTGCTCATCGCCTCGGCGTTCCCCGTCATCCTACTGTATGCGATGTACGTCCTCACCGCGGGCGCTGCCATCTCCTTTGAGACGCTCGCCGTACCGATCGGCCTCTTTGCCGCCTTTGCCGCGGCCCACATTGCCGTGCGCATCTTGGCGCCCGGTGCCGACCCCGCTATCCTGCCCATTGTCTTTGTGCTTTCGGGCATCGGCATCACGTTCGTGACGCGTCTCGCCCCCGCTCTCGCCATCTCACAGCTCATCATCCTGTTTGTCTCGGTGGCGCTCATGGTGGGAACGCTCGCGTTGGTTAAGAACCTCGACGTAGTCATGCGCTACAAGTACACCTTTGGCATTATCGGCATCATTCTGCTGATGCTGCCTATCTTTATCGGCACCACGATCTCGGGCTCCAAGCTGTGGATTCGCATCGCGGGCTTTACCATCCAGCCCGGCGAGTTCGCCAAAGTCTTTATCGTGCTGTTCCTGGCAGGGTACCTGGCCGAGAACCGCGAGCTGCTCTCCATCTCCAACCGCAAGATCCTGGGCTTTAAGATCCCTCGCCTGCGACTGCTGCTGCCGCTGTTTGCCGTGTGGGGTGTGTGCCTGCTCGTCGTCGTCTTCGAACGCGACCTGGGTTCTGCCGTGCTGTTCTACACCATCTTCTTGCTGATGCTCTACGTTGCCACGGGGCGCTTTTCGTATGTCGTTATCGGCCTTGCGCTCTTAGCCGTCGGAGCCGTGGGCGCCTACAAGTTCCTGTCTCACGTTCAGGTGCGTTTCCAGGTTTGGGTCGATCCGTTTAAGGACGCCCAGGGCCAGGGCTACCAGATCGTCCAGTCGCTCTTCTCGCTTGCCGATGGCGGTCTGGTCGGTGTTGGCATCGGCAACGGCATGGCCAACAACATCCCTGTCGTCGAGTCCGACTTTATCTTCTCTGCCATCGGCGAGGAGATGGGCCTTTTGGGCGGCGGCGCCGTGCTCATCCTGTTTATGCTCTTTGCCGTGCGTGGCCTCACCACGGCTGCCCGCGCTAAATCCGACCTCGCCGCCTTTAGCGCCACGGGCCTTACGGCCGCCATCAGCTTCCAGGCCTTTTTGATCGTGGGCGGCGTTACCCGCCTGATCCCGCTGACCGGCGTCACCCTGCCCTTTATGAGCCAGGGCGGTTCCTCGCTGCTGGCAAGCTTTATCATCGTCGCGCTCCTGCTGCGCGCCGGTGACGAAGCGACCGGACGCGAGGCCGAGCTTACCGGCACCGGCACTATGGCCGCCATCACCGATGATCAGGTCGCATCTGCCGCCGCCCCGACGGGCACGCGCTTTGCCACCTCGTCTTCCTACGGCAGCGGCAGCCATTCCGTCGGCTCGCGCATGCGCCGTCGCCTGCTCGACACGCCTGAATCCGGTGTGCTCGGCCGCGTTGCGCTCGCCAACCGTCTAACCCGTGCGGTGCTCGCCTTTACGGCGCTATTCGCCATCCTTATCGGCAACCTCACCTATGTCCAGGTCATCAAGGCCAAGGACTATCAGGACATGCCGACCAACAACCACACCATCGCCCGCTCCAAGTACATCCAGCGCGGTTCCATCATCACGTCCGACGGCGTGACGCTGGCCGAGTCGCTGCAGCAGGAGGACGGCACCTACGTACGCTCCTACCCCAACGGCAACCTGGCAGCGCACGTGGTTGGCTACGTGAGCCAGCAGTATGGCACCACCGCCATCGAGAGCGTCATGAACGACACGCTCACCGGCTCTAAGGATTACTCCAGCTGGAACAACGCCATCGCGTCGCTCGCGGGCCAGACCCAGCCGGGCAACACCGCCAAGCTCACCATCGACTCGCGTATCCAGACGGCGGCCGAGCAGGCGCTCAAGGGCTTTAAGGGCGCTGTAGTGGTCATCGACCCGCGTACCGGCGCGGTGCTCGCATGTGCCAGCTCGCCCACCTACGACAACACCAACATCGACGCCCTACTGCAGGCTGGCGGCGGCGAGGACGGCTCTATGTACAATCGCGCCATGGACGCGCTGTACACGCCGGGCTCCACGTTTAAGGTCGTTACGCTTTCCGCGGCACTCGAGACCGGCACCGCCAGCCTTACCAGCACCTACCAGGCGCCCGGCTCCATGGACATCGGCAACGCACCGGTCACCAACTATGCCAACGAGAGCTACGGCACCATCAGCCTGCAGCAGGCCTTTGCCGTGTCCTCCAACGTCGTCTTTGGCCAGGTGGCAAACGAAGTTGGCGCAAACACGCTCGTGCAGTTTGCCAACGCCTTTGGCTACGGCCAAAAGCTCGGCCAGGACCTGACCTCCATGGCCTCCATCATGGCCGATCCGTCGCTCATGACCGAGTGGGAAACCGCCTGGGCCGGCGCCGGCCAGCCTGTCGGCATGGACCACACGCCCGGCCCGCAGACCACCGTCATGCAAAACGCCGTGATTGCCGCCGCCATCGCCAACAGTGGCGTGGTCATGGACCCGTACTTTGTAGCCCAGGTGCTCGCCCCGGACGGAACTGTGGTCAAGACCACGCAGTCCCGCTCGCTGGGTCAGGCCGTCAGCTCCGCCACGGCCGACCAGGTCAAGCAGGCCATGCTTGCCGTCGTCCAGTCTGGCACCGGCACCGATGCCCAGGTCCCCGGCGTCAAGGTCGCCGGCAAGACCGGCTCGGCCGAGACCGGCGGCACCAACGTCAACTCGATGTTCGTTGGCTTTGCACCTTACGATTCACCCACAGTCGCCATCTCGGTGGCCTTGGAGGATTACGACAAACACGACGTCAAGGCGGCCAAGATTGCCGGCATCGTCCTGACCGCGGCGCTCGCCGCACAGGGAGCGTGATGCCCATGATCAAATCGGACACCCGAGGCGCGCCGCGGCCGAAGAGTTAGCGGCAACGCGCCACACGGCCCCAGCGGCCACATCGTAGGTACTACACACATCGTTGAGCGAATAGTTATGTTAGGAGCAGGAATGGAACAGAGGGTCCTCGGGGGAAGATACCTCCTCAAGGATAAGGTGGGAACAGGCGGCATGGCGACCGTCTACCGTGCACAGGACCAGGTCCTCGACCGCACGGTAGCCGTCAAGATCATGCTGCCGCAGTATGCTGGCGACGCAACCTTCGCCGCACGCTTTAAGCAGGAGGCCCAGGCAGCAGCCGGTCTCTCCTCCCCCTATATCGTGGGCGTCTACGATTGGGGCAAGGACGGCGACACCTATTACATCGTCATGGAGTACCTGCGCGGTACCGACCTTAAGAGCGGCATCAAGAGCCACGGCGCCCTCGACCCCAAGAAGGTCGCCCAGATCGGCTCGCAGATCAGCTCCGCGCTTTCGGTCGCCCACAAGCACGAGATCATCCACCGCGACATTAAGCCGCAGAACATCATGGTGCTGCCCGACGGCAACATCAAGGTGATGGACTTTGGCATCGCGCGCGCCAAGAACAGCCACCTCACGCAAGACAACAACGTGCTGGGAACCGCCCACTACGTCAGCCCCGAGCAGACCCGCGGTCAGGATCTCGGCCCCACCTCGGATATCTACTCGCTGGGCGTCGTGATGTATGAGTGCGCCACCGGCCGCGTTCCCTTTGACGGCGACGACGCTATCTCGGTCGCACTCAAGCAGGTCAACGAGCTGCCTATTCCACCGAGCCAGATCAACTCCGGTGTCGACGCCGACCTTGAGCGCATCATCCTCAAGTGCATGGAGAAGGACCCGGCAAACCGCTTCCAGACCGCCGACGAGCTTCGTCAGGTGCTCAACAGCTACCTGTCGGGCCGTGCCGTCAACATCTCGGAGCCCACGCGCATCATCGGTGCCCCCGGCGAGCTGGGCGCCACCAAGACTCGCGAGCTTTCCGATCAGACGCGCGCCATGGTGCGTCCCGTCTCGGGCGTGAGCGGCCAGAATACCGCCCGTAGCTCAGTTTCGGGCTCCACCGGCTCCTACGAGGTCGAAAAGCCCAAATCCAACAAGAACAAGATCATCGCCGCCGTGGTGGCAGCCGTTGCCGTCATCGGCATCGTGGTGGCCTTTGCCACAGGACTCTTTGGCGGCGAGCAGGTCACCGTTCCCGATGTACTGGGCAAGGACCAGCAGACTGCCGTCGAACTGATCAAGGAAGCCGGCCTCGAGGTCGGCACCATCGACCAAAGCTACAACGACGATGTCGACGAGGGCAAGGTCGCCGAGCAGACGCCCAACGGCAACACCAAGAAGGCCAAGGGCACTAAGGTGAACCTGGTAATCTCCAAGGGCCCCAAGCCCTCCGAGAAGGTTGAGGTTCCCCGGCTTGTCGGCCTGACCAAGGACCAGGCAGAAGCCGCGCTGGCAAGCGTTGGCCTGAAGGGCAACGCCTCCGAGGAGGCCAACGAGGCCGATGAGGGCCAGGTCTTTGAGCAGGGCACCGAAGCCGGTAAGGAAGTCGCGAAGGGCACGACCATCTCGTACAAGGTCTCGAGCGGCCCGGATACCACGTCCGTCCCCGACCTGACCGACATGACCGAGGCCCAGGCGCGCAACGCCCTCGATATGGCAGGCTTTGGCGTCGACGTGAGCTACCAGGAGAACGACTCAGTTACCGAGGGAACCGTGATCAGCTGGAACCCCAGCGGCAAGCAGAAGCCCGGCGCCACGATTACCGTCGTCATTGCCAAGAAGTCCGGCAAGGCCAGCGTTCCGGGTAACCTGTACGGCAAGAGCATCTCCGCCGCCGTCACCGCGCTCAACAACGCCGGGTTCTACAACATCGCGTTCTGCGACCAGAACGGCAACCCCGTGAGCGGCAACGAAAACGCCACCGTTACGGGCGTCTCCCCCACCGGCAAGCAGTCCACCGACAACACGATTACGCTGACGGTTTCGATTTCTGGCTCGGGTTCGGGCTCTGGCTCGGGCACGAGCACGGGCGACGATTCTGGTACGACCAACTAGTCGCCGCCCCACCGCCCATTACGGCTCCC
>OGYS01000476.1_pt1 | contig 26451 bp, 20 predicted proteins | sample 1576611 | NCBI WGS metagenome assembly OGYS01 (sample SAMEA3541571, study PRJEB24748) | human gut metagenome | biome: human gut; feature: human-associated habitat; material: faeces | place: China | collected 2012
CCGGAAATGTTCTGCTGTCCATATCAGACCGAGAATTTCCCAATTTATGCAGAAAGGTTCTTCCTCCCCCTCCCCAATCTTATTTTTCTACGTTACGGCAGCATTGCCAGCGGGACACGGTAAACCCAGTCGCCGGGATCCTTGGAGCCGAAGCTCTCCCAGTTGCTGACGTCGCGGTCGTACTCTTCGTAACGGGCGACGCGGGATTTGAGGCGATTGATGAAAGCGGTCTGCTCGCCGACGCTCATGCGGTACCAGTCGTCCTCGGAAAGCAGCATGATGTCACTCTTGTAGGGCAGATCGTCGAGGAATTCGCCGAGTACGCCCATATCGCGGAGGTTTGCGCCGGGCTTCTGGGAGAAGGCGGCGGGATCGCGGGCAAGCTGCGCCGAGGCGGACAGGATGCCCTGGAAGAAGTCCCGCGAGTCGGTCTTGCGGGTCCGCTCCGCGTTGTCGATGATGATCTTGAGCTGGCGCTGCAAATCGCTGAGCTGGTTCTTGGTCAGCAGGACGGCGACCGAAACGGCGCTGACGGGCTTTCCGGCGCTGAGGGCGTCAAGATCCGCGTCGGCAATCCATGACGTCACGACTTCCGGCGCGCGGGTCCCCTGCTTTTTGCCGAGATACTCAAGCTGCATGGCGTAGCCGAGTTCCTCGCCGATCTGCTTGGCGCGCTCTTCCGGCGATTGGGCGGGCGCTTCCTGCGGCTTCACCGGGGCCTTTCCGGCAAGGGACTGCTTCACGCTCGAAACCAGCGCGGAGGACAGGCCCGTGGCGGCCTTGGCGAAAGAGGCGCTGCCCTTGGCGGCGTCCGTGGCCTGAATCGGGATGTACGCGCTTTTCCCGCCGGGCACGGAGGACAGCGTGGCGTAGGCTTTGGCGGCGTAGTCGATGTTGCCCTTTCCGGCGGGCGTGCGGACGTGCGCCACCACCAGCCGGATGTTGCGGGAGGCCGCAAGGTCGGCCAGTTCCTGCACGTCGAGGCTTGTGGAGGCGTTGGCGTCGCTCAGGGGCAACGGCCCGGCGTCCGTGATCAGGAGCAGCACGCGGTTGGCGTAAGGCTGCCAGTTCAGCTGATCGAGCGCGGCCTTGACCCCGGCGAGGGAATCCTCGTTGAAGGAGTGGCTGGATGCCTTGGCTTCCTCAAGCCCGCTGAGGGCCTTTTCCAGTTCGTCGCGTTTGGTGGCGTCGCGGAAATCGCTGACGATCTTGGTAACGTATTCGAGCTTTGGCGACGCCTTCGTGCTGTTGCGGAAGGCCACGATGCCGAAGGAAACCTTGTCGTCCAGCTTGTCCTTGGCGACGGAGTCGAAAATGGCCCGCACCACGTTGAGGCTCTGGTCGATGTAGGGTTTCATGGAAATGGTCGTGTCGATGACCATTGCGATGCCCGTGCGCGGGACGCCGTCGTCCTTGGCGTCTTTTGGGGCGTTGGCGTCTGGCTTGTCCCCGGCGCTGCCGGGATCGATGGAGGCGACTTCAAGGAGCTTGGTCCCCTCGAACGGCGTGTCCACTTTCAGGATGGGCATCAGGTAGAAGCGGTTGCGCGAAACGGCACCCTGCGCGTCGTCGGGCTCCACGGCGAGGATGGGCAGATCCGCCGGGGCGTCGCCCTGTTGCGCGGCCTTGGCTTCGGCGCGGAGTTTCGAAAGGCTGCCCGGCAGGTCTTCCGCCTGGCAGACATCCATGATGGCCTTGTGGTCCTTGAAGAACAGGACGGGCTGGCGCTGTGAGCGGTCGGTGAAAAGCAGGGTAAGGGCCTGGTTCCATGCGGTGGTGTCCGTGGCCTTTATCCAGCCGTCGGGCTTTGTGGTGGACGCGCCGACCTCAAGCCAGTTCCCGTCGCGGGTGTACACATAAAACACGCTGAACGGGCGCACGGCCTTTTGGATGACGGTGGAGCCTTCCCCTTGCCCGGCGTATAGGCTCGCGCCGGGATGGGTGATCACCCGCTGGTACAGGGTTTTCTTGCCTTCCATCAGCAACGGCGTGCGATCCGCCGCGTGCGCCGCCGGCGTCCACCCCGCGAGGAGCGTAAGCGCCGTCAGTATGGCGATGAGGATTCGTTTCATGGGATTCTCCTGTCGGGATAATGCGTTCGGAGGCTGAGGCATGACGCCCCCGGCTAACGAGAAGACTTTTTGCAGTAAAAGGCGTCTGGCATTGAAGGAAAGGAGGCGTCTTCGGAAAACTGCCGCCAAGGTGAAGGCTGCCGCGCTCACGTGATCGCCATGTGCCCCGTTGAGAAACGCCTTTGGAGAGGATGGGGTGGGCTGCGCGCTGGCAGGTTTGGGGAGGGGAAGGAAAAACTTTTTTTAAAAAGGGTTTCCTTCCCCTCCCCAATATTCTCTCTACTTCAACGCATCCAGCCGCTGCTGGGCTTCGGCGGCTCCGGCTGCGAGGGCTTTCTTGTAGCAGTCGTTGGCCATATCGGTGTCCTTTTGGATGGTCCCGCGCTGGGGCTGCTTCGGAGAATAGAAGTCGCCGAGCATGAGCAGGGCCTGCGCATTGCCTTTCTTGGCGAGCTCGTCGGCGATCAGGAATGCGCCGTCCTGCGCCTTGACGTCGTCCGCAGCGGCGAAGAGCTGCTGCGCGAGGGCCATAGCCGTGTCCGGCTCCACCTTGCGCTTGAGCGCGTCGCGGGCGACCTGCAACCCCTTGGGGCCCTTGATGTCATCGGGGGCGTATTTCACGGGCGCTTCCTGACCCGGGGGCAGATCCGCCGCCTCATGCTTCAGGACTTCGGCGGGCTTTTCCTCCAGCGTCGTGTCCGTTTTGGGCAGGACCCGCGTATAGATGAAGTATCCGGCCCCGGCAAGCAGAATTACCGTAAGGATAGCAAAGATGATGTTCAGGATAAGGCTTTTATAGCTTTTGGGGCGTTCCTTCAGATTCAGCAGTTCGCTGGCCGGGACCGCCGAGCCGGGTTTCCCATCGAAGGAGAGCGACGTTGGCGCTGGGCCGGTTTCCATTTCCGGCATGGGCAGGGGCTCGCGCCCTGCGGAAGGCGCGGCTTTTGGGGCAAGCTCCAGATCGGGCAGGAGGCTCGGATCGCGCGAATAGACGATCCGGTTGATGCTGAGGCCTCCCTGCCATACATGCTCGGCGTCCGTGAACAGCACCACCTGATAAATGGCCTGCAATTCGAGGCTGTCCACAACGGCGGGGCCTACCGACAGGCTCAGGATTTCGCCCGAGGGGGCGACGGCGTCGGGCACGAGATGGGCGTCGCCGGGCTGCCAGCCGTTGGGGCCGAGGCTCATGCCGTTGGACGGATCCTTGATCATGTAGAGAAGCGTGTTGGGAGCCGCGGAAAAACCGGGGCAGGAGGTCAGAATGAGGCCGTAGCCCGGCCCCTTGGCCTTGTCAGGTTCGAAACGGAGTGCACAGCGAAACGTCATGTCAGTTGTCCTGCGTGAAAACGGAAGGGTTCAGGTTGTTGATGAGTCGTCCGAGGCGGGCGTTCTGCTCCGGATCGAAGGTCTGCCCGCCTTCGTAGTCTGCGTTGCCTTCGATGAGGTGCATGAGCGCCGCCAGCCAATCGGTATAGTATTGCCTGTCAAATGCAAGGGGTTCGGCGGCAAGGGCGGGATACCCTTCCGGATCGGGCTGTTGCCCGAAGAGGGTACGGGTGCGCCCGGCAAGCTGGATGGTGCGCTTGGCCTCGGGGACGGACGCGGGGTTGAAGCCGAGCCAGTCCACGAAGGCGCTGATGCAATAGGCGGCCATGCTGGCCTGCCGCCAGATGAGCTTGTCGCGCCGGATATTGCGGTAGCCGGACACGTCGCGCACGGCCTGCGCCATGTCTTTTTCGAGGCCGAGGCGGGACATGCCCTGGATGATCTCATGGACAAGCTGCCCGAAATCTTCGGCTTCAAGGCCGAAGTACCGTTGGCGGACGGGATCGGCGGCGAGGGCGTTGAGCTGTTCGATCCACGCGCCGACGACGAGTTCCGCGAACGCGCCCGCCTCGTCCAGCGGCTGCGGGGCGGCTTCGGGCGTCTCGGCGGAGGCGGGCACCGGCGGGGCCATGTCGCCGAACAGGTCGTCCATGATGTCCTGCGCGCTGGCGGCGCTGCCCACGCTCGGCTGCGGCACGGGAGCCTGTTCGTTCTCGCGCATGAGCCGGTTTTCGACCTGATAATAGAGGGCGTACAGTTCGTGATCCCGCATGAGCATGGCCCGGAGCAACTCCCCGAACCGCTGGTTCTGGGCCGTAAGGGCGAGGCTGCGGGCCAGACGCATACCGAGCTGGCGCTGCTGCTCGCGCAGGGCGGCCTTGTCGTCGATGCGGTGGAAGCGGCGCAGGTGCTCGACGAAGGGGCGCAGGTTGTCGGCCACGCGGTCAGCGACCTGACGCCGCTTGATCGCCGGATCGCATACCGGGCGCAGCTGGCGGCGCAGGAAGGCCACGCCGCCGTCGTTGAGAGTGAACGCGGCGTTCCATGCGGCTTCGGGATCGGCAAAATGGCGGCGCACTTCGGGCGTATTCAGGAACTTGGCCTTCATGTCCGACACATAGGCTTCCTGTTCGGGACGGATGCCGGTTTCGCGGTCGCCGTCGAACGCAATGACCGCTTCCCAGCGGAATTTGGGATTGCGGAGCCAGTAGGTATTGTTGAACGGCTGGTCGGGCGTCCACTGTTCGGGCCAGTCATGCTGTTTGCCAAAAAAGTCGAGGAGCGAGGCGTGCAGGCGGTTGGACCAGCGGGTTTCGTCGTCCACCGCGCCTTTTTTCTTCTCGAATTCCATGTCGAACTTGGTGAGCACGAGGAACAGCGTGGTGTGTCGGCCCTGCCTGAGTTCGGGCGTCTTTCCTGCGGCGTCGGACACCCAGTCGTTGATGACGGCGGGCAGATCCTGCACTTCCTGATTGCTCGGGCCGATGCACAGGAGCATACTGGTCAGTTCGAGATCGGTCTTGTAGCGCTCGAAGAGGTAGGCCACCTTGCCGCGCAGGAAGAACTGGCGGATTTGATCGGGCTTGGCGAGTTCGCGGGCCACGTCGTCGGTCTTGAGGCGCGAGCGGTAGCCGGGGAAGTCGAGCAGGTCGGTGTGTTCGAAAAAATCGTCCGGCTTGTGGCGCATGGTGATGGCCAGTTCCGCCGTGAGCGCGGCGATTTCAGATCGGCCCGCCGCGACCCGGCGTCCGTCCTTCGTGACCAATTCGAGGCTGTCCGCGCCCTCTGTCTCTCCAAGGCCGCGCAGCGTTTCCACGTCGATGATGCTGGTTTCGCGGGGGAGCAGGGCTTCCTTGCCGCAAAACGCCTCATCGGGATAGCCGAGCGCGTCGAGCACCCCGCTCAGGCGCAGGTAGAGCGCCGTAAACGGTTTGGCCTCGTCCCACAGGATTTCGAACAGCGCGGCGCGATCTTCGGGTGCGAGGCGTCCGGCGGCGTGGATGGCCTTGGGCCAGTACAGGTGCTCAAGCCTCTGGACCACGGCGGTGGCCCGGAAATTCCGGGTGACGTATTCCTTCAGGTCTATCATATCGTCTTCGCTGAAGGAGGCCCGCCACGGTTCGCCTTTGGCCTTTTTCGCCAGTGCGTCCACGCGGGCGGCGAGGGCGTCCTCGTCGGGCGGGGTGAGGTGGCGGCAGTCGGCGTAGTAGGTATTCGTCAGGATTTTGACGATATCCAGTTCGGACAGCAGGCGTAGTTTCACGGGAAACATGGCCGGGGCGCCGCTCGGCGTCAGGGTGAAGCGCGTGACGAGGCCCGTGGACTCCTTGCCGCCCGCCGGGTTGATGTCCTGAATGAAATCGGCGGATTCGTCGCCGAGCGCCGCGAGCAGAGAGCCGTCGGCATCCTGCGCTAGCGCCGAGATGAGGTAGGACTTTCCGGACTGGCTCGGGCCGAACACGCCCACGCACATTTTCCGCGCGGCGGTGACGGCTTCCTTGCGCAGGGCACGGGCGAGCCGGTTGCTCTCGCGCAGGAGCGCCTCGCCGGAGGAGCCTGCGGCCTGCGGGTTTGCCCTGACCCATTCGTCAACGCCGGCGAGCGTTTTGATGCCCGCTTCGCACTGTTCGACAAGTTTTTGATCGTCTATGGTCATAAGAGGAATGCCTCCCGGCGGGCTGGGGAAAATCGCCCTGCGTGCGATGCCCGTAAGGCTCGCAAGCTCGCCCAACGGTCTCGGCGTCGCCGCCCTTTGGGTCGAATTCCCCCCAGACCCCCTCAGAGTGGCGGCGCAGTGCTTCATGCCGAAACCCTTCGCTTTTTCAGCGCAAAACACTGTGCCGCCGTTCCGAGCGAGTCAGTCGTGCCCCTTTTTCATGTCGTGGAACGGCAAGAGGCCGCCCCTTGTTTTTCTTCACGCGGAACCGGAGGCTTCCGTCAGGGAACAATCCTCTGCGGCTCCGGTTGTTTTTCATGCGAAACCGGGAAACTTTGCCAAGAGACAGTCCGCCGCGGCTCCGCAACCGTTTCCCCGCCCCCTCCAGCCTTCCGCCTTTCTACAAAATGTTAAAGACGCCCGTATCAAGCCAGTAGCCCTCGTCGGCGGGGAGGGTCTGAAGACGGATTTCGAGGTCGCGGGGATTAACCGGGGTACCGTCCACGGCTTCAATTTCATTGACGGCGAGTTCCCCCTCGTCCCGTGACGCCGCGTTGGGCGCGTCCGCAAGATCCGCCACCGTGAAGGCGAGCTTCACCGTATAGGGCAGACGGTTCCGGGCGTTGTTCCGCGCGGCGGGCGCGGCGAAATCCATCATATAGAAGCGGGTGGTCGTCCAGCGCTCGGCCTCAATCTGCCGGAAGCCGATGGGGATTGGGCCGGAGAATTGGATGGCCTTGTGCAGTTCGCCGCCGGAGGGATTGTCCGTATCCGCTTCGAACCAGACCTGCGCTTGCCGGATCTGGCCGCCCGCGTCCATCGCGCCGATGAACCGGGCCGTGGACTTGAGGAACAGCGATCCCGTATCAAAGGAAAAGCCTTCGAGATGGCCTTCGGACAGGGCGCAGAGGATGGCCCCGACCACCACGGTCGTCTTGGGATCGGTGATCTCGCCCCGGTTGTCGGCAAAGGGGTACCAGCTTCCCACCCGGAAATCGCGCATGGGGATGATGCGGTCCGCCGGGACGGGGAGCTTGGCGAAGAAACTGGAAATGATCGCGTGCCATTTGGAAGGCCGCCCGGTGAGCAGGAGCAGGTCGCAGTTGTAGGCGTGGATGACCTCGCACAGGTTGGCGAGGATCTGGCCGAGCGTGTTGCGGATGGTCCGATCGATGGACCGGGGATCGATGCGCAGGGCCACATCCATGAGGCTGAACGGCTTTCCGGTCTGACGTTCCACGGTTTCGTTGACGTACTGGATGAGCGCGGCGGAAGGCTGTTCCGGCAGGCCTTCCGTTTCGGGAGACGCGTGATCGGATTCCTGCGGGGCGTGCTCGGGCCGGAAGAACGCGGACATTCTTTAGCCAAACAGCTGGAAGCTTTCGGCTCGGGAATTGAAATTACCCTGTTGGCTGCTATTCCTGCTGGCTCGGGTTTGGGCACCAGTTCTATCCTGGCATCCACCGTGCTCGGAGCAATCAATGATTTCTGCGGACTGGCTTGGGACAAGAATGATATATGTAGTTACACATTAGTATTGGAACAACTACTGACCACAGGAGGAGGTTGGCAGGATCAATATGGCGGTGTTTTTTCCGGCATTAAACTACTGCAATCCGAAGCAGGTTTCGGACAGAATCCATTAGTGCGCTGGTTACCCGACCAACTCTTTATTCATCCCGACTACCGCGACTGTCATCTGTTATATTATACAGGAATTACCCGTACTGCCAAAAGTATTCTAGCGGAAATTGTCAGTTCCATGTTCCTCAATTCCGGTCCACATCTAAGTTTGCTAGCCGAGATGAAAGCCCATGCAATGGATATGAGTGAAGCTATCCTGCGCAGCAACTTCGATAGTTTCGGTCGATTGGTCGGCAAAACCTGGATACAAAACCAGGCATTAGATTGCGGAACCAATCCGCCGGCAGTAGCAGCCATTATTGAGAAAATCAAGGATTATACCCTAGGATACAAACTCCCCGGAGCAGGTGGTGGCGGTTATTTATATATGGTAGCCAAAGGCCCTCAAGCAGCCGGACAAATCCGACGGATATTGACAGAACAAGCTCCCAACCCACGCGCTCGTTTTGTAGAAATGACGCTTTCTGACAAGGGACTTCAGGTTTCAAGAAGCTAAAGAAGAGGCATTGCCAGATTACCGGTCAATCTCATTCAGAACCACAAAAAACAAGCTTGGACAGATTCAAACGAAATGTCCAAGCTTCAATTTTTCAATGCCATAATGATCTGTTTTACATGTTGAGACTTGAAATAACTGTAAAGTAAATCATAATAATGATAAAACCAATAGCTCCGATAATCAGCGCCACACTAGCCCATTTCTTTTTTCTAGCTTCTTCCATTCTAATTTATATTTATGGGATTAATATAATTTATCGTCAGATATCTACTTCCGGAAAGCTATAAATACACTATATCAACATCATTTTTTTTACTTCTTCATCGTTACAAAGTTAGCATTTTCTATGAGATTCCAATCATCTAAAACAACTTTTCATTCTCTTTAGACTAAATTATGCAACTACGGATAATAATATGGAACACAAGATTTTATCTATTACTGCTTTTATATCATGTGAAAGTTGTACATTTGCATAAGCGACAATTCTGGTTGAACAAGGAAAAAAATCAAAATACAAGAGGTCATGACTAAAAAAGGATGCTATAAAAATATTCGAAGATAAAAAGCTCTGTGCTGTAACATCATATACCATACATGGGCTGAAAATACAATAATAAAAAGCCGTACTCTCTGCAAGTACGGCTTTAAAGTACACCCGAAGGGAATCGAACCCTTATCTGAGGTACCGGAAACCTCCATTCTATCCATTGAACTACAGGTGCTTATACAAATTTATCAGGCTAGAAAAAACGCTTCATCCGCTTAAATAAAGAAGCCATTCTTTCTAAATGTGAGGACAAAAGTATAAAAAATCTTCTCATCTTCCTAATGATTCTTCTTTTTTTATAGTTCTTAAGGTACTTCCCCATGTTAAGACACTGTTATTTTGAAATGCTTTAGAGCATTTACTTTATCAAATTGACAATCTTTTAGAGAATATCCATTACATATATCAATTTTATTCCTATCTTTGCCGACAATTAACATTTAACAAACCTATGAGTTACTTGATAAAACCTAAGAACTATAATCCGCTACTCGACCTCAAACAGACCGAGCTGGGAATCAAGCAAATAAAAGAGTTCTTCCAATTAAACTTGTCATCCGAGCTACGCCTTAGACGTGTGACTGCCCCCCTTTTCGTATTGAAAGGAATGGGTATCAATGACGATTTGAACGGAATAGAACGACCCGTTTCTTTCCCTATTAAAGATCTGGGCGATGCACAAGCCGAAGTGGTTCATTCATTGGCTAAATGGAAAAGGTTGACCTTAGCTGACTATCATATCGAACCCGGATATGGTATTTATACGGATATGAACGCAATCCGTTCAGACGAAGAACTGGGCAACCTGCATTCTCTCTACGTAGACCAGTGGGACTGGGAACGTGTCATCACCAATGAAGACCGGAACGTAAACTTCCTGAAAGAGATCGTCAACCGTATTTATGCAGCTATGATCCGTACAGAATATATGGTATACGAAATGTATCCGCAAATCAAGCCGTGCCTGCCACAAAAGCTACATTTCATCCATTCAGAAGAATTGCGCCAACTTTATCCGGATCTGGAACCCAAATGTCGCGAACATGCCATCTGTCAGAAATACGGAGCTGTGTTTATCATAGGCATAGGCTGTAAACTTAGCGACGGCAAGAAACACGACGGACGCGCACCGGACTATGACGACTACACAACCAAAGGATTGAACGACTTGCCCGGACTAAACGGCGACCTCCTTCTGTGGGACAATGTACTGCAACGCTCCATCGAATTGTCATCTATGGGAATCCGTGTTGACAAAGAAGCCTTGCAACGTCAGTTGAAAGAAGAAAAAGAAGAAAAAAGACTGGAACTTTATTTCCACAAGCGATTGATGAATGACACCCTTCCACTATCCATCGGAGGAGGTATCGGACAATCCCGCTTGTGTATGTTCTACCTTCGCAAAGCTCACATTGGAGAGATACAAGCCAGCATCTGGCCCGAAGATATGCGCAAAGAATGTGAAGAACTTGATATACACCTTATATAACAGACTATGAACGTACAAATTGAAGAAAGCTGGAAAGCACATTTAAAACCCGAATTCGACAAAGACTACTTTCGCACACTGACCGATTTCGTCAAAAGCGAATATAGCCAGTATCAGATCTTCCCTCCGGGAAAACTGATCTTCAATGCTTTCAACCTTTGTCCTTTCGACAAAGTGAAAGTTGTAATTATAGGACAAGATCCTTACCATGGACCGGGACAAGCACATGGTCTCTGTTTCTCTGTAAACGACGGAGTGCCTTTTCCCCCTTCATTAGTGAACATATTCAAAGAAATCAAAGCCGACATCGGTTCAGATGCCCCGACCACGGGAAACCTGACTCGCTGGGCAGAACAAGGAGTTTTATTACTCAACGCAACTCTGACGGTACGTGCCCATCAAGCAGGTTCACATCAGAATCGTGGCTGGGAAACATTTACCGATGCTGCAATCCGTGCCCTGGCAGAAGAAAAAGAAAACCTGGTATTTATCTTATGGGGATCATACGCTCAAAAGAAAGGAGCGTTTATCGACCGCAACAAGCATCTGGTACTCACTTCCGCCCATCCCTCTCCTCTTTCAGCTTACAACGGCTTCTTCGGAAACAAACATTTCAGCCGTACAAACGATTACCTGAAAACCCATGGAAAAACAGAAATCGCATGGTAGTTGGAGAAGTTGAGAGTGGAGAGTTGAGAGTTGAGAGTTAAGAGTTAAGAATAAAGAGTAAAGAGTAAAAAAATGGCTGCACTATTCGTCGAATGATAGCGCAGCCATTTTTCTTTTTCTATATTGTAACAAAACAATTACACGTCCGAATTTCCACTCTCAACTCTCCACTCTCAACTTATCCTAGTACCACTGAATGTTACTTTGCGTTTGGCTTCTCTGCTCATACTTCAAGTCTTGCAGGATGCTTGCATTCGCACGGATGGTAACATTGTAATATTTCCAGCGTCCGAAAGGAGAAAGACTGGCGGACAGGTTGAAACAGTGCAAGTCACGGGAGATTGTACAAGAAGTCTGCGTAATCTCTTTTGCCTGAAAATCATAGCCCGAGTTGAACGAGAGCGACCAGTTATTAGAAATCTTTATATTTCCGTTTGCATTGATGTTATGCGTATACGTATAAGGATATCGCATGGAATAACGGTTAATAGGCTTAGACCTATCTTCACGGATATTAAACGAATAGCTAAGGCTTAACGACCAAGGCATCTTAAACACCTGATAACCATCCGGGTCTGCCTGTGCTTTCTCTACTTTCTTAGGTGTAGTACCATCTCCTTCCGTTCCGTCAGATTCTTCATCGTCACTATCCTCCGACTTCTTATCTTTTCCTTTTTCATCCTCCTCTTTCGGACCGAACCATTTCTTCCATGTGTCATTATTAAAGGTATAGTTGAAAGAAGAACCATATCCTTGGAAACGCCCAAAACGACCATACGACCATTCTGTACGGTTACTGGTCACTACATTACCGCTTTTATCGAATGTATAAGCATACGTAGCGAATTGGGCATTCATATTGAAAGTATAATTCTTGGTCAGTTTCAGACGGAGGTTCATACTTAAGTCACTCCACGGTCTTTCCTTTGCCGCCATATTATAGGACATATTGGCACTCAAATCATCAATAAGGCTAACTTTCTTGACTGTATCATTCTTTGCGTCATAATACTTCATCTCCAAGTTATTAGCTATCGAGAAACTAACCGTTCCCGACCCCTCACGAGAAGGCACGCCATAAGGCTGATTGGTAAAAGGAGAATAATATTGTGTATTACCATTATAATCGGTATATTCTTCCCAGTACTTGCCAAATCCCGGAGCACCACTCAAACTCACCTGCGGTGTGAATACGTGACGAATCTGTATCTCCTTCTTCTTCGCAAAGATCGGTTTATACATACCATACAATTTCGTACTTAGAGCCAAACTAGCCGAGTAATTGGATACACGATAAAAGCCGTTAAGAGAATCGCCCGGCAATGATTCCAGCCTGTGAGTATCTTCGTTATAATGCTGATTGATTTTACGGGTGTACCATCGTTCTGTATAATTCACAGAAGGATTGACCTGCAAATATTTGAACAGCGTAAAAGTAGCACTGATAGGAATGTTATGGTTCATCGCATTCTCCCATGAGCTTAGTCCGGCTTTGAACAAATGGTCATCTTTAGTACGGATACTGTTTGTCAGACGTCCCGTATAACCAATGGAAATCTTCTCGTACCAACGTTCGGCTCCTGCCGCTTTCTTGCGCTTGAACGGAAACAGACGGCTCAACGTAATATTCAAGTCAGGCAAAGTGACCGCAATAGAAGAGTCACGCATTGTCTGTGCGATATTGGTAGTTCCGGATAAGGTCAGACCGATATCGGGAAAACTACGAGAATAACTAATACTTGATGTTTTGGTATTTTGAGTCAACAACTGCGAATTATAAAGGTTGTTGATATTAGAACGTTCATAACTACTGGTCGAGAAGTTCACACTGGCAGAGAATGTAGTGTTCGGACTGGCTTTAGCATCCTGTCGATGGTTCCATACCACCTTAAAGTCCTTAGCAACTGTATAGTCCGGCATCCCTTTATCTCCAGTCTTGGTGACCTGATAGTCCGCTTGCAGCGTACCGGAATATTTATAGCGTTTATTATAGTTTGTCAATCCAGACAATCTCCATGAACCTTTCGTGAAGATATCTCCCGTTATTTTCAAGTCCATGATATCACTCATGGCAAAGTAATATCCTCCTTCTGCCAAACCGAAACCACGACTGGAGTCATCCATATAAGTCGGCATAATGAAACCGGAAGAGTAACTGCTGGAGAATGGGAAGAAGAAGAACGGCACAGCCAACGGCAGAGGCACATCTTCCACAACCAGATAGGCAGGTCCTGTCACTACATTCTTTTTAGGGCGCACCTTAGCTCTCGTCAGCTGCATATAGAAGTGGGGATGATCGTGATGATCGCAGGTTGTATAACGCCCATGCTCCATGAAAATTTCATCATTGGCCCCTTTCTTCGCCTTGCTTCCGGTCACATATCCTTCTCCCTGCTGGGTGACGATATCAGTAATTCCCGCTTTCTTGGTTTTGAAGTTATATCGGATTGTTTCCGTATCATACGAGGTATCACCTTCTTTAAATACCGGTTTACCTTTTTCCACTCCGGTAGTATCCTTGATACCATAAGCATGCACAGTACTACTATCCAGATTCATCGAAATAACTTCCGCAGCCAGTTCGATGTTCTGATAATTCACTTTTCCGCTACCATAAAGTGTAGCGGCTCCTCCCAAAGTAAAGACAGTGGAGTCGTTGGATTCATAAACAACCGGTGCATCGAGTGGTTGTTTCTTCTTTACCGGTGCGATGGAATCAATGCGTACCGTTACCGTATCTGCTTTCAACGAATCATTTCCCTGAAGGGAATCCGTTTGTGCGGTATTGGAGGCAATCATTCCTCTTCTTCGACGCTGAGACGTAGCCTCATCGGGAAGCATCAGTAAGACAATCAGCAGTATGAATGATATAAGTATTTTTGCTTTCAATGGCGCCATTAACTAATAGTTTACGCTTGAAGTGGCAAAAGTACACAATCTTCACCAAATATGAGTTAGAATCTTCGTTATTTAATTATTTTTTAGTGCTATAAAAAGAGAGAACACCATCTATCAAAGCGGCTTAGGCCTTCTTCACCATATTTTGCAATACTTTGCCGCGCTTTTTCCACAGTTTTCTCTTCATCCAGATGGGTTTTAGAAAAGAATTTATCCGCAAAGCAAATCAATTGCTCTTCCAGGGTAATGGGCAGCATCTCACGATGAGGAACGGGGAGCTGCTGGGCAATGATATCTTCCAACGAGAGTCCGGCTCCCGTATGGCGTTCGCACACCAATGCGTGTTGGGGGAAACCTTCCGCCCGCAAGATTTCAGCTCCCAAATATCCGTGGGCGATATAAGGATGAGTGCCAAAGCACTGAATGGTGGGAGCATCGGTCTGAAAAATTCCAATATCATGCAACAGAGCAGCTTCTTTCACAAAACTCCGGTTTAAACGCAATTCGGGATGAGCATCCAGCATTTTCATTGCCTTTCCGGACACCGCCAGACTATGAATTACTAAGATTTGTCTCTGCTGCGTATTTTCCGGATAATATTTATCAATGATTTCGTATGGATTCATGTGCTTTATTTTTTGCTCTCTTGATGAGAAATTAATATTTTTGTGCAATATTACAAAAAAAATTACCGATATGCAAACTCGAGCTTCCTTCATTCTTATATTTCTATTCATTATGTTGTCACCAATGCGTGTAAGCAGTCAAATTGTCACGGGAGCAGAACAAATGGATCAATATATGCCGTTGCTGAAAGGAAAACGCATCGGAATGGTGGTCAATCACACTTCTGTTGTGGGAAGAAAGCAGGTTCATCTTCTCGATACCTTATTAAAGAGAGAGGTCCGAGTGGTCAAGGTATTTGCTCCCGAACATGGTTTCCGTGGTAACGCAGATGCAGGTGAAACAGTGAAAGACGGAAAAGATTCCCGCACCGGCATTCCTATCGTATCGCTTTATGGTGACAACAAAGAGCCGTCAGCTGCCCAACTAAAAGATGTCGATGTGATTGTATTCGACATTCAGGATGTAGGGGCACGCTTTTATACCTATATAAGCACGATGTATTATGTGATGGAAGCTTGCGCAGAGAACAAGAAAGAAATGGTTGTACTGGATCGCCCCAATCCGTGCGATTATGTGGATGGTCCGATACTCAAACCTGCCTACCGGAGTTTTGTCGGCATGTTACCTCTTCCGGTTCTTCACGGATGTACTATCGGCGAACTGGCACAGATGATAAACGGGGAAGGATGGATTGCCAACAAGAAAAATCCTTGTTCATTAAAGGTAATTCCAATGACCGGGTGGAAACATGGAGAGCCTTATTCACTCCCCATCAAACCGTCGCCCAACCTCCCGAACGATCAGTCTATCCGATTGTATGCTTCACTCTGTCCTTTTGAAGCTACCCGCGTCAGCGTGGGACGGGGAACAACTTTTCCTTTCCAAGTATTAGGCGCACCTAATAAGAAATACGGAAGTTTCACTTTTACTCCCCGCTCCTTACCCGGTTTTGACAAAAACCCGATGCACAAAGGTATCACCTGCTATGGGGAAGACCTCCGGAATGTAACCGATGTGAACGGATTTACGCTTCGCTACTTCTTGAACTTTTATCGCTTATCCGGTGAAAGCGCAGCCTTCTTCTCCCGTGCCCGATGGTTTGATTTGCTGATGGGAACTGACAGCGTACGCAAGGCTATCCTCAAAGGAGAATCGGAAGAGGCTATCCGGAATAGTTGGCAAAAGGAATTACAGGATTACAAGGAGATTAGAAAAAAATATCTTCTCTATGAGTAAAAAACTAGTATCATACTCTCATTCATTTTCATAAACCACTTATAATTAAAAGAATAAGTATGATAGATAACTATTATTTCCGGTATCTATCATACTTAGACCATCAAAAACGAGGTATCTATCATACTTGATCAATCCACGCTCTCTCCTGAAGTTTCATTTTTTTCCCGTTCATCACCAACTTGCAATGCACTTTTTGCATTAAGTGGAGATATAACAGGGCGTTTTAGCTGACTTTCCAATTGCTTGCGAGCAACTCTTGCCACATTTCCCCCATCTTTTGCCACTTCGGCATTTTCAGCAAAACCGGATGGGTTTCTCTCTTTGGACAAATCCGTAGTAGCCGTTTCAGCAAGCATATTAAGGATCAGTTCAGTGTTCGTCATATTGTCACGGAGATTTTCTTTCTTCAATCCTTTAAACTGCTTATATTCTTTTGCCGACTTTTCAGCCCATGTCTGATAAATTATATCCGTTAATGCAGCAAACTGAACGCCCTCTTGCATCCCATTTCTTTTCCATTCATCAGTAAGTTCCTTCCGTACTTCAATTGATTTCAATCGTTGATTAATCCAATTATCCGAGTAACCTAAAGATTTATATTCCATCATCGCCCGATTTATAGTCAGTTCGGGGTCCTGCATTTCATCCAGACGCTCTTTGGCGACTTGAGCCATCCACATCTTAAAGGGTTCCGCTTTGGGCGAGGGAATAGACTGAATTAGACGGAAAAGTTGTTGGGTTGTAGCTACATCTGTCTTATACAGTTTGCCGTCAGAAGAGGGTAATTTCAGTTGTCCGATTTCTTCGGACAACTGACTTCCTTCTGTTTTCAACTTCTTTTTTAAATCCCCCCAATACTTACGAGGACGCTCACTGTCTGTTAATACTTCAATCACATCCACAATGGAAAAATACCATTCCTCCTTTTGGTCATCCCAAACAGCACGGATCTTTTTATCTTCAAATACTTTTATAGCATCTTTTTTAGTCATAGCATTATATATATGATGTAAATAATAAATAAATAACAAATTCTATTCTACCTCCAAAGGTACAACATGATAATACGTACCATACGTTTTCCGTTTAGATTTCACTCCGAGCCGCTGCAAGATACGCCCGAAATAAGATGCCTGCCTGGCGGAAAATGTCATCTTACTCGCTTTCTGAATCCGGCGCAAAATATCAATAGCCAGTAGCCATTCTCCTTCTTCCTCTTCTTCCGCCCTACGATAATAAACCATAAATAACTGTTCGATGGCAGGAGATTGTTCAAACTCCCGGTTGTTTTCCGTCATGATAGCCTCTTCTTCGGAGTCAAACCAATAACGTTCGTTGTGATAAAGCAACTCCAACGCCTGTGCATAAAGCTGTTCATAATCAATAGGACGCGACACATCTATAGCTCCCGTCATGTAAATACCGATGAAACGACGGCTACCGGAAGTATCCGTCAACAAATCCCGATGATTGCTCGTGGCAATGAACGATGCATACCGGCGAAGCTCTTCCACTGCCGAAGCATTCGGACGACGTGTGTTCACCACCGGCTTTTGCAGAATATGTTTCAGAAAAGCCTGTTGGGTAGGGCTAATCTGGTCGAATTCATCCATATTGATAAGCAGAAAGCGATTCAGATACAACTCCGCGTCCCGTTTCCGACTGAAATCAATGCTATCCGTATAGTACGCCTGTAAAGCAGGAGGAAGAAGCATTCTGCAAAAAGTCGATTTCCGATATGCCTGTGGACCAATCAGCAAAGGTGACGTACTGTTGGCGTGTTTCTTATCCATTCCCCTCCAATGGGCAACCATATTCAAAAACCACCGACGGAACAACGGCGCCCAATGCGGATTATCACAGGGAACACGGTTGGCCAGTTCCAAAATCCGGTCTTTACCATCCCAGTGAGGCAGATGATACAAAAAATCCTCCACAGGCTGATAAACAGGCACATGGTCGGAATCCAAATAGCGGATTACGTCCCTATCCCACATTTTCACCCCTTCATACATGGCATTCATCGTGATACTCGCCAGCACCCGCTTGTCTACCGGACGAAAATAGAAATTAAAACTATTCCGTTCGCGATATTCCACTTCCGTGGTCAGCGTATTGTATCGAAATTCATAACGGCGCTTCATAAATTCGTCCATCTGCATGGCGAAAAGCTGTTCGGCCGTCAGACTGCTCTTCTTGCCGAATCCCTTGGCGGAACGGTAGACACTTTTCACAGTTTCGCGAATCAGTAACTCGTCCGAAGGGAGCCGGTAGTGCGCCTTTGTCCACCGCACCGTATCTTCTTCGGGAATACCTGCCCGAAAGCAATGCTCCGCCAAACACACTAGTAGCGGTTGCAGATCGTCTCCCTCCCGATATCCGTCCAGTTCTTCGAGCGCCCTGTTGAATGCAGCAGAGAAAAGCACCGACAATGCTTCATAATTTTCATATCCGGGCGCCATTCGCTGCAAAGGAGAATCAGTTTCCCGCGTTCGTTTGATAAAAGTCGTTTCGGACGGAAGACTGACGGGCTGCTTCATATAAATGGGCATTGCTTTCGGATTGAAATAAAGTTCAGGATCATACGTCAGCCGGCAATATTGTTCGAGCGACGGTTCTTTCAGTTCGATATCAAAAGGCAGTTGTGGCTGATAATATTTCACAGCCGTCTGATAAGCATGCGCGTGAAAAAGTTCCGCTTGCTCGCGTAAAGTCGGCAAGCGGTCGTCCGAATAGGTGAACCGTACCCATATCTTTACTGATTTGCCGGAAGATCCGGTAAAAGCAAGGTATGTTTGCGGAAGCTCTTTGAGCAGTTCCTTTATTTCATCGGCTTCCGCCCTCCCCGAAAGGTTATTGACTTCCATCATCACTATGCCGTTATATTCATTCAAGGTCATTACCCCTTCTTTACGGACAAAAGCTGCGGCAGGCATCACTTTGGGAACTTTACGCACCTCTTCAATCGAATTTCCCGGAAGAGTATACCGCAAGACTTCCCTCATCTTTGAGACGGGCTGCGCCTTAACTTCCGTTTTCATCTGCTCCAAAAGGAGCTCCATTTTCAACGTCCGTAAGGTTTTTACCTTGCCATCGTCTCTGACTAATGTTATTTTCATCTTTTTTTATTATTATTTCCAGTAAAAGGAAAGCTGCACTACAGCCATACAAAGATACAACATGCTCTTCGTCCAAACAAATTTCACTGCTTTTATTTGCTACGCCACACGACTTTATTTTATAGAAATAATGCTTACTAAATTTGCGAATAAAGGCAGGATGATATATCTTTGCAGGCAGTAAGACTTCAGCCCGCATAAGTGTGCCGTACAGCCCACCTATGCGGGCTGTATAGTTTACATTCGTGGGCTGTAGAGCCCACAAATGTGTGCCCAAGAAAAGCCACTGATTCCAGTTGATTATCCAGGCTTCAATTGTAGGTTATCTTGCTGCAAAACAATCATTAAAATGCCTTTCAAAAGGCGTTTTAGCCACATTAACCCATAATAGAAAAGACATGTACGCAAAGTATGATTTTCGCAAAAAACCGTCTTCGAAAGAAGACGAAGACGAACAGCCGTTGTATCCCCGCATCGTATCGAACGGAACCATCGACTTTCAACAAATTGTAAAAGAGATCGCTCAAGCTTCCAGCTTTACGCCGGCAGATATTGAAGGAGTTCAGCTGGCTATTGAAAATAAAATATCCGAATATTTAGTCAGCGGACATCACGTCCAGTTGGGGAACCTAGGATATTTTTCAGCCAAGCTGAAAGCACGTCCGGTGATGGATGCCAAAGAGATACATGCACAGTCCATTTATTTCGATAATGTAAATTTTCGTCCATCATCTTCTTTCCGAAAGAAGGTTCGCGGATTTGTGGAAAAAGCGAAGTCGGGATTTGCACATTCCGCCGAAGTTCCGGTGGAAGAGCGTCGGCGCAGGTTGGAGAGGTTTCTGGATGAACGACCGATGATACGACGCAAAGAGTATACGCAACTGACGGGACTACTAAAGAACAAAGCGCTGAATGAATTGAACGGTTGGGTAAAAGAAGGAGTACTTGACACCATTGGAAGCGGCAGTCATAAAATTTATGTGCGGGTTAATACCATGAAAGATTAAACAGTAAAAACAGTGGAATAAGAATGATAGATACCCATATTTCATGAAGAAAGTATGATGGATACAAAATTTCAGAGACATCTATCATTCTTATTCATCAGATTATAACTATATTAGCAAAAAGAATGAGAGTTGTGATAGTTATTTTCTACTCTAAGAACAATCAGTTAATAACAAAACAATGAAAGATAAAACACAAAAAAGCTTCAGGGAAATAGCCCGGACATTACTTCTTGTTTTCTGTTATGCCTTTGGTAGTCATGCTTTTGCATTGGCTTTAGAGCACGAACAAACAGTAGAAATTTATAAAGTAACAGATGTCCCCAATCCGCGTAATGAAAGCTCTTCCAATTGGGTTAGCAATCCGAATCAGATATTGGATGAAAGTTATGTGTGGGAGATAAATAATATGTTGTCACAGTTAGAAGACTCATTGAGTATTGAAGTGGCGGTTGTTGCGCTCTCTTCTATTGGAGAAGATATTCCAGCAGAGTTTGCCCACAAGCTTTTTGAGCACTGGGGCATCGGAAAGAAAGCGGACGACAACGGATTACTGATTCTTTTAGTACTCGATCAACGTAAAGTCACTTTCGCAACCGGATACGGTTTAGAAGGAGTACTTCCCGACGCTTTATGCTTTCGCATTCAACAGAATGAAATGGTTCCGTGGTTTAGAAAAAACGACTTTGACAGAGGAATGACAGAGGGAGTCCGGGCTGTAACATTAGTGCTCTATGGAAGCGACTATGAACCAGTTTCTCAAGGCATTTCTGATAATTACTGGAAAAGTGCCGGCAATACGTTGTGGAATTTTCTGGCAAATCAGTCGCCTATGCTTTGGATATTCTTGATACTGGTAAATGTTCTCACTTATCGCATGAAGGTAAATAAAGCTCGCCCCAAAGACGGTTCAGCATTAGCAGCAATCAAAGTCCTGACACTTTACAGCCCACTTGGATGTCTTGTGTTGTTTTTTCCGGTCTGGCCTGCACTTATTGCGGCATCCTTATGGTATAAGTTCTACCAAAAACAACGTGTTATTTTGCAGAGTAAGACCTGCGACTCTTGCAAAGCTGTGGCTTTACAACTTTTATCCAATGAGCTTGCAACCCCTTTATTATCTGCTTCCGAGCAAATGGAACACAAACTAGGTTCTGCCATCCACCGTATTTATCAATGTACTTCCTGCGGCTGGATATTGCGGTATAAATCTGTCGTCGGAAGCGAATATAAGATGTGTAATCAATGCCATACCATTGCTTCCAAGCGTATCAGTCCGTGGAAAACAGTTAAAGAAGCCACATATTCCGATGCCGGATTGGAGGTTGCCGACTATCTTTGCTTAATGTGCGGAGATAAAAAGCAGACAACACAGAAGATTCCCCGCAAGACACCCCCAAATAGTGACAGTCCTAGTAATAGTCACAGTAGCAGTAGCAGCAGTAGTAGTAGCGGCAGCAGTAGCAGTAGCGGCAGTTTTGGTGGTGGACGTAGCGGTGGCGGTGGAGCGTCAAGTAGTTTTTAAGATCGGCTATTCATTTGAAAAAGTCGACTAACCAAACAAAGACGTGGAAACACATCTCACCTGAATATTTTCATAGAAAGATGGTTATCCACTCCTTTATTCTAACTATTTTTACATAGATAACCGAACATAAAAAAATGAAATGAATATCGAAGAATTTAGAGAATATTGCTTATCTTTTAAAGGAGTCCATGAGAAGATGCCGTTTCCCAATGTGCCCGACAAATATAGCCGTGACGTTCTATGCTTTTATGTAGCGGACAAATGGTTCTGTTTCGTTAACATTGAGATTTTCGATTTTTGTTGTATCAAATGCAACCCTGACGAATCCGGAGAACTGCAAACTGAATATACCGGCATAAGGCCAGGATGGCACATGAACAAGAAATATTGGATCAGTGTCTATTTCAACCAAGATGTACCTGATGAGAAAATCAAAGAGCTTGTAAGCAACTCCTACGATATTGTAGTCAAAAGTTTGACAAAGAAAGAACGGGAAATGCTATAAATAAAGGAAGGATTCAAGAACCTCCCAAACGTAAATCCTGTACTCTGTTGTCTTTCCAAAAAACAGTGAAATTATAATTTACACCACTATTCCTGTAAAACACAATCTCCCAACTGTCACTATATAGTACAGCCGGCACGATCGTATAGGGATAAAAATCATCCTGCCAGGATCCGTATATTTTTTCTTTATGTTTCTGCTGGCTTTTGCTGGACAGCATGCTATCTAGTTGTTCTGCCATAGGTACCCAGTTCTGCAATAGCACCTGTAATTCCAATAATTGCCTGGAGAACGGAGCAGAAGCGTCCCCTTCTATCAAAACAAGAGTTTCTACCGAGTAAAAGGGCAATTGCACTGCACCACTCCAAAGGCAGCATTTATCTCGCCACCAATCACAAACCTTACAGGTAAAGATGCCCAAACCTTCCACTTTATACTCTCTCTTAGTTCCAAACAACTCGTTTATCAGTGTCTTGAATACTTTCATTACTTTTCCCATCGTTTTCTTTTTTTTAGTATGCACTAACAATGTTACTATGATTTCTGGAATCTTACCGCTTGCTATGTGGGTGTGTTTGTGTGCATATTGTTCAATTTTAAGTTTTTATTCTTCGTAATAAGTAAAAATACGCTCGACATAAGGTTTTAATATACGACCGAGCCCCGTGCCAAAATCAACATAATCTTTGAAATTCTTTGTTTCAATCCAGTTGCCATTCGCATCACAGCCGTAGTCTTGGAAGTCTTTGTAGAGTATTTCAAATCCTGGCCGCTCGTCAATCGGCCGTCCTTGTTCATCGTATTTCTCTTGCACGATACTATTACGAACAACGGTTTTCAGTTTACCGTTCGGATAATATTCACGTTTACACCAGAACTCTAACTCTTTATTACCTTCATCGCCAATCCTATATTTTTTCACAACGCGGTTACTGTCACTGTATTCATAGATGAAATGCGTTTCCGGCCTATCACGACTCAACAAATCATACACTTGGGTCTGCGCCAACAAGCCATTTGTATCATACTCATAGACTGTTTTTCCCGATAATTCCCCTATATTATAATATTCCCTCTTCGCTACCAACAAATCATGTTCGTTATAATCATATTCGGTCATAGCCGGTTTGTCAATCGTGCCGTCAATCTGTTTGGTTCGGATAAGATTTCCCCTGTCGTCATAAGTATTTATCTCCCCATGGGAATCACTATACACAATTTCCAGCAGTTTCCCGTCAGTATTATACTTACTGACAATCGTACTGTTAGTTTTCGGAAAGCTAAGTGTAGATGTATGTCCCCAAGTCTCATAGGTATAATCGGTCTTTCGGATAATATTTTGTACTCGTTGCATTGAGCAAGATTGCCGTCGATATTGAAATGAAAATGGTAGTGATGTATTCCGTCCTCTTCCCATTTCTCGCCTTTTTTGAATTTCGTCGAAAAGAAAGACGATGTATTTTCCGGACGATAATAATAGATATCCAACGTTTTGACTTTTCCGTTCAACCCCATCCTGCTTTTGTCGTTATTGACAGAATCTATTGTCGGGGGAATGTATTTCAAAGGAGATTGTCGGCAACCTGCAAATATCGATATAATCAAACTTCCTAAAATAACAACGACTACAACGGCTTTATTTTTCATGTTTTCTTTGTGTGTTACAATGTTTCGACGCAAAGATAACAAAACAGAACCAGTTCTAAAATATAACTGACGTAAAAGATTACTTTCGTGTTATTATAATATCATCAAAGCAGAGTTCCAATGACTGATTATCGGGTTTGTACTCCGTCCAATCTTTCGGATCGCCACTTTCGTTGTCTACCATTAAATGATAATAAGAGAAGCCAGAGTTTGGATCAGGCAATCTATGAATCTTATAGCTCCCTACAGTTGCCAACTCATTATCTTCAACGACTTTCAGCCAGCCTAAAGCCTTGTCTATCTGTTGAAGATGAGATAACTTATCCTGCTCGCCTTGTTTTAAAGCGTCAACTGTTTTTGTTCTTTCGTTTTGTAATAACTCTATTATATCTTTCATGCTTTCCACTCTGTTAGTATTGAATTAAATTCTGATTTATATCCATTACGATTCTTTGGCTTGATTTTTCAATTCATTTTTCCTCTTTTTCCACAACTGCCACGAATTGATAATATTCTGCCACAACACATACGAACCGGGAGCCACAGAAGACAATGGATTCAAATAAGTATGTGCCATCCAAATAGCCAGAATCGTATTCTTTTGTCCCAACGCCTGCCCGCCACTGATACGGTCATTATAAATTGAGCCGATTGTCTTCCCCAAAAAGAACTGCAAACAGCAGGTAATCAGTGCTCCGACAGCAATCATGATTTCCGTAAAACCATCCGCTGGGTCATTGAGCAAGGAATACAATGTCTGCGCTGTTACGATAGCTAAAGACACAGCCCACAAATAAAAAGCAAGTTCATGATAGCCCAATAACTTCTGATGCACTTTTGGCAAACACTTACTCAACAACCAGGCAGCCAAAAAAGGACAAATCAACAACGGAAATACCTTACCTAAAATAACAAGAAACGCCTCCCAAAAAGTGACATCAGGATGCACCTCCACCAAAGGAAAAAGAATAGGCACAGCAATAGCCGCACCGATATTTGCTATCAATGTATAAGTAGTCAGACTGGCTGCACTCCCACCCAACTTGGAAGTAATCACCGCAGCGGCCGTAGCCGTAGGACAAATAATACAAACCATCACTCCCTCTGCTACTATTTTATCAAAGCGATAAAGCAACAAATAAGCAGCCAACGCCCCGCCAATCTGAATCAATAACAACCACAAATGGAGAGGTTTAGGCTTCAAATCACGAGGAGATACCTTACAGAAGGTCAATAGCAACATCGTAAAAATAAGATAGGGAGTCAGAAAAGAAAGGCTGATAAACAGCGGATAACCTATAGCACCTACCAGCATAGCAATAGGTAACGTCCAATTCTTCAAAAACTTAAGCATCGTCGTACATTTTAACTTCGAAGCACAAAGTAACGGAGATTTCAGGAAAAAAGCTACCATTAAACCGAAAAAAACACAAAACTTAATGGCAAATAATGAGTTTTCTACAAATTTCTACTACATTTGCACCGTATTATAGATATGAAACTGAATAGACCGTACATATTATACATATTCATTTGCCTCTGGCTACTTTTTCTACCCTCATGTACTAACCACTTATGGGGGAAGGATTTTGTAGTAGTTATTGACGCAGGACATGGCGGACATGATCCGGGCGCCATCGGCAAAATCTCGAAAGAGAAAAATATCAATCTGAACGTTGCCCTGAAAGTGGGAAATCTGATTAAAAGGAATTGCGACGACGTCAAAGTGATTTACACCCGTAGCAAAGATGTATTCATCCCTTTAGACCGACGCGCAGAAATTGCCAACAACGCGAAGGCTGACCTCTTTATTTCCATTCACACCAACGCACTGGCTAACAACCGTACCGCAAAAGGTGCTTCAACCTGGACACTGGGTTTGGCCAAATCAGACGCAAATCTGGAAGTTGCCAAGCGAGAGAACTCCGTAATCCTCTACGAAAGTGACTACAAAACAAGATATGCCGGTTTCAACCCGAACTCTGCCGAGTCATATATTATATTTGAATTCATGCAAGATAAATACATGGAGCAGAGTGTACACCTAGCTTCGCTGATGCAGAAACAATTTCGCCAAACTTGTAGAAGGGCAGACCGTGGAGTGCATCAAGCCGGATTCCTTGTCTTAAAAGCGAGTGCCATGCCGAGCATTCTGATAGAACTAGGATTTATCTCTACGCCCGAAGAGGAGCGCTATCTGAATTCCGAAGAAGGGGCCGGCACCATGGCAAAAGGCATCTACCGTGCTTTCTTAAATTATAAGAGAGAACATGAACTGCGCCTAACGGGAATCAGCAAAACAATCGTCCCAACCGAACAGGAAGAAGACAACGCCCCGGCAATTGCCCAAAAGGATCCCGAAAGCGTGAACACAGCTCCCCAACAGGAAAAGCTATTGGCCGAAGCAAAAACAAAACCTGCCGCGATGTCCAACTTGGACACATCCGGGGGTGGGGAGGTGTGAGGCAATGGCAGATTACATCGATGCCGGGAAGCTGAATCAGCCGGTTCAGGTGCTGGAGCTGCGGGAGACCGCGCCCGGCGTATGGGAGTGGGCGCCCGCCCGGCGGACCTGGGCCTCCATCACGTTACAGCCGAAAACCAACCTGTTTTCCAAGGTGGGCATCGGGGCCAGGGACGCCGCCGTGATCGTGCGGCGGCAGCCCCTCACCCTCCACCACGCCCTCCGCTGGGGCGATACCCACCTGTTTTTGACCTCCATCGTGCCCATGGGCCGCAACCACCTGGAGGTGGACGCGGCGGTGGTCAAGGTGGACACGGTGCGGCAGATGGCGGAGCGGGAGGCGGTGGTACAGACCTTTCCGGGGGTGCTCACCGAGAAGTATGTCCGGCACGGCCAGGAGTGGCCCATGTCAGTCAACGAGCTGGGGCTGGTTCTGGTGACGCCCAAGGCCGTCACCCTCCCGCCCGGCGGGCTCGTAGAGGCTCGTGGGGCGCTGTGGGAAATCCTGG
>OGYS01000477.1_pt1 | contig 26443 bp, 18 predicted proteins | sample 1576611 | NCBI WGS metagenome assembly OGYS01 (sample SAMEA3541571, study PRJEB24748) | human gut metagenome | biome: human gut; feature: human-associated habitat; material: faeces | place: China | collected 2012
TTAAACACTGCATCTTCCGCACTCTGATACGGAATCAGCTGAAATGCACTCATCAAATCAGCCGGAACACTTGCGAAATCAACAAATGAGGTACTCGGAATCAGCACCTTCTTTGCACCACTGTCCATGCTAATTCACTCTTAAAATCGGATTTCTTAACGTCTGCGGGACCTTAATTCACACACTGCTGGAAAGTTATTCGCAGAGGTAAGCAAATTACTAACCTGATCCAGAGATTTCTTAAGCATCTGTGCAAAATCAGGTGAATTAATATCCCAATTCTCTTGAAAGCATTGTACAGCTTCCCATTTGTATTTTTCGTTTGGCCACTGGTGTTGTATAAAAACTTTTTTGTATTCTGCCAGTATTTGTTTTAATCGAATTTTGTTGAACATTGTTATTTACCACCTTTGTAATGATTTTTTGAAATCTTGTATCTCGTAAGGTCTATGGAATCTTAATTGTCCTTCTCACACTTGATCTTAGTTGTCATAACATACGCAAAACTCAAACCAATAAAGGCTACTGTACACGGCCAACCTTCAAGCGAAAAATGAATACTTACATTTTTGTATAATTCCTTACCTACTTCTTGTGTCCTAGATTTAATAATATCTTCCTTCATTTGAATCACCTTCCTTGTCTTATTAATGAAAGCATAATCCCAATCAGAAAAATAATCAACAAAATCAAATCCGCGAATCGCATACTTAAAAAGATTACATATAGTCACTTATTTCTAAAAAGCCTAAAGAATACTTATTCCCTATCTGAGAAAAGGTTATGAGCATCTGTGTTCCTATAATTTGATTCATCTCATCCGAATATCCTGTATCAATTAAACCTAAAACATATCTCAATGCTAAATAATAATCACCAAGTTGTGACAATTGTTCAGTTAATTTAAGTTCACTAATCAGTTCGATTAGCAAATTATCCATTTCACAAATAAAATCTTTCTTTTTTGATGATGTTCTTTTTGCATCTTTTTGATATTCATACCTTAACTCTTTCAAGTCTATTTCACCATTATATATACGAATTTGAAGTTTTCGCATTTTTTCTAAATCTGTGTACTGTTGTGTCCATATGAAAAATATGCACCAAACAATATTAGCAGCAGCCTCAATGATATTATCCTCTACTGCTGATATAAAGTAATCAACAATTTCTGAAATAATTAATCCTTGTACTTCTGCACCATGACGAAATGCATTTATCATATTTTTTATTTCAGTAACACCTTTCAAAAAAGATTCATTCTTGCAGGCTTCATCCGTCTCAATAACAGGCAGTATATGTAAAAAAACATCTATCATTTCATTCATATTTACAATTTTAGTAGAATCAAATTCTGCATATTCATATAATTTATTATTAATCATCTCATCAACTGTTTTTCCGTAATATTCGGCAATTATTTTTATGGTAGCAATATCCGGTATACGTCTTCCGCTCTCATATCCTTGAACCGTACTCTTTGATGCACGAATAACATTTCCCAATTCATCTAAAGTTTCTCCATGCATTGTTCTCATATGTTTTATATTTTTCCCAAGAATATTTTCATCCATTGTCTCTTTTCCTCTCATTTTATGATTTCGTAAGGTCCCAGGGACTTAAGTTACATACAAGATTTACCAGAAGATGACTATTCTCCCTGAATCGCAGGTTCGCTTCCCTGCTTCTGAATGGAAATGTCACAGACTTTTCCCAACACTTTTCCTCCATAAGCTGCTTCACATATTGAAAAGCCAAAGTCTTATTAATACAGAATGCAGTAAATTTCTTTCTATCATCCAGAGACGTCTGGTGTTGCCGCAACATCTCTTCAAAATCCTGTTCAAAAACAACTCATTATCTTACAACCTTTTTACATTGTTCTTCTACTATCTTATAACTGTACGTCTTTTCCTTTTTTTCTAAATTATTTATCTCATTAACTGTAATAAGCTGATATTTCCAATTATATTCATTTCCCAGAACATCTTTTGCAGAAACTGATAGATAATCATTGTATCCCCCTTCTGTTTTTGAACTTTTTATACTAAAAGTCTTTTCACTATCTTTTTTTAATATTTGTTTATAAATGTTCTCAACCACAATATCGATAGCAGCGTATTCACTAACGTTCTGAATATTCACAAAAAACGAATTGTATTTTCCATCAAATCCAGATCCGCCACAAGGATGTAAAATTAACAACGGGCGATATTTTCTTATGATTTCTTCCTGGATTTCGTTTTCATGTTTTAAAATTTGATCTTTCAATTCCTGTTTGTGCTCAGTTTCCTGTTTATCATAGTATTTTATTGTCACATAAATAGTAATTAATGAACAAATTCCACCTATGCAGCTTCCTAAATAACTTCCCCAAAAACCCAGCCATTCTCTATCTCCAAGATCTGGTGTTGTCAAAATTGGTGCAAACATCACACAATTTACAATAAATGGGCATATACACATAGCACAAAGAATAACCACAATGCCTGTTTTCAAAATACTGGATATCGTCTTTTTGTTTTTCTTCATTACTCTACACCTAAAGCCTTAAATACAGCTTCTTCTACTGAAGAATAGAAAATCAAACTAAATGCTCCAACCAAATCTGATGGCACAGTTCCAAGATCTCCTGCGGAAGTAATTGGAAGTAAAACTTTCTTTGCTCCACTGTCCAGGCATACCTGCAATGTACTTGCCAACTCATCTACTTTAATCAGGGTACCACCGATACTAATCTCACCTAAAATTGCAAGACTATTTAACGGTGTCTTTCCAAGTGCTGCGGAACAGATTGCAATCAGCGTCGGCAATGCTAGGTTTCCTGTCATTCCAATGCCCTGCATATCCTGATAGTTAATGATATAGTCCTTTGTTGTGGTACTAATCTGACCGGAAATACGGTTTCCATTCGCTTTCAGATAATTAAACGCTGTATTGGTTGCTTCTTTTGGTTCTTTTCCTGATCCAATACCGGTACAGGTCAGCTTTCCATTACCTGGCATCATCTGCGTTTCCAACATATAGCAACCAATCATACCTGTCTTTGATTTTGAAACCGTATAAACAGATCCTGGTTTTCCCATGCCTTCCGGAATCAGCTTGCCACCGCCCTGCTCTGGAACGGAAACATAATGCTCTTCAAAGCTATCATTATCTGTATAAGAGAAATTCACATCATAGAACTCCATGCCACCGATTTTCTTCAGCTGTTCTTTTACTCTGCGGCGAAGTTCCAGTGAAATTTCCACGATCTCACGTAATTCTTCTTTTGTTACTTCTCCATCCGGATATAACAGTTTTGTAAATCCGGAAATCATCTTACGAACCGCAATGGTATCACGTTGATTCAGGTTATTTCCAAGACGGAAATACTTGTCCATCAGATCACTGTAGCTGTCCTTGCGAAGCTCACGCATGAACTCAGACAGATAATCTGTGATAAATCCATAATCATTGGTGAAAGAATCTGGTCTGTATTTTGGAATCTCCCAGCCAGGAATATAGCAATGCATACGATCCAGAAACGCTGTGTCAGTACCCATTTCCGGTGGAAATGGATCGAATAAACTAGAAGTTTTCAAAAGCGTATCTACACTCTGATTGATATTTCCTACGAATACCATAGAAGCCTTTGCCTGAATCTCCGCTTTTCCTCGTGAAAATGCTCCGGATGCCATATAGCCTTTCATAATCTGAATACCATCTTTATCTTTAAACTTAATGCCTGCAACCTCATCAAAAGCCACACAGTCCCACATACCGACAAGACCTACCGTATGGTTAGACATGTTATAGAAGAGGTTAGCAACCGTTGTCTGTCCTCCGGCAACCAAAATACTGTTCGGAGAAATCTGCTCATATATGTATGACTTACCAGTAGAACGTGGTCCCAATTCACAAAGATTGAAGTTATTCTCTACAAGTGGGATCATACGAGCAATTAAAAGCCATTTTGCTCTCTCGCTAAAGCTTTCAGGCTCCAATCCCGTAGAGCGAAGTAAGATATCCATCCATTCCTCTTTTGTAAATGCTTTTCTTCCATTTCTCACTTCATCCATGTCTACATGTGGCATCTGGATCGGTGTCAGCTTACGGATACGGATTGGCTGTGTATTCTTCTTATCTTCCTCAATAAACTCATACTCCATCTGCAGGATACACCAGATACCACCACAGAGCAGACGGTCATAATCCTTTACATAATCCGGGTGAATCGGAATTCCTTTTACACCCAGATTGGAGAAAGTCGCTTCATAACGATCTTCTTTCGTATTCAACACAACCGTAATACGGTCAATCACGGTATAACTACCTCTTTCACGCAAAAGAGAGAGAATCTTCTGTGCCTCATCCGGACGCACATAGTTATCCCTTAAAATACGCTTTACGTTCTCTACTCCCTCTTCAATAATCTCGTCATCATCAGAATTACAGTACTGTCCAAGGAGATATTCCAGTACATAGACCGGCACATTCGCTCCTTCACGGATGGACTTTGTTAAATTCTTGCGAACAATACGACCATCATAGTATCGACGGAGCTTTTGCTTGATTTCTTCTCGCTTGTCATCTGTTGTATTTTCCTGAGTAATACCAAATTCTTCCATTGTTTTTCCTTCCATAATTATCATTAAACTATTATTTGTTTATATCATTCTCTTCTAAGCGGTTTATTATAATCTTTTGGTAATTTTTGAAAATATTCTCGGTTTTCATCCACCATACGACATCCCGCAGCAATAATCTGATGATATTCCATTATTTTTTTTGCATCTTTGGTTTCTTCTAGTGGAATGCATTCTTCAATATGATAAATCATAGCCAATTTCATTATCCTTAATTTAAATTCTGCAAGTTCTGCTTCTGAATATGATTCCATAATTGTTGAATTTTTGTTTTTATACAATATTTCTGCACTCAGCATTACCTGATACCACTCGTTTGCTTTTTCAGGAAAATCCATGTCTAAAAATAACTTCTGTAATTCCATGTCAGCATTTCTAAAATCCATGTTTTCTTTTATTTTTTCATAATCTTCAAGAATTCTTTGAACCGTATCTGCTAAACACTTTCTTGTCATTTGAACAATATGTCCTTCTGTATCTTGGAAATAGAGTAATTGAGTATTTACTCCAGTTATTGTTTCTTTATCCTGATCCCTGGTGGTATACGCTTCCCATCCGTTTATAAAAATTGCACATTGATGAAGACAATTACGCATATCCAATTTTGTTTGAACTATTGCAATAGATGTCTTTTTTCGCTCTGGATAATACACTTGAATTAAATAAAATATGTATGCCGCAACGTAACTAATTGCAATATTATAAAGGGTATGATCTCCATCAGGATCTGTATAAAACAGTTTATAAATAACATTATTATTGGAAATTAACGGACATGATGATCCTCTGATTACGAAATATAATGCCACTATCAAAAGAACAGCTAATTTTACTAAAATTTCGTTGTATCCGAAAAATACTCTACGATTTATAAAACTATTTTTATTGTCTTTTTTTCTTTTTATCATCAGGAATACTCCTTCAATACATCTTAAAATCCAAAGTCATCCACAAATGCAATATCAATCATAAATTCATACTGTTGCAGAATATTCTTCTCATCATTCGCATCTGCCAGTACCAGATAATACTTATCACCATACTTATATTCTCTGGACTTCAATGTAAACTTCTCATGGAATGTTCTTTTCTCCGGTGCATCTTCCCGGCTGTTTGCAACTATCGGCACGTCAAAAGATATCTTTTCTCCATCTTCTGTCGTAAAATATGCCACCAAGCTTCGTGCCTTTATAGTATCAGTCACTTTCTCTGTCTGGATAAAATCAAAGTAAGTGATCAGATTTGTCACTTTTCTGTTCACAGAAGTCAAAATCACATCTACGTAATCATATGCAACCGATCTAGTATTTGTTGTCAACTCAATTACCGGAATCAGCATTTCCTGAAGTGAAGAACCACCATGCACATAATTCTGTCCGCCACCAGCTACCTTGAAAATGTCTGCTCCAATCGGTGTTGTCACATACAAGTTGTTCATGTATGTCATTAATCTGGACTTCATTCCCGGCTCTCTTACTTCCTGTGTTGTAAGCAAGAAACGTTTGTTAGAATAAGTACAGATTTCTCGATCATAGGATACTTTATCAAATTCCTGTAACTTGTCTCTCTTGTACAGGAAGCCATGGTCTGCTGTAATAAAGAATTTCGGTGCTGATATATAGCCAGTCAATTTTTTGATCAGCTTATGGATCTCTTCAATTGCTTCAGAGCAAGCTGTAAATACTTCATTTTCACTGGCAGGCTTATCCCCACGGGCATCCACCTGATTATGATAAATGTATACAATATTCTTCTTCTGTAACAATTCACGAATTTTCTTTTTATTGGCACTTGCTACTTCATCAAAAGCTAATGCCACATTATTTTCATTCTGTGCTTTTAAAATCTTATCTCTGGATGCCAGATCACCGCAACTCTGTCCATCTACTGTAACATTCAATTTCTCATCTACCTGCAGCTCATTGTGCGGTAAAAGACTTGCCATTCCTACTGATGTTACCGAAGGAAGGCTACTTATCATACAATCCAATTTCGGTGTACACTTTTCATCCAATTCTAATCGTTCCATCAATTCCTTTGCACACTCATACCGAAAAGCATCAGAAATAATAACGATGACACGATTCTTTCCTTCATAAGCCTTCAGATAATTCCGATAAAAATCCTCCTGACGTTTTAATCCGGTATCTGCCATCAGATTATCTGTCAGTTCCTGATTCCATTTTGGTGTTACTTTCTGCAGATAAGTAAAGGAATACATATTCTCAATCTGTTCTCTTACCTGCGAAAATCTCTCTGCATCTTCGATACAGTCATAGGCACTGTAAAACCATCTATAATAAGAATCAACCAAATATGTCTGTTTCTGATAATCTGCTACCATAGCCTTGATATCACTGATCACTTCCAGAACAGATACCGACTTCATCATCTGGTAAGCATATTTGATTGCCTGATATTCATTTTTATATACATTTCCAAAATGGCAAGACTTTGCTGTTCGCTGCTCTGCGATCTGTGCAAGGTTCATGCCATCAATCTGAGCATCCAGAATCTCATCATTCAGCTGATCCAGTGCCCAATCAATTAAAATATTATCCAATTCTCTGAACGCATCACAATTTACAATGTCCAGAAGCTGTGCAGACTGATCTTTTGATTTGTCTGCATCCTTTTTCAATTCAGCCCGGATTCTGCTCACTACTCGTAACGTCTTGTCTACCTTTTCTGATAATGCATCATACGCATCCTGAAAAAGTACATTGTCCATGAGATTTCGGACAAATACGACCACATCGTTCTTCTTTTTCAATACATAAGATTTTAAAATAACTGGTAATGTATCTTTCAATGCTACTGATGCATAAGTCAAGAGCATACATGCTGCCAAATCATCTACGTTCGGATTTTCAGACTGATATCCAAAATATTTTTCACATAATTCCCAGAATTTTTCCAGAAGTCCATTATCCTCAAGTGCTTTCATGTATGCGTCACTGTCATTTAATAACAACTGTCTTGTAATTTCTTCAAAGTTCGGGGTCTTCACATCTGTAAGCACGGCAATAAGACCAATATCAATGTTTTCCACATTGAAATGGTCTATGCCGAGTTCCTTAAACTTCTTAATACGAATTTTATTTTTCCAGAAATTACTGTACTGTGCCAGATGTTCTTTAAATCGGTTATCAATTCCAATCTCTTGTGACATCTGGGATACTCGGTCCGTGTAGTATGGAACCGAGTAATAATACATATCTGCCAATGGATTCTCTGCATCATTTGGTTTTGAAAATGGTGCATATACAAGATACTTGCTCTCTGTATCTGATTCGTTCAATAACCATTTGGAATAAAACCAGTTTGCTCCATCCAAAATATGTAACTTTGCATTATCCAACTGTAATTCCGACACCTCGTCTTCATATTCTCCTTTATCATCAAACCAGAATATAATCCTGGTATCTTCTTTAGAAAATTCAGTATTTAACTGATCTTGTATATTTTGTAAATCCATCTTTTCACCTTCAAGTTTATTTGTGCCAAATTTCTGCACAGTTTATGATATCTTCAATTTGCTCTCAAGCCAGGAAATGATAATTCCGCAATACGGTGTCAGATTTCTTTCCTGCACCAGACTTGTATAAGTGCGTTCCAGTTCATGCATGAATGCATCCTGGGATTTGCCTTTGCATTTTCTCATGATTCTGTTCATCCTGTGGATGCCTCGGTCTACAATGTTCAATCCTCACAACACTTGGAGTCTCAATCTTCTTCATACAATATGCACACAGGCATCTCTGTTCTTCCCACATTTGTTCCCGGATATCTTTTAATACCTCTGTGGGCATATCAGACTCATAATCCGCATCCGGATTTTCTTTACGGAATTTCAGAAGACTATTAGGTTCTTTTCCTCTTTTTATCACAATCATACTCTATTCCCCCAATATTCTCTCCAAATCCAGAGATGTCCTTGCAGCTGCGATATCCGGATCTGTTGTTCCAACAATTGCTTCAATCTCAGTTAAAACTTTGTCTGCTTCCTTGTAGTTACTTTCATCCATGTACGAATAGAATAAGTCCATGCGCTGCTTGATGTCATCCGGACGCTCTGATACATTCATAACCTCTCGTAAGATAGAATTTGCATCTCTTCCATAAGTCTGTGCCACAGGCATATAGATTTCTCCATTATCCAGAATCCGGATCTGTTCTCTCGGAACAGAATTGATAACTGCAGGTGCATGAGAACTGACAATAAATTGAACCTCTGGAAAAATTGCATGAAGATCGCTTAAAATTGTCTGCTGCCATTGCGGATGCAGATGTAAATCTATCTCATCAATCAGAACAACTCCTGGTGTCTTTTCCAATACCTGATCCCCAAGTGTAGGATTCAACACTGCCATGCGATAGGCAATATCACCAATCATGCTGAGCGTATTTTTATATCCATCGCTCATTTCATCCATTGCAAATTTCTGTACATTACCATCTGTACTTTCATATTCCAATACCAATCTATGGGTATCAAGATCAAAGATAAGGCTGGCATTTCGTGCACCGCTGATTCTATCAAAACTTCTACAAATTGCTTTTTCGACCGTTTTCAGAAGTAATGGTCTGTCTAGTATCCCTGTCTTCTGCTGTTCCTGAAGGCTTTTCAGTGTCTGCATCTGAAACCAGTTCAACATCAGCTTTTCATTTGACTCTGCCGCCATACAATCCACGTAGCCTACCTGACGTTTAAACTCTGTTAGAGATTTCAGATTTCTCTTTTCTTTCTTCTGTGCATATAAACGTCCGGTTCCATAATAAGAAATCAGAGGAAGAACCAGAGCCTTATCTCCTGTCATAATCTGATTCTGTGCTTTCTTCGCAAGTCCTGTCATTTCTCCTGCATCTTTGATAGTTGTCTTGCCACTTTCAGAATTCAAAGAACGGATCCATTTCACATTTTTCTGGTTTAGGCAATCACCAATGCTCTCGATACTTACCGGGAACTGATGCTGTGGATCAATCGTTCCGTTTAAATTATGGAACTCATATCTGGCATCATCCTTTAAGATACTTCTGCTTGCACCACCATCTATCCCCAATAGAAAGGTACTGACTGAGACAGCTACTGCATCCAGTATTGCTGTCTTACCTGCACCATTCTTACCAACTACCAATGTCATATGATCGTCAAAATCAACCTCTACTTCTTTGAAGCATCTGTAATTGGAAATCTTGATATTATTTAATTTCATTCAATAATTACCTCACTATTTCTGTTGTATATTTCAGTACATTAATTTTATATCTATTACTTACTTTCTAATTATATACTTCTTTTTTTTTAACAAACATACATATCGCTTTTTGAGGATTTTTCAACATCGCCTCTGGGAAAACATTTCCCTTCGTCATGTTAAATTCACGGATTACCGTATAAACATCGCTATTCGTTTTTTTCCACTTCTCGCCAAGCCTTTGTAGTTCATCATCAATCTGTGATGCCTTCTTTATAATTTCTCTTCCATAAGATACGGTTGAATTTTTTATATTTTTCTTGATTAAAAAATGTTTTATTTCTTCTAAACCTTCTTTTGTTCCATAATAAGCATGTATTTCCAATGAACAACTATTCTTCTCAACAATATCGTCAATGCCTACTAATATTTTATTACCAGTTTTATCTGTCATATAATATTTTTGACTTCTTTCTTTTGCATTCCTAACATATTGTTGCTCGTTTTCGAAATCATGAGATATATCCATATTCAAATATGCTTTAATCATTCTTTTGGTGGAACCTCCTTTTTCGAAATTATCCGAAAGAAACACAATTTTTGTAATACATTTACCATTATGGTAATATTTATTATTTTTTAATTCTATCGAATCATCAAACAAATCATTTTTTTCACGAACACTTTTAGATTTCAAATACTTTTCATATATACTGCTAAGTACACTATCGCTATGTCTTCCATCTTTTGGCACGTATAATGTATTTTCATCTTTTCTCATAAATTTTTCATCTTTACTTATTTCACTAAATTCCAATTGTTGATGATGTTCAAAAATTTTAAGATAACTCTCTACCGTATTTTCATTTACATTTGACCATATCATATTATGTATCAACCGATAGTATACTTGAGAATCAAAATCTGAGAAAAACTTCTTCCCAACTTCATCTAAAGCCTCTTGCTGTAATTCCATTTTATTATAAATCTCTTTATATCGTATCGAAGTTACTTTAGAAGTAATTTCCCAGTCTAGCCCATTTTTTTCTAAAATTTCTACTAACTTTGAAAAATTTTTCAAAAACTTGTTTTCGTAAATTACAGCTTTTTGCTTTTTAGCATCATACAAAAAATAATATTCCAATTCTCCAACTTCTAACCCTTCTAGAAAAATATTATCAGGATCTTTGATGTTTTCCTTAGTTATAATTAATTGATGTTTTCCTGTTTCCTTTTGTAAAATTTTTCCCCAATAATCAAATACTACATCCCCAACTAAGATAGTTTCTTCTTCATCTTCTTGAACTCTTCCAATCAAAACATAAGCGTTTTCTGTGTTTTCAACCCCTAATATCTCATATATCCAATTACATTTGTCTCTCAAAGGGTAAAAGTCCAAAGCCTCTATATCATGATTTTCAATGCTTTTATCTGATGAGCGTTTTGAAGTATTGGTTCTACGAATACAATACGCATTTTGTTTATACCATTCTTCTACAATAAACATCACAGCATCTATTTGACTTCTACAACTCTTAACCCAGTTTTTCAAAAGTTGCTCTTGGTACCATTCATCTTCTCCAAATGAATTCAACTTTAAATTATCTACCCCAATATTTTCTCTTTCTAAAAGCAATAATACTAACCCAAAAGAAACTCTATTCAAAACATTATTTTGACTCTTTTTCAACGAAGAATTCCTATAAGATGATAATGCACCAATAAATTCGTCTTTAATATATGCTTTCCCATGAATCGAATTAAGTTTTCCTTTTATAAATACCTTATCTTTATAACAAAACGGATTAATTGGACAGATATCACCATTTACTTTTTTTATAAGCGAATTTTCTAATAAAATATTATATATTCCTTTATCATAAACCAATCTTAAGAATTCTTGCCGCCCTTGTTCATCTTTTAATATATCTGAATAATCAACTAAAGTATCTCCCTCATCTAATTTATATTCAATAAAATATCCCATAAGATTTTCATGATAATCTTTTTCTATCTCAATTTTTAAATCTTCTTTTTTGAATAATATTGATGATGTAAAATAGTTACTATTTTTATTTCTTATGAGAACACTATTTTTTGCCCTATCATAAAATATCATAACACCATTTTTCTGATGATTTAGTAAATCTCGTGTGTCAATTATATCTCCTGTTGATTGAAGGTAATTTATAAACTTCAAATTACAATCTTCAGTTAATGTTCTAAAGATTTCCGGCTTATCAGAAACTGTTTTGAATAATCGTACAGCAAGCTGCAAAATATGAATCTGATACTCTCCTAATGGATTATCCACATCGACAAATTCCGGATTAGTAATAACCTTTTGTAACATGTCGTGTATTGGGAACACATATTTTCCATCTTCTTGGATTTCAAAAATAAAATAGATTTTTTCCAGTTCTTCTAAAAGTACGTATATCTTATCTTGCAAATATGTATCATCTACATGTTGTAATGTTCCCAATGCTCCATGTGTTTTTAATTCATGAAGAAACCATAAAATAGTTACGCTACTACAACTTTTTTCCTCTTCTGTAGCTTCTGTACTAATTTGCTCAATATTTTTTAATGCATTTAGTATAGGCTCTTTCAACTCTTCTAATGTACTTGTTGTGTCATACAACTTTTGGCAATATTGTAACAACTGAAAAAAAACATCCGCTACTAATTTTCTATTTGCTGATAAATCTTGCAGACTACAATTTTCTATTTCTGCAACAGTTCTTAATACAATTTCTTTTTCATATTTTCCTACCTGCAACGCTTGCAGACAAATTTCAAGATTTTTCATTTGCTACCTCCGCATCAACCAAAAGAAGAGCTTTTACAATGATGCAATCATCCTTCTTTAATTCATTATCTAAAATTTTTTTTAAATATTCTTCCTTTATTCGTTCAAATATTTTTGGGGAAACTGTCCTATCCTGTACTGCATAATACAATGTATGAATGAAATTGCTAAAATTCAATGACTTAAGAGGTATCAGCTTCAGTTCCTGATTATCCAAAATTGTTTTTATATATTTTTCATTTTGAAATAAAAATTCATAAAATTTTCTGTAATTACTACCTCTGCCTTCACATGCACTCAAAATTTCTGTACGGCAATTTTGTAAACACCATATTTGTGCTTCTGAAATTGTATACTTACCAAAAATGTAGCCCAATGAACCTACATTAAATGGGTTTTCTGTCAAATATTCTTTTAATTTACTTTTCTTTTCTTCTTCTAGCATATATCCAGTATAATCATTTTCGATTAAATCATAATTAAAACTATCTGTATGCAAAATTTGAACCTTTTCATTACCAGACAAATCACATATTTTTCCATAATATTTACTTTTATTTAAATTAACTGGTAGACCAACTAAAGGAAAAAAACTCATTAATTCATCAAACAGTATTCTACTATCAAAGTCTGGACGGCAAAAAAATATCATATCATCCACATAACGATACACATAAATTTTTTCCTGATCAAACTTTTTTAACACGGAATTTAATAATTTATCCAAAAACATTTCCGCAATTATCCTTGCATAAGCTGGTCCCTGAGGTACTCCAATACGATCACCATTTTGAATTTTTTTCATTAATTTATCATTATATTCGATTAAAAAAACAAAAATATTTCTTGCCTTTTTGTCTAGAACATCTTCAAAACTTCTTAATACTGCCAAAAAATCTATATGATCATAAAAACCTTTTAAATCTATATAAAACATCTCATAATTATCCATAAATGGTACATCCATAAATACATGTATATGGTCTAAATATCTTCTCCAGGAAGAATACCAATGATAAAAAATATATTCATTCGATGTATATGATATATGATAACTAAATGATTTCCAACTTTCATTTATCAAGTCACATAATCGAAGAGCTAAATTAGTTGTAATGATACGCTCTTTTGCTGACAATGCAACTAATTTTCTTGTTTTTTCCTCACTTTCAATTCGGTTAAAAACTTTAAAATTTTTCGGTGTAAACTGTATTTTTTCCCCTTCTTCTATATCTTTAATTAAATCTTCATAAAAACGAAAATCATAATTTTTTAAGTTACAGAGTTGATTCCATATATAAGCATCTGCGACTTCATCATTTTCTTTTAAATAATTCTTCTCTTTTTTTGTAGTAATACTAATGTCATAAATCGTTTTTTTCTCATTTGTATTTTCAATTTGTTGTAAAATATTCGGTTCAACTCCACATCTACGCAATAAATAATGCAACCCCGTCTCTTCCGGATCAATATTTTTTTCCAGTGTAATTCCATAAATGCGATAAAGATACCCAAATGTTGCAGGGAAATATGACTTTCCTAATTTTTCAATATTACTGAATGTTTTTCTCTCATCATAATTGGGAAATCTCCTAAACACATCCGTTACAAGTACTGCATCTGCATCACATAAATATAATGTTCCCAAAATAACCAGCCAATCTTGATGCAATGAATTTCCCTGTTGCATTCTTTGAAAAATTTCTCTAAAAACTTTGGTTTCCGATAAAATGTTAATAACTTGATCAGATGTCACCTCTATATTTCCTTGCAACCAATATTTCCTATATTTTAACTTTGTTGTTTCAGCGTATGTTGTATCAATATTAAGTTTTTCAACAACTTTCGTTATCTCATTAGGCATATATGCTTTCATTATGCCTAATTGTTCATTCAAGAATACTTCCGATTCCGTATCTTCTTTTTTTTGAAATTCGCCCTGGAAAATATAAGACCTTTCACCTGCTGCATGACATGATAATGGAAATTTCACTTGTTTTCCTACTTTATTACCACGACTAGTATCTGTAGCCGGAAATTTATCTAGCCCCCACTCCTCATTATCTTTTATTTCTGATAAAACCTGACATTTTTTTTCTAATTCACATACAATACGATATCCTATTTTTTTTTCGAAAACCGTTTTAAATATTATCCATACATGAATTCCTCTTCGCCCTGAAAATTCTGTTAAATATTTAATTTCTAATTCATCCAACATATTTGTAAATGGCAGAACACAATTTTTATATAATCCATAGACATCTGGATTTTTTTTATCTTTACAATCAAAATCAAAACAAATCCATTTTATCCGATTGGTTTTGTATCCCTGTTGATAGCACCCCATAGATCCATGTCTTAAAAGCATACTTTCAATCACAAATGGAGACATTGGAAAATATTTTGTAATATAACGACCATTCGGTTGCTGTATACCTGCTGCATAAGTATTTACCACCCATAACGAATATTCAATGTTTGCAATATCCTTAATAATCTGATTAATTAGCATAATGTTTTCTCATCTCCTTTATTCCATTTATGCCCGTCTTAATATCTATCAGAAAATAGCCTTAACAGACGATACATTAAAAATTTCAATCATCTCAATTTTTCATTTCACACTTTCAATTCTATATGCCATATCTACATATTGCCTGTCATTATACTATTTTATTTTTGCCAGAAGATTTACTTTTAACGTTTTCTTTCCTTCCTGAGCAACTTCCACGCCCTGGAATTTCTCATAATTTACTTTCACACCATCATCCAAATCAATCTCAATTCTCTTACTTGCAATATGAGCAATGGCTTCGTCGTAAATCTTCATCTCTGCCAGTTGTTTCGTATATTTCGTGACTGCTTTTGTTGCTTTTGATTTTTCAGAAGCAGATGAAGCATTATCAATGGTATATTGAGCACTCTGCATTGCTGTTTCTACATATTTCTGTGCCCGGTGAAGATAATCGGTTCTTACACGGCCAACGGTGTCAGCATCGTAACGGTGCATGTAAATCAAAGCCTTGAATCCATTCTGCTTACCACTATCAAAGAGCCAGTAGATTGGACGCTTCTGATAAACTTTCAGATGATCGGCATAAAAATCTTTTAAGAAGTAATTGCGGATTACTTCTCTGGAAGTGTCTCCTTTATTGCCTAATGCTTTGGCAACGAAATCAAGATTTTCTTCTAAGGTATCCGGACCGTAAACTGTTTTTACAAATTCTACGAAACGTCCTACGATATCATCTGAGAAATATTCTTCATCGGTGATTGGGATACAGTTATCATCATCTGGAATAAATGTTTTGTATCTGCTACTGTTCCACTCACCACCTGCATAGATCAGACCTTCCTTATCAAGGGAATAGCGACCGAACATACAGCCGACCGCGTATGAAATAAAGCTTCGAATATCTCGGGATAAATCCGCTTTGCGTACAGTGATGTCTTTATCTTCTACTTCTGGAGTGAGTTCGTCTTGTAAGCCGTAAATGTCGATAAAAATACGGTTCAGTTCTTCCTCGTTGGCTTTCATCTGATTGAAATGGCTGTCACACTCGTTTTGCCACTGGTCAAAGGCTTCGGAAATGGAAAAAACTTTGCAAAGCATCGGGTGACGCTGGAAATTCCATGAGGTTTCAAAGGAATCCCAGTCTCTTTTTGATATATTAATACAATTATTTACAATATTATCCACTTCAGATTGTTGTTTAATAATTATTGGAACATTTTTTAAATTTCCAACTTGAAAATTTAGCGTTGGATTTTGAATCGTCATGAAAAAAGTTCCCAATTTGGAACAAAGTAATCCCGTTATATATTTTATTTTTTCATTATCTAAAAACATTGATGAACCAGCAACATCAAAAGCAAAACCATTTGGAGCGAACCTAACACCAAAATTACTAGAGCTAATAAACGACCACGTAATTCCCTGCTGAAAATATCGTTCTCGTCCATCATGTCTGTGACCAGAAAGAGATTTCATTTTGTCTCTTCCCTCTGAATCATACCATAAAACATAATTAGCATTTCCATACCAGAGTCGATATTCACCGCCCTTATTATATGGTACATATCTTCCTCTCAAACTATCTATTTCACTTTGATCAGTAAGTGTCGTATCAACTTTATTCCATTCTACTTCTTCCCACATTCTAACAAACCATTCATTTTTTCCAGTTGATAAACCATGTCGAACATCTGCAATAGTATCTAGTGTTGGATATTTAGAATATATTTTGGAAACAGATTCACTTGCCCAATATGCCACCGGACTTCCCGGAATTTTAGAAAAATTATCCTGCTCTGCACTATATCTATTTTCAGCGTCAAGGAACATCGTCTCTTTTCCCTGTTGTGTTGTTGATTCTATCAGTCTGCAATATGTTCCCTTGAACTTCTCAACATGGCTTTTTCTAAACACAAAACTCGTAGTCTGTACAACTTCCCCACCAATTTCTTCAAATGCTCTCGGTCCCAGATGTGCCATATTTACAATATCCATCATCTGCAATTTGCTTCTCAACTTTTTAAAGCTCGAAAGGAACATCCATGCATGCTGTGTAATCATTGCCTGATAAGCGTTTTTCTTTGTCATCTGACCACATTTTTCAATAAATACCGCAAATAAATCACTCTTACTATCCGGATAATTATCTTTCACATACTTAGACAACTTTGCTCCCATTCCGGAAGCACCCATATATGGTGGATTTGTTGCAACTACATCATATTTCTGTTCAAGGCTACGAGCTATTCTTGTCAATTTTCTCAACAGTACCTGTGTTTCTTCACTTCCCACACTTTCAAACGAAATCTGTCCAGTTGTACCTAAATCATCTACAAATCTTTCCAGCACATCCCACTCACATGCATCTACATTTAAAATAGAACCATACTCTCTAGCATCTTTGAATGTATCCAGCAGACCTTCGATCTGCATCACAGCCAAATTCCGTTCCATATCACTCAAATGCGTTCCGAAAAATTGCAGATGATACCGATTGATTTCATTACTCTCTACAATCGCATAGACTTTCGGCTCTGGTTTGTCATCTCTTCCACGCAGGAATCGTCTGTTATATCCTCGGCCTTTCATCATAACTCCAAAGTATGCCAACTGATAGGCTCTCTGGTCGATGTCCAATCCATGGATATTATGCTCTACAATCTCAAAAGCCGCTTCTCTCTTATCATATCCGGCGCTCTCATAGATATCCATCAACACGTCAAACATCGCGATCAGGATGTGGCCGCTTCCCATGCAGGGATCGATGCAGGTAATGTCCGTCGGTTTCAGATCTTTGTACCTCGTACGGATTTCTGCCAGTTTTACATTGACCTCTTTTTCCTGATCTGCTTCTGGAAGATAGTATTTCCATCCAAATCTCTCTGCAGTTGCCTTTTCGTCAGTCGTTGGATCTACGGCACGCAAATGTTCAATCCAGATTCGTCCTACAGAGTTTTCCACCATATACCGCACAATCCAGTCTGGTGTAAAGAGCTGGGTGGCTGCTGGGATTCTTTCTTTGATGATTTTTACATTTTTCTTCAGTTTTGCAAAGGTATCATCTTTTAATTCGGTATTATAATACTGGTACAGCCAGCCGATGATCTCTACCTGTCCAGTCGGATTGCCTTCTTCATCCAGTGCAGACACATTAAAATCATTTTCCGGAATACCAGTCTCAGGATTAACCAGCATATAAATAACATCGTCTTTATTCGTATAAGAGATACCAAAAAGCAACTCCATATAATCAGAATCTGCCTCAAATAGTCCAGGCAGGATGTCATGCAACTGATGACACTGTTTCAGAAACAGCTTACAGTACAATTTATCGGTATCTTCCGATGTTCCACTCAGTTTCCGGTTGATAATCTCTTCTTTTTCCTGTGCAGTCAGATCGAGATCCACATCCGGTGCCTGTGTTACCAGATCCGGCTCCATTTTTCCTTCTTTTTCTGAGGAAAGTACACGAACTCTGTTTGGAAGATAATCATTCACTTCCATAAAACGAATGGCACAGATTCGGTTGAACCAGGTATAAGCCACTTCTTCTACCACTGCTTCAAATCCACGGGATTCGATCTGTGATACCAGACGTCTTCTCTGTTCACACTGTTTTTTATTCAATGTCACTTCTGTTCCAGCTACCGTCTGATAGACTTCAAAATCCGCACCTTTTGTGATTGGTTCACTGCATGATTTTTCCGTAATGCCAAGCATACCAGCTTTGTCTGTAACGGAAGCAATCAATTTTGTTCTTGCTTCTATAGCAAATTTCTTTATCGCATTCTTGTTCATGTACATTTCCTCCCACTGGAATGATTAGCTTAATGTAATAATCGTATTTTCATCCAGCTCGTTTAATAATTTTTTCTTCATCTCTGCCAGGAACTTGTCAATATCCTGTTCATTCTCAATCGAATAGGTTCTTGCACCTGCCACATTACTGATAGATACATTCTTACGTTTCTTCTGTTTGGATTGAACTGGTGGTGTCACTGGCTTCACTGGTGGTACATTGCCTCCACCTGTCGGCGGCGTCACCGGTTTTACCGGTGGTTCTGGATCTACTTTTGGACGGTGTGTTTCCTCATATTCTGTAATCTCATCCAGGCAGCGAAGTTTCAAGGTATCACTTTCCAAACGGATATTTTTTACTCCTGCGATTTCGTGTGATGTATCCAGTTTCTGTTTTAATTCTTCAAACGTGCTTAAGAATTTATCACGAAATACTGGTGCAAATTCTTTTTCATCCAGTGTGCTCAATACTTTCTGCAGGTCATCATCCACGATTGGACGCATGGATTCTGCTTCTTTTTCCAGCAATGCGCCATACTGCTGTACGAATTTCATGGACATATCCGGCAGTTTCTGAATCTGTCCGAAAGGATTCTTTGCAGTAACAATAGCTTCCATCTGTGCTACATTATCAATAATTTCCTGTTCCCGGACATAGGTCTTGCTGTTTTCAAACATCTGAATCTGTTCCTGTGCTTTCTCGAAGATCTTTTTCTGTCCGCTCTTAAAGAAATCAAATACCGGTGCAGTGTCATCGGCATCATCTAAAAGGTCATCCCGCTTTTTATCCACTGTTTTAAAGAACTCTACCGGCTCTTTGATTGCCAGAAGTTCTTCCAAATTCTTATTCGCCTGTTCCATCAAAGATTTACATGGCAACTTCGGATTTACACGATATTCAATCATGATTTCAGCAAATGTTTCCAGCTTATCCTGCGCTTTATTTTTAAAGTTTCTCATAATAGTATCGTCATCATCACTGGATACGGAGAAACCAAAATAATCTTTCAATACTTCTTTTACGGAACGGACCTGTCCGTCAGTTGCTCTTTCCCTGATATCAATCAGCAGTTTCTCGACAAATTCACGTTTTGTCAGGTAACGTACCAGTTCATCTTTTGTATTGGACAACATAGATAAGCTCTGGCTGTTATAAGTCAGGGATACTCTTCCCATCTTAAAGAGCATAGCAACCAGCCACTGCACATCTTTCGGATCAAAACCATACGGAGCTGCCCCGAATTTATTCTGCAGAGATTTCAGGGAAGTCTTCATGTGTCTTGCATTATTAAGACCGATGACCTGAATCACTTCTTCCAGTGCTAATTTATTCGGTGTTGTATCACTTGTTCCAAGGAAAGAAAGCTGTCCATCGTTGCCATTGAATACTGCAGCGATATCAGAAAGCTCCGGAGCTGTTTCCATATAGGTCAGCTTGTTATACTGCATGGCTACTAACTTGCCAAGTGCTTCATTGATACGACTTGCTGGCTCTTTTGCTGAGATATTTGCTTTATCACCATTCACATAGATATCCGCATGTTTCAGGGCATCCTCGATAAAGATACGGATACGGTCTTTCTTTTCAATACGTTCATCTTCTTTTGCACGACGAATACTGTCAAAGCTTCCTCTTGCACCGGAAGCATTTTTATTCAGAAACTTATAAATCTTGATAGAGTCGGTAATTTCATCCAGGAAGGTACTATCGTTCGGTAATTTTACAATCACACTATGTTCTTGTGCGGAAAGCATACGCAGGGCAGAGTCCGGATAATCTTCTCCATATGGTGTGATAATGGATACTCCGATATCATTGGACTGATTTCCCTTGAAGTAACGGTCATCTACTTTCTGATTGAATGGGAATAAATAACGGCTGCTGTAACGATATTTCTTATCTGTAAAGATTTCCTCGAAGATTACGGTAGACGCTTCTCCGATAATCTCTCCCATTTCTACTGATTCGTTATTGATCGCATTATTGATTTCCTGCTCTTCATTGGTCAGAAAAATATAAATTTCTCCATTCTTCTGCACCAGTGTCTCACGGATCAGTTTCTTTAAGGATTCTTCAATCTTTCCACGGATTTCAATACGGTCGTCGTTAATATTGGAGATCATCAGCGTAGTAAGGTTATCTACATTTGCTTTGATCTCTTTAACGTATTTAATCATAAACAGCACTTTCAGCAGTTCTACATCAAACTCGTCCAGCCTGCTATTGTCTTCTGCATCGGTAATGACCTGGCTGTGCTGATGGTCAATGAATTTATGCAGCGGATCATAGAAATAGCTGAACGGTACCAGTACACCTTCCTGGCTGTCCTTTAATCGGATTGCAGACTCCTGGAACAGAGCTAACATAGAACGAGACTGATCAGATAAGTGCTTTCCACTGGCTCCATGAGTACGCACTGCTGTCAGTACCTGTCCAAGTAAGTTGAACTGGTATGGAATAAACGGATAACAATCCGCAAAATCTGTTTTATCTGTATATAATTTTTTATCTGCGGTGTCTGCTGTAAATGTGATCAGATTCTTAATAATGGATTCTTTCTGCTCATATAACAGCTTCAATGTAGATTCTGCAATCTCATTTTTCTCCAGAATACGTTTCCGGATGACCTCATCTACATTGGATGCAGACAGGGATAATCTGGTATCAAAACGTCCCTGAATTTTTGAGAAGTCATTTCCTTTTGTCTTTGTGATAGAGTCAATATCTTCCTGACTGGTAACGATCACCCATGCTTTTCCTCTGCAGGCAGTTCCCAGATCTTCTACGATGGTCTGTAAATTCAGCATTAACTGGGTGTCATCCGCAATATACTGTCCGATCTCATCTACAAGGAAGATTACATGATGGTTCGTTCTTTTTTTCTCACAGTATTCCTTTACCAGAGATACAAACTTCTCAATACTGAGGTCATAGCTTCCCTTTGCATTCTTACACCAGTTGCGGGCAGCCTCCTCACTCATGAAATCCATAGCCACGATTGTTTTTACGATTTTATCCTGGATAACTGCAAAAGCCTGTCTCTTTTTCTCCCACGGTGCACCCGCAATTTCTTCAAATTTCTCTTTAAACTCTTCAAATCTGCTTTCGTTATCCAACTGGCGTTCAAATTCTGCAAGATATGGAATGGAGCCGCAGTATCCCTGCATTTCGTTAAACACTTTCATGAAAACTTCAACGATAGCTTCTTTCCCTGATCCAACCTTTGCAGATCCTTTGGAATCAATATTAAAGAGCATGACGTCAGAAGAAATGGTTCCGGAGTTAGTCATCTTGGCAATCAGCATCGGATCCTCGATTTTCTTTCCGTCTGTAAAGTACTCGATGGCTCTCTTTCCTTCTACTACACTGTTTTTTAACAGATAAGAAAGAATCTTTAAGAAGTGAGATTTACCACTTCCAAAGAAACCGGAGATCCAGACACCCATCTTGTCCGTATTGTTATTGATCCCTTTCTCATAGTTATCGAAAAAATCACGGAAATGTTTTAACAGTTCTTTTGTTACTACATATTCGTCCAATTCCTGATATACGTTTTCTTCATCAGACTGACCTACTTTGATTACGCCCTTGATATCACGGTCAATCTGTTTCTCAAACATCTCTTTAATCTGCATTTTTCTTCTCCTTTGTTTTACACAAGCCGGAATGCCCGATAATAATTTCTGGAATCCATCGTTCCAAATAATTTCAGATCCTGTCCGCTGTATTCTCCAGGATAAAACATCACAACCGGCGCACTGTCCAGTACCTGATGTAAATTGTTCAAAATATTATGGCTTGCAATGATTGGATGGCATTTTCCAACTCCTGTCAAAAAGATCACACTGTCTGTCAGATCTTCCTGTAAAATCTTTGAGATAATCAGGTTCAGTTCGTTCGTTTCATCCAATCCCAATGTCTCTACCAGACTGTCTGCCATATCAAAAAAGCCATTGTCTTTTTCCAAATCAAAAAAGGCTTCCAGATATCCTTCTTCCTCCAACACCTGAATCATCGTATGAAACAGGTCAAATTCTATGATTTTAAAATCTTTATTGCCATTATCGATTCTGTCTTTTAAGTATGCGATATGATTGCGCACTTCCAGTTCAGCTCTCGGATCGTAATCAAACACATAATATCCGACTTCATTTCCAAGTCCTTTATTTTCACGGAAAGACTTTTCAGAAATCTTATCCTCAATCCGGTTCAGTCTTTCCTCCAAACTTAATCTCACCATCCTTAGACTCCCTTCACTGTCTTCAAGTATTCACCAAGCCCATTTGCAGTCAGTAATTCTTCTGTACGGTAATCAATATGAATTGGCTTGATTGTTCTTGGTTTTGCACTACTTTCCAGTAATCCTGCCTCAAACATCATTCTGGTAAAACACTGTTTTAACTTCCGTACTGCAGTATCCGTCCATCCAGCAACCACATCACTCTGCATTGCCTTATCTGCAAAAAAGACATTCAGATCCCTGTCTGTGATCTCTTTTTCACTTAATCGAATCTTCTCGTCGTATACTTCATGTAAAAACTCAAAAAATAATCTGTTGTCCATCAGAATTGCAATCAGGTTCAAAATCTTTGCGGTTTCTACATCACATGTGATAAATGACTGTAATACTGCTTCCGGTAAGGCAGATACCCTTCGGTATGTTCCATTCAACACCTCACAGGCACGATATTCTGCTTTCACCTGATAGATATTTTCCTCCCAGGCAATCTTGCGGATGTCTGCCTTACTAAGTCCTTCCAGAATATAACCTGCTGTTTTTCTGGACTCTTGCAGCCAGAATAATTTTGATGTAAGTCCTGCACTGTATTCCATTACTGTCCACCATCCTTTGTTTCTTTTTCATAATGGACAATATCTCCGAAATCACAATCTAACTTCTCGCAGATCTTTTCCAGAACCTTCATGGAAACCAACTCTCCATTGGTCATTTTTGCCACAGTGCTGCTGCTGATTCCCACTTGGTTCATCATATCCACTTTCTTCATATTTTTATCAATTAATAGCTTCCATAATCCATTGTATGATACTGCCATATGTATTACCTCTTCGTTATACAAAACTTATGGTTTTCCTGTATTTTGAAAGTATATTATTTTTCGTCCTTATACTTTCAATCCATGTTATTATATCATACTGTATGTTTTTCTTCAATGACAAGTGCAAATGGGAGCTTCGACTTTTCGAAGGATTCATTTGAAAAATCTAATGATAACACATAAGATTTGTTTCTGCTCTTCCAAATATATTTTCCGTGTATTATAGCAGTTCAGTATCTCGTTATCTGCATCATTGAAATCCTGTATGAAATACTCACTGGAATTTTCTGATTCATTTGTAGTAATAACAAATATGATTTTTTCTGCCCGGTGATGCTCTGGAAGATGTTTCTGTAAGTGGTTCATTATCTCCATCGAAAATCTGTCATGGTTGATATCTACTTCACCATTGTCCAAAACAAAAACCAACTCAGTTAATTCTGTATTCATATAATCTTCTCATTACTGGCTTGTTTTCAATCCATCATGGTATTCCTTTGTAGGATTACCCATGATATTTGTTGTTAATCATATTTTATCTACAGAACTAACGGGGTTGGTCGCCTGTCAGATTAATTTAAGAAATATTTTATTTTCTTTCAAAGTTTAATACCATTTATTTTTGAAATTCTTCTTTCCACCAACTTCATTCTTATTCTTTCTAATTTTTTAACAATTGTTTTATCCATATCTCTTTCCAATGTTTTTGAATTAACAAAAGAAACTATATTTTCTATTTTGGCATCATTTTGAAACATTTGATTAAGCATATCTATATCCACCTTATCTATTTTATAATATGGTATAGGTAATTTTTTAAATTCTGTTGGCACCAATTCACTAACTCCACCACCATAATAGCGACCTTGAAACTCACATTGAGCAAGTGTTAATGAATTATAAAAGCAGAATACTAAACTTTCTTTATCATAATCCTCCTTTAATCGGATATGATATCCTGCATCTGTAGTATGTATATTAGCTCTGTTTATATATACTCTTGGTACAATATGATAACGCTTAAAAAATACTATGTCCCCTTTATTTACAATAGGTACTCCATACCATGGTGTTCTATTTGCACATTTATAACATTCTATTAACTTATTATTGCCTACTTTTTCATTCTTTATCTTGTTCAAATATTGAATTAATTTTTGAGGAATCTTTTCTTCTTGTACTTTAGATAAATTTAACAGATACATAGGTCTTTTCTTTTCCTTTAAATTATTAATTGTATTCTCATCTATAATAATCGAATTTTCACTAATATAAGAGCTTTTTTGTAAAATAGTAAGCGTATATTCTTTACATCTTAACTCTGATACTTTATCCTCCGTAAGAATAAAAAACTTATTTCCGCCAGTTACAATTCCTGGTGCACTTTCGCCTATTTCTTCTATTTTTACATATTGTCCAGACATCTGCTTTAAAATTGCAATCTCTTCATCTGATAAAATAGCATTTGACCATTTTTTTAATGGTTTATTTTTTTGAATTTGGTTACTAAATATAGGTATACAACTATTAGCATCTTGATATACTTCATAAGAAATATATGGAGTACTTTTTTTCTTATTTGTTAAATAGACTAAACATACTTCTTGCTCAATATCTAAGAAAATTTGTTCAGAAAATGATATTATATGTATAGTATTAAATTTAATTTCTAAATGTTCCCGAAGTTTTTCTGCATATTGTACTTGTAAAAATTCCATTGGAAGTACAAAAAATATACTTCCATTCATAGTTAACAAACGTATTGCCCCCACCACAAATGCAAGCCACATATTTTGCATAATAGATTCTTTCAAGCCTTCTTTTTCACATAATAGTTTTGCTTGATCAATCTCTTTTTTTTCCATAACTCTCTTATTTATATATGGCGGATTTCCTATAATCAACGAATACTTTTTTGTTACAGTCATTGCATATTCAATGAAATCCTGCTTTATAACTTTCAATTTTGGATCTTGATATTTTCTACGAACATTTCTTACTTTTTTATCAAATAGCTCAACTGCATCTATTTCCTGACATTCTGGAAGAAGTACAGAAAGGAACCTTCCATCCCCAACAGAAGGTTCCAGCACAGTAGAAAAGTCTTGTCCTTTTTCTTTTATATATTTAATCATAAATCTTACTAACTCATAAGGTGTGTAATAAGATCCTGTTTCCTTATCTGTACTCATTTATTCCCTTTCATTAAAAGCCTCATTTACATATCTTTTTAATAATTTATTTGTTTCTATGTAAAAATCCTTCTCTGGTTCACTTAGTTTCTTCTTATCAAATAATATTTCCAATTTTTCTTGCATTTTATAAAGATTATGTATTTTCCAATATAAATCTGTTCTTCTTATATGAAAATTTAAATTTTTATAAAATGCCATGGTCGCCACGGTGCAGAGCACGCCGTCCACGGCCACCA
>OGYS01000504.1_pt1 | contig 25826 bp, 20 predicted proteins | sample 1576611 | NCBI WGS metagenome assembly OGYS01 (sample SAMEA3541571, study PRJEB24748) | human gut metagenome | biome: human gut; feature: human-associated habitat; material: faeces | place: China | collected 2012
GCTTATTTATATAGTATCGATGGATGGAAAAAAGGAGTCTTATGATACGCAAATTTCTGGCAGGTCTGCTTGGCATGGTTCTGTGCGTGCAGACCGTATATGGGATCCCGGTCCGGGCGGCAGATGTTTTCGAGCCGGGAGAAAGACCGAAAGCTATGCAGGATGTGATCCGGCAGGAGGATCCGGAGCAGACGAACAGAGACAATTCGGGCAATCTGACCGGTCTGGAACTATCTGCTGAGTCCGCAGTTATTATGGAAGCTTCCGGAGGTCAGGTTCTCTTAGAAAAAAATGCGGATGAGAAAAAGCCCCCGGCGAGTGTGACAAAGGTTATGACGCTGCTTCTGATCTTTGATGCACTGGCAGACGGAACGATCACGCCGGATACCGAAGTCACAACTTCTGAGTACGCTGCATCGATGGGCGGATCCCAGGTATTTCTGGAAGCTGGTGAGAAGCAGACTGTGGATACAATGATCAAGTGCATTGCTGTGGCAAGTGCCAATGATGCCTGCGTGGCGATGGCAGAAAAGATTGCCGGGAGTGAACCTGCTTTTGTGGAAAAGATGAATCAGAGATCGGCAGGACTAGGAATGACGAATACCCATTTTGTCAACTGTAATGGACTGGACACGGAAGGGCATCTGACGACAGCGAGAGACATTGCACTGATGTCACGGGAACTGATCACGAAGTATCCACAGATCGAGGACTACTCAACGATCTGGATGGAAAATATTACCCACACTACGGCAAAGGGCAGCAGTGAATTCGGACTGAGTAATACCAACAAACTGATCCGGCAGTATGAATACGCAACCGGACTGAAGACCGGATCCACAAGCGGTGCGAAGTTCTGCCTGTCTGCAACGGCAAGAAAAGACGGGGTCAATATGATTGCGGTTGTGATGGCAGAGCCGGATTCTAAGACACGGATAAAGGATGCCATTGCCATGTTAAACTATGGCTTTGGGAAATGCAGTATTTACCAGGATGAAAAGGCACTGGAAAAAATTGTGTATGCCGAAGTGAAACATGGAATGCAGGAGAAGGCAAAGGGAGAGACGCTGGAGGGTTTCCGGTATGTGGATACCAGTGGATCAGATCTGTCTGCCGTGGAAAAAGAGGTACAGATACAGAAACAGACTGCCCCGGTAAAAAAAGGCGACCAGATCGGAGAAGTCATTTACCGGCTGAATGAGAAAACCATCGGAAGCGTTCCGGTTTATGCGACAGAAGGTGTCGGGGAGTTGACATTTGGGGGCGCATTCCTTAAAATTCTGGAAGAAATGATGGTATAACGAAAGAGGGAAGAGATGAAGGCAACAGGGATTATTGTATTGATACTGGTGATTTTTGCAGCAGCAGTTCTTGCAGAAGTATGGCGGGAGCTGCACTGCTTCAAGATTACAAGATACCGGATCAGAACCAGTAAAATAAAGGGAGATGCCGGAAAAGTACGGATTGCTTTCTTAAGTGATCTGCATAATCATGTCTATGGAAAAGAGAATGAGGAGCTGCTTTTGGCGATCAGGGAAGCAAAGCCGGATCTGATCCTGGCAGGTGGCGATATGCTGGTCGGGAAAGCCGGAAGAGACTGGACACCGGCAGCGGATTTGATGAAAAAACTTCCACAGATCGCACCGGTCTGGTGCTGTAATGGCAATCATGAGCAGAGAATGCATGAGCAGCCGGAGATTTACGGCAAAGAATATGGATATTATGAGAATGAACTGAAAAAGGCAGGGATTCATGTCCTGGTGAATGGATCAGAAGAGATCCCGGTAAACGGGATGAAGCTGCGCTTATATGGGATGGAGCTTCCATTTGGATGCTATAAAAAAGGATGGAAGGTGTGTCCGCTTACGACTGGCGAGATGGAAGAACGGATTGGCAGTGCAGAGACGGACGCATACTGCATTTTAATGGCACATCATCCGCTTTACGCAGAAACCTACTGGAAGTGGGGAGCAGACCTGGTGCTGTCCGGACATTTACATGGCGGGATTGCCAGACTTCCACTGCTTGGCGGTGTGATCAGTCCGCAGTTCCGTCTGTTTCCACGCTACAGCGGGGACTGTTATGAAAAAGACGGGAAATATATTGTGGTCAGCAAAGGGCTCGGAACCCACACGATCAATTTCCGCTTCTGGAATCCGGCAGAGTTAGTCGTACTTGATATCATCCCGGCTTTCCTGTATAATAAATAAGGTTATCGACAATTTGACTGGAAAGGATATCTATGGGAAAAGGAATACCGGTAAAGCTGCAGGTTTTTGAGGGACCTCTGGATCTGCTCTTACATTTGATCGATAAAAATAAAATAGACATCTACGATATTCCGATCGTAGAGATCACCAACCAGTATATGGAATATATCCAGGCGATGGACAGAGCAGACCTGAATGTCATGAGTGAATTTCTGGTCATGGCGGCGACACTTCTGGACATCAAATGCAAGATGCTTCTTCCAAAGGAAGTCAATGAAGAGGGCGAGGAAGAAGATCCGCGTCAGGAACTGGTAGAGCAGCTTTTGCAGTACAAGATGTACAAATACATGTCTTATGAACTGCGTGACCGCCAGGTGGACGGAGAAAAGCTGTTCTATAAGGGAGCGACCATTCCGGATGAAGTAAAGGAATACGAAGAACCGGTAGATTTGGATACGCTTCTTGACGGGCTGACCCTGACGAAGCTGAATGATATTTTTCAGGATATCCTGAAAAGACAGGCAGATAAGACGGATCCGATCCGAAGTAAGTTCGGCAAGATCGAGAAAGAAGAGGTTACACTTCCGGAGAAACTGGAATATGTTTATGAGTATGCAAAGGTACATCACAGATTCAGTTTCCGGGATCTCCTGAAAAAGCAGGCATCCAAGGTACAGATCATTGTCACCTTCCTGGCGGTGCTGGAGCTGATGAAGACAGGAGAGATACAGGTATATCAGGAACATACGTTTGATGATATCATCATTACATCGGACGAGGGACTGCGGCAAGGAGTATAGAAGAAAATGAGAACAAAACAGTTGGAGAGTATCATAGAGGCAATCCTGTTCACTATGGGAGATTCGGTCGAGGTGAGTAAGATCGCATCCGCGATCGAGCAGGATGTGCCGACGACGGAGAAACTTATCCATAATATGATGGACGAGTATCAGAAAGAGGAGCGTGGCATCCGAATCATCGAACTGGATCATGCATATCAGCTCTGTAGCAAACCGGAGATGTATGAGTATCTGATCCGGATCGCAAAGCAGCCGAAAAAGTATGTCTTGACAGATGTCATGCTGGAGACGCTTTCAATTATTGCTTACCGTCAGCCGATCACCAAGCTGGAGATTGAGAAGATTCGCGGAGTCAAATCGGATCATGCGGTAAACAAGCTGATCGAGTACAATCTGGTCTGCGAGCTTGGGCGCCTTGATGCACCGGGACGACCGCTGCTTTTTGGAACAACCGAAGAATTTCTGCGCAGATTCAGCGTGCAGTCTTTAGATGATCTCCCGGGCATTGAACCGGAGAAGCTGGAGACATTCAAAGAAGAAGCGGAAGATGAGGCACAGATCCGGCTGAATATTTAAAATGGAATCCATAGTATAAACGCCCGTCCCTGTTCATAAAATGGAACAGAAAAGAGCAGGAGGGAGACCGGGGCGCATGAAAAAGAAAGAAAAGAAGAGGAATGGAATACCGGCACGGACCAGAAGAGGGATTCTGGCAGCGTGCATGGTATTCTTTTTTAGTTTGCAGATTTTTCAAGGGAAGATGCTATGGAGAGAATCCACAGGAGAAAGTCCGGGTAAGGTCTTATCTGGGAAAGTGCCTGCGGAAGAAAATGAACGGACACAGATAATGGAAACTACGCAGCAAAAGGAACCGGTCTCGGATGCACAGACTGCACAGGAAAAAGAAACCCGTGAGCAGGAAAGGAAGCAGCTTCTTACTCGGCTCTATGCCCGTTCCGCTGCGCTGGTGGATGCGGACAGCGGCAGGGTTCTGCTCGGAAAAGAAGAGCATGTAATGCGCCCGATGGCAAGTACAACGAAGATCATGACCTGCATTCTTGCGCTGGAAAAGGGAAATCCGAAGGACCTGGTGACAGCCTCTGCAAATGCGGCCGCACAGCCGAAGGTTCATCTGGGAATGCACGAAGGGGAAGCGTTTTATCTGGGGGATCTTCTATATTCCCTGATGCTGGAATCCCATAATGATTCTGCAGTGGCGATCGCGGAACACCTTGCAGGATCCGTTCCGCAATTTGCCGGGTGGATGAATGAAAAGGCAGAAGAGATCGGATGCACTGAGGCACATTTTGTTACGCCAAACGGATTGGATGGAGAGGATGTGGGCGGTGTGCACAGCATTTCAGCTGCAGATCTGGCAAAAATCATGAGCTACTGTGTCCTGCGTTCTCCCAAAGCTGCAGAATTTCTTGCAATCACGCAAATGCCGGCATACAGCTTTTCTGATGCTGAGGGAAAGGGGAATTTTAGTTGCAGCAACCACAATGCATTTCTTCAGATGATGGATGGCGCGATTTCCGGGAAAACAGGGTTTACCGGGGATGCCGGATACTGCTATGTAGGGGCTTTGCAGAGTGAGGGCCGCACATTTGTAGTGGCACTGCTTGCCTGTGGCTGGCCAAACAACAAGAATTATAAATGGACAGATACCAGAAAACTGATGGAGTACGGAATGGCACATTATCGTTATGATGAGGTGTGGAAAATACCGGAGCTTTCGAAAATACCCGTGGAAAACGGTGTTTCCCAAAATGGTTTGTTTGGAAAAGCAGCAGTGGAAGTGGAAATCAAAGGAAAAGAAAGTCCGGGTAAGATTCTGGTCGGAGATGATGATGTGGCAGAAGAAAAGACAGAAGTACCGGAAAAACTGGATGCGCCGGTGAAAAGCGGAACACCGGTCGGACAGATCACGTATCTCTTAAACGGGGAGAAATGGGGGAGCTGCCAGGCTGTTGTAAAAGAAACAGTCAGACGGAGAACATTTACCTGGATAGCCATGAAAATGTGTGAAATGTTTTACCAATTTAATTTTTAAAACACGAGAAGAATAAAATAGATCAAGAAAATTGCTTAAATTCATCAATGGACTTTCGCGATAAGATATGTTAGCATTAACTAGACAACAAAATAAGACAAGAAAGTTGACGGATATTTGTGAAAAGTCAGGAATTAGGCAAATTGTGTGATTTTTATGAAAAATTTCTTGTTTTTTCATATGAACAGAAGAAAAAGCAGATGCCGCCCTTTCCAATTAAATAAAAGGAGAGAAACAAAATGGAAAACTGTAAAAAATACGAGAGACAATATTTTATGCCTCCGAAATTTGAATATGATTGGGTGAAAAAAGATTATGTAGACGCACCGCCAATCTGGTGCAGCGTTGACCTGCGTGATGGAAACCAGGCACTGATCGAGCCGATGAGTCTGGATGAAAAGCTGGAATTCTTCCAGTTATTGGTCGATGTGGGATTCAAAGAGATCGAAGTCGGATTCCCGGCAGCATCTGAGACAGAGTACCAGTTCATGCGTACCCTGATCGAGAAAGACATGATCCCGGATGACGTGACTGTCCAGGTACTGACACAGGCAAGAGAGCACATCATCAAACGTACCTTCGAAGCCGTACAGGGAGCACCACATGCTGTGATCCACGTGTACAACTCAACCTCTGTTGCACAGAGAGAACAGGTTTTCAAAAAAGACAAAGAACAGGTAAAACAAATCGCCATCGACGGAGCAAAGTTGTTAAAACAGCTTGCTGATCAGACAGAAGGAAACTTTACTTTCGAGTACAGTCCGGAAAGCTTTTCAGGAACAGAGGTGGACTATGCAGTGGATGTCTGCAATGCAGTACTGGATGTATGGCAGCCGACAAAAGATAAAAAAGTAATCATCAACATTCCGACAACCGTAGAAAACGCAATGCCTCATGTATTTGCAGGACAGGTAGAATATGTAGATAAGAATCTGAAATACCGTGATGGCGTGATACTCAGCCTTCACCCACACAACGACCGTGGATGCGGCGTGGCAACTGCTGAAATGGGTATTCTTGCAGGTGCAGACCGTATCGAAGGAACCTTATTTGGAAATGGAGAACGTACCGGTAACGTGGATATCGTGACACTGGCACTCAATATGTTCTCGCAGGGTGTAGATCCGGGACTGGATTTCACTGACATTCCAAAGATCCGTGAAATCTACGAACGCCTGACCAGAATGCATGTCTATGAAAGACAGCCATATGCAGGAGATCTGGTATTTACCGCATTCTCCGGCTCCCATCAGGATGCCATCGCAAAAGGTATGGCATGGCGTGAAGCGGAAGAAAGAGATCACTGGACCGTACCGTATCTGCCGATCGATCCGAAGGACATCGGAAGAACTTACGATAAAGATGTTATCCGTATCAACAGCCAGTCAGGAAAAGGCGGTGTAAGCTACATTCTGAAGCAGAACTTTGGCATCAGTGTTCCGAAAGAAATGCGTGAAGAAGTCGGCTACATGGTAAAAGATGTATCCGATAAAGCACACAAGGAGCTGACTCCGGACTGGGTATACCACATTTTTGAAGATCATTATGTAAATTACAAAGGAATCTTCTCTATCGATGAATGCCACTTCAAACAGGAAGATGGTATTATAGCAGATGCAACCATTTCCCATGCAAATGGAAAACGTGTGGTAACAGCAGGCGGTAACGGACGTCTCGACGCAGTCAGCAATGCGATCAAACAGTACTTTGGTATCAGCTATGAACTGAGCTTCTACGAAGAACATTCCCTGACACGTGGTTCTTCTTCCAAGGCATGTGCTTATGTAGGTGTCATCTGCAATGGAAAGACCTACTGGGGAGTCGGAATTGATGCCGATATCATCAAAGCTTCTATTGAGGCATTGACAGTTGCTGTCAATAAGATCGATGAATTGAAGAATGTGAATGAATGTAAAGATGAAAGAATGGTAGAGATCATGAACTATATCCAGGCAAATTATCTGGATGTATCTTTAGATGATCTGGCAGAAAAATTCTTCCTGTCCAAACCGTATCTTTCTAAATATATCAAAGAAAAATCCGGAATGACTTTCGGGGATATTGTCAAAAAAGTCAGAATGAAAAAGGCACGTGCCCTGTTAAAGAGCAGCAGCATGACCGTTGAAAATATTGCACTGACCGTTGGATATCAGAATGTAGAGCATTTCAACAGACTTTTCAAGAAGGCGTACAATATCACACCGGTACAGTTCCGCAACCAGAAATAAATAATACATAAAAATGACGAAAAAAGGGCGCAAAAAACGGAAAAAAAACGTTTTTTGCGTTCTTTTTTGTCGATGTTTATGAATGTGAACAAAATTTCATATTTACAGACGAAAATATTGACAAAGTGAACAAAAAAAAGTAAGATACTTGTATGTTCAAAATAAAAAACAAAAGTTAAAAATTATGAAACAAGGAGGAGTGAAGACATCTGAGGATGGGGAAAAATTAACGATTGTTTTTTGTTGAATGAATACAAAAGGTTATCTTGGAGGGAAAATAATGAACGAACATGATGAGGCGTTAAGAAAACAAACCGCCTTTTTAGGACAGCCAAAGGGTGTGGGAACCCTGAGCTTTATGCAGCTTTGTAACTCTTTTGCAAACTATGCGATGAGTGCGGTACTGATTTACTACTTATACGCAAATGCACCGGAAGGACTTGAATTCAGCAAGGCAAATGCAGCACAGCTGATCTCTTTATATTCAACAGTTGTCGTACTGACAGGTATTGTCGGAAGCTTTGTCTGCGACCGTATCTTAGGATGCCGGAAGTCTTTATTTATAGCAAGATCACTTTCATTTATTGGATATGTATGCCTTGCATTACCACTTGGCGTTCCTGGCTATGGAATCGCTATGGGATGTCTGGCAATCGGACCGATGTTCGGTGGCAGATGTCTGGATGCTCTTCTTGGAAAATTCTATGATGAATCCGATGGAAGACGTGACAGTGCTTACACGATTTCTTACGTAATTTCCAACATTGGTGCAGCAGCTCCGGTACTTTCCGGTGCAATCGCAGCAGCACTCGGATACCATGTAGCATTCGCGGCATGTGCAGTCCTTGCATTCCTGGGTATCGTTGTATATGCAGTTACATACAAACCGTTCTTCGGTAATATCGGTATTGAACCGGATGATCCGCTTCCGGATGATAAGAAACGTTCTTTCATCACAAAGATGATCATTGTACTTGTTATCTGCGCAGTTGTTCTTGCAACGCTTTTCGCAACAGGAACATTAAGTATTTCTGTATTCTCAAATGTAATCAGTACTGTATCGATCATTATCCCGATCGTATACCTGGTAGTTATTTACAAAAGTAAAAAGACAGAGCCACATGAGAAGAAGAAAATCCTCTGCCTGGTTCCGCCGTTCATCTGTAACGCAGTTACCCTGCTGATCTGGACACAGACAATTTCAATCCTTGCAATCTTCTATGAAGAAAAGGTTAACCGTGTACTGTTCGGAATTGAAGTGCCGGCAGCATCTATGCAGACAATCCCAGCAGTATTTGCAGTTATCATCGGAAGTATCCTGACAGCAGTATGGACAAAACTTGGAAAGAAACAGCCATACGGAACCACAAAGATGGGTATCGGAACAATCTTCTGGGGATTTGGAGCTTTAATCATTGCACTCCTCTATGTAATCTATCCTGGAGATGCAAAAGTCAGCGCATGGTGGATCGTATTATTCTATGCAATCCTGATGCTTGGTGAAGGATTTACCTGCCCGATCGGTTACTCAATCACGGCTGTTGCAGCACCGAAGGCATTCATGACACAGATGATGACAATCTGGTCAATGTCACAGTCTACAGGAGCTGCTCTTAACACACTGCTTACTAATTTCTATAAAGAAGGAAGCGAAATTCCGTTCTTCGTAGCAATCGGTGTAGGTGTATGTGCAGTCGGTGCGGTTGTAGCAATCTTCAGTAAAAAGCTTGCAGTCGGAATGGGACTGGACAAGAACGCAGAAGCATAAAAGATTAGGAAATAAGTTTATGTTTCAGGAGGATGAAAAATAAATGTCAGAGAATTGTAATTATGCACCGGTCGAAAAAGTCATTCTGATCGATGACAGAAGAATTGAGATTTATTGGGGCGAACAGATGCGCCGTGCTGATAATGAAAACGATTATCTGGTAAAATACAAAGGGGAAGTACAGGAACTGGTACACTGGACCAGTGATATGACATGGGATTATGGTACGGTATACCAGAAAGAATCCATGCGTACCACACTTTCCCTGGTTCATCCGGTTGATCCGGAATGTGCAGGAGAGGTTACCGTACAGGTTGTCGGAAAGCTGACTGATGTAAAAGACAGACCGGCAGACAATGAAAAGGTCTACCAGACCGTGTATCAGCCATATTATGTAGTCCGCAAAAAAGGAACCTCCGGCATTGTAGTAAAAGCCGGAGAAAAAACAACACCGGCTGTAGTGGATAAAGCACTTGCAATTATTGATATGATGCTTGAAAAGATCCCGGAAGTAGCAGAAGAGCTCGTCCGCAGAGGCGCAGAGGTATCTGTGTTCGGACTGCTTGAGAATGCATATGATGTCCCGGAACACAGAATGGGATATCTGCTTGCAACCCGCCACGTGGCAGGTTACGGCGGTGAGATGACGAATCCGGCATCCTCTATTTCAGAGGCAAATGTAATCCGTCTCAGAACCGGAAGATATGCAACCAGTTATCCAAATGAGATGATCCTTGTGCATGAATTCGGACATGCGATCCATCTGGTTGGAATGAATGGTCTGAAAGACCAGACGCTTGCAGACATGATCCGGAAAGCATATCAGCATGCCAGCGACAATGGTTTGTGGCCGGACACTTATGCGATCAGCAATTACGAAGAGTATTTTGCAACCTTAAGTACTGTCTGGTTCAATGTCATGCAGGAAGGTGTTGACGGACGATGGGATGGTATCCGCGGACCGGTCAACACAAGAGAGGAACTGAAGGTTTATGATCCGGAAGGATATGAGCTGATGAAGCACATTTATCCGGAGAAGACACTTCCGGAACCTTGGCATTATAATGTAAACATCTATGATATTGATGGAAAACCATACAAATCATATGATGAAAATATGAAATTCAACTGGGATTTCATTCAGTAGGAGATGGAACAATGAATACACGCATACAGAAAATTGTAGATGCTGTAAAGAAAAATGGTCATGATGGAATTGTGATCAGCAAAGGCAGCGACATTAAGTATCTGACCGGCTTTACCGGAGAATATGGAGTTGCAGTCCTGCTTTTGACAGAAAAGAAAAACTATTTTGTAACCGACGGACGGTTTGAATTCCAGGCCGCACAGGAAACAGAAGGATTTGAAGTTGTTGTCTACGGTGAAGGACTGAATTACTTCAGCCAGACCGGTAAATTGGCGGCAGAAGCAGGGGTAAAACAGTGTGCAATCTGTGGAGCAGATCTTACGTTTGATGATTATCAGGATCTGGTAAGTCAGGCGCCTGATACCAAATTCGTTTCCGAAGGGTCTTATGTAGAACCTTTACGTGCGATCAAGACACCGGAAGAAATCGAGACGATCGAACAGGCATGCCGGATTTCAGAGAGATCTTTCTATGCACTGCTTGATGTGATCAAACCGGGCGTTACAGAGATCGATATTGCAAATGAACTGGAATATCAGTTCAGAAGCCGTGGCGGCTCCGGATTCTGCTTCGAGACGATCGTAGCATCTGGCCCGGATAACGGAGCAAACTGTCATGCGACAGCATCCGATAGAAAAATCCAGCTTGGTGATTTTGTGACGATTGATTTCGGGACTTATTATCACGGATACTGCTCGGATATTACCCGTACTGTTGCAGTAGGGAAAGCCAAAAATCCGGAGCTTTACAAGATGTTTGACGTAGTCAGAAAAGCAAAGGATGCTGGTCAGAACAGCCTGAAACCGGGAATGGTTATGGGCGAGCTCAGAGATATCATCGTGAAGGTAGTAGAAGATGCAGGCTATCATATTCCACATGGTCCGGGACACAACTTCGGACTGGATATTCATGAACAGCCGTATATCTGTACCGGCAGTAAAGTGACCCTTCAGCCGGGAATGGTTCATACGATCGAACCTGGAATTTACATTCCGGGAATCGGTGGCGTCCGTCAGGAAGATGATTTCCTGATCACAGAAGATGGATACCGCAGAATTACAAATATTACAGATGCTCTGATCACATTGTAATAAAAATGTTGTCATCCTAAAAAAGTATAAAGAATTGAGGAAATCCTTATCTGGTGGTTTGCCGGATAAGGGTTTTCTTTTTTTTGCGGGGACGGTCTGCGAGGGGGGAGGTAGTGGGGCAGATTTAGAAAAATATAGGGGTGAAGTCCATTGTGCAAAACATTGCGATGAGCCTCTGAAAGCGAAAATTGTGTCAGCAGAGGCTTCCACAATTTTTGAGTCTCATCTCCATTGCACAATAAGTGCCTTCACCCCTATATTTTTTTAAATCTGCCGTTGTAATCTTTGGACGCAGACCTGGAAATCGCAAAAATTTTAACAGATTTTAACAGATTTTGTTTGAAATGGTTGCGCCTTTTAGGAAAAACAAGTATAATACACTTCAAAATGGTTGCACTTTAAAATATTAAAGAATGAATGCGACGAGAGAGAGGCAGCATGAAATGGCTGCGTGTATTTGAAAAATAAAGGAATAAAAGAGGGACCAAGGGATGATTATCAGTACGAAATATCTGATTACAGGAGATGGAAAGACCGTTCTTACGGATAAGGCAGTCTATATTGGAGAGGACGGCAAGATCGGAAAAATCGCACCAAAAGAAGAACTGCTGAAAGAATTTCCGCAGGAGGAAGTTAAGGAATATGGTGATGCGACACTTCTTCCGGGACTTATGGATATGCATGCGCATCTTGCATACGGCTATTCCCAGCCGGACAGCTTTAATTATGGGGCACAGCTGATCATGTTATATGCGTTGCAGCATGCGCAGGCTGCATTTGAAAGAGGGATCACCACGGTGCGGGATATGTCTTCAGCACATGGTGTATGCAAGAATCTGAAACTGGCAGAAAAGAAGGGATTTATCGTGATCCCGAGAATCGTGCATACGGATACCGGAATCTGCATGACGGGCGGACATGCCTGGGATGAAGTCGAGGAAGCGGACGGTCCGTGGGCAATCCGTAAAGAAATCCGTAAGCAGGTTCGCGACGGTGCGGAATGGGTGAAGATCCTGACTACCAACCGCGAATCGTATCCGGAGCTTACCCAGGAAGAACTGGATGCGGCGGTGGACGAGTGCCACAGAAGAGGAATCAAGTGTGGCGTGCATGCCGGAACCAATCCGGGGATCCAGATGTGCATTGATGCCGGATTTGACACGATCGAACATGGAACCTTTATGACGCTGGATCATGCAAAGCAGATGGCAGAAAAAGGTATTGCCTGGACACCGACTATCATGGCATATACTTATCTCTATGAACTGTGCAAGGAAAATATCGAGAAGAATGGCGATGCACCGGTCAGTGATCCGGTCATGCAAAAAGAGATGGCAAATTATGAATTCTTTGAACCGGCATACAAAGCGTACCGGGATCATTTTAAAGAATTTTATGATACGGGTGTGACGGTTCTTGCCGGCACCGATATGGTGATGTATCATTCTCCGCTCTTACCGCTTCCGAGAGAACTGCAATATATGGTGGAATACGGAATTACACCGGTGCAGGCAGTACAGGTGGCAACTTCCAATCCGGCAAAGGTTCTGGGTGTGGAAAAAGAACGCGGACTTGTTGCCGAAGGACTGGATGCAGATCTTCTGGTAGTTGGCGGTGACTTAAGCAGGGATATCACCAGATTAAAAGATGTAAAATTTGTTACACTTGGCGGAAAAAGAGTCTTTGAAGACGGCATCCGTTATGTCGGAACAGGGAATATGTTTATGTAAAAAAAAGGCTTCTGCGTTGCAGAGGCTTTTTTACACGTGAAAATTACTTGTCGAAAATTTAACAAAATAAGAGAAAACTTATCAAAAACAGTTGCGTATTGCATAGAAAGCAAGTATAATATACACGGCAGAAAATTTGATTTAATTATTAAATTTATAAAAATGGAGGGCTAGATTTATGAGCAACACAACATCATCAAACCCGGCGAGCTTAAGAATTGCCAATTTGCTCGATGAGGGAAGCTTTGTTGAAATCGGTGGACAGGTAACTGCAAGAGCAACAGATTTCAACATGCAGGAGAAAAAAGCTCCGACAGATGGCGTCATCACAGGTTACGGTGTGATCGATGGAAACCTGGTATATGTATACAGCCAGGACGCATCTGTACTGAACGGAACCATCGGTGAGATGCACGCAAAGAAGATTGCGAACATTTATGATATGGCAATGAAGATGGGCGCACCGGTGATCGGTCTGATTGACTGCGCAGGACTTCGTCTTCAGGAAGCAACTGACGCACTGAACGCATTCGGAAGCTTCTATTACAAACAGGCTATGGCTTCTGGCGTAATTCCACAGATCACAGCAGTATTCGGCAATTGCGGTGGTGGACTGGCAGCGGCAGCAGCACTTTCTGATTTTACATTCATGGCAGAGAACGGAAAATTATTCGTAAACTCTCCGAACACCATTCCGGGCAACACCGCGGACAAATGCGATACAGCAAGCGCAAAATTCCAGAGTGAAGAATCCGGAATCGTTGACGGCGTAGGAAGCGAAGAAGAAATTCTTGGCGAGATCCGCTCACTCGTAGCAATTCTTCCGGCTAACAACGAAGACAACGATGCATATGATGAATGCACAGATGATCTGAACAGAGTATGTGCAGATCTTGAGAATGCAGCAGAAGATGCAGCACTTGCTCTTTCTATGATCTCTGACAATGGTGTATTCATTGAGACAAAGAAAGCTTATGCAAAAGATATGGTAACAGGATTCATCCGCCTGAACGGAATGACAGTAGGTGCTGTTGCCAACCGCTCAAAAGTATACGATGAAGAAGGCAACACAGCAGAAGAATTCGACGGCACACTCTCAGCAATGGGATGCAAGAAAGCAGCAGCTTTCGTTAAATTCTGTGATGCATTCGGAATTCCGGTACTCACACTTACAAATGTAAAGGGACTCAAGGCAACTGCATGCTCAGAAAAGAACCTTGCAAGAGAGATGGCAGCTCTCACTTATGCATTTGCAGATGCAACTGTACCAAAAGTCAATGTGATCACAGGTAAAGCATTCGGAAGCGCATATGTGACAATGAACAGCAAAGCAATCGGAGCAGACATGGTATACGCATGGCCGGAAGCTGAGATCGGAATGATGGCAGCAGACATGGCAGCGAAGATCATGTACACAGATGCAGATGCAGATACATTAAAAGCAAAGACAGAAGAATACAAAGCACTTCAGTCAAGCCCGCTTTCCGCAGCTGGAAGAGGATATGTAGATACCATCATCGAACCGGCAGATACCAGAAAATATGTGATCGGTGCATTTGAGATGTTATTTACAAAAAGGGAAGAAAGACCATCCAAAAAACACGGAACAATTTAGCGAGGTGAAGCAAAGTGAAGAAAAAGATTAGTTTAGTAGTCGCAGTTCTGGTACTTGTGCTCGGCCTTGCAGGCTGCGGGAATGCCAAGACCGTCAGCTATGACAAAGATACACTGATCCAGTCTTGTGATGCTGTTTTTGATATCATTGAGAGCGGATCCATCACAAGCGACCAGATCACAGAGATGTCAGACTGGAATCAGGGATATCTGATGGCACAGTTTGAAAGCCAGACCGGTGTGCAGATGGAAGCAGACACTTTTGCAACTGCACTGGAAGGATGGAAGGCATCCCTGGAAGAATGCGGCGATTATGAAAGCCATAAAGACTATGAATTCGAGGCATCTTCTACAGGTGTTACGGTAACTGCACCGGCAACATTTTCTGACAGAAGTGCAGACCTGGAATTCGTATTCGATGAGAATATGACTCTGGAATCATTTACAGTCAATGCTCATTACGGCATGAGCGAAATCCTTGAAAAAGCGGGACTTAACACATTACTTGGTATGGGAACTGTATTCGTAATGCTTATTTTCATGAGCTTTATCATTTCCCTGATCAAATACGTTCCTGCATTACTTAACGGTACATCCAAGAAGAAAAAAGAAGAAGCTCCGAAGGCAGCACCGGCTCCGGCAGTGGCAGCAGCTGTAGAAGAGGCAGAAGAAATGGATGATACCGAACTTGTTGCGGTTATCGCAGCAGCGATCGCAGCAGCAGAAGGAACTACTACAGACGGATTTGTAGTACGTTCTATCAAGAGAAGAAAATCAAACAAATGGAATGCATAGTGCGAATAGAATCAGGAGGATTTAAAGATGAAAAACTATACAATCACAGTTAACGGCAACGTATATGATGTTACAGTAGAAGAAAACGGAAACGGAGCAGCTGCAGCACCAGTAGCAGCACCAAAGGCAGCTCCGAAAGCAGCACCGAAGGCAGCTCCAAAAGCAGCAGCCGGAGCTGGAAGCATCAAGGTAGAAGCAGGTGCAGCCGGAAAAGTATTTAAGATCGAAGCAAGCGTAGGACAGGAAGTATCCCGCGGTGATGCAGTTCTTATCGTAGAAGCAATGAAGATGGAAATTCCTGTTGTAGCTCCGGAAGACGGAACAGTTGCAAGTATCGATGTAGCAGTAGGTGATGCAGTAGAAGCAGGACAGACACTGGCTACATTGAACTAAGGAGCAACATCCTTTTGAAAAACAGGAGGTTATAACATGGAATATATCACTAACACACTGGGAAACCTCGTGCAGCAGACTGCGTTCCTCAACCTGACTTGGGGTAACTACATTATGATCGCAGTTGCATGTTTTTTCCTTTATCTTGCAATCAAGCATGGGTTTGAACCGCTTCTGCTTGTACCGATTGCATTTGGTATGCTCCTGGTAAATATTTACCCGGATATCATGCTTCATGCAGAAGATTCGGCTAACGGAACGGGCGGACTTTTGTATTACTTCTTCCAGCTGGATGAGTGGTCTATTCTCCCGTCACTTATTTTCATGGGTGTCGGTGCGATGACTGACTTCGGACCGCTCATTGCCAACCCGGCGAGCTTCCTCCTCGGTGCGGCAGCACAGTTTGGTATTTTCGCAGCTTATCTTGGTGCGATGGCTCTTGGTTTCTCTGATAAGGCAGCAGCTGCTATCTCCATCATCGGTGGAGCAGACGGACCGACATCCATCTTCCTTGCAGGTAAGCTCCAGCAGACGGCTCTGATGGGACCGATCGCCGTGGCGGCGTACTCGTACATGTCACTGGTTCCGATCATCCAGCCGCCGATCATGAAGCTTCTCACAACAGAGAAGGAAAGAAAGATTAAAATGGGACAGCTTCGTCCGGTTACACAGCTTGAGAAAATCCTGTTCCCGATCATCGTAACCATCGTTGTATGTATGATTCTTCCGACAACAGCTCCTCTGGTAGGTATGCTGATGCTTGGTAACCTGTTCAAAGAATCCGGTGTTGTAAGACAGCTGACAGAGACCGCATCCAACGCAATGATGTACATCGTAGTTATCCTGCTTGGTACATCTGTAGGTGCTACTACAAGTGCAGAGGCATTCTTAAATGTCAGCACACTTAAGATCGTACTACTTGGTCTGATCGCATTCGCATTCGGTACCGCAGCAGGTGTCCTGTTTGGAAAACTGATGTGCGTAGCCACACATGGCAAGGTAAATCCGCTGATTGGTTCAGCCGGAGTATCTGCCGTACCTATGGCAGCCCGTGTATCTCAGAAAGTAGGAGCGGAAGCAGATCCGACCAACTTCCTTCTGATGCATGCAATGGGACCGAACGTAGCCGGAGTTATCGGAACAGCCGTAGCAGCCGGAACATTTATGGCTATTTTCGGAGTAATGTAGCAACAGGAAGCGATTTGCTTGCTTGCAAGGGCAAATCGCGGTTGCTATCGAAATGTCAGACTGTGCCATCAGGCACAGAAGGAAACCGTCAGGTTTCCTTAGCGCTGCGAGCAGCGCGTATCTGACAGTGAGATAACAATCCTGGAGCTTAATAAACCTTATAATAATTGGAGGAAGATATAATGGCAGCAATTGAAAAGAAACCGATTAAGATTACGGAAACAGTTCTGCGTGATGCGCATCAGTCCCTGATCGCAACAAGACTTACCACAGAACAGATGCTTCCGATCGTAGATAAAATGGACAAAGTCGGATACCATTCCGTAGAGTGCTGGGGCGGAGCTACATTTGATGCATCCCTTCGTTTCCTGCATGAAGATCCATGGTCAAGACTTCGTAAATTCCGTGACGGATTCAAGAACACCAAACTTCAGATGCTCTTCCGTGGACAGAACATCCTTGGATACCGTCCATACGCAGATGATGTAGTAGAATACTTCGTTAAAAAATCTGTTGCAAACGGAATCGATATCATTCGTATTTTTGACTGTCTGAATGACCTTAGAAACCTTCAGACAGCAGTAAAAGCAGCTAACGCTGAGAAAGCAGAAGCACAGATCGCGCTTTCTTACACACTCGGAGATGCTTACACCTTGGATTACTGGGTAGACATCGCAAAGAGAATCGAAGATATGGGTGCAAACTCTATCTGTATCAAAGATATGGCAGGTCTTCTTCTTCCGTACAAGGCAACAGAACTTGTCGGAGCATTAAAAGAAGCTGTTGATATCCCGATCCAGCTGCATACACATTACACATCAGGTGTTGCTTCAATGACATACTTAAAAGCAGTTGAAGCCGGTGTAGACGTGATCGATACCGCTATTTCACCGTTCGCACTTGGAACTTCTCAGCCGGCAACAGAAGTTATGGTTGAGACATTCAAGGGAACACCTTATGATACAGGATTTGACCAGAATCTTCTGGCTGAGATCGCTGATTACTTCCGTCCGATCCGTGACGAAGCACTTGACAGCGGACTTCTCAATCCGAAGAACCTTGGTGTTAACATCAAGACTCTTCTGTACCAGGTACCGGGTGGAATGCTTTCCAACCTTACTTCCCAGCTCAAAGAGCAGGGAGCAGAAGACAAGTTCTACGACGTACTTGAAGAAGTACCGAGAGTTCGTAAAGACCTTGGTGAACCACCGCTGGTTACTCCGTCATCACAGATCGTTGGTACACAGGCAGTATTCAATGTCCTGATGGGCGAACGCTACAAGATGGCAACAAAAGAGACGAAAGACATCCTGAGCGGAAAATACGGTGCAACTGTTAAACCGTTCAACCCGGATGTTGTTAAGAAAGTACTCGGAGACAATCCGGAAGTTATCACATGCCGTCCGGCAGACCTGATCCCGGATGAACTTGCTACTCTTGAAAAAGAGATGGAACAGTACAAAGAGCAGGATGAAGACGTACTCAGCTACGCACTCTTCCCGCAGGTAGCTACAGACTTCTTCAAATACCGCGAGGCACAGGAGAAGAAAGTAGATGCTACAATTGCAAAAGACGGAAGTTATCCGGTATAATAACGACGAACTGACGAAAGCTGTTACAGACAGTATTTTGTGAGCAAAACGTAACCTCAGGAGCCATAAAATTCGAGTTGAATTTTATGGCTCTTTTGCTTATAATAAAAAGGGTTGTGACCTTATTTATAATAGAAGTAAATGATTTTATAAAAAGGCACGTTTGTTATTTGGAGGCAAATTGTGAGCACAAAAAATGAGTTACTGATTAGAATTGATGAGAAATATCCGAAGTTCAGCAAGGGACAGAAGCGGCTTGCGGATTACATCAAAGAAAATTATGATAAAGCAGCCTTCCTGACGGCTGCAAAGATGGGAGAGGCAGTCGGTGTCAGCGAATCAACGGTTGTCCGTTTCGCAACACAGCTTGGATATAAAGGCTATCCCGAATTCCAGAAAGCACTGGGAGAACTGGTGCGTACCAAGCTGAATTCGATCCAGCGTATGGAAGTGACCTACGGACGGATCGACCGGAGCGAGATCCTGGCGACGGTTCTGCAGTCTGATATCGAGAAGATCAAGCAGACATTGGAATCCGTGGACAATCATGCATTTGAGCTGGCGGTGGATACGATCCTTGCGGCAAAAAAGGTTTATGTGATCGGAATCCGAAGCTGTGCACCGCTGGCAAAATTCCTGACTTTCTATCTGAATCTGATCTGTGAGGATGTGGTAGAGGTCGATACCAACAGTTCCAGCGAGATTTTCGAGCAGCTGATCCGGATCGGGGAAGAAGATGTGATCATCGGGATCAGTTTTCCGCGATATTCCATGCGTACTTTAAAAGCACTGGAATTTGCCAGCAACCGGAAAGCAAAGGTAATAACCTTGACCGACAGTGTGAATTCACCGATGAATCTCTATTCCTCCTGCAATCTGATCGCCAAGAGTGATATGGCATCTATCGTAGATTCCCTGGTTGCACCGCTCAGTGTGATCAATGCACTGGTGGTTGCGCTCTGCATGAAGAAGCAGGATGATGTCATCGAGACGCTGGAGACACTGGAGGACATCTGGGACGAATATCAGGTTTATTCCAGAGATGAGCTGGAGCCTGTAGAAGATGAGGTAAGGATCAAATGAGTAAAGTACTGATCGTAGGGGGCGGAGCTGCCGGTATGTTCGCATCGATCTTTGCGGCGAAAAATGGCAATGAAGTCCACGTATTTGAGAAAAATGAAAAACTTGGAAAGAAGCTTTTCATCACGGGAAAAGGCAGATGCAATGTCACCAATGCCTGTGACGTGGATGAACTTTTCCAGAATATGGTATCCAATGAGAAATTCATGTACAGCAGTTTTTACGGATTTACCAACCAGGATGTGATGGATTTCTTTGAAAATGCAGGATTGCGTCTGAAGACAGAGCGTGGCAACCGTGTATTTCCGCAGTCGGATCATTCTTCGGATGTTATCCGCACACTGGAGCTGGAAATGAAGCGAAATGGAGTACACATCCATCTTTATTCCAATGTAGAAAAGGTTGTGGCAGAGGATGGAAGATTTTCCTATCTTGTCATGGCAGATGGAAGCAAAGAAGAAGGGGATGCCTGCATTATCGCAACCGGTGGTGTCAGCTATCAGACAACAGGTTCCACCGGAGATGGCTATCGCTTTGCAGAAGCGATGGGACACAAGATCACCGAACCTGCACCTTCCCTGGTTCCGATGAATGTCAGAGAAGAGTACATTCCGGCACTGATGGGGCTTTCCCTTCGGAATGTCCAGGCAACGGTCTATGACGGAAAGAAAGAGCTGTACAGTGATTTCGGAGAAATGTTATTCACCCACTTTGGAGTAAGCGGACCACTGATTATCAGTGCGAGTGCCTATGTAGGTAAAATCCTGCAGAAAAAGCATGAGTTAAAGCTGGTCATCGACCTGAAGCCGGCACTTTCCGAAGAGCAGCTGGATGCGAGAGTGCTGCGGGAATTTGATGCAAACCATAATAAACAGTTTAAAAATGCAGTTACCGGACTGTTTCCGGCAAAATTACTTCCGGTCATGATCCACTTAAGCGGCATTGATCCGGAGAAGAAGGTCAATGTGATCACAAAAGAAGAGCGGATGAATTTCGTCCATCTGATCAAGCATTTTACTGTGACATTGACCGGGCTTCGAGATTTCAAAGAGGCAATTATTACACGGGGCGGCGTAAAAGTCAAAGAAGTCAATCCGTCTACGATGGAGTCAAAGCTGGTACAGGGACTGTATTTTGCAGGGGAAGTGCTGGATCTGGATGCACTGACCGGTGGATTCAATCTGCAGATCGCGTGGTCGACTGCATATGCGGCAGGAAGTAATATCTGGTAGTTTTTGGATTATAGATATCGCACAGCAATCCAGAGATGGCGTAAACAGGAAAATGTGAGTGAAACAGGGAGGATATAAAATGGGATATAATATCGCAATTGACGGACCGGCAGGTGCCGGAAAGAGCACGATCGCAAAACTGGTTGCAAAGGAACTGGGATTCATCTATGTAGATACCGGGGCAATGTACCGCGGACTTGCCGTACATTTTCTGAAAAAAGGGATCGTACCGGGAGAAGTAGAGAAGATCGAGGCAGCATGCGAGGATGCAAAGGTAGAGCTTGGTTATGAAAATGGTGTGCAGCAAGTCTATTTGAATGGAGAAAACATCACTTCACAGCTTCGTGAGGAAGCGGTTGGAAATATGGCATCCGTAAGCTCGGCAGTACCGGCAGTCCGTGCAAAGCTTCTGGATCTGCAGAGGAATCTTGCAAAAGAAAAAGATGTCGTTATGGACGGAAGAGATATCGGAACCAATGTACTTCCGAATGCGGACGTTAAAGTGTATCTGACTGCAAGTGTAGAATGCCGCGCAATGCGCCGGTTCAAAGAACTGGAAGAAAAAGGAGAAGCCTGTGATTTTGAACAGATCAGGCAGGATATCCAGGAAAGAGACGAGCGCGATATGACAAGAGAGATCGCACCGCTTAAGCAGGCTGAAGATGCAACGCTGATCGACAGCTCTGAGATGGGAATTGACGATGTGGTGAAGGCAATTATTGCACTGACAAAGTAGAAAATCTGTCAGAAATCAGATTGCAGCAGCAAAAAAAGGTGATTATTGTATGGAAAGGGTAAAAATCTATAATTGAAAATACAATAATTGATAAATAATTAAAAAGTCATTAGTTTTTAGAAAAAAGTACATAAAACTAATGGCTTTTTTGTGCGGAAAGTCGATAAAATGTCGAAAAAGAGAATTGTACATGGAGATTGCTTTACCTTTTATACGAAATATGTTATAAATGTTAGAAAAGGAAAATTACGAAAGTAATATTTAAGAGGGTTGGGTTCACTTATGTACAGAAAGAAAACTTCCAGTTGGTTAAAACACTGGGATTTTATTTTGTTAGATTTAATATTGTTGGAATTATCTTATTTACTTGCTCACTGGTTATATCATGGGACTGCATATTACAGAGAAGCACCGCTTTACCGGAATGTGTTTTTTGCGATAGCGGCGATCGATCTGGTTGTGGGACTGATGATGGAAAGTTACAAGGGCATCTTAAGAAGAGGGTACTGGTTGGAGACTAAGGCAGTCGCAAAGCACGCAATCATCGTGACCGTGTGTGTGATTGCTTATTTGTTTGCAATGAAAGAGTCGAGCAATTACTCACGAGTTGTTATATTTGCATTCCCAATCATATCGATCTGCGTATTATATATAGGAAGGATTTTGTTGAAAAAATGGCTTTCCAAGCACAGAGGCCCTGCATCAGGGAAAAGAGCGATCCTTCTGATCGGTGGAAAAAAGAATTATAGAGAAATTGTGGAGGCATTTACCAGCAATCCCTACAGTGAGTTTCATGTAATGGGAATTGGAATTATTGATGCAAAAGAAAATGAAATTCCAAATTATCATGGATTCCCGGTATTTTGTGGAGAGAGTGCGATTGAAGATTTTGCACAGTTGAACTGGGTGGATGAAGCACTTTTCAGCATTCCGACAGAGCTTGCGCTTCCGGATAAAATGATCAAAAATTTCGGTATCATGGGAATTACCATACATATCAAGCTGGCAAGAGTTGCGGATGATTCTTCCAATCAGATTGTGGAAAAGCTGGAAGGATATACGGTGCTTTCGACCAGCATCAATATGGTAAGCGCCGGTCAGCTGATCTTCAAAAGGACGATGGATATCTGCGGAGGACTGGTTGGAATGCTACTGACAGGTATCATTTTTATCTTTGTAGCACCAATCATTTATATTAAGTCACCGGGACCGATTTTCTTCAAACAGGTGCGAATCGGAAAAAATGGCAAAAAATTCAACATTTACAAATTCCGAAGCATGTATATGGATGCAGAAGAGCGGAAGAAAGAGCTGATGGCGCAGAACGATATCAAAGATGGTATGATGTTCAAGATGGATAATGATCCACGTATCATCAAGGGAATCGGAAATTTTATCCGTGATTACTCTCTGGATGAATTCCCACAGTTCTGGAATGTACTCATAGGTGACATGAGCCTTGTAGGAACCAGACCGCCAACAGTGGACGAGTGGGAGAGATACGAGATGCATCACCGCTCCAGACTGGCATTCAAGCCGGGACTTACCGGTATGTGGCAAGTCAGCGGAAGAAGTAATATCACAGACTTTGAAGAAGTTGTAAGACTGGATACCGAGTATATTAAAAAGTGGAGTCCGGGGTTGGATATTATGATTCTGTTTAAGACCGTGGCTGTTGTGCTGGGGAAGGTTGGATCGAAGTAGAATTGTTGTAAAAGGTCAATAAAAAGCATACGAAATGCTGAAAAGGCTACTTCTTTTAAGTATGTAGAGTGCAGGAATGTCTACTCAACAAAAGTACATAGATATAAAGGAGCAGAGGGGACAATATTGGTTGGAGAACATTATGAAAGATAGATTTGCAGTGTCCATGTTCGGACAAAAAAGACTGTCCCGTGAGGGCGGGATAGAGATTGTTGTAAAAGAACTGTGCACCAGAATGGCACGAGATGGATGTCGGGTTACCTGTTACAACAGATCTGGTCATCACGTGAGTGGTGCAGAGTATGACAATAAAATTGAATATGATGGAATCCGACAGAAATTTGTTCCAACTATTGAAGGAAAAGGTCTTGCAGCGGTGAGTTCCTCTTTCTTTGCGGCTCTGTACAGTGCTTTTGGAAAATATGATGTGGTACATATCCATGCAGAAGGTCCAGCTTTTTTTTCATGGCTTCCAAAGATGTTTGGAAAGAGGGTTGTGGTTACCATTCATGGTATAGACTGGCAACGGGAAAAATGGAAGTCAGGATTTGGCTCTAAATTCATCCGTCAGGGTGAAAAGAATGCTGTAAAATATGCAGATGAAATCATCGTTTTGAGTAAAGGTGTTCAGGATTATTTCAGAGATACCTATGGTAGGGAGACACATTTCGTTCCGAATGGAGTGAACAGACCAGAAACCCGAGAAGCTGGTTTAATAACAGAAAAATTTGGACTGACGAAAGATTCCTACATATTATTTCTTGGTCGACTGGTACCGGAAAAAGGTATCCGGTATTTGGTTGAAGCGTTCAAGGATGTCAAAACAGATAAAAAGCTGGTCATCGCAGGCGGTTCCAGTGATACAGATTCCTTTATGAAGGAATTGAAAGAACTGGCGAAGGGTGACGATCGGATTCTCTTTACCGGATTTGTGCAGGGAGCGATGCTGGATGAATTATACAGCAACGCTTACATCTATACGCTGCCGTCTGATCTGGAAGGAATGCCATTAAGTCTTCTGGAAGCCATGAGTTATGGAAATGCTTGTCTGGTATCTGATATACCGGAATGTACCGAGGTGGTAGAAGATAAAGCAATCATATTCCGAAAATCCAATATCAAGGACCTGACAGAAAAACTGCAGGACGCATGCGATGATATTCGGAAGGTAGGAAAGTTAAAAGAACAGGCAGCCGACTTTATCTGTGCAAAATACAACTGGGATGAAGTAGTGGATAAAACACTTGCATTGTATGGGGAGAAGAGCCGATGAGAGTATTAATAATAAATAAATTTTTATATCCGAATGGCGGATCGGAGACGTACATATTTAAGCTGGGTGAGGCACTGGAGCAGCACGGACACGAGGTTCAGTACTTCGGTATGGAACACGAAGGTCGCTGTGTGGGCAACCGTGTCAATGCTTATACATCTGATATGGACTTCCACGGTGGTAGCAAACTGAGCAAGCTGACCTACCCAATCAAAACTATCTACAGCAAGGAAGCAAGAGTGCAGCTGAGAAAAGTTCTGGACGACTTCAAGCCGGATGTCTGTCACCTGAACAACTTTAACTACCAGCTGACGCCTTCCATCATTTTGGAAATCGTGAAGTGGCGCAAGGAGACCGGAAGAGATTGTAAGATCATCTTCACGGCACATGACTACCAGCTGGTCTGCCCGAACCACATGCTGAACAATCCGAACACCCACCAGAACTGTGAGAAGTGTCTCGGCGGCCATTTCGTGAACTGCATGAAAGGCAAGTGCATCCACGGCTCCACGGCGAAATCTGCTATCGGTATGATGGAAGCCGAATTCTGGAAGTGGAAGGGTACCTACAAGTACATTGATACCATGATCTGCTGCTCGGAGTTCATGAAGAGCAAGATGGACAGCAACCCGCTGTTTACGACGAAGACCGTGGCAATGCACAACTTCATCGATAAGGTGGAGTGGAAAGAGACGGAGAAGAAGGATTACGTCCTTTACTTCGGCCGCTTCTCCGAGGAGAAGGGTATCGGCACACTCATCAAGGTCTGTAAGGAACTGCCGGATGTGCAGTTCATCTTCGCCGGCACTGGTCCGTTGGAAGAGACGGTAAACGGTATTAAGAACATCAATAACGTTGGCTTCCAGAAAGGCGAGGCACTGGAGAAGCTGATTCGTGAGGCACGGTTCTCCATTTACCCTTCTGAGTGGTATGAGAACTGCCCGTTCTCTGTGATGGAATCCCAGATGTATGGTACGCCGGTGCTGGGAGCGAACATCGGAGGTATCCCGGAGCTGATTCAGGTCGGCAAGACCGGCGAGCTGTTTGAGAGTGGTAATGCTGAAGATCTGAAGAAGAAGATTGAGAAGCTCTGGGGTGATAAGAAGCTGTGTGAGCAGTATAGCAAGAACTGTAAGGACATCAGCTTCGATACCATTGATGAGTATTACGAGAAAATTATGAAGGTGTATCA
>OGYS01000537.1_pt1 | contig 24943 bp, 18 predicted proteins | sample 1576611 | NCBI WGS metagenome assembly OGYS01 (sample SAMEA3541571, study PRJEB24748) | human gut metagenome | biome: human gut; feature: human-associated habitat; material: faeces | place: China | collected 2012
CCGTCCTTCAGCTTGAGCCATAGTTCTCATTCCGTCGGCGCCGCCCGTTTGCATAATCGTTTCCAGTTGATGCTCTTTGCCGCTTCGGATAAGCTGAACCACTGCCGGCGTAGCGACAAGGATTTCTCGACAAATGCGTACGCCCTTTCTCGTATTTATACGCCTTTGCGCCAAGACGGCACATAAAACGGAAGACAAACGATACCGCAATGAGGCTTCCTGTCCCTCACCCATAGAAATTAGGCGGGTAACCGTCTGTGCCGCCGTTCGGGTATGCAAGGTAGAAAAAACGAGATGACCCGTTTCCGCTGCCGTAAGAGCCGCCTCCATTGTATTCTTATCCCTCATTTCACCAATAAGTATAATATCCGGATCTTGTCGTAATGCATCGCGTACGCCTTGGGAAAAATCATTAAAATGTTGCCCCTGCTCACGTTGAGTCACCAGTGAACGCCTGCCGGACACGACATATTCAATCGGGTCCTCGAGCGTAATAATATGCTTGGCTCCGAACTCATTAACATGAGACAGCATCCGCCACAGTGTTGTCGTCTTACCGCTTCCCGTCGGTCCTACAGCCAAAATCAGCCCTGACGGGGTATCTGTAAGTTTTGCTAAAAACGGCATATCTTCATCTTCCGGCAGTGACTCCAAAGGATAAAGAATCCTCAAAACTCCTCGTATACCGGCCTGCTCTTTAGACCAGTGGGCACGGCATCTCAAGCGATCATTCATTGGGAAAGAAAAGGACAGACATTCGTTTCCCGAGAATTTATAGCCTCGTTTATGCAGCCATTCAACCGCCGTCTCCTTCACAACAGCCTTATCCGTTAACGGAATCAGCTCGGTATCGGGAAGTCGTATAAAAGGCGGGCGCCCTTCCTGAATATGTAAATCCGCTCCGCCGGCACTAACCGTTTCATGCAAAAGTTCGTCAATATTCATGATCTTCACCGCAAACCCGCATAATCTCCCGTTCATCCGTAAGGCCGTCTCTCACCATCGCCATTGCCGTTTCTTTGAAAAAAATCGCTTCCTGTGCCCCTTTTCGTACAGCCCCGACGGATGCATCACGGCGTACAATCTCCTTCGTCCGGCTCGTAAAGTAGATAACCTCGACCAGACAGTCTCTCCCGTCATAACCGCTGAAATTGCATGCAAGACAACCGGTACCGCCACAAACCGCACAGTGCCTTCTAACCAACCGTTGAGCCGCCGTACACAGTAAGGCGTCACCTACCAAGTAGGCGGGAACGCCCATATCGACCAAACGCTCCGGAACAGCAGCTGCCTCGTTGGCATGGATAGTAGAAAAAACGAGGTGCCCCGTCAATGCGGCGCGGACGGCAATGGTGGCCGTCTCATCATCCCTTATTTCTCCAATAACCAAAATATCGGGATCTTGTCGCAAAAGAGCTCTTAATCCTTCATGAAACGCTATCCCACCCTTTTTACCGATTTGACTTTGAGAAAGACCGTCTATCTTATACTCAACAGGATCTTCCAGAGTAGCTATACTGACGGACTCCTTATCGATTTCCCGCAAAGCCGCATACAAGGTCGTCGTTTTACCGCTTCCCGTAGGACCGCAGATAATGATTAATCCCTTCGTGTCCCGTAAAGACTTGCGAATCAGACTTACAGCTCGCTTATCCATTCCCAAAGAATCTAAGTCCGGCAGGTTTCTGCTACCGCCAAGAATACGAATGACCGCTTTTTCACCGCGAACGGTAGGCATAGTCGATAGTCGCATGTCAATACCTTCTTTGTACACAATACGCCCGTCTTGCGGTCTGCGCGCATCGGCAATATCCAAAGCGGCCATAACCTTTAGACGATTGATAAAGGCTTTTCCCTTCTCTTTTCGTATAGCGCCTACGGACTCCAAAACACCGTCTCGTCGACAACGAATACGAAATTTTTCATCAAGAGGCTCTGCATGAATATCGCTGACACCTCTGTCCATTGCATAGGAAAACAGCTTTTCTATTAAGTTTTGAACTGTTTCCGTTTTTCCTTCCTCATCAGTCCAAACCGATTTTTTCATCTGAAAGCCTCCTGTATGTACAGCATAATCGTTGTAATGGATAAACATCCCTTTTTTACCTAAATTTAAGGGGTCTGAACAAAGTTTAATCTTCCCTTAATGCCTTAGTCTTCTAAGTGGTATAATAAAAAAATCGAATACAGGGAGCCTGATATGAAAAAATTACTGAAATCTATACCCGTACACTATGGGAAATTCGGCAAACGAATGGGCGTAATTTTTACTGCCCTTTTGTTAATTCTCCTTGTGTCGGCTCTTTTGGCCTCACACGGTGCAGCCTTTATCTTTAACCGCGTCATGGAAACTCAGTCGGTCGTAAAAGGCACGATCCATGTCAATACTTTATCTGCCGATATTCGCGGCCAGGTGAATTTCACCGATTTGGAGTGGGACGCTCCGGACGGTACACCCGTACTGCTCGTTCCTTCAGGAAGTTTCAAAGTCAACCCTTGGGACTTTATTTTGCATCGTTCTTTAAAAACGACGACCTTGCGGGAAATTACGCTAAACGATTCGACCGTATCAGTTAAATTCGATAAAGACATGTCGGCCCAAATTATTTCTTCCGAGGCTCCGGAACCGGTGAAAAAATCGACTACTCTTGATGAAAAAATACGCACTCTCAATATGACGGACAAAAAATTCAATCTGCGTATTAACCTTAATAATTGTCGCTTTGAAGCCTATAAGGACGATAAACAATATGTCATGACCTCTGTAGATGCAGCCCTGCATTTAAAGTCCAATGAGTTTTTGACCGTCAATTTTTCTTCCGGACCTTTTAGCGGTACGGCTGTCGGTGACGGCATTAATATCGACGGTTCCGTCAACTTGCGTACACCCGTACCCGAAGCCGATTTGGAAGTTAATTTCTTAAAAGTTGATCCTTCTTCCGTCGGCTTCGGCAAATCCGTTCACGATCCTCTTACCTTGGAAACGCAGTTTACAGGACCTGTATCCGCGCCCATGGCTCACGGCAAACTGGAGATGGATAAGCTGTCCATCCCCGCCTTGGATTTCACAAATGTCCGCGGCGATATCGATTATAAAAACGGGATTTTTCGATTTACGAACGTAACAGCCGATGTTTATAACGGCAAACTGTCTGCTTACGGCGATTACAATCTCAATACCAGAGCTTATACTATTCGCGGAAAGGGTACGGGATTGGACAGTCGCATAGCCTTAAAACGCATGGAATTTAAATGCCTGGTAGATACGGATATTACCATGGTGTGCGACGGCAATCCCGATAACTTGCTTACGTACGGTTCCTTCCGCTCCGGAAAGGGACGCTACACCTTTTTCCCCTTCAATTATTTGGAAGGAAAGTTCTCCAACAGACGGCACCTTTTAGAATTTTTTGACGTAACTATCGCCACTAAATTCGGCTTGATTACGACCGATGCCTTTCAAATCGTAAACGGTAAACTCATCCTCGGCGACATTAGCGTTGTCTTTCCTTCCTCATCGGTAGCATTTAACCTCTTCTCATCAGATAGTAATGGCCCCATGTCGCGGCCTGACATTCGAGAAAATCTGTCTGTCACAAAGAATAATATGAAGGAGCTGAAAAATGGCACTTCTAACTTTAGGGACACGTCATCAAGTATGAAAGAGAATATGCGAGCTATTAAAGAAAATATGAAAAAGCTCAAAACCGATACGGCAAAAATAAAGCAATCTTTAAAACCATCCTTGTAAGACCATCGTAAGTTGTGAAATATGCAGGAACGCTCCTTGACGGTCTTATGAAACCGTGATAAACTCATGAAGTACCTATGTGGAGCGGTATCGAAGTGGTCATAACGGGGCTGACTCGAAATCAGTTAGGCCGAAAGGTCTCGTGGGTTCGAATCCCACCCGCTCCGCCACATAAAAAAGAGTCGACACAAGTGTCGACTCTTTTTTATAATTCTTACGAAATAAATACTTACCCAATAAATATAATAAAAGACCGCCCTATAGGACGGTCTTTTATTATATTCTAAAATACGAATACCAATTGTGCCCGTGTAAAGTTGCCTGCATCACAACGATTGCAATCCTTTATTTCCGATGAAAAAGCTCGGAATAACTGCAATTTTGCATTTTTAGCAAAAACATAGTCACCGCCGACACCCCACGAGGTCACACCGAAGGTACCGCCCGTAAAGTGTTCCGTTCTCCAGTTACCCGTTCCCAGGAAATCTTGAATACCGCTCGAACCGCTGTTCAGGTAATCAACCCAAAGATCCCAGGTTTTAGGTTTTTCAAAGAGAGCTTTACCATACTGCAACTTGCCGTAATATACATCGGCAGATGCCGTATCGTCTTTAAAGCTTACTCGATTATATTCACCGAAAAGATTCCATTTAGGACCGAAGTTCAAAGATACGTAGGCCCCTTTAAGATCTTGGGGTTCATGCATCAATATTCCGCCCATTCCGGGATAATTGTTATAGTAAATACCGGCTGCCGACCCCGTCATAGAACCGCCGCCGAAGTTTCCTTCCAACTCTCCGTAAGCCGTTTTAGCATTGTTGGAATAGCCGTCTTTAAACTTACCGTACCCTGCAGTAGCCGTAAGTTTCTTATTCGTAAAGCTCAGTTCGGCACCGTCAAAGGGATCATCATATTGAAGCCCCGATGCTTTACCTAACACATACGTATAACGACCGACTTTAAGATTCCAATTGTGAGCCGGATCCAAAGCATAGTTCACATATGCCTGATCAACAAAGAAGTTATTGTAAAGACTTCCGTTATAGGCGTACATAGGAGTGCCCGATGCCGCCGTTTCATCATCAAACCAGTTGATATACTGGATTCCCAGTACGGCTTCTGCACGGTCGTTAATCTTCCCGTTAGCTCGGATACGAGCACGATAATCCCAATAACCATGGTCTGCAACGGATTTCGAATCATTCAGATAGCGGAATCTCATATCACCCGTTACCTTAACCCGGCCTACACGGTCTTCCAAGTCGGATACGCGAACGCCGAGATTATTAAGCTCACTCGAAAACTCGTCAGCCAGACGATTAATAAGAGCGCGTTGCTGCGCATCGGCATTGTCTTCATGTGCCATAGCCTTAGCCACTACTTCTGCCGCTTCGTAACGGGTATATTGCGTTCGCCCTCAAAATGCGTCTTATCAAGGCCTTGAATAATACCTGCATTCGCCAATTCCATGACCGAATTATAAGCCCAACTATCCTTAGGTACATCCGTAAACGGATTCGCTGCAAACCCTGTCGAACAGACAACCGACATAACAGAGAGAATCGCTGCCGTCTTCTTGTTCATCCTAAACACTCCTTTAAAATATTATGCTTTATTTGCATTAATTTCCTTGATGATTATATCAAATTTTCAATTTATTGTAAAAAAATATATTTAAATATAAAAAACGAGCTCTTTTTATGAGCTCGCTTTCTTATTATCATATATACCAATACGAAGGCTTTTTATACCGTTTAGAATACAAATACGAATTGTACACGCGTAAGTTCGGACAAGTTACCGCTTCGGTCCTTCAACTTAGAGTTAAACGATTTAAATAACTGAAGTTGCGAATTCTTGGTAAACGTATAGTTCGCCCCTACGCCCCACGATGTAACTCCGTAATCTGCGCCTAAGAGGTTTTCCGTTCTCCAATTACCGCTGACCAGGAATTCCTGAATTCCCGAACGATCGCTATTTAAATAGTCAACCCACAAATCCCAACTCTGAGGCTTTTCAAAACGGGCTTTGCCGTATTGAAGCTTACCGTAAAATACATCGGCCCTTTTCGTGCCGTCCTTAAAACTTACGCGATTGTACTCACCGAAAAGGTTAAAGTTCTTGGCAAAGTTCAAAGACATATAAGCACCCTTCAAGTCTTTCTGAGGATGGCTCATATTCCATTGTTCACCGCTGAAGCGATTATAATACAAACCGGCCCCCGAATCGGCTGTCGAACCGCCTCCGAAGAACGTTTCCACCTCGCCGTAAGCTGTCTTGGCTTCATTGAAATTGGCTTCTTTAAACCTGCCGTACCCTGCCGTAACTGTCGCTTTTTTATTTTTAAAATTAAGTTCAGCCCCGTCGAAGGTATCATCATACTGAAGGCCCGTTACCTTGCCGATCTTATAATTATAGCGGCCTACTTTTAAATTCCACTGATGACCTGAATCGAATGCATAGTTTACATAGGCTGTATCGACAAAGAAATTATTCAGCTTATACCCGTATGTAAAGACTACAGGCGACCCGGATGCCGCCGTTTCGTCGTCAAAATTATTGTCATATTGAACGCCCAGAACAGCTTCAATGCGATCGTTGATTTGTCCGTGAGCACGCAAACGACCGCGGAAATCCCAAAACTTTTTATAAATCGGCGAATTTTTAGCATTCATATAGCGAACACGTGCATCTCCCGTCAGCTTCACGTTACCTGCACGGTCTTCAAGATTCGAGATACGAACCCCCAGATTATTAAGTTCATCTGAAAATTCATCAGCCAAGCGATGAATGAGTGCACGTTGTTCTGCATTGGCACGGTCTTCATGAGCCATAGCCTTGGCCACCATTTCAGCAGCTTCATAACGGGTAATATTACGTTCTCCCTGAAAATGAATTCCGTCAACACCCTGAACAATGCCAGAGTTAGCCAATTCTACTACGGAATTGTACGCCCAACTGTCCGACCGTACGTCTACAAAAGGATTGGCCGCCATGGCCGTTGTCCCTAATGTAGTAGTCATAACGAAAAAAGCCAAAAGTTTCTTCATCGCCTTCTCCTTTTCAACTATTCATAAACGCCATTGTATTTTAAAGTGTATATCATAATTAATATATTTGTCAAAATGAAACGTCAATGCGGTAAATTCTCAGGAGGAAGCTCTGATAGGCGCAAAAAAACAAGACCTTTCAGAAGAAAGGCCTTGTTTCATAGTTTCAGTTAAACTTAGAATGCGAATACGAACTGTGCACGCGTGAGTTCGTCCGGATCAGATGCATTACTGTCCTTGGATTTGGAAGCGAAGGACTGCATAACCTGGAACTGAGCATTCTTAGCGAAGGTGTAGTCTACGCCGGCACCCCAGGTTTCAACACCGTTGGCTTTACCGAGAAGGTTGTCCGTTCTCCAGTTGCCCGAAGAACCGTTGACGCCGTTCTTTTCAGCATTCAAGTAGTCAACCCACAGGTCCCACGATTTCGGGTGAGCCATCGTAGCTTTACCGTACTGAAGTTTGCCGTAGAATACATCTGCATCAGCTGTGCCGTCGGGATTATTTACATTCTGGTATTCCCCCAAGAGATTGAACTTTTTACCAAAGTTTACGGAAGCATAAGTTCCCCAGAGGTCATCGGGAGCCGTAGATCCGGCCAAATTCGTTTTATTGAAGTTATTATAGAAGACGCCGACTTTGGAACCTGCTGCAGAACCGCCGCCGAATTTACCTTCCAATTCGCCGTAAGCCGTCTTCGTATCGTTCAAGTCGCCTTCTTTAAACTTACCGTAGCCGGCAGTAGCCGTCATCTTGGCATTGTCATAAGAAAGCTGAGCGCCGTCGAAGGTATCACCGTATTGAAGACCCGTTGCGTTACCGAGTTCATAGTCATAACGGCCTGCCATTACATTCCACTTGTGACCGCCGTCTAACGCATAATTGACATATGCACGATCAACGTAGAATTTATCCTTATCGGACGATGCTGCATCTTGATTAGCAAAATTATTGGTATAATTTACGCCTAATACGGCATCTGCACGGTCGTTAATCTTGGCATTGGCACGGAGACGACCGCGGAATTGCCAGGATCCGTCATTTTTATTGGATGAATTGTCCTGATTCATGTAACGAACACGAGCGTCGCCCGTCAATTTAACATTACCTACGCGGTCTTCCAAGTTGGAAACACGAACGCCCAGATTGTTAAGTTCATTCGAAAATTCATCGGCCAAACGGTTGATGAGAGCACGCTGTTCAGCATTGGCACGATCTTCATGAGCCATAGCCTTAGCTACGATTTCAGCGGCTTCATAACGAGTAATATTACGTTCACCTTGGAAGTGAACGCCGTCAACACCCTGGATGATACCGGAGTTGGCCAACTCTACTACGGAATTATAAGCCCAGCTGTCTTGAGGAACATCTTGGAACGGGTTTGCGGCAAAAGCTGTCGTGCCTACTGCCATGGTTGCAACTAAAGTTGCTAAAAGTTTTTTGTTCATAATAATCTCTCCTTCTGTAAATGCATAAGTTTACAATTATTGTAATCGGAGAAATATACCTTGCCTTCAAGGGGTCTCGGCGAGTTGTCCATGTTTCCTCTCGTTTCCCGTCTTACCCGGCACTGTATTTTCTCTTGCAAGTTCAGTTCCGAAGCACTTCATCTCTGAACTTGACATGAGTATACCCCTGATTTGAAAACTCGTCAACACTTTCAAGTTTTCATATTCGTATATATTTTGTGACAGAAAAATCAGATTTTATCCTATTATATCTGCATATTATCCCATAGTACCCTCATAAAAGTCAGTATTTAAGCGACTTTTGGTACCTGAAAGCATTGTAAAGTTTTGTACATAATAAGAAGATCTTTACCTGTAAGACCGGGTTTTCCGGCACGAAATTTCACTTATTAGGGTGTTATCGCTTGATAATCATATAAGGGAAATTTGTAAAATTCTCCTTATATGATTATTCCTAAAAGCTACAACACTCGTCTACTTGTCACTTTCGCACGCAAAAAAACAAGACCTCTCGAAGAGAGGTCTTGTTGATAATCGTATTGATTAGAATACGAATACGAACTGTGCACGAGTGAGTTCGTCAATGTCTTTGTTAGCTTTCGTCTTGGAGTTGAAAGTCTGGAATACCTGGAACTGTGCGTTCTTAGCAAATGCATAGTCGGCACCTACACCCCAGCCCTTAGCACCGGCACTTGCAACCGTTGCAGTAGGAATACCGAGGAGGCTATCCGTTCTCCAGTTGCCTGTAGAACCGTATACACCGTTCTTGTCGATGTTTACATAGTCAACCCAGAGGTCCCAAGTCTTCGGCTGAGCGAAGAGAGCTTTGCCGTACTGGAGTTTGCCGTAGAATACGTCAGCATCCGTCGACGTACCGGGGTTGTTAACCTTCTGATATTCGCCCAAGAAGTTGAATTTCTTAGCGAAGTTCAAGGACGTATATGCACCCCAGAGATCATCCGGAGCTACTGCGCCAGTACCCTTATTGAAGTTGTTGTAGAATGCACCTACAGCAGAGCCTGCTACAGAGCCGCCGCCGAAGAAGCCTTCCAATTCGCCGTAAGCCGTCTTCGTATCGTTCAAGAGGCCTTCTTTAAATTTACCATAGCCTGCCGTTGCAGCCATTTTCTTGTTAGCGAATTTGAGTTGAGCGCCGTCGAAGTTATCGCCGTACTGAATGCCCGAAGCATTGCCCAATTCATAGTCATAACGACCAACCATTACATTGAACTTCTTACCAGCATCTAATGCATAGTTTACATATGCACGGTCAACGTAGAATGTGTCTTTGTCTGCCGATGCAGCGTCTGTGCTGGAGAACTTGGATGCATAGTTGACACCGATTACAGCGTCGGCGCGGTCGTTAATCTTTGCGTTAGCGCGGAGACGGCCACGGAACTGCCAGGAACCGTCGTTTTTCAACATATCGCCCTGTTTCATGTAACGAACACGAGCGTCACCTGTCAATTTAACGTTACCTACGCGGTCTTCCAAGTTGGAAACGCGAACGCCGAGATTGTTGAGTTCATCGGAGAATTCGTCAGCCAAACGGTTGATGAGTGCGCGCTGTTCAGCGTTTGCACGATCTTCATGAGCCATAGCCTTAGCTACGATTTCAGCGGCTTCATAACGAGTGATGTTACGTTCGCCTTGGAAGTGAACGCCGTCAACACCCTGGATGATGCCGGAGTTAGCCAATTCTACTACGGAATTGTAAGCCCAGCTGTCGGACGGTACGTCAACGAAGGGGTTAGCTGCAAATGCAGTTGCGCCAACAGCCATCGTTGCAACTAAAGATGCTACGAGTTTCTTGTTCATTGTGAAAGACTCCTTTCAAAAAACAAATATAAGTTTTGGAGAACTTTTGAATTTGTTTTGAAGGGTCATTGGCGAGTTGTCCATGTTTCCTCTCTCTTACTGCTTCAAAACAGCTTCATTTCTCCATTCGACTAAAGAATGACATAAGGTCACCCGTAAGTCGTAATTTAGTTTACCCTATTTTCTGAATTTTGTCAAAAAAAGGAGTTTGGATTTTAATTTCTTCTATATTTGGTATGTCTATTTGTTATTTTATCCATATTTTGTATATCTCATTTTTTTCAGACCGGCCTGTTCGGAAAATAAATTTGAAAAATATTAAAATTTCTTTTTATTTCCGGAGAAAACTCGTAACATATCAGGAGTTTTCTTTGTTCATTACTTTACTCATTTTATAAAAAAACAAGGTCTCTCATATGAGAGACCTTGTTTAAGTCATTTTTAGAATACGAATACAAACTGCGCACGCGTGAGTTCATCACGATCTTTACCGGTCTTTTCAATCTTGGTATCAAATGTCTGGAAGACTTGAAGCTGTGCATTCTTAGCAAAGGTATAGTCTGCACCGGCAGCCCAGCCCTTCGTATTATTGACGTTCGTTCTCCACGAACCCGTTCCGCTATCATCAGCTGCGCCGTCTTCGATGTTGATGTAGTTAACCCACAGATCCCAAGATTTAGGCGTATCGAATTTTGCCTTGCCGTATTTGAGTTTAGCCGAAAAGCCGTCGGCATCGGCAACACTGGCCTTGTCGTAGTTTACACGATAAGCTTCGGCATTAAGGTTAAACTTCTTAGCGAAGTTTAAGGATGCATAAGCGCCCCATACCTTTGCATCTTCCGCACTTCCGCCAGAAGAAGCATTGAAGTCATTGTAGTATACCCCTACAGCCGATCCTGCAGCCGTGCCGCCGCCGAAGAAACCTTCCAATTCACCGTAAGCCGTCTTGGAGTCGTTCAAAATACCTTCTTTGAATTTACCGTAACCGACTGTAGCTGCCATTTTCTTATCAGCAAATTTAAGCTGAGCGCCGTCAAAGTTATTTCCGTAAATAAGACCCATATTATTGCCCAATTCATAGTCGTAGCGGCCGACCATTGCATTCCATTTATGGCCGTTATCCAATGCATAGTTCACATAAGCACGGTCTACATAAAAATGATCTTTACCGGCACTGGATGCGCTTGCACTTGCATGTGTATGATTACCGAAGTTCGTATTGTACTCCATACCGAGTACGGCATCGGCACGGTCGTTAATCTTCGCATTGGCACGGAGGCGGCCGCGGAACTGCCAGGAATCATCATTTTTCAATGTTTGACCTTGTTTCATGTAACGAACACGAGCATCACCTGTCAACTTAACGTTGCCTACGCGGTCTTCCAAATTGGAAACGCGAACACCCAGATTGTTGAGTTCATCGGAGAATTCATCAGCCAAACGGTTGATGAGTGCCCGCTGTTCAGCGTTTGCACGATCTTCATGAGCCATAGCCTTTGCTACGATTTCAGCGGCTTCATAACGGGTAATGTTACGTTCGCCTTGGAAGTGAACGCCGTCAACACCCTGAATGATACCGGAATTAGCCAATTCTACTACGGAATTGTATGCCCAGCTGTCGGACGGTACGTCTACAAAAGGATTGGCGGCAAATGCCGTTGCGCCTACTGCCATGGTTGCTACTAACGATGCTACGAGTTTCTTGTTCATGTGACTCTTCCTCTCTTTTACATAATTTTTTGACATGAAAGGAAAAATTCAGATGAAGATGACCTTGCGGAGTTGTCCATGTTGCCTCTCGCCGTATCCTTCATCACTCTTCTTCCTTTCTTCACCTATGGCTAGTGTTGCATATTTTTCCCTTTGTGTCAGTTTTATAATCTTTTTGTTTATTTTTTGTTATAATCCATTTGTTAAGCTGATTTATCACATTTTATCCTATATTTTTTCTTTTATTATAACAAAAAAGCACCGTTTCATAATATATTATGCTTACTATGCATGTTTAAATATTTTTATTTATCGACTATATACTAAAAGTCCGTGTCGGTTTTCAACAAGGACTTTTAAAGGGCTTATTTAAAATAAAAAGATAAATTGAGCTCTTGTCAGCTCGTTACGTTTATTACCCGTACTCGTTATTTTCGTATCAAAGGTGCGGAACAGTTGTATCTGTGCGTTCTTTGCCAATGTATAGTCCAGACCGATTCCCCAGCCTTTCGTATCGTCAGCATGCATGCGCCATGTCCCGCAGCAATCATCGTTATCCGTTCCGGCTGCGGCATGTAAGTATTCACCCCATAAATCCCATGATCCGGGTTTTGTAAAGTCCGCTTTTCCGTATTTCACTGTAGCAATGTAGGTCGTACCGTCTTTCAATGTACTTTCATCTTTTCTGTCAACGCGATAAAGCTCATAATTAGCCTGCCACTTTTTACCCAGAACGATATTGGTATAGCCGCCCCATACATGACCGCTTCTCTCATCCGTCAAACCGTTAACCCGCGTGTAATACAAGCCCAGTGCCGAACCGTTCTTAAAGAATTTTTCCACTTCGGCAAAAGCCGCTTTACTGTCTAAAAGCCTGCGACCTTCTTTGAATTTACCGTATCCTGCAGTAAAGGCTCCTTTATATTGTATATTTTACTATAGATATACTTCATATGGTTGTAATTTTAACCTTTTATACAATATGAGCTATTTTATATTGTAATCCGAAAATGTATTACAATTAGGTTTACATTCTGTTAAAGTTAAACCTAATTTATATAATTCCTGAAGCCCATCGTTCTTATACACAAAAAGGACGGCAGAATACTCTGCCGTCCCGAAAGTTTATTGCCGATTTAGAAGAAGAAATCCAATTCAGCGCTTGTATATTCTTTTTGCTTCGTGCCGTTATCAACAGCTTTTGTTCCGAAGGTCTGGCCTACTGCCAAGACTACGTTCTTAGCCAAGGTATAATCAAAACCTACACCCCAACCTTTAACGCCGTGTTCATAGCCGAGGTAACCGCCGTCACGCCAGTTAGCCGTGCTGCCGTAGTACGTGCCTTTATCCAAGCGTACATAGTCTACCCATGCGTCCCAAGTACCCTTTTCTTCAGGAACGGATTGGCCGTACTGGAGTTTAGCACCCCAAATATTTCCGTCTTTATCCGTTGCCGTTTCTTTGTCCTTGCTTACGCGTTGGTAATCACCCATGAGGTTCCACTTCTTAGCGAAGTTAATCGACATGTAGCCGCCGAAGATGTTATCCAAGTTGGCTGCGTTGGCTTTATTACCGCCGAAATGGTTGTAGTAAACGCCGGCACCGAAGTCACCCCACGTGCCGTCCAAGGATGCGTAGCCGGTCTTAACATCGAGAAGGCTCGGATTCGGAGCTTCCGGATCGGCTTCTTTAAACTTACCGTAGCCGCCCGTCAATGCCCAGTGGTCACCGCTGAATTTGAGTTGAGCGCCGTCAAAGGTATCGCCGTATTGAAGGCCCATGCCGTTACCGATTTGGTAGTCATAACGACCTACGAGGAAGTTTACATGCTTACCGGCATTGTATTCCACATTAGCGTGGTCAACGTAGAGCTTATGGTCATCACCGCTCGATGCGGAGTGTTCGTCGGCAAAGCTCATGTCATCCGTGCTGAGACCCAAGTTAACAGTCGTACGGTCGTTAACCGTTGCCGTTGCCAAGAGATGAACAGCTGCTTCCCAAGAAGCGTCGTTTTCAATATTGCCCTTCTGATGCTGATAATGAACGTTGGCATCACCGGAAAGTTTAACATTGCCTACCCGTTCTTCCAAGTTGGATACGCGAACACCGAGTTTACCGAGTTCGTCCGAAAATTCATCGGCTAAACGATTGATAAGTGCACGCTGTTCAGCGTTTGCACGATCTTCATGCGCCATAGCTTTGGCTACGATTTCAGCAGCTTCATAACGGGTGATATTACGTTCTCCTTGGAAGTGAACGCCGTCAACCCCCTGAATGATACCGGAGTTAGCCAATTCTACTACGGAATTGTATGCCCAGCTGTCCTGAGGGACATCCACAAAGGGATTGGCTGCAAATGCAGTGGCACCGACTGCCATGGTTGCTACTAAAGATGCTACGAGTTTTTTGTTCATGTCCGTTACCTCTTTTCCTATACTGTTCCTGCATCGAATAGGCAAGATCGATATAACCGTACGGAGCGAGTTGTCCATGTTTCCTCTTCCGCTTCCGATCGTATCGTTCGGCAATAAAGACTGCAAGAATATCTGTATTGCTATTCCAGTCTACTATTATTGATAAATTGTGTCAATAATAAGTCGATAAAAATTTTCACTTTAGAGAATTGATGTTTATATATACTTTTAAGTTGAGATATTCCGCTCATATAAAACAAAATAAAAGCGGCCTATAAAAGGCCGCTTACTTACATAGCTTTTATAATATCGATGCATTCTTTTACAATTTGTGCCGTCATACCCCATATACGATATCCTTCATATCGATAAATATATACAAAATAGGTTTTGCGACGTCGCCATTCCATGGGATTTCCCGCATAAGGAATATCTACGGGAAAGGTAGCTCCCGGTCGGGTTGCCAAATCCATTTCCGCCAGCTCAGGCTCATGCTCCATAAACCACTGCAACGGTACCGTAAAGGTATGATCCACTTCGGCAGTACAACGAATATCCTCTACGCTCGAAACTTCCGCCACGAAAGGATTCAGGGTAACGCCCGTAACGGTTTCCAGCGGCGCTAAGCTTGCCAGGACACGTATCTTTTCAGGAGGTATATTCAGTTCCTCTCCCGTCTCTCTAATAGCCGCTGCCAAAGGAGTAACATCGCTCGCCTCTATTTTTCCGCCGGGAAAAGAAATATCTCCCGGCTGCCAACGCAACGTCTTACTGCGAACTTCAAATAAAAGGTGCAAGCCTCCCGCATTCTTTATGAAAGGTACCAAAACGGCACAGGGTACATTGTTAAACAGTACGGACGAGGTCCTCTCGTGTTCGGGCCAGGGAGCCAATACGGCCTGCTCGTTCATATATACTCCTTCAACCTATTTGACGACAATATTGATAATCTTGCCGGGAACGACAATAAACTTAACTACGTTCTTACCGTCAATGAGAGTTTGAATTCTGTCAGACGCCAAAGTCTGTTCCTTTATGGCTTCAACCGATGCATCGGCACTTACGACAATGCGTTCACGAACCTTACCGTTAATCTGTACAGGCAATTCAATAGTAGATACGACGAGAGCCTGTGCGTCCGTCTGCGGCCATTCTTGGGTATGAACACTACCATTTTTACCGATGATAGACCACAGTTCTTCCGCAATATGCGGCGTAAAGGGAGCTAAAAGACGCAAGAGATTTTCATTGGCTTCATCGGCTACATCGGCATGCAACTGCCCCTTATCTTCACCTACATACGCATGCATAGCATTGACAAATTCCATGACGGCACTGACGGCCGTATTCAAAGCGTAGTTTCCGTCATCGCCTTGAATATCATCCGTAACCTTGGCAACCGACGTGTATTCAACGAGACGCAAAGCCTTATCCGCTTCGGAATAGATGCCTTTCGACACTTCCGCCGTTTTGGCAATATCGGCAAACTGGTGTACGATTCTCCAAACACGATTTAAGAATCGATAGGATCCCTCTACCCCCTTGTCGGACCAATCCAAGTCGCGTTCAGGCGGAGCAGCGAACAAAATGAACAAACGTGCCGTATCGGCCCCGTATTTGGAAAGAATTTCTTCCGGCGAGACAACATTGCCCTTGGACTTGGACATCTTGCTGCCTTCCTTTAAGACCATCCCTTGAGTGAGCAATCTTTCAAAGGGTTCGGACGCTTCAACCAAGCCTGCATCGCGGAATACCTTCATTAAGAAACGTGAATACATAAGATGTAAAATAGCATGTTCAATACCGCCGATGTACTGGTCCACATTCATCCAATGATCGGCTTTTTCACGACTCCACGGTGCTTTTTCATTGCGTGCATCCGTATAGCGCAAATAGTACCACGACGAGCAAACAAAGGTATCCATCGTATCGGTTTCGCGCGTTGCCGGACCGCCGCAAACCGGGCAGGTGCAGTGACTGAACTTTTCACTTGTTGCCAAGGGGGATACGGCACCGGCCGTAAAGGCTACGTCTGTAGGCAGTTCTACAGGCAACTGTTCTTCAGGAACCAATTGTTCACCGCATTTTTCACAATATACGACAGGAATAGGAGCTCCCCAATAGCGTTGACGCGAAATCAACCAATCGCGCAAACGGAAGTTAACTGTCCCCTTGCCGCAGTTATGGGCCTCCAACCATTTGGTAATGGCCTTTTTTCCCTCCTCAATCGAAAGGCCGTCGAATTCTCCCGAGTTCATAAGAACGCCTTCGCCCGTATAGGCTTCTGTAGCATTTTCATAGTCATATTCACCGGTCGAGTCGGAGATGACATAGTGAATAGGAATATTGTACTTTTTGCAGAATTCAAAGTCCCTTTGATCGTGACCGGCAACGCCCATAACGGCACCTGTCCCGTAATCGGCGAGAACATAGTTGGCAATCCAGATGGGAACCTGTTCACCGTTCAAGGGATTGATTGCATAGGCACCGGTAAACATGCCTGTCTTTTCAGCTTCATTCGACGTACGTTCCATATCGCTCTGATTTTTCATGAGCGTAATGTATTCCTGCAGCTGAGCTTCATTTTTCTTACCCTTAATGATTCGTTGCACAAACCGGTGTTCCGGAGCCAGAACCACAAAGGTCGTACCGAAAATCGTATCGACACGCGTAGAGAACATATCCAGTTTTTCACCGATTTCGGGAATATCGAAACAAAACTGAGCACCTTCACTGCGACCGATCCAGTTTTTTTGCATAGTCTTAACACGTTCAGGCCAACCGGGCAACAACTTTAAGTCATCCAGCAACTGATCGGCATAGTCCGTAATTTTAAAGAACCACTGTTTCAAATCCTTTTTGACTACGTCGTGATCACAACGCCAGCATTGGCCGTCAATAACCTGTTCATTGGCCAATACGGTATTACATGTATCGCACCAATTAACCTTCGCTTCTTTACGATATGCCAATCCGCGCTTATATAAAAGTTCGAAAATCCATTGTGTCCAACGGTAGTAATCTTTATGACACGTAGCTACTTCTCTGTCCCAATCATAGGACAAGCCCAGAGATTTCTGTTGCTTTTCCATATTGGCAATATTATCGTATGTCCATTCGGCAGGAGGAATATTACGTTTAATAGCCGCATTTTCAGCAGGCATACCGAAAGCATCAAAACCCATAGGATGCAATACGTTGTATCCGTTCATACGGCGATAGCGGGCAATAACATCACCGATAGTGTAGTTACGCACATGCCCCATATGCAAGTTTCCCGAAGGATAAGGGAACATTTCCAGCACGTAATACGGCGGTTTTCCGTTATCATCAGGCGTTTTATCGGCATGAGATTCTGCCCATACGCCTTGCCACTTCTTTTCAATATCCTGAGGGATATACTTTTCCATACATAAGCCTCCTAAAGTAAGCCGCCATGCAGCTCAAAATACGAATTGTTTTTATTATAGTGTTCTCATCATATCAAGTCAATCAGCAGAACTGCTCCAAATATTCCGAAAGTCGGCATCTTCAAAGCCTTTGCGCCAGTAGGCACCCCCTGCCAACTGATACTTATCAATGAGATTTCTTTTGTTTGCCAAGGACGTATTGTCTTCAAACCAGATTTGAACTACACCTGTTTTTAAAGGTAGATTCATGTAGTAGAGACCTTCCTTATCGTTCCAGCGAATATAGGAAGCATATTTTTCCCTGATTTTAAGACTGTTCTTCATGGTCAAAGTTCTTACCTTCAACGTACTATACGACTTATAGTTATCTTTTTCTCCCGGACCGCTTCCGGCCGGTGCCGGCCATTCATCGGGATTTTCAGGTAACATACTTTCTTCATCAGTACTGTACCATGTACGCATATATAGGGGCATGCCGAGAACGAGCTTATCTTTATCTATAAATTCCAAGGTTTTACGGACAGCCGACTCCACCCACGGTTCGGTAGCACAAGGACCCGGCACGGGACTGGTACGTCCCACTTGATCGTAAGCCATAAGCATGAGATAGTCGAGATGGGGAGCTAAAGAAGCTCGATCATAGACTTGAGACCAGTTTTTACTCGCCGACACGGGCGTTACATCCATAGATACCTTTAATCCGTATGCATGAGCGGCTACTGAAAAGGCGGCAACAAATGAGGTCAGTTCGTCTCTGTCTTCGTAGTTTATATTTTCAAAGTCCAGATTGTATCCGTCAAAGCCGTACAACAGAGCATACCCGATGAGCCTTTTAATCGTTTCTTCACGCACCGATTTATTTACCAAAAACTCGTGCGTTGCCGTAGGGTTAAAGTTATTGTCCACAAGGGGCCAAATTTTATAACCTGCCTTTTTATAGGCACCCACATAAGTATCAAAGTTTTTTTTGAGAATAGTTACTCCCGACGGAGTAACTCGAAAGGCCGTCGGCGATATGACGGCAGTACCCGTTGTCGGGCGTTGTGCAAGATTCTCTGTGTTCATTCCCGGATCCCACATAAGATCAACGCCCCCTGCTTGCGCCTTATCAACAGGTTTGTTTTCTACGGCATCTTTCAAAACAACCAGCCCTTGCGGTGAAGTGACGGCAATCGTCCCCTCACTGCCTTCCAGCTTCAGACGTAAGGCATCTTTAATATACGTTACGTCGACAAATGTGCCGTTTCCTTCTTTTACAGTAGGAAAGGTCAAATCTACAACATTATTCTGAAAAACAACGCCTGTTTTGTCCGGCAAGGTCACTCTATAGTTACCGTTTTCCGCCTCTTGAATACCGGCCTTTTTTAAAAGCGAGGGACTTACTAAGATCTGTAAAGCCTCTTCATTTTTCGTCAATACGGGCTGTGTCGCGACCGACGTCTTTTTTTTATAATCCGTTTGCTTACCACGTCCGTGCGCATCGGCTCCCTGAACCGTTAAGATAGCGGAACCGAGCAATACGGCACAAAGACAAGCGACTATTCGTCTTCCCTTTTTCATGGCTAACTCCTGTTCACAATGAATTGGTAGTGTATAATATACTGGTACTTAACTTTTTCATTATATCACATGAAAGGATGACTTTCGTCATGCATCAATATCTCTTTTATATAGGAACCTTTCCCGTCCGCGCATACGGACTTCTCTTTATGCTCGGTATAATTTCTTCAGGCATTGCGGCCTATTACATTATGAAAAAAGACGGGCGTCATTGGCACCTTCACATCTTCGACTTCACCCTTTGCTGCGGCTTGGCCGGCATTGTCGGCGGACGCCTTTGGGATGTCTTTTTCTTTGATTGGGCATACTACCACAACCACTTGACGGAAATCCCCTATGTCTGGCAAGGCGGCATGGCTATTCAGGGAGGACTCCTTTTCGGTGCCGTAGCCGGTGTCATTTATACGAAAATTCATCACATCGATACTTGGGCCTTCGGCGATTTACTGGCCCCCGCTATCATCCTCGGACAATCGGTAGGTCGCATGGCCAACTTAATGAACGGTGATGCCTTCGGCCATCCTACGGGCGGTTCTTTCGGCATCGTCTATCCCGAAACGACCCTGGCCCATCGTACATACGGCAACAGTCCGCTCTGGCCTGCCGAAGTATGGGAGGGTCAAGTCGATATCCTCGTCTTCGTAGCCCTTCTCTTATATAGCGTCTTCCCGCATAAGAAGGGTCAGGTCTTTTGTGTATATGTTATGCTCTATGCCGTAGAACGCTTTTTCCTCGAATATTTAAGGGGTGACTACGTATCAACTCTTTGGGCTTTTAAATCCGCTCAATGGACGAGTATCATTGCCTTTGTCACAGCTTTAGCCATCTGGATAGTCCTACAAATATACGGTAAAGAAGATGAAAAATTAAAATCCGAATAACGCCTCATATATAAAAAGAGCCCTCGGCCGAATCTTCGGTCGAGGGCTCTTTTTATTCCACTCAAAAGGGAATCCATTATTGTTTTTCTTCTTTAGCTAACGCTTCTTTCAACGTATGCCAAGCCAAGACGGCACATTTAACGCGAGCCGGCATGTTGGAAATATTTTTAAGTGCAATAGCGTCTTCCAACTCTTCCAGTTCGTCATCATCCGTAACTTCTCTTTTAATCATATTCAAAAAAAGTTCCGTAAGTCGCAAGGCTTCGGCCACGGTTTTTCCCTTAATAACGTCAATCATCATATCCGCCGACGCCTGACTGATAGCACAGCCGTGACCCGTATAAGCTGCGTCTTTAACAATACCGTCGACTATTTTAACCTGTAACGTAATATCGTCACCGCAGCTGGGATTATGCCCGTGTTCGGAAAGAGTCGCATCGGCTAATTCATGTTTGTTTTCCTGTGTCTGATTGTGTTCCAGAATAATATCGGAATACAGTTGATCCATTTCCATTGTCATTTGCCTCTCCTTTAGTCCTTAAAGCCCATTTGCTTACGAACAAGGGGCAATACTTCCAGGAAATAATCCACTTCTTCCGGCGTATTGTAAATATAGAAGCTGACACGATTAGAAGCTTCCGCCTTAATATAAGCGCCGTAAGGCTGTGCACAATGATGGCCCGAGCGGATGGCAATTCCGTAGCTGTCAAGAATGGTGGCCGCATCGTGAGGATGAACTCCGTCAATCGTAAAGGCGATAACTCCCGTTTTTTCGTTTGCATCGGTCGAGCCGATGATATGAATGTACGGCAGTTTTTTCATACCTTCGAGACAACGCTTAGTCAGTTCATATTCATGTTCTTCTATCTTGTCCCATCCGTAGTTGTTCAAATATTTAATAGCCGCATGCAAGGCAACGGCACCTTCCACATTTTCCGTACCGGCTTCAAACTTGAAGGGCAAGACATTGAACGTCGTCGTCTGTTCTTGTACATATTCAATCATGTCGCCGCCCAAAAGGAAAGGTTCCATATCATTCAGTAAATCGCGCTTACCGTAAAGGACACCCGTTCCCGCCGAAGCCAACATTTTATGACCTGAGAAAACAAGAAAATCGCAATCCCAGTCTTGAACATCACACTTCATATGAGGAATAGCCTGGGCCGCATCGACAATAGCCACGGCTCCTACTGCATGAGCCCGGGCCACCAATTCTTTTACGGGCCGTTTCATACCCAATACATTGCTTACAGCCGCAAAGGATACGATTTTCGTACGATCATCGATCTTAGCTAAATCTTCATCCGTAAAATGACCTTCTTTGTCCAAATACATGTAGACCAATTCCGCACCGGTTACACGACAGACGCGTTGCCACGTTACCAGATTTGCATGGTGTTCCGAAATGGGGATGACGATTTTATCGCCTTTCTTCAAATGCGTTTCCGCATAGCTTCTGGCAATGAGATTCAGGCCTTCCGTTGCATTACGGACGAAAACCACTTCTTCGCTGTACTTGGCATTGATCAGCTCGCGTACGGCTTCACGGGCATCATCATATAATTGAGAGGCTTCTACACTGAGAATATGAGCCCCTCTGTGCGGATTGCCGTTATGATGTTCCAACAAGTCGACAATAGCCTGAATAACCTGCTTCGGTTTCTGCGTCGTCGCCGCATTGTCGAAGTAAACGAGCTTATGCCCGTTATGTTCTTTGTTTAAAATCGGAAAATCTTCGCGAATCGTTGTCATACCCCTCACCTTTCTATTCGTATTTCTGCATTTTTTCACGGGCTCTGTCAAGAACTCGCGCAATCAACTCTTCATCGCCCAGTTCATCAATAACGGGACGAATATTCGATTCTACAATAATCAGTTGAGCTCCTTTTTCGCTGAATCCGCGGCTCATTAAATAATAAAGCATGTCCTTGTCGATTTGCCCGGCACTGCTGGCATGATTACCTTCTACATCATCTTCTTTACACAAAAGAAGCGGTAACGATACGGAATGTACTTTCGGACTGAGCAACAGGCATTCGTCCGTTTCCGAACCGACGGATTTGCTGCAACCGCGTAAAAAGTCAAGCGTACCGCGGAAGTTTTTCTTTGACGTATCCGTTAAGGCTCCTGTCGTCAAAATATCGGCATAAGATTTCCGGCCTTTTTGCAAGACCCAGTAAGAGAAATCCAAAACCTGCTGATCATAACCTACATACATGGCATGATTGACGAACTTGCTTTTTTCTCCGTCCAAATCGACTTTATAATATAAAATTGTCTGCGCCCCGCCCATTTCGGCGCTGACAAAACGAACTTCACTTTCTGCAGCGGCACGGACACAACGATGTTCTATATGACGTACGGAATCACCGTTGAATTGGATCTTTTTAATCGTAACTTTAGCATCTTTTTCGGCTTCAATATATTCGGCTATATTAACACTGCCTGTCGGAGCATCCCCTTCAAAGAGAAGATATACTTCCGTTTCACTGCCTTCTTTAGCTTCAATTTTAAGTTGTGCCGTAAGATTCGGCACCGCGTCTTCTACACGATAAATCAGGCGAACCGTTCCTTTGCTACCCTTAGGTGCATGAATGAGGCACCCGTTCATGCTGTGATTGACAGCATCTCGCAACGATTCGGGAGAAGCCCCTTCAAAGCCGTCCAAATCGTCAAGTCCGTTGCCTTGATAAAAAGTAACCTGCGTATCGCCGGACACGATATGTTCAATATCGACTGACGGCAAATAAGGGGCGTTCAATCCGTCTAGTTCTAAATGATTGACCTTCATCCAACGGAAGGTAGGACGAGGCAATTCATTGTATAATTCTTTACTCATCATTACCCTCCTTTATTTTAACGAGCCTTTCAGCTCCAGATTAATTAAGTTATTCATTTCCACGGCATATTCCAAAGGCAAAGCTTTGGAAACGGGTTCAACAAAACCGCGCACAAGCATGGCTCTGGCTTCATCTTCACTAAGGCCGCGACTCATGAGATAGTAAACGGCTTCATCGGAAATTCTACCGATTTTAGCTTCGTGACCCAAGTCGATATTATCATTTTTAACAACAATAGCCGGAATCGTATCGGACTGAGAAATTTCATCCAACATAAGCGATTCACAACTTACATTGGACTTGGCACCTTCCGCCTTTTCGTTAATTACGACACTGCCGCGATAGATACAGACACCTCCGCTCTTTGACAAGGACTTGGAGTCGATATTACTCGTCGTATTCGGTGCGTTATGAACCACCTTGGACCCCGTATCTAAATACTGCCCCTTACCGGCAAAGGTAACGCCCGTAAATTCGCAATGAGCTCCTTCTCCCTGTAAAATCGTCATAGGATACAGGCAAGATGTATGAGATCCGAAGGAACCCGTTACCCAGTTCATCGTTCCGTTCTTACCGACAATGGAGCGCTTCGTGTTCATGTTGTACATGTTTTTTGACCAGTTCTCAATCGTCGAATAGGTCAAGGTCGCATCATCGCCGATAAAGAGTTCTACCGCCCCGGCATGCAAATTGGCTACATTGTACTTAGGTGCGGAACACCCTTCAATAAAGTGAACCTTTGCCCCTTTTTCTACAACGATCATCGTATGTTCGAACTGTCCTGCGCCGGGAGCATTCAGACGGAAATAACTTTGCAAGGGAATATCCACTTGGACTCCTTCAGGCACGTAAACGAAGGATCCGCCCGACCAAACGGCACCGTGCAGGGCCGCAAACTTATGGTCTGTCGGCGGTATGAGCTTCATAAAGTGCTTGCGCACAATATCTTCATGTTCTTTCAGAGCCGTATCAAAATCAGTATAAACTACGCCTTGTTTGACCAATTCTTCCTGAATGCTGTGATACACCACTTCCGAGTCGTACTGAGCCCCCACACCGGCTAAAGACGTCTTTTCCGCTTCGGGTATACCGAGTCGATCGAAGGTATCCTTAATATCTTCGGGCACTTCATTCCAATCAGCTTTCAACCCCGCATCGGGGCGCACATACGTAACGATGTTGTCCATTTGCAGTTCGCTGATGTCAGGCCCCCATGTGGGGTAATCTATTTTATAAAAGAGTTCAAGCGACTTCAGGCGTGCCTGAAGCATCCATTCGGGTTCATCCTTTTGTGCCGAAATTTCCCGAACTATTTCTTCAGTAAGGCCCGCATCGGTCTTATATGAATATTTGAAATCTTTTTTAAAGTTATATACATTGCTAAAGTCGGAAAAAGACTCTATCTTTTCCCGTTCTTTGGCAAATCTTTTTTCTTCAGCCATGGACAATGCCCCCTATTTAGCCTGTGTACGATATACATCGTACCCGTTCGCTTCGATGTCATCAATCAGGGAAGCATCACCGTTTTTCACAATCTTTCCGTCAATGAGAACATGGACGAAATCGGGTTTCAGGCTTTGCAAAATTTCGCTGTGATGTGTAATGACGAGAACCGCATTTTCCCCATTGTGATAAGCAGCAACTCTGTCGGAAACAACGCGAACCGCATCGACATCAAGCCCCGAATCGATTTCATCCAACATGGTCAATTTCGGTTCCAACAGGGTCATCTGCAGGATTTCCGTCTTCTTTCGTTCTCCGCCGGAAAAACCGTCATTTACATACCGTTCCGCATAAGACTTATCCATACGCAATTCTTCCATTTGAGCACGTAACTTTTTACGAAAAGGCATAATTCGTTGCGTTTCTCCCGTAATCGTACTCTTGGCATTGCGGATAAAGTTTTCTACGCTGATGCCCTTAACGGCAATAGGGTTCTGAAATGCCATAAAAATACCGAGTTTAGCACGTTCATTTACGGGCATATGTGTAATATCCTGTCCTTCAAAAAAAATATGACCGTCTGTCACGGTATACGAA
>OGYS01000548.1_pt1 | contig 24766 bp, 40 predicted proteins | sample 1576611 | NCBI WGS metagenome assembly OGYS01 (sample SAMEA3541571, study PRJEB24748) | human gut metagenome | biome: human gut; feature: human-associated habitat; material: faeces | place: China | collected 2012
TATCCTTGACTCCTGCAGCGGCCGTGGTTTCCCGCCAGGGGCCTTTACTTCCACGAAGCCGCATTTCCCATCCGGCAATAGGACAAGGCGGTCAGGAACCCCGGAAAATCCCGGCGACACGAACTTCGGCGCAATCCCGCCTTTGGCCTTAACCGCCTGAACCAGTTTTTGTTCGATGGTTTTCTCTCTCATGGTTTTATTCTCCTCGTTCTTTGTGTGACGGTCATGTACCTCTTCCCCCGATTCTCTCTTATATATTGTTTTTTTATCTCCTTAGAGCAATTCTGGTAGAGAGGTACATGACCTACACACCTACTAATCCTCGAACTCCGATTTGAGTTTCAATCCGTAAAGAATCACGCCTGTACGGGTACGCTTTCTCACCACTCCCGTGGATTCCAGCGCAGAATAGAAGTCAGTCGTACTTCGGGTGTATTCGCCCATCTGCAGGCAGTAGCTTCTGTATGCGTTATAAAACTCCCCGGATTTTACTTCAAAATCATCCCCCACCTCGCAGCAGTCATCAAGGAAGTGAGACAGCCAGTCGTTGTTCTCCTTGTATTTCTGGATGGCGTCCCGCACCACCCTGGGCTGGACGATTTTGTAATCGCTGGCAATGACGCGCTTTGCGCCCTCAATAATCCACTGAAGCACCGCTCCGCCAGCCGTTTTGAACAGGAAGTCAGAATAGTTCTTGATGTCGGCTTTGCCCTCGATCTTGGCGTTGAATGGAATCACAATGAGCCGCCGCCAGGTACCCTGGTCAATCGCCCCGACCCTGGGCAGATGGTTGGTATACAGCACCAGCGTGTGGGTGGGGACATAGGAGAACGGCGCCTTGTATTTTTTCTCCGCATAGATCTCGTCCGTGGAACAGAGCTGCTTGACGTTGGAGGTGTTCAGGCGCATCCCTTCCTCCAACTCGGCGGCGATGATCATCCGCTTGCCCTTGGCTTCCGCCAATTCCGGCTTCACGTTGCGCTTGCAGCCCACGGTCAGGGTGTCTGCGGACATATTGCCGGAGTAGGTGCCAAGCACACGGGCGATGGTGTTCCAGAAGGTGGACTTGCCGTTCCTGCCCTCACCGTAAGCAATGACCAGTGCTTCAATGTAGACCTTGCCGATTGCGGAAAGCCCCACGATTTCCTGCACATAGCGGATGAGGTCGGCGTCCCCCTGGAAGAAGGTCTGGAGGGCGTCCTCCCAGATGCTCGCACCGTCCCCGGACGGATCGACAGCCGTCTGTTTCGTGATATAATCCTGGGCATTGTGTTCCCGAACAGCCCCCGTCCTCAGATCGCAGGTGCCGGACGGCAGGTTCAGTAAAAACTCATCCGCATCCAGGACGCGCTGCTCGATCTGGATCATCGGACGGGATTCCTTTAAAGCCGCCGAGATGTATTTGGTATCCCGGCGCTTAATGGCATACTTCCGGTAGGTTTCCGCCCGTTCGTACTTTTCAAAGGAGCGCCGCTGGGCTTCATTGAACGCCGCCATCGCTTTCTTGGCTCCCATTGCGGCGAGCATGGCCCATGCGCCGTTTTCCGACATTTCCTTCATGCACCGCTGTATCTCTGTTTCCGCCTCTTCAAGCTGTCTCGCAGTCAGCTCCTGGGCGATGCCCTGGGCGTTGGGCTGGGATTCCTCCCAGAACGAGCCGTTGAACACGATGTAATCCGTAGCAGGGGAAAAACGGAGCCGATCCATATACTCACGCGACAGCACGATGGCCTGACCCACATCCGAGAAGTCCTCCGGTATCAGCAGGAAGTCCTGGTTATACTGATCCGGCGGGATATATCCCTCCTGGGCAGCTACCTTTGCGCCGAACTTCACGGCGCTGGCCCAGATGCCCGCGAGCTCCGTATCATCCAGCGGCGGGCAGCATTTTTCCGCTTCCTTCAAAAACTGCTTATGTGCTTCCTCCGTATTCCCCAGCCGTTTGATGATCCGGCCGGCATAGTGGGACATGGTTTTGTTCCGGGATCCCTCCGGGATCCGCCCCTGTTCTGCGTCCCACTCCGCAAAGCGGTCGGTAAGGAACGCATCAATGGTAATCTTTCCGTCATACACCTCAACCTGTGCGTTTATTACCCCAAAGAGGAACCGGGCGCTGTCTTTGGCCCCGTCATCGAAATAAGGATAATCGGCGATCAGCCTGTCCTTCCATGAACTGTAGAGCGCCGCATCCGTTGTCTCCGTACAGATAAAATACACATGGAACCGGGGCCTGGGGCCGCGTTTCCCTTTCTGTTTCATGTGGCTCCTGCTGTAGACAAAGATCATCCCCACGCCCGGAAAGTCCATCGCCACATCAAAGGGCGTGAGCCAGTCGTCCGGATCGTCCGAGTGGTCGTTATCGCAGTCCATCGGCAGACAGTCCGCTTTCAGGAAATTGTCCACGCTGCGGTAGTTCTGCTTATATGCCGCGCACACATGGTCGAAGGCCGCCGCCTGCCGCATAGTGTCCGCATCCGTGACCGTCACGGGGTTCGGATACACACAGTTTGACCGGCTCCCCACCGTCGCAGCGTCCTAAATTGTCATCTGCATTCCGTTTCCTCCATATCCTCCGTAAAATAACGGATCGTCATATTTTTCTGCTTTGCCCTGCCGATCTCCCGGCGCATCCCATCGGACATCTCACCGCCAAACACCCAGAGCTGCTCACATTTGCCCAGCAGCACCAGATCCATAAAAATCGCATCTGTTTAATGGAGGCAAAATTCAATATGTTCGGTATCCAATCAATTATAATCGTGATGCTGTGATCACATTAGTTAGAAGAGCAATGTCTCTGGGATATTATGAAGGTGTAAATCTTTCACTTGCCTATTGTGATGACTGTGGGCATGAGGAACTTGAAATGGACGTGTGTCCGGTCTGCGGTTCCAAGAATCTGACAAAGATTGACCGTATGAATGGATATTTGTCTTATAGTAGAGTCCATGGAGATACACGATTAAATAAAGCGAAGATGGTTGAAATCGCAGAGAGGAAATCAATGTAATGAATTATCACGATATTAAACATGACGACATGAACAATGGGCCAGGATTAAGAGTCACGCTTTTTGTTTCCGGTTGTGATCATTATTGCAATGGCTGTCAAAACCCGGAAACATGGGACACCAAATCTGGAATTCCATTTGATAATACAGCAATAGAAGAAATTTTTAAACAGCTTGATAATGATTATATATCTGGAATTACTTTTTCTGGAGGAGATCCGTTAAATGAAAACAACAGAGTTGAAGTTTGCAGTTTAATAAGTAAAATTAAATCAAGATATGGTAATTCTAAATCTATTTGGATTTATACTGGATACACTTGGAATGAAATTATAGAAGAAGCATTTCCTATTTTAACAGATATTTTGTTGAATACAAATGTAATTGTAGACGGTATGTTTCAGAAAGATTTGGCAGATGTAAATTACCATTGGGCTGGATCGACTAATCAAAGAGTAATTGATGTGCAGAGATCACTCGAAGAGAAAAAGATCGTTCTGTATAAAGATGACATTAATAATGATTGATAAGCTATTAAAGCTTTGATATAAAAATTTAATTAAACAAAATACAGAGAAAAAGGAGAACTAAAAACATGGCAGAAATTACAATGAAATCAACAAAGGCAGAAATTATGGAAGCGTATAAGGCAGCAGTGGAGAAACTGGATTCTAAAAGTGCAATGATTGATGATCCGGCAAAAGAAGCAGCAGCAAAACTGAAAACAGAAGTAATCAAATCTGCAGATGCAACAGCAAAAGAGGATATCTTTAATCCAGAGATTATTAAGAAATACAATGATCTTACAGAAGCTATTGAAATTAAACAGCTTGAGTTAGATGAATTATATGGCATTGAGACAAAAGCAAATGCTATGGCAGCTATGATCAATGCTTATAAAGAGAAAAATGAAGAGTTAAAAGAGGCTCAGGCAGCGAAAGAAGCAGAGATTGAAGCTGAATTGGGTGAGAAAAAAGATACACTGAAAGCTGAAATTGAGGCATTGAAACAGCAGAAACAGGAAATTATTGCTTCTGTCAATGCAGAAGCTAAAGCAAGAGAAAATGAAATTAAATTAACTCGTAGTCGTGAGGAAGATGAATATGCTTATAATCTGAAACGTAGTCGTAAAGCTGAAAATGATAAGTGGGAAGATGAGAAAGCTGCTAGAGAAAAGATTTTGGAACTTAGAGAAACAGCGGCTCTTGAGAAAGAAACAGAACTGAATGCAAAAGCTGATCATGTAAAGGAATTAGAAGCAAAAGTAGAAGAGATTCCGACATTGATTGCAGCAGCAACAGAGGAAGGTATTAAAAAAGGTAAAGCCGATGCTGATAAATCAAATGCGTTTGAGGTCAGAGCACTTAAGAAAGATGCTGAATATCAGAAACAGCTTCTGGAAGATAAAAATGAAAGACTTGCAGAGGATCTGGCTAATGCGAGAGCAGAAAAAGTTGAATTACAGCAGAAACTTGACGATGCATATGCTCAGATGAGAGAACTTGCTGCTAAAACAGTAGAATCTACCGGTGGAGTTAAAATTCTGAACGGTCAGACTCAGCAGAATAATAAATGATAATTTAATTATACGGTATGCGTAAGAAAACGCATACCGTAGTAAGGAGAATTATATGAATCCGGTATTTATATTTTTAGTATTAGTTGGAGCAGTAATTTTATGGTTTCTATTATCTGCATTGTTTTATCCATTTGGTAGATTCTTACATAGGATCTGGAAAGATGCAGCAGATGAAATAAATAGAGAAGATCAAAACAAGGAGAAGAAAGATTAATGAAAAAAGGATTTTTAGGTAGTATTGGATTAGCAGTAATTATTGTAGCAGGATTAATTTGCGTAGCAAAGTGTACGGTAAGAGTACCTGCCGGTTACGTGGCGGTAAAATATGAGATGAATGGAGGAATTTCTGATGATACGCTTACTCAGGGATGGCATTTAGTTTCTCCAACAATCAAAACATCTTTATATTCAGTTGGTATCGAGCAGTCATATCTTACATCTGAAGATAAGGGTGATTCTCCAAAGGATGAAAGCTTTAAAACTCCTACTGCAGATGGTAAGCAACTTCTTGTAGATCTTGAGTTTTCATATAAATTTGATCAGGAACATGTTGCTGGTGTATTTACAAGATTTAAAGGTCAGTCCGGAGAAAGTGTAAAAAATACTTTCATTAAACCTAAAATGAAAGCATGGACACAGGAAGTGACTGCTAAGTATCCAGTAACAGATGTATTTGGTGATAAACGTCAAGAACTGAACGAGGCTCTTGATACATATCTGAAAAAGAAATTTGAGCCATATGGAATTATCATTGACACTGTAAACTTTACTTCAATTTCTACAGATGATGAAACTCAAGCAGCTATTCAGAAGAAAGTAAATGCACAGCAGGAACTGGAGCTTGCAAATATTGAAGCTAAGACTGCAAAAGTACAGGCAGATAAAGATAAAGAAGTTGCTCTTATTGCAGCAGAACAGGATAAAGAGAAAGCTGCTATTGAAGCTGAACAGGCTAAGATTACTGCTGAAGGTAAGGCAGAAGCCACAAAAATTAAAGCGAATGCTGAAGCAGAAGCAAATAAAAAGATCGCTGAGTCACTTACTCCAGAACTTATTGAGAAACAGAAGATTGATAAGTGGAATGGTGATGTGCCGAAGGTACAAGGTGGAAATGCTGCAACAATTGTTGATGCAGGTGATTTAACATCAGGAACAGCAACTGTAAAAGGAGAATAATATGACAGGAATGTTACTTATTATTATGTCATTATTGGCATTAGCTTTAAGCTGGATCGTAACATGTGGAATTATAAAATTAATCACATTATGTTTCGGGGTCGCTTTCAGCTGGTTGATTGCTACAGGAATTTGGCTTGTAATCTTATTACTTAGATCAGTATTTGGGAAATAAACTATGATTAGATGGAAAATAGAAAAATTTATTGTTGGCGATTATGTAAAATTAACCAATCTCCCTCAAGGTTACGAACGCCTTGAGGGAACTGTGGGAATCATCACGGACATTAATAGCGAATTATATACAGTACATAATTCTGATTCTATGATTTTTGAAGTAGAAAAACAATATTTGACGCATTTATATAAATTAGAAGAGGAGAATGGACAAATGGCAAAATTAACAGGATATTATGCAGTAGCAGTAATTGAAGAAGGAACCGGTTGTTGTAAGAAAGACTACTATTATGCAATTTTTGATGACGGTAATACATATAAGGCCGGAGACCAGGTTTTAGTAAGTGGTTGTAATAAAGATGTTATGACAATTAAAGAAATCTTGACGGTGCCGGAAGCAGAAGCAGGATTCACTAAAAATATTACTGCAGAAATTATTTGCAGAGTTGATACATCTGCATATGACCAGCGTGTTGAAAACAGAAAGAAAGCCGAGAAGCTTAAAAAGGATATGGATGCAGTGATTAAACAGATGGATGTAACAAAGAAATATGAAATGTATGCGGCTGAGAATCCGGAGTTAGCGGCCTTACTTGATCAGTATAAGGAGTTAACGAAATAATGATTAAAACGATATTAAAAAATATTGTGTGTTTCATTATCAGTGGGATATGCATGAGTATTGTTCTGAATAATGTTGTTCCGGGTGGTTATTGGCCTTCTGCAATATCATTATTTATTTTAAGTGTTAACTACTTCATTTGGGGATCACGGACATGATTTGGGTAACCGGAGATACGCATGGGGATTGGATTCATAGAGTTAATATGGATTCTTTCCCCGAACAGCGTGAGATGTCGAAGGACGATTATGTGATAATTCTTGGAGATTTTGGGATATGGAGAGATTCACCGCAGCAAAGGTGGTATCTGAATTGGCTTGAAGAGAAACATTTCACAACGCTCTTTATTGACGGAAATCATGAGAATTACGATATATTAAATTCTTATCCAGTAGAAGAATGGCATGGTGGCAAGGTACATTTTATTAAACCATCAGTAATTCATCTTATGAGGGGACAGGTATTTGATATAGACGGTTTAAAATTCTTTACTTTTGGTGGAGCCGCTAGTCATGATATTTCAGATGGAGTATTAGAAATTGACGATCCAAGAGTAAGGAAATGGAGAGATGATCCGGATAAAATGTACCGAATCAATCACATTTCATGGTGGGAGCGAGAAATGCCAAATCAAGAAGAGATGGATGAGGGTATAAAGAATCTGGCAGAACATGATAATAAAGTAGATTTTATCCTGACACATTGTACAGCTTCTTCTACAGCAGCATTATTATCACATGGATTATATAAGCCAGATAAGTTAACTAATTATTTTGAAGAAATAAGGTGCAATGTTGATTATAAGCGTTGGTTGTGTGGACATTACCACGACAATAAAGCAATAACGACAAAAGATATAGTTCTATATGAACAGATTGTGAGGATTGCATAATGGTAGATATGTCAGAACTTACAGAAAGTGTTAAGGGATACATTGAAGGATTGCAAGATGTATTACAAAGAAAATATCAAATTTCAGAAGATAAGGCTTTAAATATGATTACTTCTTCTTATATTATGGATTCTCTTATAGATTACCCAGAGGAGACGTTACATGATGACATTGAAACACATGCAGATAATATATATGAAGACCAAGTATCAAAAACAGAACGGTTATTGTTAGAGGCCGGATACGAGGGAACGATATTCTTTACAAATCCATCTTATGAAGATGCGTTTCTTGGTATTTCTTCTGATGATAGAGCAATATATGATTACGAAAAAATGGTTGAATCTTTAGTTAACCATGAGGATATGACAGAAGATGAGGCTAGAGAATTTATAGATTACAATGCGACGTTCTATATTGAAGGTGGACCAATTATTTTGTATAGACTGGAGGAATAGTAATGCCGGAACGTAACAGAGGGTATTTGAGAAAGCAAAGACTACGAAATATTGAACGTAGAAAAAAATTAATAAGTCAACGAGAACTTATGTATCATGGATATAAAACTTTGAACGATCCTGATTTTAAAGAGGGGATGTTACATAAAGGACACAGTGGACGACTTGGCATGGGTGGAACTGCAGTAAAAACTAATACTCGTAAAGGACATGCTTCATATCGACATAAAGGTGCTTATGGTCCGGCAGATAATTATTCAAGACATGATAAGCAGCAAGTTGAAGATGGAGCACAGCAAATTAAAGAATGGGAGAATGAAGATGAAAAAAGAGAAGAAGAAAGTTCTGATTGTAATTGATGTGCAGAATGATTTTGTGACAGGAGTTCTTGGAACACCGGAAGCACAAGCTATTGTACCAAATGTGAAAAAGAAATTTGATGAATATAAGAATAATAAGAACTATGTAATCCTTACAAAGGATACTCATCATTCAGATTACGCAGATACTTCAGAGGGCAGAAAACTTCCTGAACATTGTATGTATGGTACTAAAGGTTGGGAAATTGTTGATGAACTTGATTATAAAAATCTCGATAGTTTTATGGTGTGTTGTAAATCTACTTTTGGATTTGATGACTGGAATTGGGAAGAAATATTTAATACTACAGATGGTTCTTTATTAGATATTGAAATTATTGGCATATGCACAGATATCTGTGTTATTACGAACGCTCTTTTGATTAAAACTTATTATCCAGAGGCAAAAATCACAGTTGATGCATCATGCTGCGCAGGATCAACACCGGAAAAGCATAAAGCGGCTCTTGATGTAATGGAAAGCTGCCAGATTAATGTAATCAATAGAAATTAAATTAAACAATGGAGGGAATTAAAATGATGAATAATTTTATGAATGGAATGTTTGGAAAAATTGGTAGTGGAATGTGTAAGTTATCTATGAGTGGTAATATCGCAGTAAAAACCTCTAATGGATATAAGAGTTACAATGTTAAATCCGGCAAGCTCACAAACTGTGGCAATTTCGTGTTTCCTGGAGTAGATGAAAACTTTTTCTTCGTCATTCCTACAAATAAGGTAACTAAAGGAGATATTATCCTTGTAAATGGCAAACCTAAGTGCGTCATCGAAGCAGATAAAACAAAGATCACTGTAATTAATTATGAGGACTCTACAGTTGAAACAATCCTGCCGGAACGCCATGTATTTATGGGCAATACTTATTTCTATGGAAAAATTGTATCTATGTTCGGAAGTAATCTTGGAAAAGATAAGAATAGTGCAAATAAAATCTTTAAATATATGATGATGTCCCAGATGATGAATGGAGCTGCCGGTACCGGAACTGGAACAGACAGTAATCCAATGAGTGCTATGATGCCATTTATGATGATGAATGGTGGTATTGGTGATGTATTTGACGGTATGTTTGATTTTAGCATGGATGATATAGATACAGAAAATAGTGAAGATGATTTAGAGGAGGAAGAATAATTATGGGAAGCGGAAGTTGGACAACGGCAAGTTTTGTAAATTATGCAACAACAAGAGGATATGACACTGATTCACGAGGAGTAGTTACAACAAACTATTCTAATCAGGAAATGTTTAAATCAAAAGAACTTGATTCATCACTCAATCCTAAAAATGTTGTAAGAGAATGTTGTGATAGTAAAGAACATCCAAATACAGTTCCAGTTATTTTAGCTTTAGATGTTACCGGATCTATGGGGCAGGCAGCTGTTGAAATATCTAAAAAACTTAATAATATTATGACGAAATTATATGAACAAGTTGAAGATATTGAATTTATGGTAATGGGTATTGGCGATTTGTCATATGATAGGTTTCCAATACAGGCATCTCAGTTTGAATCCGATATTCGAATTGCAGAACAGCTTGAGAAAGTTTATTTTGAGTTTGGTGGTGGTGGTAATTCTTATGAATCTTACACTGCTGCATGGTATTTTGGTGCCAGACATACAAAGCTTGATTGTTGGAATAGAGGTAAAAAAGGAATAATTATCACAATTGGTGATGAGAGACTTAATCCTTATCTTCCAAGGACAGCATATTATTGTGGCTTATCAAATGCTACAGGAGATTCACTTCAGGCTGATGTAGAAACAAAAGACTTGTATACAGAAACTGCTGAGAAATTTGATATCTATCATATTAATGTAAATCATCGTGGTGGGTATGACCAAGAGCAAATTAAAAAATCATTTTTAGAATATCTTGATGATAAGCATTTTTGTACAATTAATAAACTTGATGATATTACAGATACAATTGTAGAAATTATTACTTCTGCAAATGAAAGCAACAACGTCACAGAAGTAACACCATTAGTTCAGGCAGAGACAGATGAATCAGGAGCTATTGTTTGGTAAGGAGCATATATGAAAGATATAAAAATTGTCATCGGGGCAAACTTCGGTGACGAGGGTAAGGGCAAATTAACAGATTATTATACTAAAAATGCAGATAACTGTATCGTTGTGTGTTCAAATGGCGGTGCTCAAAGAGGACACACAGTATTAAAATCAGACGGAACCCGGCATGTCTTTCATCATTTCGGCTCTGGAACATTAAACGGAGCAGATACTTATTTACCGGAGGATTTTATTTTAAATCCTCTGGTATTTAGAAAAGAATGGGAAGAATTGAAAAATTTAGGATGGGAACCTTATGTGTACATTCATGAAAAATGCATGATTACAAATCCTTTTGATATGATGGCAAATCAAATTATTGAGCGAAGCCGCGGTAATAATAAACACGGAAGCTGCGGAATGGGAATTTATAATACAATTCAACGCTATAAAAAACATATTACTTCATATATATTGTCATGGTCGTATTATATGAATATGTTCAAAAGCATGGGAATTACGTTATCTGCACAAGAAGAAGAATTATTTCATCCAGTAAAAAATCCTGGACTTCGAGATCATTACTATGAAGATCTTGATTTTATGATGTCGCATGTACATGTCGTAAATGATGATCAATTACTTAATGGATACGACACCATAGTATTTGAAAATGGTCAAGGGCTTCTTTTGGATCAAAATAATACGGAATATTTTCCGCATTTAACACCATCAAATACTGGTATTAAGAATCCTGCCAGAATTATAAAATCTGTAAATTGGACTGATGAGATTAATATAGGAGCTTGTTATGTAACACGTACATATATGACACGGCATGGAGCCGGTGCATTTCCAAGTGAATGTAATAAGGAAGAAATTAATCCGGACATAAATCTGGACATAGAAGATTTAACCAATGTTCCAAATCCACATCAGGATACTTTGAGATATGGGAAGTTAAATGTAAAAGAATTACATGAAAGATGTCAAGCAGATATAAAAACTGCAGGACTCCCGTGCCAGAAAACCTTAGCTATAACGCATATGAATGAATGTGGAAAGATAGCTTTATCTGTTCGTGATACATTTAAAGACGATTGGGAAGTAAAATATTTTTATTTTGAGGTGAACTAAATGATTAAATTAAACGGTGTAGAAATCAAACTTGATAAATATCCGGATGGAACATTCTTATTTAAGGATATTCCTCCTATTGGAGGATGGTGCAGAGATAATATTGAATGGTTCTTTGAATCAATGGAAGAGTTAACAGCAGTTGAATATATTACTAGATATTGTTGGGATCATAGAGTAGTGCCTAATTTATATATGCCTTATATCCCAGATGCACGTATGGACCGAGTTAAGCATAAGAACGAATTATTTACTTTAAAATATTTTGCTCAGACTATTAATTCATTACATTTTGGAAAAGTAGAAGTTTTAGATCCGCATTCTGATGTATCTGCCGCATTATTTAATAAAATACATGTAGAATCCCCGAATCGAATGATTGAGGATGCTGTTAAGAAGATTGCGAGTAATAACCTTATGATGTTTTATCCGGATGCGGGATCCATGAAGCGATATTCTTCAGCAGTACATCTTCCATATGCTTTCGGTATTAAGAATAGAGATTGGGAGACCGGAGAGATTAAAGGTTTAGATTTATCTGGTGAAATTGATCAATTACCAGGTAAAGACATTCTTATTGTAGATGACATTTGCAGCAGAGGTGGTACTTTTTATTATAGTGCTAAAAAGCTGAAAGAGACCGGTGTAGGTAAGATTTATCTTTATATTACTCATTGTGAGAATACTATTTATGAAGGAGAACTTCTGAAAAATAATGGATTGGTTGAGAAGATTTATACGACAGATACGATTCTGACAAATCTGGAAAGTCCTAAGATTGAACTGGTTGAGAGATTTAGATAAGGAGGCGCTATGAAATCGATTATTAGTCCTTGGTTGATTTATTTTGCTAGTAGAGCAGATAATCTAGTGACATTTTTTGGAGTGATCGCAGGAATATGCGGATCTATTGCTATAGGTGCTTTATTTGCCGGATTAGCCGGATATAACGAACCATTTAAGTTTAGAAAAACTATTAGCAAATCAATTATCGGATGTGTTGTAATGACTATTATTACAATCATGACACCTAATACAGAAACAATATATACAATGGCAGTTGTAAATGAAATCACACCAGATAATATTCAAACAATTGGCAAAACTGGTAAAGATGTAGTTGATTATATCACAGATCAGATTGATAAAGTTGTAAATGACAATAAGAATGATGATACAGAGGAGAATGAAAAATAATGAATACAATGGCAATTTTACTCTCAGACACATATAAACAGATACATAATAAAATCTATCCGAAAGGACTGGAGCAATTAGTATCTTATTGGACCCCACGAAGATCAATGCTTAAGAATCAAAACAAAATGGTATTCTTTGGTTTACAGGCATTTATTAAAGAGTATCTGGTTGATTATTTTAATAAAAACTTTTTTGAATTAACAGCAGCAGAAGTTGAACATACATATAAATACAGTATGGATATACAGTTAGGAAACAATTATGACCTAGAGCCTATTATGAAACTTCATAAATTAGGTTATCTTCCAATTCGGATACGTGCTATTCCGGAGGGAACATTAGTACCAATGGGCATCCCATGCATCGAAATTACAAATACACATCCAGATTTTGCCTGGGTAGTACAGTGGATCGAATGTATCCTGCAGGTTGAACTCTGGAAACCATGTGCTCATGCAACAATTGGTCATATGTATAGAGAACTTGCAAATGACTACTATAAAATGACCTGTGATGACTTTTTAAGACCTGAAATGGCCTGCTCAGACTTTGGTATGAGAGGAATGTCTTGTATGGAAGAGGCCGTGAGATGTTCATCTGCTTGGTTATTATCATTTGATAAGACAAGCACAATTCCTGCTATTGATTATATAGATACATATTATGATGCTTGTTGCTGGGCTGAAAAGATTGGAATTGGCGCTGTGTCAACAGAACATTCAGTTATGGCTTCAAATTATGTAGTAGACGGTGACGAAATCACATTTGTAAAAAGACTACTTACGGAACTATATCCTAATGCATCTTTCAGTATGGTATCTGACACTTATGATTACTGGAACATGATTGATAATATTCTTCCAGCTTGTAAAGAAGAAATTATGCAGCATAATGGAAAGCTTCTGGTTCGTCCAGATTCTGGAGACATGGTAGAGATTGCTGTAAAGACAATTGAAAAGCTTTGGAATACATTCGGCGGAACAGTAAATAGCAAAGGATATAAAGTACTTGATCCGCACATTGGGATTATCTATGGGGACGGATGTACTCTTAACAATGTAAAGCAGGTATGGGAAGAACTTAAAGGAAAAGGATTTGCTGCAAACAATATCGTATTCGGAGTCGGAGCCTTTTGCTTCTCAGCAGTTATAGAGCCTGATGGACATATAGTTGTTGTAACCAGAGATATGTTTGGTATTGCTATGAAAGCCACCTATGGAATTGTCAATGGCGAGCCAATTATGATTTATAAAGATCCAAAAACCGACACGAGTCATTTGAAAAAGTCTCATAAAGGGTGTTGTTGTATATATCACGATGACAATGGAGAGCTGCAATGCATGGATGGATTTAATGATGTATTTCGTGACGGAGTATTAAGAACTGTATTTAAAGACGGTGAAATGTATCATAAAGAAACATTTGAAGACATTAGAGAAAGACTAAACGGAGGAAACAAAGATGAGTAAAATTACAGATTATTTATTAAAAGATGATGTAATTGTAGTAATGGACGTAGATGGAGTACTTGCTCCGTATGAGTTCTCTGAATTAAGTCATAGTATGACTGATGATGAATGGGATAGACTTGTAGCTTCCGGTGAGAATCCGTATAAAGATGTGCGTCCGATTAAATTAATGCAAAAGTTTATTCAGAAGAAAGGTATTGACAAAGTATATGCTTGTTCAAAGAGTCCTTCTAGTGAGATCCCCGGCAAAAAAGCTTTTATCAAAAACAACTATGATTTACCTGATGACAATATCTATTTTGTTGCAAATAAAAATACAAAATTAATAATTCTTGAAGAGTTACAAGCAAAGTTGCATTTAAAGCCGTCTCAGATTGCAATTGTAGAAGATACAGTGAAAACTTTGGATTATATTCGTGCACATAGTGATTTTGTAACCGTACATGTTTCATCATTTATGGAGTAAAGAGGAGTAAAGAGAATGAATTTACAAAGTATTAGTAGATATATAAGTCTTATATTAAGACATAAGCCTGAAGTTATTGGTATTACTATAGATGAACATGGTTGGGCGAATGTAGAAGAACTGATTCAGGGTATTGAGAAGAATAATCCCGGATTCAACAAAGAAATTTTAGAGGAAATTGTACGGACTGACAATAAGCAGCGATATTCTTTCAATGATGACAAAACATTGATCAGAGCGAATCAGGGACATTCAATTCCGGTAGATGTAGAACTGGAAGAGAAAGAGCCGCCTAGAATTCTTTATCATGGAACCGGCGAGAAATATATAGCGTCTATTGATCAGAACGGACTGATTCCTAAAAGTCGTTTATATGTTCATTTGTCAAAAGATGTTGAAACTGCCAAAGCTGTCGGCAAAAGACATGGTAAAGAAGTTGTTTATTCTATCAATAGTGAACAGATGTACAAAGATGGATACAAATTTTACTTATCTAAAAATGGAGTTTGGCTGACTAAAAAGGTTCCAGTGAAATATTTAGTAAAGGAAATTTAAGATGAAAATGAAAAAGACATATTTTTCCGATTCTGTTTCAGATCTTTGTCAGGGGATTATTGATAAAGTAGATACTTATGAAAAACGAATTAAATACTTAGAAGAAGAAAATAAAAAGCTCAAAGATGAGCATTATAAAGATTCTGAAATGCAGAAAATGAAAACTGAGTTGAAAAAAGCGAAAGAGGATCTGTACAGAGGATTTCCAATTTCAGAAAAAGAACAAGAGAAAATCAGAGAGTGGGAATTAAAACATGATGCTGAGAAACATGGTTTGAAAACTTCTAAACAGAGAGCAATGGGGCATGGTTGCATAGGCGGATCTCTTACATGGTGCTTTACACCAACATCAATCGGAACTATTGGAGAAGTGATTTGCTCCTGTGGCGAGAAGTTTACATTTCAGGACTTATAGGAAAAGATTTATGATTAAAATTATTGAAGGTAATATCGTTAATGCAAAGACAGATTTTATAATTCATCAGGTTAACTGCCAAGGAGAAATGAACACTGGAGTTGCGAAAGCATTAAGAGATTATGATGAATGTATTTATAAACACTATAGAAAGTTTTGTGAATTCTGTAAGTTCGAGCCGGAAGAACTGCTCGGAACGTGTGATGCATATTTATTGAAAGATAGAGGTCAAATTGTATTGTCTTTATTCGCACAAAATAAATATGGATATGATGGTAAACAGTATACAGATCTTGAAGCTTTTAGAGATGGTTTAAGATATATTTCGCAACATTTTGGAGTATGGCGTGAAAAAAATGGATTAGAAGGAAAAGATCTTTGTAGAACCTCAGTAGCACTTCCGTATAAGATTGGTTGTGGAAGAGGAGGAGCTGATTGGGAAGTGATTTATAAAATCATTGAAGATGAACTTAAAGATTATGATGTAGAATTATGGAGGCTGGATGAATGAGCGAGGCGATGAATATTATTATAGCCGGTTCACGAGATTTTGATGATTATCGTTTGCTTAAGAAAACTGTGTCAGATTATATCGAAGAGAATCAAGTTAATAACACTCAGCAAATTAGAGTTATCAGTGGTGGTGCAAAAGGTGCAGATAGGCTTGGTGAATGTTATGCGTTTGATAATGGTTACTCCGTTATAAGATTTCAAGCGTTATGGGGAGTTTATGGAAAGTCTGCTGGCCCTAGACGTAATAATGAAATGGCAAAATTTGCATCAGAATCAGGCTCTGGTACGTTGATCGCATTTTGGGATGGTGAATCGCGAGGTACAAAAAATATGATTGATACTGCCAGAAGATATGGATTACATGTAATTGTAGTTGAATATGAAAAAGATTCGGAGGAATTAAATGAACAGAAACAATAATACATTAGAAGGAATAGGCGCATTTACAGTAATATTACTTGCGATTTTTACACTTGTTATTAGTCCAGCATTATCATTTATGTTTGCTTATATAGGCGGATGTATACTGAATTTTTTTGTAGGAGATACATTAGTCAATGGATTAAATATCATATTTAATACAACTAGATTTACGAAACCAATGATCCCTATTATTTGTGCAACAATTGCAACAATTGCTAAATACTTTAAAACAACAGTAAATATGCCAAAGTATAAAGGATAGTAGGAGTTACATATGAGAGAGTACCATATTTATATGCAAAGAACAAAAGTAGTTGAATATCATTGCGAATGGGCCAAATATAAATGGTTACCATGGGAATATCTCGGATATCTAACAGGTACTAAAGAAGTGTATACATATTTTAAAACAAAATACGATAAACAATTTTATAATAAGTTTAATTATTTTGAAGATGAATACATGTACGGTAGATGTTACTTTACGACAACAAAAGAATATCATAGATATCTGATTATAGATGATGGTGGTAATATAAGGAATTTTCGTGAGCTTACTAAGAAATATAAGAAGAAATATTATCGTACGTATCATAAGCATCATGGTTGGAATATTCATTGGGCTTCAACAGTGCCGGATCAGCGTAAAAGTATTACCCCAGAAGAGATTGTAGAAATAAGAAATGAATATGGTATTACTCTCAAGCCTATAAAACCAAAAAGAAAAATAGATTCATGGGATTATGAGAAAGGATCCAAAGTATCTGGTTGGAAGATGCAGAGTAAGAGAAGAAAACAATGGAAACCAATGGAGGGCATTTAAAATGATTAATAGTTTTACTGGAGATTATTACTTTTTAAGTAACTTTTATATGGCACCGGTAAGTTACAACGGATGGGACTATACAAATAATGAAGCAGCTTTTCAAGCTCAGAAAACAAAGAATCGTAGACTAAGATTCCAGTTATTTTCTAAAGCTAACCCATCAGAAGCAAAATCGGCAGGTAGAAGAATTGATTTAAGATCAGACTGGGAAGAAGTTAAAACCCAAATAATGTATGAAATTGTCCAGGCTAAATTTAATCAAAATCCAGATCTTAAAGAAAAGTTACTTGCTACAGGTGATGAACATTTGGAAGAAGGAAATACATGGGGAGATACAACTTGGGGAACTGTTAATGGTATTGGAGAAAACAGGCTTGGTAGAATTCTTATGAAAGTAAGAAAGGAACTGCAGGAGGAATCAAAGTGAAAAAAGCAGCTACTATATTAATTCTTCTGCTTATCAGTGTATTTATGTTGACTGGATGCGCTAAATGTATTGATAAGAAAGAAGAAAGTGTAAAAGTCAAAATTGTTAATGAATACTATAAGCCGAAAGAAACCCGTTTTACAGGCATGGTTAATCATGTTCCGCAATTTCGAACTGATTATGCCGAGTATGAAATTACGGTAGACTATAACGGAGTGGAATATTCCCTTAGTGATGAAAGTACATATCGTAAATATCATGGAAGAATAGGTCAAATAGTATCTGCTGTATTAATTACTAAAACATATGATAACGGCAATGTTAAACAATATATTGATCATTTGGGAGGATTATAAGATGAAATATTACAATGGATATTTTAAAGAACTTAAGAATGAAATTGTACAGTGGGTCAGAGACTGGTTCGATCAGAATGGTCCCGGCTGCAATGCAATTGTAGGAATCTCTGGCGGAAAAGATTCTTCCGTAGTAGCAGCGCTTTGTGCAGAAGCTCTTGGAAAAGATCGTGTAATTGGTGTACTTATGCCGCAGGGACAGCAAAAAGATATTTATGCTGCGTACAAGCTTTGCGAATATCTTGATATCAAGTCTTATGAAATTAACATTGGAGATACAGTTAGAAGTGTGTTATCAAGACTCGAAAGTTCAGGAATCGAGATCAGCGAACAGACAAAAATAAATCTTCCGGCACGTATTAGAATGTCTACATTATATGCTGTTTCTCAGTCTTGCAATGGAAGAGTAGCAAATACATGTAATCTTTCAGAATCATATGTCGGTTATGAAACCAGGTATGGTGATTCAGCAGGAGATTTTAGTCCGTTAGGAAAATTAACTGTATATGAAGTTAAAAAACTTGGATATGAATTATGGCTTCCTACAGAGCTTATTGAAAAGATTCCAATTGATGGATTATGTGGAAAGACAGATGAGGACAATTTAGGATTCCCATATGAAGTTCTGGACAGATATCTTCGTACAGGAGAGATTGACGATCTGAATGTAAAAGCTAAGATTGATTTAATGCATAAACGATGTCTCTTCAAATCAGAGAAGATTCCGGTATTTAATCCTGAATTAAAAGTGGAGACAGCATAATGGAGAACGTATTTATATCATTCTTTTTAATCGAATTTTTTTTCACAGCGATTTTAGTAGTTGCTTGTGCAGTGGATGAATTATTACCAATAGGAGAATATAAAACGTAGCTCCAAAATAGAAACTGGTTCGGTAAGATATATATATTTATTACAATTATATTTACTATTCCTGCAGCAATTATTGTATATATCGCTTTTTTCATTGTGTTCTTAGTAACATTTATTTATACACTTGGAATTAAAGAGGAGAAGAAATAACATGAAACCATATGATGTTGGGCTTGTTTGTGGGCGTTTTCAAACGTTCCACAAAGGCCATGAAAAACTTATTGATACAGGTTTATTGCTTTGTGATCGGATGCTTATTCTTGTTGGCAGTGCACAAGAATGTGGGACAGAACGCAATCCTTTGAATGTCAATACTAGAATCAAGATGATACGTGAAGTATATGGTGATGATCCAAACATTATGATTTATGCATTATCAGACCTTACTGATGAAAATGATATTACTCCAGATTGGGGTAGATATCTTCTTCAAAATGCAGATCGGTATATTTATAAAAATCCAGATGTAATGATTTATGGTAATGATGATAGCCGGAGTGGATGGTTCGACAAGAAAGATTTAAAGAACACAACCGAATTAATCATTAATCGTGAAGAATTACCCATCTCTGGAACCATGTTAAGAGAACTTATGATACAGGATAAACGGCGAGAATGGATGACTTTTGTTAATCCTAAACTACATAAAATGTATGATGAAATTCGTAGTGAACTTATAGAAAGCATAAAGGAGAATTAAAATTATGATAAAAACATTAAAAGATACAACAGAGCTTATGAATAGTACTGATTATAGAGAGCGTTTCATAGCAGAATATAATCAGCTTGTAATCCGTTATAGAGGATTACGGAATATGTTGAATAAGTGGGATATGAACGAGCTTGAGTTTAAACCGACATGTCCTCGTAGCACATATAATATGCAGATAAAAGCTATGACAGATTATATAGCAGTGCTTGAAGCTAGAGCGGTCATGGAAGGAATTATATTAAATTAATGGAGGAAGCAGATATGACACCAGGAAAGCCGCGACAATTGCCTTACGTATCACCACCAGATAAAAAAACGTCTCAGGAAAAATCTGGCAGTAATATTGTTATAGAATGGATGTCTGAAATAAAAAAGCTTGCGAAAAATGGATATGACATACCGATACCTAGCGGAAATGTTCGTATGAAAGATGAAAAATTTCAGAGAATTATTGGTATCTGTGATGCGGTAATTATGGTATTGAAGGAGAATTAGGATATGGAATTTGCAAAAGCAGCAGCATGGATTTCAACTGCATTAGCAGTAATTGTAGGAATTGAAGTCACGCATTCAGCATGGTGCTTATGGGCGTTTTTGTTACCTTTATTAATGAGTTAAGACAATATGAGGAATGAGGTTTTAAATGGCAAAATATCTAATGAAATATAAAGGTACTTACAGACTAAAAGCTGCGATAGATCAAAGTACCAATGATTATCCCAGAGATGATTCTGGAGGAATAGATTCAAGTTTTGATGATATTTATATTAAGTGTTATGGTGGTGCTCAAATATATCATTATGGTTTTTCTACTCTTGTAGCTTATATTCCATCTATAGGAAGAGGACACAATATTTTAAAAGCTATAGCTAATGATATTGGGTTACCGGAATATGAAACTTATGAAGAATTATATAAGGCACTTGAAGATGAAGGAACTGTACGAAGTATCATGGAAAATGACAAAGAAATAGAGTTTAAGTTCCATGCTCGTAAGTTAGAATACATAGCACTTTTTCTTAAACCTGCGATTGCAGGAGCTGATATTAGTCCTTTCTCGACTAAGAACTTACCCAAATGTAATTACCCTATTCCTGAGGAAGATTTAGCAGAATACAACGCTATTTTGGATTCTATGGACAGTAAGGATTACTTGTTAGTCTCTAGGGTAACCGATGCTTTTTTGACCAATAAACTTCAAAAAAGTAAGCAGTATAGGACAATTGATTTGAAAAAAGATATGAAGAAAAAATGTTTAAAAACTAAAGAATATATCCATTCATTAGGCGAATGGAATGAATATATTGAATATTTAAAAAAGGAGATTTGTAAATGCGGATCGAAAGATTAACTTACGTTACTGAAAACGGAGATATTTTGTTTCACCCAGACGGTTATCCATCTGATAAAGGACTTACAATTAAGCAGCTTGCCAAAAATAAAAGATGGAAAGATCTTAATAAGATTGCACATCAATTAGCAAATTATGAACAATCTGACAATATTAAACAATCAATAAAATTAAGTAACGATATAATACTTTATTATATTGATTTTAGATGGTCGAAATGTCATAAAGGAATAGAACGTGATGATTATAGTTATGATTGTAATCATTGTAATGATTGTTATGACTATGGATGTAGTAGTAAAAAAGAATACTATATAGACACAATTAACCTTATTAGTTACTTGGATTATATTTCTAAAAAAGATATTGGTAAAAAATACTTTTTTACGTATGAAGAAGCACAAGCTAAACTAAAAGAATTGCAAAATGCTCATTTAATATAAAGTTATACTCAGATAATATATACATTAAATTACATACAAAAAGGAGATTAATAATATGGCAAAAAGAGTAGCAAGATTTGAGAAAGTTACATACAGACAGTTTGAAAAAGATTGGATTGATGCATTTAATGTTCCTGAATTAAATATGTCAACTAGGCGAAATATTAAGGATATTTATGATGCAATTACGTTACCTAAAAGAGCAACAAAAGGCAGCGCAGGATATGACTTTGTAAGTCCTTTGACATTTACTTTAAAGCCTGGTGAAACCATTAAAATTCCTACAGGGATTAGATGTGAAATGGACATAGATTGTGTCCTAATGTTATATCCTAGAAGTGGATTAGGATTCAAATATGGGTTAAATCTTATGAACCAAACAGGTATTGTGGATTCAGATTTTTATTACAGCGATAACGAAGGACATATCTTTGTTAAACTGAAAAATAATGGCGATAAAGAATGTACAATTAGAGGAGGTGACAATGTTGTACAGGGAGTATTTTTAGAATATGGTATTACTATTGATGATAAAGCAGCAGGTATAAGAAATGGTGGATTTGGAAGTACAACAGAGAACAAGTAGAGGTGTAAACGCTTATGAAGAATAAAGAAAAATTCGCTAAAGAAATTTTGGATATTGCTTGTAGTGGTAGGAGTATAGCAGTAACAAAAGATAATAAAGTTGTTTATTGTAGTAATATATCATGTGAATCATGCATGTTTGATAGTTGTGGTAAACATATTGGACGTTCACAGGTATGCTCCGATCGATTACATGAATGGGCTGAATCAGAATATGTAGAGGAACCTACAATTACATCAAGAGAAAAGAACTTCCTTGATCTACTTTTGCCTAATTATAAATATATTGCAAAAGACAAAAATGGTTTCTTATTAGCCTATACAGAAAAGCCAATTAAAATATTAGAAACTTGGGGAATGGCAAACTGTGCATTAATAAATATGTTTGATATTAAATTTGACTTTATCAAACGTGAAGATGAAGAACCTTGGCGTATTGAAGATTTAAAGAAATTAGAGGTGAAAGACGAATAACATATGCTTACAACAGACAGAGAAAAAGCTATATGCGAAAAATATAGCGCATATGATAAAAATAATCGTGTCCATTGCGATGAGTGTCCACTTATTAAAGGAAATCCTACTCAACATGACTTCCGGTGCAAAGCGAATAGTTATTATAATAGACACACTCGTGAATGGGAATATGATGATTAAGAAAGGATAACTATGAAAATTCGACTAAATAATTCAGCAGATGCTACGGCTGTTGTATCTATTGCAAATAAGTTTAAAAATTGCGATATTGATGGTAGTATAGGACGATACATTATAGATTTGAAATCTATATTAGGAGTATTATCATTTGGCCTTCCGAAAGTGATTGATGTTACAGTAAAAAGCGATGATAAAGCTTTAGTTAAAGAATTTGAAGATAGTGTAATGTTCTGGAGGTGCAATGACGATGGATGAAATGTTAACTCCAACAGATATACAAAAACATCTTAAAATAGGACGTAACAAAACATATCAACTTATTCAATTAAGTTCTTTTCCTAAAATAAAAATAGGAAATACATACAGGATTCCTAAAGAAAAATATTTGAAATGGGTGTCTGATAATATACGTAAAACAATATTTTTATAGTAAAAAATGGGAGCTATATCGAAATGATATAACTCCCTTATTTTTAATCAAGTAAATTTATGACTTCTGATTTATGTTTATTCATGATATGCATATATATGTTATAAGTTGTGGAAACATCTTCATGTCCAAGTATCTCTGATATTACCTTGATATCTACAGGTTGGTTCTGTTCCCATCCTTTCTGCAAGAGCATAGATCCGAACGAATGCCTAAGATCATGCAGGCCGAAGCCATTAGATTCGATGCCAGCTCTCTTGAGGATTGCTTTAAGCGTCCTGGTAAGAGTTGATTGTGATGGCGGAATATTGTTCTCAGTTACGAATATATGATCATCTCCGGATGCTTTTAAGCCGGGAGAGACAGTTTTAAGCCAGAGTAGCTGTTCTTTTGCACGATTTGCCAGAGGAATGACTCTGATTGACTTAGGACGCTTTGGTGTATCTATGAGCCACTGATATTTGCCATCTACTTTGATACGCTCCATTGTCTTATCTATGTTAATGGTGTTATTCTTAAAATCTATATCTTTCCATGTGAGAGCATAAGCTTCTCCTATACGCATACCAGTATAAAGAACTAACAGACAGAACCTAGCATTACGTCCATAGATATAATCACCTGTCCTTACGCCTGGTAAAGCAGAATCTGCTTTCATAAGAGCCGTCTTATAAAACTTCTCAGCTTCTTCTAAAGATAAGAAAGAGTGCTCTTTCTTCTGTACTGCATATTTTGACTTATGCGGCATTTTAATCCCTTTTGCAGGATTCTCTGTGATGATGTTACAGGATACAAGATAGTCGAAAACAATATTGAAAAGAGTGCGTGTCTTTTTAACAGTGCTCTCAGAATATTTCTTCGACATATTTGTATAGTATGTTTGAATAACGATCTTGTCTATAGCAGCCATCTGGACATCAGCAATCGGATTAGTTTTAATATAGCAGCGATTTGTAGACTGAAGAGTAGCATAGTTATTTGTCTTGAAAGTCGGCTCCAACGTCTGCAGAATATTATCTATACATTCCGCAAGAGTCATCTTACGATAATCTTTTTGGTTAACCCTCATACTCTTAGCTTCAAATTCTTGTATCTTGCGTTTTACATCAGCTTTTGTCCTTCCTACAAATTCTTTCCGGCTTGTCATACCATCATATTTCTTACGGTACCTATAGTATGTAATGTCATTCTTTGTTACAGTATCCCATGATCCTGAACCTTTTTCCCTTCTTGCCATATACATCCCTCCGTTGTGCAAATTTACACTAATTTTACTTACAAAATAAAAAACTTTACTTTTTTCCAAAATTATGATAATATGAATTATGTGTTAAGTAAATTATAGCATACGGATAAGGATGAAGCAATAATTATTTCCCCCTTATCAATGTGGAAAATGAAATATTTCCCCTTATTTCCCCCTTATGAATTAAATTTAATAGGGTGAAAAGGGTATAAACTAACACGACTAGGTATCAAGTTTGACAACTGAATATCTCTTACAAGTGGCCTTAAAGCCAGTAAAATCAATGCTTTTCAGTATTTACAAGGGTTTAAAAAGATTGATTTTCAAGATACGCGCCTGTAGCTCAGTGGATAGAGCAGTGGTTTCCGGTACC
>OGYS01000551.1_pt1 | contig 24683 bp, 18 predicted proteins | sample 1576611 | NCBI WGS metagenome assembly OGYS01 (sample SAMEA3541571, study PRJEB24748) | human gut metagenome | biome: human gut; feature: human-associated habitat; material: faeces | place: China | collected 2012
GATCCGCCAGCAGATTAAGATTGCATTCCTGAATGTGACAGCTGACCAGGCTAAGACTGCGGTTATTGCTTACGAGCCAATCTGGGCAATCGGCACCGGCAAGGTGGCTACCACAGAGCAGGCTGAGGAAGTTTGCGCAGCTATCCGTGTATGCATTGGAGAGATTTACGATGAGGCTACAGCTGAGGCAATCCGTATCCAGTACGGCGGCTCTGTATCCGCATCTTCCGCTCCGGAGCTTTTCGCACAGCCGGATATTGATGGAGGACTGGTAGGCGGCGCTTCCTTAAAGCCTGACTTTGGCAAGATTGTAAATTACAACAAGTAATAACGGAATGTGTGCCCTGCTCCTGACCGGAGCGTGACCCAATGCGGGATTCACGCGCCATAAGGCGGCAGGGCATTTAAAACAGAAGGAGATTGAAAATGAGTAAAAAACCAACCGTATTAATGATTTTAGACGGCTACGGACTGAACGATAACTGCCAGCACAACGCTGTATGCGAGGGCAAGACTCCGGTTATGGACCAGCTCATGAGCCAGTGCCCCTTTGTAAAGGGCGAGGCCAGCGGCATGGCAGTGGGACTTCCCGAGGGACAGATGGGCAACTCTGAGGTAGGCCATCTGAACATGGGCGCAGGCCGTGTTGTATATCAGGAGCTGACCAGAATCACGAAAGCAATCCAGGACGGCGATTTCTTCGAGAATGAAGAGCTGGTAAAGGCTGTTGAAAATGCAAAAGCAAATAATTCCGCACTGCACCTGTTCGGACTTCTCTCTGACGGCGGTGTTCACAGCCACATCACCCACGTATTCGGACTTCTGGAGCTGGCAAAACGTAAGGGTCTCGAGAAAGTTTATGTACACTGCTTCCTGGATGGCCGTGACACTCCTCCGGCATCCGGAAAATCTTATGTAGAGCAGCTGCAGGCAAAAATGGATGAGATCGGTGTCGGCGAAATCGGCGTGATCTCCGGCCGTTACTATGCAATGGACCGTGATAACCGCTGGGATCGTGTCGAGCTGGCTTACAAAGCTCTGACAAAAGGGGAAGGCGTAGAAGGAACCGATGCGGCAGAGGCTGTTCAGGCTTCCTATGATGCTGAAAAAACCGATGAGTTCGTTCTGCCGACCGTTCTGAAAAAAGACGGAAAACCGGTTGCAACGATTCAGGATAAAGATTCTGTGATTTTCTTCAACTTCCGCCCGGACCGTGCAAGAGAGCTGACAAGAGCATTCTGTGCAGATGAGTTCACCGGATTTGAGAGAGAAAAACGTCTGGATCTGACCTACGTATGCTTCACGGAATACGATGAGACCATCCCGAACAAATCCGTTGCATTCAAAAAAGAAGAGATCACCAATACCTTCGGTGAGTATCTGGCAGCACATAACATGACTCAGGCTCGTATCGCCGAGACCGAGAAATATGCACATGTAACCTTCTTCTTCAATGGCGGCGTTGAGGAGCCAAATAAAGGTGAGGACAGAATCCTTGTGAAATCCCCGAAGGTTGCTACTTATGACCTGAAACCAGAGATGAGTGCTTACGAAGTATGCGACAAGCTGACGGATGCCATCCGTTCCCAGAAATACGATGTCATCATCATCAACTTTGCAAATCCGGATATGGTTGGCCATACCGGCGTTGAGAGCGCAGCAATCCAGGCAGTTGAGGCTGTTGATGAGTGCGTAGGCAAAGCAGTTGATGCATTAAAAGAGGTTGACGGCCAGATGTTTATCTGTGCGGACCACGGAAATGCAGAGCAGCTTGTAGACTATGAGACCGGCGAGCCATACACCGCTCATACCACCAATCCGGTTCCGTTCATTCTGGTTAATGCAGATCCATCCTACACGTTAAGAGAGGGCGGCTGCCTGGCAGACATCGCACCGACTCTGATCGAGCTGATGGGCATGGAGCAGCCAAAAGAAATGACAGGAAAATCCCTGCTGATTAAGAAATAAAGAGAAATCGTGAAAATGTCCCTGCCGGATTCGTTTTGAAACGGGTGCGGCAGGGATATTTTATTATAATAATCTGAAAATAAAAATAATTACGCAATAAGAGACAGAATAAAAATGGAAAACAGATAAAAAATAAAAATAAAGTGTTGACAAACGGTGAGAAAACTGATATAGTAAAGTCAACAAAAGAAAACGGAAGAAAAAAAACAGAAAGAGAGGACGGACCACCGAGAACATAACGAATTACCCCATAAACTAAGAAAGCGAAGGTATGGACCCAAGAAAACGTAACGAAGTACCCCAAAGTGAAACAAAAGAACAAAAGAACAAAAAAGAAAGGATTCAGTCCAATGCACAGTTCTAACTTATGAAAGCCATCCGAAAATGGAAAAATCGGATGGCTTTCATATTGCGTTTTTTTATGTTTGAAAAGAATAAGGACTGGAAAAAAGAGGTTTCGACAGAGAGAGCAACATATTTTTCCCATAGCACGGTCATACTGTGAACGCAGAGAAGAAACTTGGTTACTGTTCACTTTGCAGCAAAACAGGAGGGAAAACTATGTTTCGATATTTACCAATTCGAAGCGTGACAGGAAGAGAAATTCTGGATTCGCGCGGAAATCCGACCGTAGAGGTGGAAGTGGCCGTCGGGGAGGGGATTCTCGGACTGGAAGGCCATATGGGGCGTGCCCAGGTGCCGTCCGGGGCATCGACAGGAAAATTTGAGGCACTGGAAAAAAGAGATCAGGAAGTGCGCTATCTGGGGCAGGGCGTGAGAAAGGCTGTAGAAGCGGTCAATACCGTGCTGGCCGATGCCGTTGTCGGCGAGAATGCGCTCGAGCAGGAGCGGATCGACCATATCCTGTGCCAGGCAGACGGAACCGAAACGAAAGAAAACCTCGGGGCAAACGCCATTCTCGGTGTCTCACTTGCTGTGGCGCGCGCGGCGGCAAATGCGATTCATCTGCCGCTGTACCAGTACCTGGGCGGCTGCCACACAAGCCGTATGCCCGTGCCGATGATGAATATTTTAAACGGCGGCCGTCATGCCGACAACACCGTCGATCTGCAGGAATTTATGATTATGCCGTGCGGCGCTCCCTCATTCCGGGAGGGTCTTTCCATGTGCGCGGAGATTTACCATACGCTGAAGCAGCTCCTGAAGGAGAAGGGATACTCGACTTCTGTCGGCGATGAGGGCGGCTTTGCGCCGGATTTAAAGGATTCCGATGAAGCACTGCAGCTCATTGTCAATGCGATCCAGAAAGCCGGCTATGCGCCCGGAAACGACGTGATGATCGCGATCGATGCGGCGGCAAGCGAGCTCTACGAGGAGAGCAGGAACGTCTACTACTTTCCCGGGGAATCCCGTCAGTGCGGAAAGACAGTATTTCGGGATACCGCAGAAATGGTTGCCTACTATGAGGAACTGATCGAAAAATACCCGATCGTATCCATCGAAGACGGGCTGTGCGAGGACGATTTCGAAGGCTGGAAACAGATGACGGAAGCGCTCGGGAACAGAGTACAGCTGGTCGGGGATGATCTGTTTGTGACGAATGTAAGAAGGCTTTCCTGCGGCATTGCACTTGGCACGGCAAATGCGGTTCTGATCAAGGTAAACCAGATCGGAACGCTCTCTGAGGCGCTGGATGCGGTGGAGATGGCGCAGAGAGCAGGGTACCGCGCCGTCATTTCCCACCGGTCCGGAGAGACAGAGGATGATTTTCTGGCAGACCTTGCCGTCGCGACAGGCGCCGGCCAGATCAAAACCGGAGCACCGTGCCGGTCGGAGCGGAATGCGAAATACAATGAGCTTCTCCGCATCGAGGAACGCCTCGGTGAGGAAGCGAAATACCGGAATCCGTTCCCGCAAAAGGGAACCGGCGTAAGAGAGTGGTGAAAAACGGCTAAAATAGGCAAATAACAGTTGAAATCGTTCTTCCGCTATGGTAAAATAATATAAGTTGGCCGTAGGAGGTGTAATTGTGGAAATTTTAAGAACGATTTTGACAGTCATTTATGTCATTGATTGTATTGCTTTAACCGTTGTTGTATTGATGCAGGAAGGAAAACAGCAGGGTCTCGGTGCTATCGCAGGTATCTCAGACACTTACTGGGGAAGAAACAAAAGCCGTTCTGCAGAAGGAACTCTGATCCGTGCAACAAAAATCATGGCAGTTCTGTTTATTGTACTGTCGGTTGTATTAAACATGAATTTTTAGCAAAGTAAAGACATCCTTATTCCCACGAGAAGGCGTAAGGGTGTCTTTTTCTACAAAGAGGAGATAATAGATGAAAGATAATAAGAAGAAAAAAGATCGGAGGAAATATCCGCAGGGCAGCGCGGCGTCCCATGCAGGACAGAACAGCGGGAACCATGGCGGTCATGCGGGCCATCCGCGTTCCAGAAGTTCGAAACTGCTGAAAAACCGCAAGACGCTGCTCATGGATCTCGTAAGCTCGAAAAACTATGAGCCGATGCGTCTGAAAGACATTGCCATGCTGCTGCAGGTGCCGAAAGCAAAACGGTCGGAGCTTGCGGAGGTTATGGAAATCCTGATAAAAGAAGGAAAAATCGATGTGATCTCCGACGGCCGTTACCAGAAGAGCCGCGGTGCATCCACAACGACGGAAAAACGGGAAAAAAGAGACCGCCGCGCCGGAGAGCAGGGCAGAAGAGGACGCGATGACCGATTCCGCAGAAAGAATGGAAAGGACGGCGACACAGAGAAGAAGCCGCGTATCCAGACTGTCGATATCCAGGCAGTCGTGGACGCTTACCAGATCCCGGAGGAGTTCCCGGCACGCGTGATCACACAGGCAGAAAAATGCCCGGAGGAAGTAATTCCAAACGATTACAACGGCCGCCTCGATCTAAAAAGCTGGCAGATGGTGACAATCGACGGCGAGGATGCCAAAGACCTCGATGACGCCGTATCCGTCACAAAAGCGGGCGATACGTGGACGCTTGGCGTTCATATCGCTGATGTCAGCAACTATGTGCAGGAAAATTCCGCCCTCGACCGTGAGGCGTTAAAGCGCGGCACCAGTGTCTATCTGCCGGACCGCGTTATTCCGATGCTGCCGAAGCGTCTGTCAAACGGCATCTGTTCCCTGAATGAAGGACAGGAGCGCCTGGCACTCTCCTGTATTATGACGATCAACGAGAAAGGCCGTGTGATCGGCCATCAGATCGCTGAGACGGTGATCCGCGTGGACCGCCGCATGACCTACACCGCCGTCAATGCAATCCTGACCGAGCCGGAAGCACATCCGGAGCTGCTGGAGGAATATCATGAGCTGGTTCCGATGTTCCGCCAGATGCAGGAACTGTCTGCACTGATCCGGAGCTGTCGGAAAGAACGCGGAGCAATTGATTTTGAATTCCCGGAGAGCAAAGTAATTCTTGATGCAGAAGGGACGCCGGTGGAGATCCGCCCGTATCCGTCGAACGTGGCAACACGGATGATCGAGGACTTCATGCTGATGGCGAACGAGACCGTGGCAGAGGAATACTGCACACGCGAAATCCCGTTCTTATACCGGACGCATGACAAGCCGGACGGAGACCGCATGGAGGCAACGCTGACGCTGATCCGTGAACAGGGCATCAAAGTCGAAAAGCGTTCCCATGAGATTACGCCGGGTGAGGTGCAGAAGATTCTCACCAGCATCGAGGGAACCCCGGAAGAGCCGCTGATCAGCCGCCTGCTGCTCCGGTCGATGGCAAGAGCCATTTATACCCCGGAATGCAGCGGCCACTTCGGACTGGCAGCGTCATATTACTGCCATTTTACCTCACCAATCCGCCGTTACCCGGATCTGCAGATCCACCGCATTATCAAGGATGATCTGCGGGGACGTCTCGACAAGGGCGGCAGAATCGGCAAATATTCGTCCATTTTGCAGCATGTGGCGGAGCAGTCGAGTGCGATGGAGCAGCGTGCTGCAGAGGCAGAAAGAGAGGCTGTGAAGCTGAAGAAAGCCGAATATATGCTGGAGCATGTCGGCGAAGAGTACGACGGCGTCATTTCCGGCGTGACCGGATGGGGCTTCTATGTGGAGTTGCAAAATACAGTTGAGGGACTCGTTCACATCATGACACTGAAAGACGATTATTATAATTTTGATGAAGAAAATTACCGTCTGGTCGGAGAGCAGCACGGAAGAGTATTCCGCCTTGGTGAGCCGGTGCGTGTCCGTGTACGAAACGCCGAGCCTGCCAACCGGACAATCGATTTTACGTATGTAGAAAAAGAAACCGAGACAGAATAAATCCCTGGAGGAAAAAGCTATGGCAAAACAAAAAGGAAATCGAATGATTGCCAACAATAAAAAGGCATATCATGACTATTTTATCGAGGATAAATACGAGGCCGGCATCTCCCTTGCCGGTACCGAGGTAAAATCCCTCCGCATGGGAAAATGCAGCATCAAGGAGTCCTTCATCCGCATTGAGCGTGATGAGGTATTCATCTACGGCATGCACATCAGTCCGTACGAGAAGGGCAACATATTCAATAAAGACCCGCTGCGCATCCGGAAACTGCTGCTGCACGACTATGAGATCCGCAAACTTGAGGCGCAGATCAAGGAAAAAGGCTACACGCTCGTTCCGCTGCAGGTGTATTTTAAAGGCAGCCTCGTAAAAGTCGAGATCGGTCTGGCACGCGGTAAAAAACTGTATGATAAACGGCAGGATATCGCAAAGAAGGATCAGAGACGTGAGGCGGAGAGAGATTTCAAAGTTAAAAATCTGTATTAAAAATCCTTGACAAAAAGTATGGGGAAAGACTATAATACAATATACGGCAGTTGAAAGAGAGTTTTCACTGCACCGGGACGATCTGTTTGCGTCCCCGTATCAAAGAAAAGCGTCTGTAGAACCAGCACGGGCTTGTACTGGTTTCGACGGGGGTTTTGAAGTTTGGGAAGCCATTCGTGGACTCCGGGACCGCGTCATCAACCTGGAACCTAAATTTAAACGCAGACGATAATTACGTAGCGTACGCTGCCTAAGTGCGGCGTTGTCAGCTGAATAGTTTTCCGCGGCTATTCTCCTGGCATCAAACAGATGCGGAGCACTTCGTTTCCAAAGCTTTGCGGAGATGGAAGATTTTATGAAGCTACCGAAGCGGCAAGCCTGTCATCCGGCGTGCCGATGGGGGAACCTTTAATAGAATGACTGTAATGGGAGATGCCTGAATGAATAGGCTTTCGGACAGGGGTTCGATTCCCCTCAGGTCCATACCTGAAAAACCGCTAAAATCCAGTGTTTTAGCGGTTTTTTTGTACATTTTGGGTAGAAAAAACAGGGCAAAAATAGCGTTTTAGACCGTTTCAGACCGAAAAAAATGGGGTCAAAATCGCGGTCGAAAATTAAGGGGAAAAGGAAAAATTTTCCATAAAAAAGTCGATTTTCTGATAGAAAAATGAAAAGGGGAGCAGATATGCAGTTACTAATCAAACAACGTGTATTTTCCTGGTCAGACACGTATGATATCTATGACGAGCAGGGGAACCAAAAGTATTTTGTGAAAAATGAATTTATCTCGCTGGGACACCGTCTGCATGTGTACGATGCGGCGCATAATGAAATTGGGTTTATCAAACAGAAATTATTTTGCTTTCTTCCGACTTTCGAAATTGAATGGAACGGGCAGTTAATGGGACATATCGAAAAACGTTTTGCACTGTTCCGTCCCAAATACGATGTAGATTTCATGGGATGGCGTGCAGAAGGTGACTTCATGGGATGGGATTACGATGTATATGAAGCCTGCAGTGCAGTCGTCCACGTACATAAAAAACTTCTGAGCTGGGGTGACACGTATGTCATCGAGTATGATAATCCGAGCAATGAAATTCCGGCATTATTACTGGTGCTGGCGATCGATGCGGCAAACTGTTCACAAAATAATGGATAGCTGGCAGTGTCTGGAATGGCGGCAGGGGAGCTGGCAAGGCTCTCGTTTATGCCGTTTGGAGCAAGCGTAATTGGATAAAAAAGCATATGGAAAAAATTGAGTTACTGGAAGACAGAATGACAAAAGCATCACAGATGTGATGTAGTACTGGAATAAAGTGAAAATGGGAAGGATAAAACAAAAGAGATGGAGTTAGGAAATTTTCAGAAACCGGTAGAGTCAGATGAAATCCGAAAAATGGCATCAGACATCACCGGAGAATCGGTAAAAGCAGTTTCCCGCATCTGCGAGCAGTGGGGCGAGGCGGAAGATGAAGTGCGGGAGTACGATGTGTATGTGATCGAGACAGATGCAGGAAAATATACACTGAAGAAAACCGGCAGCAAAGAAGCGCAGATTTATGCGCAGTATCTGTCAAAAGGAGAGTTTCACGTACCGCAGTATGTCGGCATGCGGCAGGCAGAGGATGCGGACTGGATCTGCATGAAGTATGTAGAAGGAAACGACATGCGGGATATGACGGACGAGACAACAGAAAAAGCGGCAGAAACCTTAAGTAAAATTCAGTCGTATTTCTGGACACCGTCGATGGACAAAGCGCCGGAAAATGAAGTGGAGCAGAGATTTGTCGAATACTGGAAACGCGTTCTGCGCCGAGCATCGTCCGTAGCGGATGATCCAATTCTGCGGAAAGCGTATCAGATGTTCCTGGACCGCCAGCTGATCTGTCCATGTACGATGTCAAACGGTGATTTCCTGCAGTGGAATGTGATCTATGACGGCGAAAATGTTGTCATGATTGACTGGGGATTTGGTGGAATGATGCCGTATTCTCTGGACATTGCAAGATTCCTGGCACATGCGACCGAGACACGGAGTGCTTTCCCGTTCTACATGAACAATGCACAGAAAGAGCTGTTTCTGGATCGGATGTATGAAGCGTTAAAGACAAAGATTTCACGCGAACAGTTCAATCTGGATGTGAAGCTGGCCACGCTGAATGAGTATATCGAGTTTGTGGAAGCAGAAGAGGACGAAGACGGCTGGTATCTGGAGCATGCACAGGCGCTGGCAGAGGAACTTCTCAATTTGTAAAAAAACGGATTGCATTTATCTGTAAGTTGTCCTATAATAGGGAACAGAAAATAAAAAGAAAGAGCACCATTGGTGTAAAGGTGAGGGAATGTTTCTGCGATAATCGACTTTAAGAAAAACACAAAGAACGGACAGCCTGGAAAACAGGCCTGTTTTTCGTGTACGCTTAAAGACGAGAATCGCTGAATCATTTCCCTTTTTTATGAGAATAGAACAGGGATATTTTTTTGCGGGTCTGTTTTGCGTACGCAGGACAGGCTCGTTTTGCGTAAAAAAGCAGAAAAGAGGCTGCCGGAGCAAAGGGGGCTTCTGTATGATGCAGATAAAAAAATTAACACTGACACATAAAAAAGATCTGCGAGTGATTCTCGAAGATTTTCAGCTTGTACTGAATGACGGTGATAAGGCCGTTATCATTGGAGAGGAGGGAAACGGAAAATCGACGCTGCTGAAGTGGATGTACGATCCCGCACTGACGGAAGATTACATCGAATCCACAGGCGAGCGCATCATCGGAAAGGAGCGGCTTGGATATCTGCCGCAGGAACTTCCGGAGGCGGAGAAAACGAAGACGGTGTATGAGTATTTCTATGAAAAAGAAAAGTTCTGGGATCAGACACCGAAGGATCTGGCGGTGCTGGCAAGAAAATTTGGTCTGACGGAAGAGTTTTTCTATCGGGATCAGCAGATGAGTGAGCTTTCCGGCGGCGAGAAGGTGAAAGCGCAGATGATGCGTCTTCTCATGGAGGATGTCACGGTCCTTCTGCTGGATGAGCCGTCAAATGATATTGATCTTGCGACACTGGAACTTCTGGAGAAACTGATCCGCGAATGGGAGCATATTGTTGTTTTTATTTCGCACGATGAAACGCTGATTGAAAACACGGCAAATATGGTCATTCATATTGAACAGATTGTGCGGAAGACAAAATCGAGATACACGGTTGCGAAACTTCCCTATCGGACGTATGTAGAGGAGCGCCTGCAGAATTTCGAGCGCCAGGAACAGAAGGCGCAGAGTGACAGGAGAGAGAAAGCGCTGCGCGATGAGAAATACCGAAAGGTATACCAGAGCGTGCAGAACGCCTTGAACAACTGTTCCCGTCAGGCACCGTCCGTGGCGAAAAATCTGAAGGATAAAATGCATACCGTAAAGGCGATGAACCGCAGATTTGAAAAAGAAGATGCCCGCATGACAGAAATGCCGGAGCAGGAGGAAGCGATTTACTTCCAGCTTGGAGGAGCAGAGGCAGCCATGCCCGCCGGGAAAACGGTCATCGAATATCAGCTTCCGAAACTGGAAACGCCGGATGGGGAGCGGGTTCTGGCGGAAAATATCACCTTAAAGATAAGAGGACCGGAAAAAATATGCATTGTCGGCCCGAACGGGGCAGGTAAAACGACACTGCTGAAAAAGATTGCGGCAGAGCTGAAAGAACGGGAGGATCTCCGCGTAGATTATATGCCGCAGAATTATGAGGATCAGCTGGATCTTTCCATGACGCCGGTCGATTTTCTGGATTCCACCGGGGAGAAGAGTGAGAGGACGAAGATTCGGACGTATCTCGGATCGCTGAAGTACACGGCAGACGAGATGGATCACCCCATCCGCGAACTGTCCGGCGGCCAGAAGGCAAAAGTATTGCTTCTGAAAATGAGCCTTGGCAATGCCAATGTGCTGATTCTGGATGAACCAACCCGAAACTTTTCACCCTTATCGGGACCGGTCATAAGAAAAATGCTCCGCGAATTTCCAGGCGCCATCATCAGCATTTCGCATGACAGGAAGTATATCGGAGAGGTGTGCGGGAAGGAGTATCTGCTGGAAAAAGACGGACTCAGACTGATCAGAGAAGAAAAATAAAAATATTTGATAACGAAAAATACGACGGTGGCTGGCTGTCGTATTTTTCCGTGGAGAGATTATGTTTGTCTTAAGAGAAGGTTTCACAGCAGATTCTGTTCCGGTGAAGTCGGGAAAAATGTTAATTTTATATTGAATTAGGTCGGGAAAAATGTTAAATTAGAGTAAGAATAACCAGGGAAAAATGTGAAATAATAAAAAAGAGAAATGGAGGAAGATCAGCATGCGTCGATTTGCAATGGATAAACTATTAGACTGGAAGAAAAAAAGTAACAGAAAACCACTGATTTTAATGGGAGCCCGGCAGGTTGGTAAAACGTGGTTAATGAAAGAATTTGGTAAGACATATTATGAAAAAACCGCCTACATTTCTTTTTACAATAATCAGAGAATGCAGGCGGTTTTCGATACGGATTTCGATATAAAACGTATTATTATGAACCTCAATATTGAATCAGGCGTAACGATCACCCCAGAGAATACATTGATTGTTCTGGATGAAATTCAAAATGCACCGAAAGCGTTGGAATCTTTGAAATATTTTTGCGAAGAAGCACCGGAATATCATGTAATAGCAGCAGGTTCACTTCTTGGCGTGGCGCTTCATGAGGGAATATCCTATCCGGTGGGAAAAGTAGATTTACTGGATTTATATCCATTCAATTTTAGAGAATTCCTGTGCGCTATGGACGAAGAAGGGCTGGAAAGTGCATTGGAAACAAAGGATTACAATTTAATTGACAATTTTGCGGATAAATATTTGTTCTGGCTGAAAAATTATTATTATACAGGCGGCATGCCAGCAGTTGTAGATGCATTTCGCTTGAATAAAGATTATGCAGAAGTACGACAGATACAGAGTGATATTGTACGGCAGTATGAGGGTGATTTTGGAAAGCATATTGAAGCAAAAGTTCTCCCAAGAATACGAATGGTATGGGATTCTATTCCGATGCAGCTGGCGAAGGAGAATAAAAAATTTTTCTTTGGACAGATAAAGAAAGGAGCCAGAAGCAGCGAATTTGAAATAGCAATTCAGTGGCTTCTGGATTGTGGATTAGTATATAAAGTCAACCGGGTAAATGAGCCTCATATGCCGCTGAAGGCGTATAAAAATATGAATGCATATAAATTATTCGTACTGGATGTAGGACTGCTCGGAGCAATGAGTGAACTGCCAGCAGAATCCATATTGGAGGGTAACGATATTTTTGTTGAATTTAAAGGCGCGCTTACAGAACAGTACGTTCTGCAGCAGTTGATTTCAGATACCCCTTATACGCCATATTATTATGGAAATGAAAAAGCAACTTTCGAGCAGGATTTTCTGATTCAGAAGGCAAAGAGTATTGTGCCGATTGAAGTAAAGGCGGAACAGAACATTCGATCCCATAGTCTTAAAACATATTGCGAAAAATTCCAGCCGGAAGAAGCAGTTCGATTTTCAACATTGAAGTATAAAGAGCAGGAGCGGATGGTAAATATACCATTATACGCTGTTTGCAACTTATAAATTAAAACAGCTATAAATCCCACGAAAGAAGGTGATCCCCATGCCATTTAAAATCATCCGAAACGACATCACAAAAGTTCATGCCGATGCGATCGTCAACACAGCCAACCCTTAGCCAATTTACGTGAAAACGTATCAGAGGGGCGGTTACTTTAATCAAAGCCAGACGTTCCACCCGTTTTACCAGCCGGAGAAGATCAAAAAGGAAGAACTGGACAAAATTCTCGAAGCCGACAGCATCGCTGATGACAGCACAATCCAGAATGCTTTTTACGATGCCCCGACAGTTGTCTATCTGTTTGCACCGTATACCTACCCAAACGACGCACAGGACTGCTGCGTTGCAAAATCATTTACGATCAGGCAGAATAAACCGAAAAATCCCGGGGAAATATGTGAACTTCCGGGGTTCATTTTGGATGGAAATATTCTTGCAATTTTACAGCGCAGTTATTATAATAAAGACAAGTTCTGCGGTAAACTCATTTTTCGCAGAAAACGCCAGAAGCGGAGGCTGACGTTCAAAAAACAAAAAAGGAGCGTAAGAGAAATGGCAAAAATTTTAATTAGCCCTTCTAAATATTTACAGGGCGCAGGGGAAATGAAAAACATCGGAACATATGCGGCAAAATGCGGAAAGAAAGCACTGGTTCTGATCAGCCAGGGAGGCTACAGACGGATCGGAGCAATGATCGAAGAAAGCTTTGCGGGAAGCGACTGCGACGTTGTTTTTGATTATTTCAACGGCGAGTGCTGTGAGAGTGAGATCAACCGTCTGGTTGCTATCGTGAAAGAAAAAGGCTGTGATCTGGTTATCGGTGTCGGCGGAGGCAAAATTTTTGATACCGCAAAAGCAGTTGCCTACTACGCAGAAACACCAGTATTCATCTGCCCGACCATTGCATCGACCGATGCACCGTGCAGCGCACTGTCTGTTGTATACACAGAAGAGGGTGTATTCGAGAAATACCTCTTCCTTCCGGCAAACCCGAACCTGGTTCTGATGGATACCGACATCATCGTAAAATCTCCAGTCCGCCTGACCGTAGCCGGAATGGGTGATGCACTTGCCACCTATTTTGAAGCAAGAGCCTGCCAGAGAAGCGGAGCTACTTCCTGCGCCGGTGGAAAAACAACCGAGGCAGCGATGGCACTCGCGAAACTCTGCTTTGACACTCTGATGGAAGAAGGCGTAAAAGCCAAAATCGCTCTTGAAGCCGGCGTATGCACCCCGGCAGTCGAGAAAGTCATCGAGGCCAACACCCTCCTTTCCGGAATCGGTTTTGAAAGCGCAGGCCTCGCAGGAGCCCACGCCATCCACAACGGCTTCACCGTACTCGAAGAGTGCCATCACATGTACCACGGTGAAAAAGTAGCCTTCGGAACCCTGACTCAGCTCGTCCTGGAAAACGTACCGCTCGATGAACTCGAAGACATCATCTTATGGTGCATCGAAGTCGGTCTCCCAGTCACCTTGGCTGAACTCGGTGCCGGAAACGTAACCGACGACCAGCTCATGGAAGTAGCCAAAACCGCATGCGCAGAGAACGACACCCTCCACAACATGCCATTCGAAGTAACCCCGGAGACCGTCTTCGCCGCCATCAAAGCAGCCGACGCCTACGGCAGATACTATCTCGACGAAGAAGAATAACCCGTATGAAAAAAGATCTCCTGCCAACCTCAGGAGATCTTTTTTTATACTCAAATTTAATCAACACAAAAATAGAAGTTCCCAACTCCCTTCCTATATGTTAAAATAAACTCATCCTATTTCACAAAAAAAACATAAACCCATGTTAAAGTAAAATGGTAAAAATATCAGAAGTAAAAACACAACGAGATCAGGAAAAAGCACGAGCGGGCGGGCAGCCGGGCGTTTTCCGTCCGTCATATAAAGGAGACAAAACTCATGGAAAAATTAAAAATCCTAGTAGTAGACGACGAAAGCCGCATGCGCAAACTCGTCAAAGATTTCTTAGTAAAAGCCGGATACGACGTCATCGAAGCCGGTGACGGCGAACAGGCCGTAGACACCTTCTACGCCCAGAAAGACATCGCCCTCATCATCCTCGACGTCATGATGCCCAAAATGGATGGCTGGCAGGTCTGCCGCGAAATCCGCCAGAACTCCAAAGTCCCGATCATCATGCTCACCGCCAAAAGCGAAGAACGCGATGAACTCCTCGGCTTTGACCTCGGCGTAGACGAATACATCTCAAAACCATTCTCCCCGAAAATCCTCGTCGCCCGCGTCGAAGCCATCCTGCGCCGCAGCGGCAAAACCGGCGAAGACGACGTATTAGAAGCCGGCGGCATCCGCATCGACAAAGCCGCCCACATGGCATCCATCGACGGAAAACCAATGGAGTTAAGCTATAAAGAATTCGAACTCCTCACCTACTTCCTCGAAAACCAGGGAATCGCCCTCTCCAGAGAAAAAATCCTGAACAACGTCTGGAACTACGACTACTACGGCGACGCCCGCACCATCGACACCCACGTCAAAAAACTCCGCAGCAAAATGGGCGACAAAGGCGATTTAATCAAGACCATCTGGGGCATGGGCTATAAATTCGAGGCGGACGAATCATGAACGGAACAGAAAAACAAAATGAGACTTCCGTGGAGATGCCTGCAGAAGATTCCCGTGTGACAATGGGAAACCAGACGGAGAAAAAGCACCGGTTTCACTTGAAAATGCCACAAAAGGGAAGAAAACACTCCGTCAAAAAACGAATTGCCTACACTTTTATTGCGACCATGGCAGCTACCCTGCTTATCATCGGCCTGATCAATTACTTCTTTCTCGGGTCCTTTTATATCCGGGATAAAGAACACATTCTGGCAGAGAGCTTTCAGAAACTGAATGCGACAGGCGGAGACAGCGACAATATCCCTGATACCTTCGAGCAGTTCTGCGCTACCAACAACCTGAAAGTCATTATTACCGGACCGGAGCTCAGCAGCTTCGTCTATTCCAACGCAACCGACCGCCAGAGCCTCCAGACCCTGATCTTCGGCCTGATCAGCGGAAACGAGCAGGCAAATACCAAAGTCGTTGACAGCAAAGACAACTATCAGATCCAGAAATTCTACGACAGCCACGCCGATGCCGAGTATCTGCAGATCATCGGCTGGGTTGACAATGGAAATTGCTACTTTGCAAGATGCCCGCTGGAGAGCATCACGGATGCGGTCGGCCTTTCCAACCAGTTTTACCTCTTTATCGGCATTCCGATCATCATCATCGGTGCCATTGTGATCTGGATCATCACCCGCCAGATCGTCCGTCCGGTGCAGGAGCTGACCGAAATTTCGAAAAAAATGGCAGCCCTTGACTTCGATGCCCGCTACGTGAGCGGCGGAAAAGACGAGATCGGCGAGCTTGGAAACAACTTCAATGTCATGTCCGAACAGCTTGAGCAGGCGATTTCCGAGCTGAAAAGTGCGAACGTTGAGCTGCAGAAAGATATTGACAAAAAAACGCAGATTGATGAAATGCGCCGCGAGTTCCTCTCAAATGTCACACATGAGCTGAAAACCCCGATCGCTCTGATTCAGGGTTATGCGGAAGGCCTGAAAGACAACATCAACGACGATGAGGAAAGCCGCGAGTTCTACTGTGATGTCATCATCGACGAGGCGGCAAAGATGAACGAGATGGTCAAAAAACTCCTGAACCTGAACCAACTCGAGTTCGGTGAGGATCAGGTCAATATGGAACGGTTCGATCTGAACGCCGTGATCAGAGGCGTGCTGCAGTCCTCCGACATCCTGATCCGCCAGAAAGAGGCAAAAGTGCTCTTTACCGGCGGCGACCCGCTCTATGTCTGGGGCGATGAATTCAAAGTCGAGGAGGTTATCACCAACTATCTGACGAATGCCCTAAACCATCTGGACTACGACCACACGATTGAGATCACCTGCAAAAAAGAAGGGAATGTCGTAAAGACAACCGTTTTCAATACCGGGGACCCGATCCCGGAGGAGGATCTCGACAAGGTATGGGTGAAATTCTTCAAGGTGGACAAAGCGAGAACAAGGGAATACGGCGGAAGCGGCATCGGCCTTTCCATCGTAAAAGCCATTATGGATTCCTTCCAGCAGCAGTGCGGCTGCCAGAATTACGACAACGGTGTGGCATTCTGGTTCACACTGGAGGCAGATGGAAAAACGGAAGAAGCATGATTGCAAAAAGCGTGCCAGAAAAAGGAAATACAGCCTTTTCCTGGTGCGCTTTTCTTGCATAAAGGAAAAAGATGGTGTAGAATAATAGCACAAACGGTCAAAAAGAGAGGGAGAGAAGAGATGGCGGATTCCAACAGTACAAAGAGTGCGCTTGCAGATGCAATGAAAAAATTGATGGTACGCAAGTCTTTTGCAAAAATCAGTATTTCAGATCTCTGCGAGGAATGCGGTCTGAACCGGAAAAGCTTTTATTATCATTTTAAAGATAAATACGATCTGGTAAACTGGATCTTTTATGTGGACTTTCTGACAAACATGGGCGGAAAGAACTTTGAGAATGAATGGGATGTGCTGGTGGCGGTCTGCAATATTTTCTATCAGAATAAAGCATTTTACCAGAGTGCCCTGAGGATCGAAGGGCAGAACAGTTTTAAGGATTACTTTTACGAGATGCTCGAGCCGGTCATGGCGTTTTTTGTACAGGATCTCTTTCAGGTACAGAATCAGAAACTGTTTGTAACGTTCTTCTGTGATGCCTTCCTGACCGCAGTTCTGCGCTGGTTTTCCATGGAAAGCGAGCTGGAACCGGAAACGTTTGTCGAAGAACTGAAAGAAGTGATATATAGATCATCAGAAAAAATAGCAGCCAAAGCGGAACCAAAGAAATAAAATTCCGCTTTGGCTGTACTTTTATGCATCTGCGAGCAGTTCACGGTAAAATATATTCCGAAGAGACAACTCTTCAAAGGAAACGGTGGGCGTATCGAGTGTGCGGGCCATGTGATCCGGCAGAAGCAGCAGATACGCCGGATGGGCGGTGATAATCTGCTCAATTTTGCGGGAGTCTTCCTGCACTTCGATCGGGAAGAATGGCTGTATGGGGGTGAAGCGGTACTGTTGAACAACATCGGAAACAGCCCGGATACTTTCTTTTGAGCACGAATCATCTGCGACCAGAAAGAAAAAGACACTCTGTTCCATCTGGGAATACAGGTGGTCAAAAGAGAGCAGATAAGCGGCAGCATCTGCATCCTGATAGACTTTGTGCATACCGAACAGCGTTTTCTGATGGCGCAGGGCTTTTGCCATGGAAGCCGTTGAGGGGGCATCAATTGGAAGAGAAACCATCAGGTTCGGGCAGGATAAAAGCAGTTTCTGCTGTTTTTCGGTAAGCGGCGTATTGGAAAGAAACCAGAGAAACGCGCATTCCGGATGCGACTGGATGACGGCAAGGTAGGATTCCATATCCTCATGATGATCCATGGAGCGGAGCTGATAAGAGTAGATGCCGTATGTCAGACCGGTTCTGACCACGGATGCAAAAAACGAGGAATCATAAGTGTCCGGGATGCGGCTGTCGAGACGGAGCTTGACAACCCAGGGAACAGCAAAGGAAAGTTCTTTCTGCTTCTGGCGCAGAATCTGCGCACCGTAGGTAAAACTGTTGTAGCCGATGTTGATGCCGAACTGACGAAGCGCTTCCGGATCGTTGCTGCGCAGCAGAAAGTCGATCGCCTGATAATACGGGCTTTCATCGTTGCGCAGAAGATCCTGAAAAATGGCAAAAATCTGATTCTGAAAGCGGCCGCGGGAAAATTGGCGGCCAAGATCGCAGAGCTTGCGGACGCTGCGTTTCGGATCTGCGTCCATCTCCACCATCGCGCGTGCAACTGTTGTGTCGATCAGTGCGCGGGTGATGTCCTGTGAATTCATAATGTGTTCCTCCGATCAAGTAAAATAAGCTGTTTTTATCATAGCAAAAAGAACACGGTAAAAACAGGGACAAAGAACAGGAATTGTCTAAAAACTCCATTCCTTAAGGAAAATTTACCAGATCTTCAGAAGAAATTTCTTTTTCTTTTGTGGAAAAAGTGGTAAAATAAAGTTAGATGGTACAAACTATCGATTCTGCCGCGCCAAAAACGCGGCGGAACCATCCGAAACGATTCCAGAAAAATAGGAAAAACGAAATGGTTTTCGAACATGGAAGATAAAAGGAGGCGTTTTGCATGAAATTTGATATGCACTGCCACACAAAAGAGGGTTCGATGGATGGAAAAGTCATGATTGAGGAGTACATCCGAACACTGAAACGAAAAGGATTTGGAGGAATGTTGGTATCCGACCACGATTCCTATGACGGATACCGCGAGTGGAAGAATGCCATCAAGGGAAGAGCACACCAGGATTTTGTGGTATTAAAAGGTGTTGAGTACGATACGTGCGACTGCGGCCACATTCTTGTGATTATGCCGTTCGGCGTAAAATTAAAAATTCTGGAGCTACGCGGTCTGCCGGGATCGATCCTTGTCAAGATCGTCCATGCGTACGGCGGAATTTTAGGACCGGCGCATCCGTACGGCGAAAAATTTATGAGCATGATCAGCACGAATGAACGGAAGAAAAAGTATCAGCAGCGGATTGCCCAGCTTCTCCCGCAGTTCGATTTTGTTGAAATTTTCAATGCGTGTGAGAGCGCGGAGACGAACGCAAAAGCGAAACGGCTGGCGGAGAAATTCAATAAGCCCGGCTTTGGCGGAAGCGATGCGCACCGGCTGGACTGCATCGGAAAAGCGTATACCGAGCTGCCGGATACTATCAGAAGTGAGGATGATCTGATCGCCTACGTAAAAACGTGCCCGCAGATCGAATGCGGCGGCGAACATTACAACGGAACGACGAAAGACCGGATCGGCCGCCTGAACATGGTGCTTGTGGATTCGTTCTATTTCTACAACAAACTTGCAAATGGCTGGCGTTGGCGGAAGCGGAGACGTGAGCTGTTTGATATCATAGAGAAAAAACTCTGATGAATGCCTGGCAAAAAAGCGTGCCGGAAACGTTTCGTTCGGCACGCTTTTTCCTGCCCTGTATTTGAATCGAAAAAGAGAGGAAACATACGTATGCTTGCAATATTTCTTGCGCCGGTCTACATACTGGCAAATGTATTTACCGCCTACTGGCTGCTGCGGTGGATGAAGGAGGTGCATCCTTTGTTCCGCCATCCGGCCGTGCTGGGTGTCATTTTGGTGCTGTATGCATTTTTTGCACTTTCCCTGCTGACGAGCTTTCTGATCAAAAGAGATCCCGTTCACCGGATTTTAAAGGTCATCAGCAACTGCTGGCTTGGCATGTATCTGTATTTTCTTGGCTTCACCGCGATTCTGGTGCTGCTGCGCTTCATTTTTGCGCATACGGCACTGACGAAAACTTGGCTGTATTCTCCGATGGGATTGAAAGCGGTCGGCCTTGGCGCGATCCTTTTTGTGACGGGAATGTGCATCTACGGAATGGTGCATGCAGTCCATATTTACACGACACGATATGAGGTTCCATCGAAAAAGGATGCACATCTGAAAATTGCTCTCGTCGCAGATCTTCATCTGGGGTACAGCATCGGCAGTCATCAGATGGAAGAGATGGTGGAAAAAATTAATGCTGAGGAGCCGGATGTCGTTGTGATTGCCGGGGATATTTTTGATAATGAGTACGATGCCATCTATGAGCCGGACCGCGTGGCGGATCTTCTGGCGGGCTTAAAGAGCCGGTACGGCACGTACGCCTGCTACGGCAACCACGATCTCGATGAGAAGATTCTCGCGGGCTTTACGTTTGAGACGAAGGAGGAGCGCATCGCCGACCGCCGGTTCGGTGAGTTTCTGGACCGCGCGAAGATTCATCTGCTGGAGGATGATGTGGTCTGTATCGATGATGCCTTTTATCTGGCGGGCCGAAAAGATCCCGACCGGATCCGCAAAACGCAGGAGACACGCGACACGCCGTCCGAACTGCTTACCGGACTGGACCAGTCGCTTCCAGTTTTTGTGATTGACCACCAGCCGTCGGAGCTGACCGAGCTGGCAGAGGCAGGCGCAGACCTTGATCTTGGCGGCCATACGCACGACGGACAGCTCTTCCCAGGCAATATCCTTACCGGCCTGATGTGGGAGAATGCCTGCGGGATGAAGAAAGTCGGAGACATGTACAGCATCGTCACATCCGGCGTGGGTCTCTGGGGACCGCCGATGCGGATCGGGACGAAAGCGGAAGTGGTGATCATCGATTACGGAAAATAAGGGTTGACAAAACCGGAACGCAGAATTATAATACAACAAAACTACGAAACAGAGGTTATCAACGATGAACGAGATGCACAGCGTACAGATGCACAGGGACGACGATTGATAGCGCTTGTATCAAAGTGAAGACTACTATACTTCACAGGTACAGGCGCTGATTGTGTTGTACCTCTGTGGAAGATAAGGCAAAGGGAAACCACACCGGGAGAAAAAGAAATACCCCGTGTGGTTTTTCTTTGCCATTTTTTATCCATGCGGGAATGACTTGAAATTTACATCAGAGAAGGGTTGTGATCGTATGGGACATACAGATTATGTCCATATGGATTTTCTGCTGATTTTGCGGCGATAAAGAAAAATCAGAACAGAAAGGCAGAAAAGACTATGAAGACAGAAATGAATACCGTAAAAGTAAGAAAAACAGAGGAACTCGAAGCAGAGCAGTTAGGAGCACACATCGGCGAAATCGTGCGGCTGCATGGAAGCATTTACAAAATCCGAAAAATGAGCTCATTTGCATTTGTGCTGCTTCGGACGAAACGGCAGATGGTACAGTGCGTGTACGAGCCGGCGTATGCCCGGTTTGCATTGGAGGAATTAAAAGAAGAGGCGTGTGTCCGGTTTACCGCGGAGGTGATCCGTGAAGAGCGTTCCAGAAGCGGGTATGACCTGCATCTGTTAGACGTGGAAATCCTCTCCGAGCCGGAAGAAGTACCGCCGGTTGTCATCAACCAGAAGCGGGTCAACACTTCCATCGAGAACCTGCTGGACTACCGGCCTATCACGCTGCGAAATGAAAAAGAGCGCGCGGTTTTCCAGATTCAGGCCAGGATCTGTCAGGCGTTCCGCGAATTTCTGGATGGACAGCACTTCACCGAAATCCACACACCGAAGCTCGTAGCAGCGGGAGCCGAGGGCGGAGCTAATATCTTCTCCCTGTCGTATTTCGGCGAACAGGCATATCTGGCGCAGAGCCCGCAGTTTTACAAGCAGATGATGGTCGGCGTCTTCGAGCGTGTCTACGAGATCGCACCGGTCTTCCGGGCGGAGAAGCACGACACGGCGCGTCATCTGAACGAATATACAAGCGTGGACTTTGAGATGGGCTATATCGAGAATTTTGAGGACATCATGGCGATGGAGCAGGAAATGCTGCGGTACACATTTGGACGGCTGCAGGAGACATGCGGAGCGGAGCTTTCGCTTTTAAAAGCAGAGGTGCCGGTGATCACGGAGATTCCGAGAATCCGTTTTTCCGAGGCGAAAGAGCTGGTGAGCCGCGTATACAAAAGAGCCTTTTCGGAGAAACTGGACTTTGAACCGGAGGAGGAAAAACTGCTGTGCGAATATGTGAAGAAAACGACAGGCAGTGACTTCGTATTTGTGACACATTATCCAAGCGCCAAGCGCCCGTTCTACGCGATGGACAGCAGAGAAAATCCGGCAGAGACGGAAAGCTTTGACCTTCTGTTCCGCGGCCTTGAGGTGACGACCGGCGGCCAGCGCATCCACAATTACCGGGAGCAGGTGGAAAAGCTCGAAAGCCGCGGCATGCATGTTGAAGCGTTTGAGAGCTATCTAATGATGCACCGCTGTGGCATGCCCCCGCACGGCGGCCTCGGTCTTGGGCTGGAGCGGTTTACGGCACGGCTTCTCGGATTTGAAAATGTGCGGAACGCATCCCTGTTTCCAAGAGACATTCACCGTCTGATTCCGTAAACCAGAAGAGTGTAAAAAACTCCGGCGAAGCCGTGGCGCAGATCCACGGGCTTAGCCGGAGTTTCATAAGATTTCCCTCCCTTTTGAAAGATAGCGTAACCGTTTGGATATTTCTGTTATACACCAGGGGAGTGAAAATGACAAATTGTTTATTGCAGACAGGATTGCTGTATAAAAGTCAGAATTTTTGCAGAAATGAGCCTTGTAAAGCGTCCGAAAATAGGCTATACTAAACAAGGTTTGGCTGCCGGCAGAATCTGGCAGTATCGGCAAATATTGGAAAAAAGAAAGACGGGAGTTTCCCGGTTTGAGGATAGGAAAATATGAAATTATATGACATTTCCGGAGAGCAGTTTTCCGCAATGGACGCGCCGCGTCATCTGATGACGGAGGAAGGAACGGCGCAGACGACGCTCGACCGGTCACTTGGCATCTGTCAGGTGGCGGAGCTTGAGGGAAAAGTGACAAGAGAAGTGCTCGAGGAGGTCATGGAAGAAGACTGTGAACGTCTCCTGATCCGCGGCGATGCGCAGATTACACGCGATGGGGCAGATTACCTGGCAGAGAAAAAACTGGTGCTGCTCGGTGTGGAGCAGGAAACCGTCGGAAATGAGACATCAGGGAATGATGTTCATCAGCAGTTACTGAAAAAAGGCACGGTGATTGTTGAAAATCTGAATCTGGAGAAAGTGACCTCTGGTCATTATTTTCTCGTGGCTGCGCCGATCCAAAAGAAACACCAATACGGCGGCCCGATCCGTGCGGTTCTGATCGAAAATTAGGAAATGCCCTGTGTGAATCAGAAAATGCAATGTGAAACATAACAGAAAGAGAAAAACAGGAAAAAGTGTTCCCGCGTGGGACACTTTTTTTGATATGTCCAAAACGAGGGAATTTTGGGTTGTATTTTCCAAATATGGAGAATATAATGAGAAAAAGCCAGGATGTGGTATTCAAAACCAGATCAATTCCGGGCAAAATATTAAACTATTACAAAGGAGATCGTGAACAATGGATGCAAAAATGAAAGTAGAAAGAGCCGCTGCAGGCGCTGCGATCGATGGTGTTTTAAAATATGTGAACCACGGAGACGACAGAACAAAAGCACTGCTGAATCTGACGGATTTTGTACAGAAATTTACCGGAAATATGTTTGCGGAGAAAACGTTCGACAATATCCGCACCATGCTGCAGAATCCGGACAACAAATGGGTACAGTATGTCAACCGCGGACTGGACGAGCTGGATCCGCAGGTGATCAAAATGACTGCTTTGAACCTGGGATTCCAGGCAGCTTTCGTCGGAACGAAACAGATCCGTATGAACCGTGAAAAATACAACTGCAACATCCCATGGACGATGCTGATGGACCCGACAAGTGCCTGTAACCTGCACTGCACCGGATGCTGGGCAGCAGAATACGGCCACAAGCTGAATCTTTCCTATGAGAAACTTTCTGATATCATAAGCCAGGGAAAAGAGCTGGGAACCTACTTCTACATGTTCACCGGCGGCGAACCGCTTGTGCGCAAAAAAGACATCCTGCGTCTGGCAGAAGAGCATCATGACTGTGAATTCCACTGCTTCACCAATGGAACCCTGATCGACGAGGAGTTCTGTGAGGCGGTTCAGAAGCTCGGCAATATCTCCTTCTCCCTGTCTCTGGAAGGCTTCGAGGAGGTCAACGACGGACGCCGCGGCGAGGGTATTTTCGATAAAGTTCTGGCAGCCATGGATCTGATGAAAAAACACGGTCTGCTTTTTGGTACTTCCATCTGCTACACAAGAGCAAACCTCGAGACCGTTACAAGTGACGAGTTCCTGGATCTTTTGATCGAGCACGGATGCCGTTACAGCTGGTATTTCCACTTCATGCCGGTCGGCATGGACGCTGCACCGGAGCTGATGCCGACGGTTGAGCAGAGAAAATATATCTATCACAGACTGCGTGAGATCCGTTCCGATAAGAGTGACAAACAGATCTTTGTTATGGACTTCCAGAACGACGGTGAGTTTGTCGGAGGCTGTATCGCAGGAGGAAGAAACTACTGCCATATCAATGCAAACGGCGATGTGGAGCCGTGTGTTTTCATCCATTACTCCGGCGCCAACATCAACGAAGTTTCCCTGATCGAAGCACTGCAGCAGCCGCTGTTCCAGGCATACCGCGATGGACAGCCGTTCAACCGCAACCACCTGCGTCCATGTCCGATGCTCGAAAATCCGGAACTGCTGCGTGAGATGGTAGAGAAGACCGGCGCGAAGTCAACCGACCTGCAGTCTCCGGAGAGTGCAGAGCATCTGTGCGGAAAATGTGATCTG
>OGYS01000561.1_pt1 | contig 24482 bp, 18 predicted proteins | sample 1576611 | NCBI WGS metagenome assembly OGYS01 (sample SAMEA3541571, study PRJEB24748) | human gut metagenome | biome: human gut; feature: human-associated habitat; material: faeces | place: China | collected 2012
CCACTTAAAGTTTTCGAAAAGAAGATGTCAGTAAAGGATTTTATACAGAAAGTTGGAGATACACTAGAAATGGTGGGACTTCCAAGAGATGGACTATATAGATATCCTCATGAATTTAGTGCAGGGCAACGGCAGAGAATAGCAATTGCTAGAGCTATAATATTAGAGCCTAAGATGTTGATCTTAGATGAGCCAACTTCATCTTTAGATGTGGTAAGCCAAGAGCAAATTTTACTTCTTTTAAAGGAATTAAAAAAGAAATACAGGATGACTTATATTTTGATATCGCATGATCTTAGTGTGGTGCACTATATGTCTGATGTTATTGCGGTTATGTATCTTGGAAAATTGATGGAATTTGGAAATTCAGATGCAGTATTTAGTCAGCCAAAACATCCTTATACAAAAGCATTATTTGGTTCCATTCCTAGTATTGAGATGGATAACTTAGATGAGATTGTAACATTGAAAGGTAATGTTCCAAGTCCAATTAATCCGCCATCAGGATGCTATTTTCATACAAGATGTGAATGCTGTAATGAAAAATGTAAAAACGAACAGCCAGAGCTTCAGATGGGAAAAGATGGGCGTCAGTTGGCATGTTGGTTTGTTGATTAATTAGTAATATAAGGAGGACGTATGGATAATTTATTTGAGTTTGAATTAGCAAAGGGAGCAAATATCCTGGTAAACGAACTGGCTTTGATTCAGAAGAATGAGAGAGTTATTATTACAGCTGATACCTTGTGTGATAGTGGTGTAATTAATGCAGTGGCTGGAGCAGCACATACAGCAGGAGCAAAGGTTGCAGTTATGTGGTACCCGGTCCCGAGAGGCGTTGGAAAAGACGCAGATCAGGATATTTCCTATCAGGCGATCGGAGAGGCAATTGGAGCAAGTGATGTTTGGCTGGAATTTGGATATAATTGGATTTTATATTCAACTGCTCAAGAAATTGCGTTGGAGAGAAATCCTAAATTACGTCATTTAAATGCAGTAGGATTAAACAGAGAAATGTTTGTTCGCTTGATTGTCAAATCAAATCCGAAGCTTCAAGCGGAATTTCAACAGAAATTGGAGGTTTTGACAGATGAACAGACATTAGTTGTAATGTCTGGACATCCACTTGGATTGTTCCATTCTCATAAACAAGCACCTAGAGTTGTAATTACAAATGGATTGATGGTGGGAGAAGGAGATAATCCGGAGACGTGGGCGAAAGCTACGGCAATGGGATGTTCCTCTTATGGACAAATGACGGCTGGAGGTTGGATGTATATTGGACCTCAGGGAATTGTTCATGGAACTTTTAATACAATTTTGAATGCGGGCCGTAAGTTTTTAGGCATTGCTGTTGACGGAAATTTGGCAGGTCATCTTTTTGTAACTAGTGGATTAGGAGGGATGAGTGGAGCGCAGCCTAAGGCAATTGAGATTGCTGGAGGTGTTGGTATTATTGCAGAAGTGGATGCATCGAGAATTGAGACAAGACACAGCCAGGGGTGGGTGAGTCTTGTAACAGAAACGCCAAAAGAAGCGTTTGATGTTGCATCTAAATATATGGAAAAGAAAGAGGCAATTTCAATTGCATTTCATGGAAATATTGTTGATTTACTGGAATATGCAGTGGTTAATCATATTAACATAGAATTGCTGTCAGATCAGACCTCCTGTCATGTTCCGTATGACGGAGGATATTGTCCACAGGGATTAACTTTTGAACAAAGAACAGAAATGTTAAATCATGATCACGAAAAATTTTGTGAATTAGTCGATCAGTCTTTAACAAAGCATTTTCATTTGATTCGGATTTTAGTGGAGCGAGGAGCATATTTCTTTGATTATGGAAATGCGTTTATGAAAGCAGTTTTTGATGCTGGAAATAAAGATATTGCCAAGAATGGAAAAGATACAACGGAAGGTTTTATATTCCCATCATATGTGGAAGATATTTTGGGTCCCGAATTGTTCGATTATGGCTATGGTCCGTTTCGTTGGTGTTGTTTGTCTGGAAAACATGAGGATTTGATAAAAACAGATCATGCTGCAATGGAGATTATTGATCCAAATCGCCGCTTTCAGGATCGTGATAATTGGGTCTGGATTCGGGATGCGGAGAAAAATAAACTTGTAGTTGGTACGCAGTGTCGTATTTTGTATCAAGATGCTTTGGGACGAAGAGATATTGCGTTAAGATTTAACGAAATGGTGCGAAATGGTGATATTGGGCCAGTTATGTTAGGAAGAGATCATCATGATACGGGAGGAACAGATTCTCCGTATCGCGAAACGTCAAATATCTACGATGGTTCTAATTTTACTGCAGATATGGCAACTCAATGTTATGCTGGTAATGCTGCTCGTGGAATGAGTTTGATTGCACTTCATAATGGCGGAGGAACCGGAATTGGAAAGGCAATTAATGGAGGATTTGGTCTAGTATTAGATGGAAGTGAATTGACGGATCAAATTATTAATGAAGCAATCCCGTGGGATACAATGGTAGGAGTTTCTAGAAGAAATTGGGCAAGAAATGAGCATTCCATGGAAACAGTCGCAGAATATAATCGTAGATTTTCAGGTATGGACACTATAACAATGCCATATATTGCAGATGATAAATTAATAGATAAAGTATTTGACAAATATTGTTTAAAATAAGTGAGTTTGTAAATTGATGGAATAATCAAAGCCATTGAAAATTTGCAAAACTTGTGGGGTCAGTCGTGAGGGCTGGCCCTTTTATAGAGGGTGTAAAATAAACCTGAATTATTCACGGAGCAATTTCTAACCTAAAACTTGCACCATGAATTGAAGACGCAGGTATTGTAAAGAACATTTTACAGCGATTGGAATTAGAAATAGAACACTAGAGAATTAGTTACATCAAAAAGTGTGAGTCATATGAATGTGGCTCACATTTTTTGTAAATGTGCATGGCTCATAGCTTTCACAAAGTTTTCACAAATAATTAGCACTCTAGTCTTGACAGTGCTAACAACAAGTGTTATATTACTGCTAGAACAAAAGGAGACCAAAAGGTTTTCACAGATTGTTCGAAAGGAGGCAGGTTTATGAATATCAGTAAATTTACCCAGAAGTCTCTGGAAGCCGTTCAAAATACGGAAAAGCTGGCGTATGAATATGGAAACCAGCAGATTGATCAGGAACATTTGCTGTACAGTCTTTTGACTGTGGAAGACAGCTTGATTTTTAAATTAATAACAAAGATGGGAATCTCGGGCGACCAGTTCCGTGATGAGGTGCAGCAGGCGATTGGAAAGCTGCCGAAGGTATCCGGCGGTCAGGTGTATTTCTCCAACGATGCCAACAAGGTGCTGGTGAACGCGGAGGACGAAGCCAAGGCGATGGGGGACGAGTATGTTTCCGTCGAGCACTTATTTCTGGCGATGTTAAAACAGCCGAATAAGGCGGTCAAGGAACTGTTCCGTCTCTACGGCATTACGAAAGAGAGCTTTTTGCAGGCGCTTTCGACAGTGCGCGGTAACCAGCGTGTTGTCAGCGATAATCCGGAGGCAACGTATGACACTTTAAATAAATACGGTTACGATCTGGTGGAACGTGCGAGAGATCAGAAGCTCGATCCGGTCATCGGCCGTGACGGTGAGATCCGTAATGTGGTTATGATTCTCTCCAGAAAGACGAAAAACAACCCGGTTCTGATTGGTGAACCTGGCGTCGGTAAGACAGCCGTTGTCGAAGGACTGGCACAGCGTATCGTGCGCGGCGATGTCCCGGAGGGCTTGAAGGACAAGAAATTGTTTGCTCTGGATATGGGAGCTCTGATGGCGGGCGCGAAGTACCGCGGCGAGTTCGAAGAGAGACTGAAAGCGGTGCTTGACGAGGTCAAGAAGAGCGAGGGACAGATTATTCTGTTTATCGATGAGCTGCATACGATCGTCGGCGCGGGCAAATCCGAGGGCGCGATGGACGCCGGGAATATGCTGAAGCCTATGCTGGCTAGAGGTGAACTGCACTGTATCGGTGCGACGACCCTGGATGAGTACCGTAAATACATCGAAAAAGACGCAGCTCTGGAACGTCGTTTCCAGCCGGTTCACGTTGATGAGCCGACCGTGGAAGATACGATTTCCATTCTGCGTGGTCTGAAAGAGAGATATGAGGTTTACCACGGGGTCAAGATTACCGACTCTGCGCTTGTATCGGCGGCAATTCTCTCGGATCGTTATATCACGGATCGTTTCCTTCCGGATAAGGCGATCGATCTGGTTGATGAAGCGTGCGCGATGATCAAGACAGAGATGGATTCAATGCCGGCGGAGCTGGATGAACTGTCGAGACGTATCATGCAGCTGCAGATTGAAGAGGCTGCGCTTAAGAAAGAGACTGACCGCTTAAGTCAGGATCGCCTGGCAGAACTGCAGAAAGAACTGGCAGAGCTCAAGAGCAGCTTTTCGACCCAGAAAGCCCAGTGGGAGAATGAAAAATCTTCTGTTGATAAGCTGTCCAAACTGCGTGAAGAGATTGAGCATGTAAATGGCGAGATTCAGGCAGCGCAGCAGGCATATGACCTAAACAAAGCGGCTGAACTCCAGTACGGCAAGCTGCCGGAACTGCAGAAACAGTTGGCGGAAGAGGAAGAGAAAGTGAAAAATCAGGATCTCAGTCTGGTACATGAGAGTGTCACCGAGGATGAGATTGCCCGGATTATTTCGAAGTGGACCGGTATTCCGGTTGCCAAACTGACCGAGAGCGAGCGCAGCAAGACCCTGCATATGGACGAACTGCTGCATAAACGTGTCATCGGACAGGATGAGGGCGTTACCAAGGTAACGGAGGCGATTATCCGTTCCAAAGCGGGCATCAAGGATCCGACGAAACCAATCGGTTCGTTCCTGTTCCTAGGTCCGACCGGTGTTGGCAAGACAGAGCTTGCAAAAGCGCTGGCGGAGGCATTGTTTGATGATGAGAACAACATGGTTCGTATCGATATGAGTGAATACATGGAGAAACATTCCGTTTCCCGTCTGATCGGAGCGCCGCCAGGATATGTCGGATATGACGAGGGCGGTCAGCTGACCGAGGCAGTACGGCGCAAACCGTATTCCGTTGTCCTCTTCGATGAGGTTGAGAAAGCGCACCCGGATGTATTTAACGTCCTGCTGCAGGTTCTGGATGATGGACGTATCACGGATTCGACCGGAAAAACTGTCGATTTCAAGAATACGATCCTGATTATGACCTCCAACATCGGTTCCCAGTATCTGCTGGACGGCATCGATGAAAAGGGACAGATCAAGCCGGAGGCGGAAAGCTCCGTTATGCATGACTTGAGAGCTCACTTCCGTCCGGAGTTCCTGAACCGTCTGGATGAGATTATTCTCTTTAAGCCGCTGACGAAAGGCAACATCGGAGGCATCATTGAGCTTCTGATTGCAGATGTCAACAAACGTCTGTCGGATAAGGAGTTAAAGATTGCCCTGACGGACGAGGCAAAGGATTTCATCATTGAAAATGGCTACGATCCGGTTTACGGTGCAAGACCGCTGAAACGGTACCTGCAGAAGAACGTTGAGACACTGGCAGCGAAGCTGATTCTGGCGGACGGCGTCCGTGCGGGCGATACGATAGAGATCGGGCTTTCGGATGGCAAGCTGACGGCTTCGGCTGTCCATAGCGCGTAAGCGGAAAACGTCTTACGGCGGATTTATAACTATTATATAGAAGAAACAATAGGGCGCGGAGAAGTGCGAAAGAGCTTCCTCTGCGCTCTTTTTATGTATTTCTGAGATTTTCACAGTCTTGACATTGCCCGGCAACTTTACTAAAATGATTTCATAATGACCGGACTATATCATTTGTTCCGGAAGTCAGTCAGATGAGGAGAAGATGAGATGAAAATTGCGATTGGAAATGACCATTCGGCGGTAGAACTGAAGAACATTATTGTGGATTTCCTGAAAGAAAAAGGAATCGAAGTGTTAAATCTGGGTACAGACAGCAGCGAGAGCTGTGATTATCCAGTTTATGGAGAGAAGGTAGGTCGTGCAGTTGTTTCCGGCGAAGCCGATCTGGGTATCGCAATCTGCGGTACCGGTCTTGGTATTTCACTGGCAGCTAACAAGGTAAAAGGCGTGCGCGCCTGCGTATGCAGCGAGCCGTACACAGCGGTGATGTCCCGCCGCCACAACGATGCCAATGTACTCTGCTTCGGCGCCCGCGTGGTAGGAAGTGAGCTTGCGAAGATGATCGTTGACGAGTGGATCAACGCAGAATTTGAGGGCGGACGCCATCAGAGACGCGTGGATATGATTATGGCGATTGAGGAGAAAGACTGATTCAGAGTCAGTCAGAGGTAACGGATGAAATCATAAGGCAGGCTGACAGCAGGATGCGAGATGCCTGTGAGAACAAAAAGAGGCAGCTGTAAAGAGATGGAGCAGCTGCGAAAAGAACAGGAGGAAGCAGGAGATGATCACAGAAGATATTCGCTACATCGGTGTAAACGACCATGACATTGACTTATTTGAGGGGCAGTATCAGGTGCCAAATGGTATTTCATATAACTCATACGTGATTATGGATGAAAAGATCGCGATCATGGATACGGTAGACAAGCGCAAACAGACGGAATTTCTGGAAAATCTGGAAACCGCACTGGCTGGAAGAACCCCGGATTATCTGGTAATCAGCCACATGGAGCCGGATCATGCATCAAGTATCCAGGCAGTCGTAGAACGGTATCCGGAAATCACATTGGTAGGCAATGCGAAGACATTTCCGATGCTGAAACTGTACTTTGATCTTGATACCAGCCGTGCGCTGACGGTCAAGGAGGGCGATACCCTGAAACTGGGGCGCCATGAGCTGACGTTCGTCATGGCACCGATGGTACACTGGCCGGAGGTTATGGTAAGCTATGATTCCTGCGACAAGGTGCTGTTCAGCGCCGACGGTTTCGGCAAGTTCGGTGCGCTTGATGTGGATGAGGACTGGGACTGCGAGGCGAGACGGTATTATTTCAATATTGTAGGAAAATATGGAATGCAGGTGCAGGCACTTCTTAATAAAGAAGCCGGTCTTGAGATCCAGATCATCTGCCCGCTGCATGGACCGGTTCTGAAAGAGACGATCGGTCATGTGCTTGAAAAATACCAGATTTGGAGCAGCTACGGCGTCGAGTCTGAGGGTGTATTTATCGCATATGCGTCCCTGCATGGCAACACCGAGGATGCGGCGAAAAAATGCAAAGAAATTCTTGAGAAAAAAGGATGCCCGAAGGTGGCAATCGCGGATCTGGCGCGCGGTGATATGGCGGAGGCGCTGGAAGATGCATTCCGGTATGGAAAAATTGTATTGGCAGCACCGTCCTATGACGCGGGTGTGATGCCGGTTATGGCAGATTTCCTGCACCACTTACAGAGCAAGAATTACCAGAAACGCACCGTTGCCCTGATTGAAAACGGTTCCTGGGCGCCGAGTGCAGCGCGCACGATGAAGGGAATGCTGGATGCGATGAAGGAGATCACGGTGGTTGAACCGGTCGTTACGGTTCGCGGGGCGCTCAAGGAGAGCGATATTCCGTCGCTGGAGCAGATGGCGGAAGCGCTACTGGCATAAGAAGCGTCTGGTGACAGTATTTAATGAGACTTGAAAAAGGCTTTTTTAAATAAAAAATCCGGAGAGACAAAAGTGTGGTTTTTATATTTATATATGAAAAATCCACTTGATGATTTTGTATGGATGACAGAAAAAGAATAGGAGAAACAGACATGGTAGATGAGGTAATGAAGTTCATTACAGAGGCAGACCCGGAAGTGGGAGAAGCCATTGAAGCAGAGGCAGCCCGTCAGAGAAGAAACCTGGAGCTGATCGCGTCGGAGAATATTGTATCGGAGCCGGTTATGATGGCGATGGGATCGGTATTAACCAACAAATATGCGGAGGGATATCCGGGAAAACGTTACTACGGCGGATGCCAGTGTGTCGATGTTGTAGAGTCCATCGCGATCGAGAGAGCGAAAAAACTGTTTGGCTGTGATTATGCAAACGTACAGCCGCATTCCGGCGCGCAGGCAAACATGGCGGTATTTATCGCAATGCTGAAACCGGGTGATACTGTTATGGGCATGAACCTGGATCACGGCGGACATCTGACACACGGAAGCCCTGTCAATTTCTCCGGTTTATATTTCAACATTGTGCCGTATGGTGTCGATGACAATGGCGTGATTGATTACGAAGAGGTAGAGCGCATTGCACTGGAAGCAAAACCGAAGCTGATCATTGCAGGTGCAAGTGCCTATGCAAGAGAGATTGATTTCAAACGTTTCCGTGAAATTGCAGACAAAGTAGGCGCATACCTGATGGTCGATATGGCTCATATCGCTGGTCTGGTAGCAACCGGTCTTCACCAGAGCCCGATTCCGTATGCAGATGTTGTTACGACAACCACACATAAGACACTGCGCGGACCGAGAGGCGGTCTGATTCTGGCAAATAAGGAAGCAGCTGAGAAGTTCAACTTCAACAAGGCGATCTTCCCGGGAACCCAGGGCGGTCCGTTAGAGCACATCATCGCTGGCAAGGCAGTCTGCTTCGGCGAGGCGCTGAAGCCAGAATTTAAAGAGTATCAGCTTCAGGTAAAGAAGAATGCAGCAGCGCTGGCAGCCGCACTTCAGAAGCAGGGATTCAAGATTCTGACCGGCGGAACCGATAACCACCTGATGTTAGTTGATCTGCGCGGCATGGATATTTCCGGTAAAGAGCTGCAGAACCGCTGCGATGAAGTATACATTACCCTGAACAAAAACACCGTTCCGAACGACCCGAGAAGCCCGTTTGTTACTTCTGGTGTTCGCATCGGTACTCCGGCTGTTACCACCCGTGGACTCAAAGAAGAAGACATGGAAGTCATCGCAGAGTGCATCTGGCTGGCAGCTACCGACTTCGAGAACAAGGCAGATTACATCCGTGCGGAAGTAACCAAGCTGTGTGAGAAGTATCCGTTATATAAATAAGTAGAGAAGAATATGGAGCGAAAAATTTGCCAGTCTATAGATTCAGAAAAATGCTGGAAAATTAATGCACATATAACAATAAGAAAAAGGCTGTATTGACTGCCGCATGGAAGCGCGCGGTAGGTGATACAGCCTTTTCTATTCCAACCATTTTTCCTAGAAATTAAGTTTTTGTCCAATTCCTTTTTCCAATGCTTTTTCATAGATAAGCTGTGCCGTCCGCACATCAAAGAGTCCCATGCCGACTGATTTAAAGCAGCGGGTCTCGTTCTGCTCATGCGGATGTCCCTGCTTGGTATCTTCGATCAGATCCTCGATAAAGTGGACGCGCTCCTGTGTCAGAACGCCCTTTTCCAGCGGAATTTTCAGATCGCCGCTCTCCTCGCAGGCATACGGAAGCTCGGTGTACGCGTTCTTGACGAGTTTCCACACCGCATCCGGCAGTTCGCGCCGTTCCGGACGCCAGGAGCCGATGGCAACAAAGCATTTGCCGCGAAGCAGCTCTTCATCATCCGGGTAGACCGGATCGACCGCCTGGGTGGCGGAGATCAGGACGCGGCTGTGCTCAGCCAGTTCACGGGTATCCGCGCAGGTATGAATCTGGATGGCGTTTTTTCCAAACGATGCCAGACGCGCCGATAAGCGCTCGATAAAGCCGGAAAGATTCTTAGCGTATGCGTCATACAGATAAATATCTGTGATCGGGCGCACCTCGCAGGCGTAGAGAAGCTGGTGTAGTCCCTGCATACCGCAGCCAACCAGACCAACTGAGGCAGCATCCTCTGGAGCCAGATAGCGCAGTGCGACACCGCCGACCGCACCGGTCCGCATTGCGGTCAGGACACTTCCGTTCATAATCGCCTTCGGCAGACCGGTCTTTGCGTTATTTAAAATCATAAGTCCGTTCAGATACGGAATTCCCAGAGAGGGATTGTCCGGAAATTCGGATAACATCTTTGTACCTATGACGGAATCCAGAAAACACGGCATATAGAGCATCATATTTTTATCACGCTGTGCGATAAAACGATCCGGCATCTTGTAATTGCCGCTTTTGTGAATCGCATACGCATCTTCGATCGCGTCCATGACATCCTCTAAGGTGACGGACTGCCACATTTCTTGTTCGCTGAGAAATAACATATCAAAACCTCCTGAATATTTATGAATGAAATAAAACATATATACTAAAAATAGATTTATCACAAATCGAAAGTGATTTGTATAGCCGGATTGTAGCAGTTTCACGTTTCATTGTCAAGATGAAAACAGAATAAAAATCAAGTTGCATATTTGAAATGGGGCGTGTATAGTAAAGAAAATTGTAGCGGTTCAGTAGGTTTACGCATTTACTGAGCTACAGGAAATGGATAAAATTAGCACAAGCGAGAAGGGAAGAATACCTGGAAAGGAAGGGGTAATGGGAGAAGTAATTAAAGTATTAGACTGGTTGTTAGAGAATTTGGTACAGATATGCACGGTCGTGCTAGAATTGTTTGGAATCATTGTGCTGGTTTCGACAGCGGTATCCTGCTTTGTTCAGTGGATACGAAACAAGCGTCAGCTGATCCGCCTGAATCTGGCACAGGGAATTGCGCTGGCGTTGGAATTTAAGATGGGCGGCGAGGTACTCAGGACGGTTGTGGTACGGGAATGGTCGGAACTTGGAATTTTGGGAGCCATCATTGTCCTTCGGGCAATGCTTACATTTTTGATTCATTGGGAGATCAAGAACGAAAAAAGAGAAACCCAGGAAGAGCAAGGAGGAAAGCTAGAGTAAAAAGGGGCACGAAAAAGGGAGTCTGCAGGATGAGCGGACTCCCTTTTTTCGTGGTTAAACAAGATTAATGCGAAAAATATTTGTCGTAGAAATGAAGGCGTTCCAGAATTTGCTTCTGGCTTTTGATTTCCATTTTGGAATAAATGGAAGCCAGATGCTTTTTGACAGTAGGGATGCTGACGAAGAGGGTGGAAGATATCTGATCGTTGGAATAGCCGCGCAGTAAAAGGCTTAAAACATTTACTTCTCGGTTCGTCAGGGAAAAATCCCGGCTGATCTGGGAAAGAGTACGATCCATCACATAGGATAAATCGAAGAACAGACATACAAAGCAGTCGTTGTCTGGTCCCTCCTTAAGATGGGAGCGGCTTACCTCCAGAAACAAAGGGCTGTTTTCCATCTTGTATTCGATATTTTGTCCGGTAATGCTTCCAGAACGGAGCAGCTGACGGCAAAGAGAGCGAAAACAATTGGAAATGGGGTTGTTGGATAAATCTGCAAATCCATGATTCTCCATGTATGTATGGTAGGTTGTGTTGCACCCGATAAAATTCAGTTTATCGTCAAAACAGCCGATTCCGATGCAGTTGTAATTTTCCAGTACATGAAATGCCCGTCCGATGTTGAGCTCCCGCCCGTAATTTTTAAATACGTTGCAGAAATGCGGCTGGAATAACCGGACAAGGCTTAATTCATCTGGCAGGAAATTTTTTTTATCGTTGGATCGGTGGATGGAAAACACACCCCGCAGATCCCGGTTCCGAATCGAAAAATTCGTTTCAATGGAATCATGCAGCCCCATGGGAAGTAGAAATTCCTGAAAATAAAGAGAATTTTTTCGAACCTCCTGATTGAACAGCTGGTTAGTCAGGAAAGTTACATTGCTGTCGGAGTCCAGAATCGACAGAACATCATCCATATGGCAGTATTCTTCCTGATATCGCCGTTTCTGTTCATCATTCCAGTTGATGGTGTAGATGGAATGGGTTTTGTAATTCTGTCCCTGCTTTTGGTAAAACAAAAAATTTGCTTTTTCAAAGAAAACAATATTGTTCAGGTTCAGGAAAAAACTCTCCATCCGTTTTTCAAGAAGAATTGAATCGTCGTAAAGTTCAGCAATGATCTGATTGACGTTTTCAATTCGTGATGTTGTAAAAAGATTTTCAGCACTCATGAAGATGCCTCCTTTCCCGTGAGTATTCAATTAGTGAAAACAAAATGGAATCAATACTAGACTATAGTCCAACTATTGTTTTAAACTATTTTTAATAGACTGATAATATATAAAGCATAATAAAATGTTGTTATGATTATTGCAAGTGGAAAAACTTTGAAAATAGAAAAAGTATCCAAAAGTATACTATGATAGAACCGAAAGTATCTACCGTTAACTGACGTCATGCATCATAATAACCAAAACACAAAAAACTTTGTATTAAAAATGATGTTTTTTGAAAGTTTTCATCATGATATGATTTTAGCAACGAGATTTCAGAAAACTGAAAGAGAACGGACAAAATTTTTAATACGGAGGAGCCTATGGAAAAAAAGAATGAATTTTGTTTGCAGGAGATTAAGGGGAGAAAGGCAGTAACCTGTATCGAGACACATACAGAGGGAGAGCCAACCCGAACCATTTTATCGGGATTTCCGGAAATTCCGGGGAACACGATGGAAGAAAAGATGCTCTATATGATGCAGGAACAGGACTGGATGAGAAAAGCAATTTGTTTTGAACCGCGTGGAAATGACGTAATGTCCGGAACGATTGTTACCAAGCCGTGCAATCCGGAGGCAGATTTTGGTGTTTTATATTACGAGGTTGGAAACTGGATGCCGATGTGCGGACATGATACGATCGGAGTTTCAACGGCACTGATTGAAAGCGGACTCTTAAAAGCGGAGGAACCGTATACATATGCGACCTTAGATACACCATCTGGACTGGTAAAAGTGAAAATTGAGGTGAAAGATGGCAAGGCGGTGCGGGTATCCTTTAAAAATGCCCCGGCATTTGTGATGAATCGGGATGTAAAGGTACAGGTTCCTGGATATGGTGAGATTCCGTTAGACATCGCATACGGTGGAAATGTATTTGCGTTAGTACCGGCATCGGCAATGGGCTTAAAGCTGGATAAAGAAAATGCAAAAGAGATTGTCGAAAAAGGAAATTATCTTAAAAAGCTTATCAATGAGCAGGTAACAGTCAAGCATCCGTATCTGGAAATCATGAACCAGGTAACGCATGTGGAATTTTTCGAACCGGGTACAGAAGGGGTTTCGGATGTAAAAAATGCAGTTGTCATTCCCCCGGCAGCGATTGACCGAAGCCCTTGCGGAACCGGTACATCAGCGAAGATGGCACTTCTTCATGCGGAAGGAAAGCTGGCAGTCGGACAGTCGTTTGTGCATGAGAGCCTGATTGGAAGTTTATTCCACTGCCATATCGTTGAAGAGACAGAGGTGGCAGGAATTCCGGCAGTAGTACCGGAGATCAGCGGACGGGCGTTTGTGATGGGAGAGAGTACATGGTTATTCGATCCGGACGATCCATTCCCGGAAGGTTTCTTATTAGGCTAAATCGATAGAAACAAAATAAGAGTTTAAAGGTACAGGGAGGTACTTCTGAGGGAAAGAAGTACCTCGGGAGTTCACATAAAAACAGTATAAAGGAGGATACTTTATGAAAAAGAGATGGCTTTGCGGTACGATGGCAGTGGTAATCGGAGCGATGGCAATGGCGGGGTGTTCAGGCGGAAATTCTTCTTCATCCGCATCTGCAGCCGGAACCGAAGCAGCAGATAGTGGTTCCAGCGTAGATACTTCCGGAGCGGAGATGACGATCCGTGTAGCACATGTATGTGGAACCGGTTCTCCGTATGATTACGGTGCGAATGCTTTTAAAAAGCTGGTCGAGGAGGGCAGCGACGGACGGATTAAAGTAGAGGTTTATGCAGGCGATATGACAACCGACGAGGTTGAGTGTGTTGAGATGGTTCAGAATAATAATCTGGAAATCGGCTGGGTAGGAACTGGTGCACTGGGCGGATTTGTACCAGATTTAGGCATTTTTGAGCTTCCATTCCTGTTTGAGGATGAGGATAATGTCAATAAAGCGCTGGAGGGAGAATTTGGCAATTCCCTTCTGGAGCAGTTAAGCGCGGTTGATGGAATTACAGGACTTGGTTTCCATGAGGATGGCTGGAGAAATATCCTGACTAAAGATAAGACAATTAATACCGTAGATGATATGAAGGGCGTTCGTATGAGAACCATGCAGAATGAAGTTTGCGTGGCAACCTACGAAGCACTTGGTGCTACACCGGTTGCATTGGCATCTGGCGAGCAGTTCACAGGACTTCAGAATGGCGTTGTAGATGGAACAGACAATAGTGCATTATATGCAGTAGCAGATGGTTATATTGAGGTTGTTAATAATATCTGCGATATTCATCATTACTATTCCAGCGGTATCATTGTTGCTTCTTCAAAATGGTATGAGGGTTTAAGCGAAGAAGACCAGAAACTCGTGAAAGAGTCAGCTATAAAAGCAGGCGAAGAGCAGAGAGCTTGGTTCCTGGAAAATGACGAGGCAAAGATTGCTGAGTATGAAGAAAAAGGTTATACCGTAACACGTCCGACTGATATTGATGCATGGAAAGAAAAAGTTGCTCCGGTATATGATAAAATGTACGCGGCACATCCGACCTGGGAAGGTCTGGTTGAGATGGTTCGCGCAGCGAAATAAAGTACAATAATTTTTGAACTATCATGTACTCCCGGAGCCTGTTTTCGGGAGTACATTTACAAAGAGGGGAGAAAAATGGCAGGATTGATTGAAAAACTTCACAAGATTGGCGACGTGATCAATACGGTTGCCAGAGTTGCATTAGGGGTTACGTCAATTGCTTTATGTATCGCGGTAATCGGCCAGTTTATTTTGCGATGGTTTGGAGCTACGATGCCATGGGCAACGGAGTTCTCCTGTTATATCTTCGTTTGGACCACGATGCTTGGCAGTGCCGTAGCAAGCCGTCATCTGCTTCATATCGGTGTTGACATGGTAATTAACTTGTGCCATGGAAAAACACGTCAGTTTATGCTGGTTCTGGCGGATGTGATTTTATTATTTGCACTTGTTTTATTTACAATTTCAGGTTGGAACTATACAATTGCACAGATTCCACATCTGGGAACGACGATCAAGGTTTCGCTGGCGCTCTTTTATGCAGCCCTTCCGGTCAGCGGTCTCATTATGATTTATTATACATTTGTGCAGCTTCTTGAAAATATATGTTACGGGGAAGCGAAAAAGATTCCTCTTCCGGGGGATGAAGAGTAGGAGGTCAATATGTTCAGCAGTATAATTTTATTTGGAAGCTTTTTCTTGTTTCTTGCATTAGGCGTTCCGATTGCTTTTGTATTGATCGTAGCGACGGTCTCCTATGCGCTTTTAAGTACCGGTGATGCCAACCTGGCGTTGGTTCCGCAGCGAATTATCTATGGTATTAATAGTTTTACCATGCTTTGTCTTCCATTCTTCGCTCTGGCAGGAAATATTATGAATCACGGCGGTATTACCATGCGTCTGGTTCGTTTCGCACAGGCATTCGTTGGACATATCAAGGGTGGTCTGGCGATGGTAGACATCCTGGTATGTATGATGTTTGGTACAGTTTCAGGCTCGGCGGTAGCTGGTACGGCGGCAGTTGGATGCCTGATGATTCCGGCAATGAAGGATGAAAAGTATGATCCGGCGTTTACAGCAGGTCTGACCGCGTGTGCATCCTGCTGCTGCCCGATTATCCCACCGAGTCTGGCATTCGTTATTTATGGTGCGGCAGCGAAGGTATCCGTTGGCGATATGTTTATCGCCGGAGTAGTACCGGGTATCCTGATGGGTATTATCATGATGCTGGTTGTCTATGTATTTGCAGTGAAACGTGATTTTTCAGCAGGTCCTAAGACAAGCTGGAAGGAAAAATGGGAAGCAACCAGACAGGCACTTCCATGTATCGGACTTCCGATCATCGTTGTTGGCGGTATCATGGGTGGTTTCTTTACTCCGACCGAGGCAGCGGCGGCAGCGGTTCTTTATTCCCTGATTCTGTCGGCATTTGTATACCGGACCGTTGGCTGGAAAGAGCTCTGGAAATCGATTATCGACAGCGCGATCGACAGTGGTACGGTTATGCTGATTGTCGGCGGCTGCTATCTGTTTGGATGGGTTATCTCCAATGAGAGATGGGCAGTTTCTGTAACGAATATGCTGGTTGGCCTTCATACTTCTTTAGCAGTGAAACTGTTACTGGTCAATCTGGTTCTTCTGGTTGTTGGTATGTTTATGGATAGTGCTCCGGCAATCATGCTGGTAGCGCCGATTCTGGCACCGGCGATGGCAAGCCTGGGCGTTGACCCAATTCAGACTGGTATGATTGTCTGCCTGAACCTGACCATCGGTCTGGCAACTCCGCCGGTAGGTGTCTGCTTATACACGGCAACCAATATTGCAAGATGTAAATTTGGAGATACGGTTCGAAATGCAATACCATTCCTGGTAGCGATGCTGGCAGCATTAGCGATTATTACGAATGTTCCGGTAGTATCCAGAATTCCATTTATTTTAATGGGACGATAGAAACGAGAGGGGACGTTGAAGTTGGACGTTCCCTTTTCCTTTACAAAAACACAAATCAAAAATGATGAATAAAAAACATGGAATGATTGATACAAAAAGGAGGACAAACCATGGAAAAACTACCCTGCAGTATCTTCAATGATGTACTCGGTCCGGTGATGCGCGGACCTTCCAGTTCCCATGTGGCGGGGGCGGCGCGGATCGCCTCCATGATCCGGCAATCTCTGGATGCACCGGTGAAAAAAGCGATTGTTGATTTTGATGTCAATGGTGCGCTGGCGGCATCGCACACGGGACACGGAACGGATATGGGATTTGCCAGCGGGCTTTTGAATATGGAGCTGGATGCGGCGTCTGTAGGGCTTCAGAATATCACAGGGCTTGCCTGCGATCCGGTCGGAAACCGTGTTGAATGGCCATGTCTCGGCAAAAATATCATGGGCGGAAGCAATGCGCTCGCCAGCGCCAATATGATTCTGGCAGGCTACGACAAGGTGATCCCGCTGGATGAGACGATCGGCGCGATCTATGAGATCGGTCTGTCGCTGCCGCTGGAACTGCGTTGTACCTTTGGTGGTCTTGGAAAGACAAAGACTGCCCGGGAGATTCTGAAGCGGTCTGACGCGCATTTTCCGGGGGAAGAGGCGCGGTAGGTGTAATTCGAAACATCGTGAAAGGACAGTTACAGTTTGTGTAAGGTGCGTACTGTAACGTGGCATATCTTTTTAAGATCTGAAATAAAAATTGATTAAATAACTCTATAGATATATAATATTAATAAAAATATCTCTATAGAGTTATTTTTATTAAAACGAATCTATTTTTTATATACCCCATGTTTCTACTTGCTCCCATAATAGATAAGGAGGTTGCCTCAGAATGAGAAAAATTTTATATCACGGTTCCTTGGAAATTATTTCTACTCCTATGTATGGTCAGGGAAAGGTCTATAATGACTATGGACAGGGCTTTTATTGTACGGAGAGTCTGGAGCTGGCGAAGGAGTGGTCGTGCGCCGAGCGGGAGGACGGCTATGTGAATCAGTATGAAATGGATGAAACCGGTCTTTTGATTTTAAATTTGATGGAGAAGCACTACAGCGTTCTTCATTGGCTGGCGATTTTGATGAAATACCGGAAAATCCGCCTTTCTTCGGCAGTCATGAAACGGGGAAGAGAGTGGCTGCTGGAACATTTCCTCCCGGATGTGGACGGATATGATGTGGTGATTGGGTACCGGGCGGATGATTCGTATTTTTCATTTGCAAGGGCGTTTGTAAATAATGAAATATCGTTAGAGCAGCTTTCGTATGCGATGCGGCTGGGAAAATTGGGAGAGCAGTATGTATTAAAGAGTCAGAAGGCATTTCAGGCGATACACTTTCTTTCTTATGAAGGAGTAGATTCAGTGGAATATTATGTAAAACGAAGAGCCAGGGATGAGCAAGCTAGAAATGCATACCGGAAAAAGGTGGAAGAGGATGATATCGACGGTATTTATATGCGGGATTTGATTCGAGGGGAGGTGTCGGCTGAGGATGAGCGCTTATGGGATTGAATATCTGGATGATGCGATGAGAAATCTGGGGGAAATGACAGATTATGCGGTCAATGCCTGTGGGATGGATCTGGAAGATTTTTGGAAATTGTTTCTTACAACTGGGTATGCAGAAAAATTTGGGGAAGGTGTACCAAGAGTAGTGAGCGGCTTTTCTGGAACGGAGCTTGCGGAGGAAGTGCTTCGAAAAGCGGGAAAAAAGGACGAACTGCCGGAACCGCAGGTAGAATTTACCTGTTCCAGAGAGTATTGGAGTGGCTGGATACTGGCGTATTATCAGTGGTACAGTGAGAAGAAATTTAAGGAAATTGAAGCAGGGCTTCCGGTCCGGGAGGTTGTGGAAATGTATCCGGCACTTCATGAAGCTCCGGAGGATAAATTTGTTGAGGCGGCAGACAGAATCATTCGAAGAAAAGAGCAGGGAAAAAACGCGTTGCGGCGGATCCGGAAGATGGCGGGATATACCCAAAAGGATCTTTCAGAGCAATCGGGGGTTACGCTGCGGAGTATTCAGCAGTATGAACAGGGAAAAAAGAAGATTCAAAAAGCATCCGCAGAAACCGTGCGTGCGCTTGCACGGTCACTGGGATGCCAGATGGAAGATTTGCTGTAATTGCGAAGGGATTGGACAGTTTCAATTTGCTATAGCGCCGTCGCCTTCGGCAGACTGAAAATAAATTCCGTCCCCACGCCCTCGGTGCTGACAACGTCGATATTTTCCCCATGTGCCTGAATAATCTCTTTGACAATCGCAAGCCCCAGCCCGGTGCCCTTTTTATCTTTTCCGCGCGATAAGTCGGTCTTGTAGAAACGTTCAAAGATTTTCTTCTGGCTGTCCTTCGGGATGCCGATGCCGGTGTCTTTGACGGAAATGAAGATTTTTTCATACCGGATGGAGGTCTGGATGTAAATGATCGAATCCTCGTGGCTGAATTTGATCGCGTTGTCGATCAGGTTGTAGAGAACCTGCTGGATTTTTCCGAGATCGGCGTAGACCATCTGGATGCTATCCGCAAAGGTCAGGTCAAACGTGATGCCTTTTGCGCTACACGTGCCCTCGAAGGTTGCGGCGGTATCCTTGATCGTCCGGTTGATATCGAAATTGGTTCGGGTTAAATAGCCCTTGCTGTCCAGAGAGTTGAGCGTCAGCATGCCCTGTGTCAGCTTGTTAAGGCGCTCGGTCTCGGAAATGACGATGTGCAGGTATTTGTGATAGAGTTCCTGCGGGATTGTGCCATCGAGAATTGCCTCGAGATAGCCTTTGATGGAAGTCAGAGGCGAGCGGAAATCGTGCGATACGTTCGCGATGAAATTGTGCTGGTACTGTTCCATTTCATTTAACTCGCTGGACATATAGTTTAATGTGCTGGCGAGATAGCCGATCTCGTCGTGGGTGGTAATCGGGATATTGTGTGCCAGGTTTCCGGCTGCATATTCATTGGCTGCGACCGTAATCTTTTTGAGCGGGAAATAGACCACTTTTGTAAAAACAAGAAGCACCACCAGGGATAGGAAGAACAGGATGATCGATGTTATGTAAATAATATTCAGAAATCCGTTCTGTTCCGCCTCAATGTTCTGGATTGGCATATGAATCACGATGTAGCCGTAGGTCTTCATATTGCCTGTGATCGGGGCGGAAACGGAGAGTACCTTGCTGTCAAACAGGTTGTAATACTGTCCGATGGAATAGAGCCGGTTGCCCTGTGCGGTCGGGTCGAAATCGTCGATTGCGATGCCGGTACGACTGTCGCTGCTGTCCGCAACGATGGTGCCTTCATGGTTCAGGATCCAGATATCCGACTGCAGATAAGCGGAAACCGCCTCGATCTGTGGGTATGCCGAGTCGAGATTGATGGTTTTGCCCTCGTAGGCTTTGCTGCACCGATCGGCAATCATGGTCGCCTCGTCATACAGAACCTCCGATTCGCGTTCCACCAGATGGTGGTAGGTCATCTCAGATGAGATGGTCGCGATCGTGATGAATCCAAGCAGACCGAAGATGAGATAGCCGATCAGCAGTTTATAATAAAGAGAATGTGTGTAGTGGTTTGATTTCATGGTAAACCTCCGGTTACCTCTTCACGTAACAGTTCAGTTCCTTTACTAACAGTTACCGTTTTACCTCAAATTTATATCCAATCCCCCAGACGGTCGTCAGCGCCCACTTGTCGTTGCCCTTGATTTTTTCACGGAGGCGCTTGATATGGACATCTACCGTCCGCGTGTCGCCGATGTATTCATATCCCCAGATATGGTCGAGAAGTTGCTCCCTTGTGAATACCTGGTTTGGTGAGGACGCGAGGAAATAGAGCAGTTCCAGTTCCTTCGGCGGCAGCTCGATCGAGTGTCCGTTGTAAATGACGGAGTAGTTCGTCAGGTTGACGATGAGATCCGGATATTCGACAAAATTGCCATGCTGTTCGGTCACGGACGATGCAGGCATCTGCACCGGCAGCTGGTAGCGCCGCAGAACGGCTTTGACTCTGGCAACCAGCTCTTTCGAATCGAATGGTTTGATCATGTAGTCATCGGCGCCCAGCTCCAGCCCCAGCACCTTATCAAAGATTTCGCCCTTGGCGGAGAGCATGATGATTGGCACCTGGGAGGTACTTCGCAGTTCCCGGCAGACCTGATAGCCGTCGATGCCCGGAAGCATCAGATCAAGGAGAATCAGGTTGGGCTGAAATTCGGGAAATACCCGGAGAGCTTCTTCCCCGTCTCCGACAATTTTCGTTTCAAAACATTCTTTCGTCAGGTAAAGTGAGATTAGTTCAGCAATGTTGTAGTCGTCATCTACGATGAGAATGCGCTGCTTTTCAGCCATGTTGATTCCTCCTGTTTTTTTGGATATTTGTAACTGTTCAGTACCTTCACAGTTATGGATATTTCTTATTTAAATGTCACGATTGTAACGCCTGTATCGCCTTCGCCAAACTCGCCAAGCCGGTATTCCTTGACATAGCTTAATTTCTTCAAGTGGCGGTGTACGCCCGCTTTTAAAGCGCCGGTTCCACGACCATGTACGACGCGGACCTGCGGAAGATGCGCCAGGTAGGCATCATCCAGGTATTTGTCGAGTACCGGGATCGCCTCATCGACGGTCATGCCAATCAGGTTGACCTCCGGCGATACGCTGAAGGACTTGGACATCTTGATCTTGCTGCTTCCGCTTCCGGATCCGCGGGAACCGCCCGTATGCGTGCCGGAAAGTCCCGGTCCGGTGATGGATGCTTCCTCGACCATTTCCAGATCGCGGATATTGACGAGGGAGCGCAGAATTCCCATCTGTACATACAGATCGCCCTTGGCGTTCGGCAGGGAGCTGACGGTTCCCTTTAAATTCATCGAGAGAACGCGCACGGTATCGCCGAGACGCAGCTTTTTCGCGGAAACGGCTTTTTTCGGTGCGGCGGTTTTCTTAACTGCCAGTTTCTTGTCTACATCCTGGATCTTGCCGCGCAGCTTGGTCCGCTCGGCTTCCAGTTCTTTATTGACGCCGGAAGACTTGGCAAGCTTGTTGATGTTGCGGATCGTCTGATCGGCGGTGTCCTTCGCATCCTGAAGGATCTTCTGAGCTTCCTCGCGGGCTTTGGAAAGCATTTTTTCCTTCTGCTCGGAGAAACGTTCTTCCTTCTGCTGGAGGCGGTTCTTCAGTGTTTCAATTTCCTGTTTATAGGAGGCGATCTCTTCGCGCTCTTTTTCAATGGTCACGCGGCTGTTTTCCAGATTGGCAAGCAGATCCTCGAAGGATTCGTCCTTCTGCTCCATCTGGTTTTTCGCCTCGTCGATGATATAATCCGGCAGCCCCAGCTTGCGGGAAATGGCAAATGCATTACTTTTTCCTGGAATACCGATGAGCAGGCGGTAGGTCGGGCGGAGAGTCTCGACGTTGAACTCGCAGCAGGCATTTTCAACGCCTGGCGCGGTCAGCGCAAAGACTTTTAATTCGCTGTAATGCGTGGTTGCGATCGTCCGACAGGTCATGTTGTGCAGGAAATTTAAAACCGCAATCGCCAGCGCCGCGCCCTCGGTCGGGTCGGTACCGGAACAGAGCTCATCGAAGAGACAGAGCGAATTGGCGTCCGCCTCATTTAAAATCGAAACGATATTCGTCATATGGGCGGAGAATGTACTCAGATTCTGCTCGATGCTCTGCTCATCGCCAATGTCGGCAAATACATTGTCAAAAACAGCCAGCTCGGATCCCTCAAATGCCGGGATATGGAGTCCTGACTGCCCCATCAGGGTAAAGAGTCCGACGGTTTTTAAAGAAACGGTTTTACCACCCGTGTTTGGACCCGTCACAATCAGAAGGTCAAACGAATCGCCAACCCAGATGTTGATCGGAACGACCTGTTTCGGATTTAAGAGCGGATGGCGTCCGTCCTTGATATTGATATAACGTTTGTTGTTAAATTTCGGTTCCACGCAGTTATAGTGGCGGGAAAGAGCTGCCTTTGCGAAAATGAAATCGAGCTCTGCCAGAATCGAAAGATCCGAGAGGATCGCGTCGGTGTAAGGCATAAGCTGGCTGGAAAGAGCTGCCAAAACGAACTCAATTTCCCGTTTTTCCTGGATTTCCAGCTCGCGCAGTTCGTTGTTCAGCTTGACGATCGCGAGCGGCTCGATAAATACAGTCGAACCGGTCGAGGACTGGTCGTGCACCATGCCTGGAACCTGGGATTTATACTCAGCCTTGACCGGCAGGCAGTAGCGCCCGTCGCGCATTGTGATGACGGCATCCTGTAAATAGGTCCGGCTGGAATTTAAAATAGAATTTAACTGGGTATGGACGCGTCCGCCCACGATCTTCATGGAGCGGCGCACTTTGGCAAGTCCCGGACTTGCGTCATCGCTGACCTCATCCTCGGATGGCAGGCAGCGCTTGATCTCATTGTTGACCGGCGTCAGCGGATCCAGGGCGCGGAAGCGCTCATCAAGGGAATCATCTGGAAATTCTTCGGATTTCTCATGGCGTCCGTAGCTCTGCGCGCGGGCAGCGACTGTCAGCAGGGAGCTGACAGCGAGAAGCTCCGGGATCCCCAGGGAACTTCCGATTTCCAGACGTTTCATGGAACCACGCACATCCTTCACGCCGCCGAAGGAGAGACTTCCCTTCATGCGGACGCGCGTCAGGGCATCGGTCGTCTCCGTCTGGCTCTGCCGGATCGTCCCCAGATCACAGGACGGCTGCAGTTCCCGGCACATCTGTTTTCCCATCTCCGTGGAGGCGTACTCCGTGAGCTGGTCGATGATCTTTGTATATTCGAGAGTTTTTAATGCTTTTTCATTCATGTTGTGGTAATCCTCTTAATTTAAATGGTGTTCACATGATACCGTGACCACTAAATTCGTGAAAGACCTCATTAAGTGGTCAGGTATAAGTTCTCACTAGACTCGAAAAGACCTCGTCAAGTGTTCACATTATATCACATTCCCCGCCGTCTAGCCAAGCATTCGCACTTTTTTCTTGCATAACCTTAAGAAGGAAAGTATAATTAGGATATGTTATGCAAAGGGGAAAGTGAAATGCCGGATTCAGAAGAACTTGAAAAAAAGGAAAAACGGGAATTCATGAGAGAAACGATAGTGAAGCCGCCGCTGACCAGAAAACAGATTGCGAAGCGGGTGGCTCTCTTTGTATGCGCGTCAGCCGCATTTGGAGGAGTCGCGGCGGTTTCGTTTGCGGCGGTAAAGCCGTTTGCGGATCGGTGTTTTCAGGAAAATGGGATGCAGGAGACATCCTCAGTCGAGTTTTCCAAGGACGATCCGGACTCTGTTTCGCCGTCGGACGGTGCAGATGCGGATATGACAGCGCAGCCGGAACAAATGGAGCAGGAGATTGATGAGGCGGTCAGCGAGGCGCTTTCCAGCTATCAGTTTTCCGCAGACAATTTTAATTCGATGACGTCGGTGCTGCGTGGAATTGGGGAACAGGGTGATAAGTCGATCGTGACGGTCAGCTCCGGCAAACAGGATACGGATATATTTGGAAACCCGGTGGAAAATACGGGTGATTATGCAGGTGCAGTCATCGCGGAGAGTGATGGAGAATTTCTGATCTTTACTTACGCCGATGCGGTGAGGGCGGCAGATTCGATCAATGTGAGATTTTCGGATGGAACGAAGATCGCTGGTACAGTGCGCCAGATTGACGAAGTGCTCGGAATGGCAGTTGTGGCGGTGCCGTCCGGCAATCTGCCGGAAGAAGAGCGGAAAAAGGTGCAGGTGCTTTCACTTGCCAATTCATATACGGTCAAGGCAGGCGATGTCCTCGTAGGTATCGGCGGTCCGTCCGGACAGGTGCATTCGCTTTCGTTCGGAACGGTATCCTACGTGGCGCGCAATGTGCAGATTACAGATGGACTGACGCGGATCCTGTATGCGGATATCAGCAGCAATTCGCAGACGGGTACCTTTTTGATCAATACAGCCGGAGAGATGGTCGGCTGGACATCGGAGTCCTGCCGCAGCGAGAGCTGTACGGATCGGACGGCGGCGT
>OGYS01000587.1_pt1 | contig 23942 bp, 20 predicted proteins | sample 1576611 | NCBI WGS metagenome assembly OGYS01 (sample SAMEA3541571, study PRJEB24748) | human gut metagenome | biome: human gut; feature: human-associated habitat; material: faeces | place: China | collected 2012
GCGCCATCGCCAAGTGCGTCCGCCAGCTCCTCACCCACGCGGAGCTTCTGCCCGATGAAATTATTCTTAGTAGAAGATGCTACGATTTATATGATTTTATTACAAAAATTATTAGAAAATGACTTTCAAATCACATTATCAAAAAATATAGCTGACGCTAAAAAAATAATTGAAGATGAAGATTATCAATTTGATGTTATGTTGATTGATTTAATTATGCCAGGGACAATGGATTTGATTAGACAAATAAAAAAGAATAAAAGATTGTCACAAGTTCCTATTGTTGCTTTAACAGCAAGCGATAATCCTAAAGATTTAATACAAGCTTTTGATTATGGTATCTATGATTGTATTCAAAAGCCTATTTATGAAGAAGTAGTTTTACAAAGAGTAAAAAATGCAGCAAGTAATTATTTAAGATTGAAAGAATTAAAGAAATTACGAGAATCTTTAATGAATAATCAACAAATTGATGATTTAACAAAGATATATAAATTTGATACTGCTAAATGGCTTATTGATGAAAAATTAGATGAAAATAAAACAGGTCAAAAAATTTTGTTTGTATTTAAGCTAAAGGGTTTAGAAGAAGTGTACAAACAAGAAGGAAGTCATCGAGGAGATGAATTAGTAAAAGAAATGAGTGATTTCATTTCCATGAATTTTAAAAATATAGATATATTAGGGCGTGTTGATCAAGATGAATTTGTATGTTTTGTTAATCATATGATGTCTAAGGAACTTGCTTATGTAAGAAAAGAAGAACTTCTAAGAATGTTTTCACAAAAGAAATTATCTGATATTTCTGAAAATATGGATTTACAAATAGGATATTGTAGAACTTGTGAAACTGTAAATTATGAAAAAATGTATCATGCAGCTAAAAAGATGTTAACGAAATAAGAAAATTATTTCGTTTTTTTATTTTTTAAAAGAAAAAATGATTTTTGTTGTCTATATAAATAATGAAGGGAGAAACTATGGAAACAAAAATCAAACCTAAAAGAATTACCGATTTTAAAAATGATCTTGTCTTTAAATTTATGTTGTAGTGATCTCAATGATTTTCGCTGTTATTATTTACTTAAAATCATTATTGAAGGCATTACGGGTATTCAATGTCAGGAACTTTTTGTCTTAAATAGTGAAGTCAATCCTGAACATCTAAGTGATAAAGATATGGTTTTAGATGTCTGAGTGAAAACTGATGAAGGAAAATTAATCGACATTGAAATGCAAAACAGTGCACTTACTAAAGAAGATCATTATCGTTTTCAAATCTATGGAGCAAGAATGATAGATCATCAAGTCAATCGAGGAGATCTCTTATACAGTGAAAACGTCCATGAAGTCTGTACCATTCTCTTTGTCAATGATATTGACAGAGACAATCTTCTCTTGATCGATACCTACATGCCACGTAATCAACTAAACCATGTCAGAAAGTATAATTTGCTGACTCATCATAATGTCTATCTTCCATTTATTGATGCTGTTGTAAGAGAAAAAGGGAGCAAGATAGAATTAGCTATTTATACTTTATATCACGGGATAACAGATGATATAATGTCATTAAACAGTGAGGTGGTTATCATGATGAAAGAAAAGATGGATCAGTTCAATGAAGATGAAGAACTTGTATTAGCAGCGAGTAAAAGACAGCTTGTCAAGATACAACATCATCAAGAGAAAGTAAGAATACGACAAGAAGGAAAAGAAGAAGGAGAACTTCTTAAAGCCAAAGAAAATACATTGATGCTTTTTAAAAGTAAATATCCTCAAGAAGATATTTTAATGTTAGAAAATTTAACATTGTCACAATATAATGAGATTTTTAAAGCATTAATAGAAAACAAAGATTTACAAATAATTAAAGAAATGATTAAATGATACAAAAACGGATATCTCATGAGATATCCGCTATTTTTATTTATGAATACCAGGTCCGGCTTTAACAACAGTACTAGGTAAATCATATTTTTTAAAATTTTCTTGGAACATTTTTGTAAGTTTTTTAGCTGTTTTATCATATTCACGTTTGTTTGACCAAGTATTTTTAGGGTTTAACATTTCTGCTGGAACACCTGGACAACTTCTTGGGATTTTTAGATTAAAGAATGGTTCTTTGACATATTCCACAAAATCTAAGTCACCATTTAAAGCAGCATTGATCATTGCACGTGTATATTTTAATGGAATACGATGTCCTTTACCATAAGAGCCACCAGTCCATCCAGTGTTGATCAAGAAAACATTAGCTCCTGATTTTTCTACACGACGTCCAAATTGGTGAGCATATAAAGCTGTATCTAATGGGAAAAATGGTTCTCCAAAACATGTTGAAAATGTTGCTTCTGGTTCAGTAACACCATTTTCAGTTCCAGCAAGTTTGCTTGTATAACCTGAAACAAAGTGATAGATAGCAGCGTTACGGTCAAGTTTAGAAATAGGTGGTAAAACTCCAAAAGCATCTGCTGCTAAAAAGAAAATAGTACGTGGAATAGGTCCAACTCCTGATGAAACAGTATTTGGAATATAATCAATTGGATAACCAACACGTGTATTTTCTGTGATAGAACCATCATCAAAATTAATAATACGTGTATCTTCAAATAATTTAACATTTTCTGTTACAGCACCAAAACGGATGGCATTCCAAATTTCAGGTTCATGTTCTTTTGAAAGGTTGATACATTTAGCGTAGCATCCACCTTCAAAGTTGAAGATTGTATTTCTAGACCAACCATGTTCATCATCACCAATTAATCGTCTGTTTGGATCGGCTGAAAGTGTTGTTTTTCCAGTTCCTGATAATCCAAAGAATAAAGCTGTATCACCGTCGATTCCCATATTGGCAGAACAATGCATTGTAAAAATCTTCTTTTGTGGAAGTAAATAGTTCATAACACAGAAGACAGATTTTTTGATTTCTCCAGAATACCCTGTGCCCGCAATTAAAATAATTTGTTTTTCAAAATTGATCATAATAGCGGCTTCACTATTTAATCCTAATTTTTTATAATCTACTTTACATCCAGGAGCAACTAAAATCAAAAAGTCTTCTTTAAAATCTTTTAATTGTTCCTTTTTAGGTCGAATAAGTAAGTTTCTAATAAATAAATTTTGACTTGCTTTTTCATTGATAACTCTAAAACCATATTGATATTTACGATTAGCTCCTGCAAAGCCATCAAAAATATATAAATCTTTATCATTTAAATATTGAATCATTTGATCATAAACTTGGTCAAAAACTTCTGCTGAAACAGGACGATTAACATTTCCCCAAGCAATTAAATCATGAACAGCAGGTGTATCAACAATATATTTATCATCTGGAGAACGACCAGTTCTTTCTCCAGTTTCTATACATAAAGCACCAGCACGTGAAAGTCTTCCTTCTTTATGAAGTAAAGCTTTTTCTACAAGCGCGCCAGGCGGATTGTTTCTAAAAATGTTTCCTGTATGATTAAAACCATATTTTTCGATATTCAATGTATCCATAATATACCTCCTTTGGATTCCCTACATATAATGATACAAAAAAAATGTTATAAAATCCATAGAAAGCGCTTACTTTTTTTAATAAATGACGCTAATGTCAAAATAAGTTTGTTGAAAATGTACAGTTTATAAGGCTTTTAGAGTATTTTTTAATAAAAAAACACATTAGAAACATAACTAATGTGTTTTTAGGATAATAATCATAAACAAATAAAAAAGACCATTTAGGGGAATGATCTTCTTTATTTATATATAGGGAATCGAGTAATAAAAAATTAATATATTGGGAAACTATTACTGAAAATCGTAAAATATATGAGAGATATAAATATTATGGGATATCTCTTTTATTTACATTTCATTTTTTATTACACATTTATTATAGCGAAATATGACGAATTGAGTAGAGACAAGTATCCTAAAAAGAATTATAAGTATTTGTGCAATGTGCACAAATAGTGTAAAATAGACGGTGGTGATGATATGGGATTTACAATAGATGATGCTTTAAGAGAATTTAAAAAGAATTATAAAATGACATTACTTGCAGGTGAGGATGGATGTTCTAATGCCATGACCTGGGTACAAATGGTCGAAGATAAAACGATTTTACAACAACTTTGGGGTAAAGAACTAGTTGTAACAACAGGTCTAGGATTTCAAAGCCAAAAGAAATTAAAAGAATTCATTGAACAACTTGTTAAGTATCATAGTGTGGGACTTGTTATCAATACGGGAAAATATATTTTTGATATCGATCAAGAAATTATTGATTATTGTAATGAATTAAGTTTTCCTTTGTTAGTGGTTCCTTGGGAAGTGCATATTGCTGATATGATCAAAGATTTTTCATATCATTGTTTACGTGCAGAAAGAGATGATAAGTATATTAATCAAACTGTTATGGACACACTGATTAATCCAGCAATTATTGAAGAGTCTAGAAATAAATTAGCAGGTGATTTTGATGTGGAAAATGATTTTCAAGTAATGGCTATTTCTGTAGAAACCGATGAAGAATTAGGCATGATGGAAAGAAGAAGTATTAAGTTTCAGCTAGAATTATGTTTTGAAAAAGTTGAAGGAAATTATAGTTTTTTCTGGTTTGATGGTTATTATATTATGATTTTTAATAACTTAGAAGATAGTGCTCTTGTAGAAGTTATTAATGAAATGTATAAAAGAGCTAAAAAACGTTTGCATTATACATTACATTTAGGAATTGGCTCAAAGATGGTGGATTTTAGAAATATGATTTTAAGTTATAAAAGGGCTATTGCAGCTTGTAAGATGGCTAAACAATTTAATTATCCACAAATTTATTTTGATGATATGGGTGTTTATCAATTATTGTTTATTATTGAAGATCAAGGAATTTTAAGACAAATGTATCGTAGTATGTTAGGTGTTTTGATAGATTATGATCAAAAGCATAATACTCAATTAGAAGAGACTCTTTATCAGTATTTAAAATTCGATAGTAATCAAAAAGCTATGGCTGAAAGCTTATATATGCATCGTAATACTATCAATTATCGACTTAATAAGATAAAAGAACTGACAGAATGTCAATTGGATTCATTTGAAGAAAAAATGCCGTATATGTTAGCTTTTTATATTAAAGAAATTGTAGAAAAAAAGAAGAAATAGCGGAAAGCTGTTAGCTTCTTTTTTTATTTGATAAAAAGTTTAGCAAATAAAAATGAAAGCGCTAACTTTTTAGTGAATGTTGGTCATTTATATGTTATAATAAATGACATAAAGGGGAGATAAATATATGTTTGATAATTTTTTAATTCACACTTTCCATGATGGAAATTGTTTACAAGCTTATAAAATATTTGGTGCACATTTTGAAACTCATGGAGGTAAAAAAGGTGTACGTTTTACAACATATGCGCCGAATGCTAGAAGTGCACAAGTTGTAGGAGAATTTAACCAATGGGGTGAAACACCTTGTTATATGGAAAGATATAATAATGGTGGTATTTATACAATATTTGTTGAAGGTGTCAAAGAATTTGACATGTACAAGTTTAGATTTGAAACTCCTCAAGGAGATATTATTGATAAAGCAGATCCATATGCTTATTTTAGTGAGTTAAGACCAGGAACTGCTTCAAAAGTTTATAACATGGAAGGTTATCGTTGGCATGATAGCAAATGGATAAAAAATAGAACTAAAAATTATGATTGCCCACTTAATATATATGAAGCTTCTCTTGGTTCATGGAAAATGAAGCGAGAAAGTGAAGGTGAAGGGGACGATGGTGAATATTATTCTTATGAAGAATTAATAGATGAAATTATTCCCTATGTAAAAAAGATGGGCTATACACATTTAGAAGTTATGCCACTTACTGAATTCCCATTTGATGGTTCTTGGGGATATCAAGCAACTGGTTTTTATAGTGCAACATCGAGATATGGTCAACCTAAACAATTAATGAAATTTATTGATGCCTGCCACCAAGAAGGCATTGGTGTTATTATGGACTTTGTGCCAGCACATTTCGTTAAAGATTCACATGGATTACATATGTATGATGGTGGATTTGTTTATGATTATAATGATTATAATCGTCGTTATAGTCCATGGGATAGTGTTTATTTTGATTTAGGTAAAAATGAAGTAAGAAGTTTCTTATTATCTTCTGTAGAATTCTTTGCAACATATTATCATATTGATGGTTTTAGATTTGATGCTGTAAGTAATCTTATTTATTATGAAGGTAATAAAAACTTAGGTGAAAATATTGGTGCTATGGAATGGATGAAACGTTTAAATGGACATATGTCTGGGTACCATCCAACTGTGATGATGATTGCAGAAGATTCAACAGATTATCCAGGTGTTACTAAACCAGTGGGTGAACATGGTTTAGGATTTGATTATAAATGGGATTTAGGTTGGATGAATGATACATTGAAATATTTCCAAGAAGATCCTGTTTATCGTCAATATGATAGTCGTTTTATTACATTCTCAATGGCTTATTTCTATTCTGAAAGATTCTTACTTGAGTTTTCGCATGATGAAGTTGTTCATGGTAAAGCGACGATTATTAATAAAATGTGGGGATTACATGGAGATAAATTGGCACAAGTAAAAGCATTGTATGTTTATATGATGTTACATCCTGGTAAGAAATTGAACTTTATGGGAAATGAACTTGCTGAATATAAAGAATGGGATGAATCTAAATCTTTAGGATGGGATATTTTAAAATATCCTGATCATGATGCATTCCATCATTTCGCTCAAAAACTCAATGAAATTTATTTGAAATATCCAGCTTTATATGAAATGGATTATGATTTAAAAGGCTTTGAATGGCTTGTTGTTGATGATCATGATCAATGTGTTTTCGCAATTGAAAGAAAAGATAAAGCAGGAAATGCGATTATCGCAGTGATGAATTTTGTTGGTAATACGCATGAAAAATACAAAGTACCAGTTAATATTGAAGGAAGTTATAAAGAAATTTTAAATACAGATCAAGCTGTATATTCTGGAAAGAATATCATTAATCCAAGAGCAATTCGCTCTAAGAAAACAAAACCAAATGAAAAAACAAAATTGTTAAATAAAGATCATTATATTGAAGTAAAATTAGCACCATTTAGTGCATGTATCTTTGAAGTGAAACCTAAAAAAGGGACAACAAAGAAAACACCAAAGAAAACAAAAAGAGTAACTAAGAAAACAAAATAAGTTGTTCATAAAATAGAGCATCCGTAGTTTAGATACTCTATTTTATTTGGAAAAAGTAAGATTTTATCAATGTAAAAATATTTTTATGAGTGACAATCTACTAAAAATAAAGTATGATGGTCACGTAAGAGTAATATTGAGGAGACGGGAAAATGTTTAAAAACAAAGAAGAATTTAAATTTGAATTTTCAAGAAGAATTATTGAGTCTTATGGGCGTACTGTTGAAGAAGCTCATATTACTGAAAAATTCATGGTTCTTGAAACAATGGTAAGAGATTATGCATCAGTAAACTGGGCAGCTAGTAAAGCTATTGTTCAAAATAATGAACAAAAACAAATGCATTATTTCTCAATGGAATTTTTAATGGGAAGATTATTAGTTAATAATATGATGAATCTAGGGATCTATGAAATCGCTAAAGAAGGTTTAGAAGATTATGGAATTAACATTCATGATTTAGAAGAATTAGAAAGTGATGCTGGTTTAGGTAATGGGGGACTTGGACGTTTAGCTGCATGCTTTATGGATTCACTTGCTTCATTAGATTATCCAGGACATGGAAATACAATTCGTTATGAATATGGTTTATTTAAACAAAAAATTGAAAATGGTTATCAAGTAGAATTACCTGATCAATGGATGAAAACTGGATTTATGTGGGAAGTTCGTAAACCAAAACATAGAGTACCAGTTAAGTTCTTTGGTAAAGTGATTTGGGATGAAAATGAAGGAAAATGGAAACATGTTGATGCTGAAACAATTTATGCAGTACCTTATGATGTCCCTGTAATTGGAAATGATACAGTAAATACAAATACTTTGCGTTTATGGTCAGCTGAACCAAGTGAAGATTTCCCAAGTAATCATGATTTCCAAAGATATATCGAAGATGTAAGAAGTATCTGTCAAAACTTATATCCAGATGATTCTACACCAGCAGGAAAAATGTTACGTTTAAAACAAGAATATTTCTTCTGTTCTGCAGGTATCCAAGCAATCATCAAAGCACACTTAAGAAATTATCCATCATTAGATAATTTCCATGAAAAACATGTTATTCAATTAAATGATACACATCCAGTATTATGTATTCCTGAATTCATGCGTTTATTAATTGATGATCATGGTTATGAATGGCAAGATGCCTGGGATATTTGTACACAAACATTTGCTTATACAAACCATACGATCTTAGCTGAAGCATTAGAAACTTGGCCAATTAGTACAATGCAAACATTATTACCACGTGTATATCAAATCATTGAAGAAATTCATCGTCGTTTTGTAGGTTTTGCTAAAGAAGTAAGTAATCATGATCAAAATTTAGTTGATCGTACAATGATTTTAAGAGATGGTACTGTTTATATGGCAAGACTTGCAATTGCTGGAAGCTTTAGTGTCAATGGGGTAGCAAGACTTCATACAGATATCTTAAAAGAAAGAGAATTACATGATTTCAATGTACTTTATCCAAATAAATTTAATAATAAAACAAATGGGGTTACTCATCGTCGTTGGTTAGCTTATTGTAATCCACAATTAAGTGAATTGATTAATGAAACAATTGGTAAAGGATGGATCAAAAAACCAGCTCAATTAGAAAACTTAATGGAACATGTTGATGATCCAATTTTACAAAATCGTTTCTTAGCAGTTAAAAAAGAAAGAAAACAAATCTTAGCTGATTATATTAAAGAACATAATGGTATTGAAGTAGATGTTGATAGTATTTTTGATGTTCAAGTTAAGAGATTACATGCATATAAAAGACAATTATTAAATATTTTACATGTTATTTATTTATATCAAGAAATGAAATCTAATCCCGATTTCCGTATTTATCCACATACTTTCATCTTTGGAGCAAAAGCAGCAAGTGCTTATTACTTTGCTAAAAAAGTTATAAAATTAATTAATGCAGTTGGAGATGTAGTTAATAATGATCCTGAAACAAATAAATACTTAAAAGTTGTTTTCTTAGAAAACTATGGAGTTACTTTAGCAGAAAAAATCATGCCTGCAGCTGATGTTTCAGAACAAATCTCTACAGCTGGTAAAGAAGCAAGTGGTACTGGTAATATGAAATTCATGATGAATGGAGCTATTACTATAGGTACTTTAGATGGAGCTAACGTAGAAATTTCTGAATTAGTAGGATTAGATAATTGTGAAATCTTTGGTTTAAAAGATGAAGAAGTGAAGAATTTAAAAGCGAATAATCAATATCGTGCATGGGATTATTATAATAATGATTTAAAAATCCGTCGTGCTATTGATTCATTGACTAATGGTACTTTCTCAAGCAATCCAGAAGAATTTAAAATTATTCATGATGAATTAATGAATAAAAATGATGAATACTTCTTATTAGCTGATTTCGAATCATATGCTAATGCACAAAGACATGTTGTAGAATTATATCAAGATCGTGCTAAATGGGCTAGAATTTGCTTAGTAAATATTGCTAAGAGTGGATTCTTCTCATCTGATCGTACAATTGAACAATATGTAGAAGATATTTGGCATTTAGAAAAATGTAAATTTTAATTATAAAAGCTCAAGGTCTTAGGACTTTGAGCTTTTCTTTAATATATATTTACTTTTGATAAAACGATAAGGTTCCATAAAATCACGCATTTCTTTAGCGTCAACTTCTTCATGATTAACAAATCTTTGAAAAAAAGATTTGTTTTTTTCTGTCACAGCTTTAATTTCATCGATTGCTTCTTCTAAATGATGTTCTTTAAAGAAGTTGATGTAATACTCTTCGGTTTTACTTGCCATATCTTCCTTATTTAATAAGACCCAATTTTCTTGATGAACAACATCAATCAAATTGATCAATGTTCTAGCAGCTTGTTCTTGATCAATCATTTTTTTTCACCTCGTTTTTTATTATAGCATAAAATAATAAGTTGTGTTATAATGCTAAAAAACGATGAAAAAGAGGTACTTATGATGAATAAACCAGTAATTGCGATTGTTCCTTTATATGATCAAGAAAGAGATAGTTTATGGATGCATCCAGGGTATATGGATGGGGTTATTGAAGCAGGTGGTATTCCTGTTATGCTTTCTTTAGTTAATGATGATGTTTCTTTAAAAGAAACGGCTCATTATTTTGATGGATTTATTTTTGCGGGAGGGGATGATTTAAATCCTGAACTTTATCATCAAGCAAAAGCAGAATATTGCGGAAAATTAAATCAAAAAAGAGATGAAATGGAACCAAAGCTATTAAAATATGTTTTAGAGGCCGATAAGCCTGTTTTAGGAATATGTAGAGGTATTCAGTTATTAAATGCATGTTTAGGTGGAACACTCTATCAAGATTTAGATCAACAATTTCATCCTACATGTATTCATCGACAACCTGCTCCTTATGATCATCCAAGTCACCAAGTAAAAATTGTTGAAAATACACCTTTAAAAGACATCTTAAATCAAGAAACTTTAATGGTGAATAGTTGTCATCATCAAGCTATTTGTCAACTTGCTCCAGCATTAAAGCCAATGGCTTATTCTGATGATGGATTAGTAGAAGCTGTTTATCTACCAGATAAAAAGTATGTGATAGGATATCAATGGCATTCAGAAATGATTTATAAAAAAAGTGATGATCATTTAAAACTATTTAAAGATTTTGTGGATAATTGTAAAAAATAATTATAATAAATTATAAAAAGCTATAAAAAGCTATAAAAAGCTATAAAAACAGTAAATGTGTATTGACTTTATGCTGATATATTAGTATAATGAACAAGCTTTAAGTTAATAAAAAGCAAGGGATGGTTCCTTGGCCAAGTTGGTAAGGCAACAGACTGCAACTCTGTCATCATCGGTTCGAGTCCGGTAGGAACCTCCATTTGTGAAAATGCGCTAGTAGCTCAACTGGATAGAGTGCTTGACTACGGATCAAGAGGTTGTGGGTTCGATTCCTGCCTAGCGCGCCATTTTTTTCGGGAAGTAGCACAGCTTGGTAGTGCACCTGGTTTGGGACCAGGGGGTCGCAGGTTCAAATCCTGTCTTCCCGACCATTTATAAAAATTGGGGCCATAGCTCAGCTGGGAGAGCACCTGCCTTGCACGCAGGGGGTCAGCGGTTCGATCCCGCTTGGCTCCACCAATAAATAAACTAACTGCTTCGGCAGTTTTTTTGTTGTAAAAAAATAAATATACTCTATAATCCAATTGAGGGGGTAAAATATGGCACAAAGTAGAGGAAAAGGAAATTATGTAATCAATACTTTTAATGGAATGGCTTATGGCTTTTTTGCAAGTTTGATTATTGGAACAATATTAAAACAATTAGGAACATTAGTTCATGTTGAACAACTTGTAGCCTGGGGGACAGTAGCAGGTTATTTAATGGGACCGGCTATTGGAATTGGTATGGGCTATGCAATTGATGCAAAAGGACTTAATTTGATTTCTGCGGTTATTGCAGGAGCAATAGGAGCTGGAACGTTTAATAATGGTGTTCAAGCGGGTAATCCAATTTCAGCTTATGTAGCAGTTTTAGCGGCTATTGAGGTAACAAGACTTATTCAAGGGAAAACACCGATTGATATTTTACTTGTTCCTTTTGTTTCTATCTGTATAGCAGGTTTGGTAACGCAATTTGTAGGACCTTATCTTACACAAATGATTACTTGGATTGGAAGTGTTATTAATGATGGGGTTTCTTTACAACCTTTATTTATGTCAATTGTTGTAGGGGTGTTAATGGGAATGGCATTAACGGCACCGATTTCTTCAGCTGCTATTGGTATTATGTTAGGACTTGATGGTTTAGCGGCAGGGGCAGCACTTGCAGGGGGCTGCGCACAAATGATTGGTTTTGCGATGATGTCTATTGAAGACAATGATATTGGTGATGTTATTGCTATTGGAATTGGAACAAGTATGTTACAGTTTAAAAATATTATTAGAAGACCGGTTATTTGGTTACCTACAATTTTAACAACGATTATTACAGCTCCTATTTCAACGGTCTTGCTTCATATTCGTTGCAGTGCAATTGGCTCAGGAATGGGAACAGCAGGACTTGTAGGTTTATTGGATGCGATTCAAGTAATGGGAAATCAGTATTGGATACCACTTATTTTGATAGATGTGATTGCTCCAGCAATTTTAACATTTAGTTTTTACAAAGCTTTTAGAAAATTGAATTACATAAGAAAAGGAGATTTAAAGATTGAACGTCTTTAATCTCCTTTTTCTTTATTTAAATAAATCAATAATATCTGCAGTAGACATTTGGGTAATAGAACCATTATTGTTTTCGATAAACATATTCGATAAATCTTGTTTTTGTTCTTGAAGTTTTTGGATCTTTTCTTCAATTGAATTTTTCATAATCAATTTATAAACTTGAACATTATTTGTTTGTCCAATACGATAAGCTCTATCTGTTGCTTGATTTTGTGCAGACATATTCCACCATGGATCATAGTGAATAACGGTAGAAGCACTTGTTAAGTTAAGACCAGTACCACCTGCTTTTAAACTGATTAAAAAGACAGTTGTTTGATCGTTTTGGAAGGCATTAACAAGTTGATGCCTTTTGATTTTTGTTGTTGAACCAGTTAAAACATAATAAGAAATATCTTTTTTACGTAATTCAGCTTCGATTAAATCTAATGATTTAGTAAAAGAAGAGAATAGTAAGACTTTTTGATTATTTTCTTTTGCTGTTTCAATAATATCCATACAAGCTTTAAGTTTAGAACTTGGTTCAATAATATCTTTATATAAAATACGTTGATCACAACATAATTGACGAAGCCTTGTCATCATTGCAAGGATTTGGATCTTATCGATATGATTTACCTGAATAGCACTTTGTAATTCACTATTAATTGTTGATAAGTTAGCAAGATATACTTTTTCTTCCTCTGGTGTAAAAGGAATAATGACATTGTTTTCAATCTTGTCTGGTAATTCTGTTAAAACATCTTTCTTTGTTCTTCTTAAAATAAATGGTTCAACTAATTGCTTAAGTTTTGCTTGTTTTTGTTGGTCTTCATTTTTTATGATTGGTATTTCGTAAGTTTCTTTGAAATGATGATAATTATATAAATATTGAGGCATTAAGAAATCAAAGATTGACCATAATTCTGCTAAACTATTTTCAATTGGAGTACCTGTTAAAGCAAAACGATATTTACCATTAATTAATTTAACAGTTTGAGCATTCTTTGTACTTTGATTTTTGATATATTGAGCTTCATCTAAAATAAAATAATAGAATTGATAATCTTTATATAATTCATAATCTCTACGAATATAATCATATGAAGTAATAACAACATCATATTCTGGAATGCTTTCAATTAATTTCTTTCTTTGAGCAATATTTCCAGTAATACAAACTGTTTTCAATTTCTTTGAGAATTTTTTGATTTCATCTTGCCAGTTATAAATCAAGGTTGCAGGAGCAACAACGAGACTGACATGATTTTCACCGATACCATCTTCAATCAATGTCATGACTTGTAATGTTTTACCAAGCCCCATATCATCAGCTAAGATACCACCGAAGCCATATTCTGACATTGTTTTTAACCATTTAAATCCTTGAACTTGATAGTCTCTTAAAATCTTAGAATAATTTTGTGGAACTTGAATATCTTCAGGATCTTTTTCTTCAATATGAGAAATCAAGTCTTGGAAATGTTGATCTCTGTTGAAATGTAATGATGAACTGTTCATAAAGTTTTCTAAATAAAGTGAATGATATTTATCAACTTCAACTTCACCATCTTTTAAATCGTTATATTCAATATTTAAATCATTAAATAATAAATCTAAATCTTTGATACTATCATCATCTAAATTAATAAATTCCCCATTTTTTAAACGATGATAATTCTTTTTGTGTTGATAAGCATATAAAATATCTTTAATTTCTTCTTTATCAACATTGATACTATTAATATCGATTTTTAATAAATCATTTTGTAAACGAACACCGATATTTAATTTCATATTTTTAGGTTTATTCATTTGTTTGATTTCTTCACTAATATAAATTTCACAATCATTATTAAGTGAAGGTAAAACACGAGTAATGAAATCATAAATATCTTCTTCATTATAAAGATAATACATTTGTGTGATTTCATCATATTCTAGGTATTTTTGTAGTGTTTGAATAACACCATCTAATTTTAATGGAAGTACTAGATCTTTAGGGTTCTCTAAGATTGTATTTCCTTGATCATCTCGATAATCTAATGTAACAGATAATTCGTTGTTGTTATTTAAATCGACATAAATTAATAAAGAAATATCCATAGGTAGATATTCATCGATATCATCTCCTGTAAATTCGACATAAGGAATAACAGAATCAATGATATATTTAGAAAAATGTGGTAATTCGTTATTTGGAATTGTAAGTGAATTATTTTCTAAATGTGTAAGTAAAGGTCTTAGCGCATCACTACATTCTTTTGAATATCTATTAAGGGTATAGTGATCGAAATAATAGATATATTGATGACCGATGATAGTAATACCATCAGGTTCTTTGTATTTGATGGTTGTATAATCTTCATCTTTTTGGATTTCTAAAATGAAGTTTTGCAAATCAATTGTTGTAAAGTTAATGTTGATATCTAAATTATCATAATGTGTTAGAAAAAAATCATCAATATTGTCTGATGTGATTCTAATACTACGATCATCATCTTTTAAATGAAAATATTCTTTAATAAAACGAATTTGTTTTAATGAAGAACTATCAAAGGCTTTAGAGTTATGATCGGTAACTAAAGCATTTCCATATTCAACAATTTCGTTTGCTTTTATATTTTGAATAAAAGTATTTAAGTTTTTAATTGTATAACTTCTATCGCTAGCAATCTTATAAGATAAACTTAATCGATTAAATGTACTTTTTACTTGTGGTATTAAATGAATGTGTTGATTAAGTTGTAATTGATGTAAACGATGTTGATTTTTATATTGTTCAATTAATGAAAAAGTTAAATTAGCTTGTTCTTTTAAATGTGCGGCTTCTTTTTTTGCTTGAAGTGCTTGTAATTGATCAGCGTAATTTCCTTTTTGATTGAAAGAATAAGGTAAATCACTTGCTTCAAGACCGTAAAATTTTAATAAAATAGCACCTATATGTCCACATGCCAGTTCATTAGGCTTACAGTGATTACAATCACAGTTAAATTCGAGGATATGTCCTCCTGTATCAACTTGAATTGTAGCGGTATCAATTTTACCATTAACATTAGTACTTCCTACGATTTGGTAAATTTGACCATCTTTAATAACAGACATGTTAGATATTGTATTATGCTGAAATAAGTTATGAGCTACTTTCCAATTGGGCTCATTAAAATACTTATTAATTTCATCATCTTTAATATACATAAGTAGTCCCTCCCATTTAGCTATTATAACATTATTTTTCTGAAATGATGAGATAGAGATACGCATTTTTTTATTTTTTTAAAAATAGGATTGTTTCCAATCCTATTTCAAAACTGCTTTATAAACACGTAAGACATTTTTATAAAAAATCTTTTCAATTTCTTCAATAGATAATCCAGCTTCAATTAAAGCACTATATAACATTTGATAACCACTTGCATCCTTCATTTCAAGCTTGGATCCAATACCATCAAAGTCACTTCCTAAACCAATACAATCAATACCTGCAAGATTTTTGATATATAAAATATGTTGAACCATATCCTTAATATAACTTGTTTGATGAGTACCTTCGGTAGTTAAAAAATCACTACAGAAGTTGATTCCCATAACGCCTCCACGACTAGCAAGTTTTAAAATCATGTCATCTGACATATTTCTAGCGACACCACATACTTGACGAGCGTTACTATGAGAGGCAACGAAAGGCTTTGTTGTATGATGATAAACATCATAAAATCCAGCATCACTTAAATGAGAAACGTCAATAATGATTCCTAAACGTTCCATTTCTTTAATATATTGTAAACCAAAAGGTGTTAAACCATCGTGATCATTGATTTTAAACATATCTTCATAACAAGAAATATTAGAAAGGTTAGGGTATCCAATGCCATTTACGTGATTCCATGTCAAAGTAATCATTCTAACGCCTAATCTATAATAATGTTCAAGTAGTGATAAATCATTTTCTACAACAGCACCTTCTTCTAATGTTAGAAGAGAAGACATGATACCTGCTTGTTGATGGTCGATAATATCTTGATAACAAAAGACAGGTTTAATGAGTTCAGGATATTTTTCTATTTCATGATAATAATGGTTAATGAGTTGATTTGCTTTTAAAAAAGGTTGAGGATTTTTGCTTAAATCGACAAACATCGCAAAGTTTTGAAGTAAATAATCTCCTTTTTGCATTTTCTTTAAATCAATATGACCGTCATTTTCTAATAAAGAATCTTCTTTACCATGATGTAAATCATCATAAAGTTTTAAAATAGTGTCACAATGCATATCAACAACTTTCATCATTAATCACTCCTTAAATTTTATATGTAGCATGAATTGCACAACAAGCAAGACCACCATGGCATGTTAAAACAGCAGGCAAATAATTGATTTCTACATCAATACCATGGAAGGTTGTTTGAAATAATAATTTTGCTTTTTTAGCAAAAATTTCATTATCAGCGTGTGAAATATAAATCTTGTGTTGTTTAGCGTTAACACCTAATTCATGGAATTTATCAACAATCGATTTTAAGATTTTTACTTCAGTTCTAGACATTGTATATTTATCAACTGCTTTACCTTGTTCATCTAAACAAAGCAAAGCTTTGATTTTTAACATCGATGCCATTCTGGCTGCCATTGGTGATAATCTTCCACTACGTGAAAGTTGTTTAAAGTTATCTGGATAAAGGAACGAAAAAGAATGATTTGTTTTTTCTTCTAAAGCAGCAAAAATTTCATCAACAGTTTTTCCTTCATCTGCAAGTTGTTTTGCACAAATAGCCATATCCATAATAGGAGCACCTACTTGGCGACTATCATAAATATAAACATTATCTAAACCAACGGTATCTTTAGCAAGATGGAAACCGTTGTTTGTTCCTGATAAATCTGCAGAGCAAGTAATAATAATGATTGCTTCATAGTCTTCTTCTTGCCATTTTTCCATTTGTTCAACAAGATAACCTGTATTTGGCTGACTTGTTGAAGGAATTTTACCATCTCTTAAATAGTCATAAAGTTGTTTAGTTGAAATATCGATTTGATCTTTATATTCATGACCATCAACGATGACACTTAATGAAATAAGTTCGATTCCGTTTTTTTGTGCAATTTCTTGATCCATTGCACTTGTTGTGTCTGTCACAATTAAATATTTTTCCATTTTTGATCTCCTTAAAATTCTAATTCTAATTCTTGATAATCTTCTGTAAGAGATTGAGTGGTTTTTAACCAAGCGTAGGCTTCCTCAAATTCTTCTTCAGTAATATCTTCTATTATTCCAAATTTAATAAGTTTACATACATCATATATACTTTGCCATAAAGCATCGAATTGATGATCTTTTGCATCAATATCTGCTTGTTCACTTTCTTGATAAACAATAAATTCATGTGCGATTTGACTTGCTTGTTCTCTTTGTTGGTCCATGGGATCCTCCTTATATTATATGTTTATATAATTATACCATTAATCAAATATAGAATGGTATATAATATTACAAGAAGGAGCGGTTTTTGAGATAAAATTAAATTTTTTTTAAAAAAATATAAAAAAGGGTTGATTTATTAGAAAAAGGATGCTAATATAAATGAGCACTGTTAAGTTGCTTGAATAGCTCAGTTGGTAGAGCAATCGGCTGTTAACCGATCGGTCGTAGGTTCGAGTCCTACTTCAAGCGCCATGTGGCTCGTTGGAGAAACGGTTAACTCACATGCCTTTCACGCATGCATTCACGGGTTCGAATCCCGTACGAGTCACCATTTGTAAATCACATCACTTCGGTGATGTTTTTTATTTATTTGCGATTTCTTCATCAAGTATATTCAAATATATATTTGTTAGTTTTGTGTTTCTTTGATCAATTATAGAAGAAATATAGGAGGTTAGGTTTTTTATTTGTTCGTCGTTATTCGCGTTAAAACTTTCACTGCAAAATATTTTCGTGCTTGATCCTTCATACTCTAACATCCAATATATATTTTTTTTAAAACTTCCTTGATTAACAGGCTCTTTTACAATTGGATGATAACTTGATGTGTTTAATTCTTGATAATAACGATCAAGATAAGAAACATTATTAAGTGTTTCTTCTTGGTAAAGTTTCATCTGAATTTGTAATATTTTTGTAGGAGCTTGGGTTGCAAGAAGTTCATACATACTTGCTGAATAGAGTCGATTATAGATAAGATATTGTAAAGTTTTATTTGTCAAAATGATCACCCTGTTTATTATATGCAGATTAATGGGTTATATGAGGAGAAATATATGTCATATCAGATATTAAAGTTAATTGTTTATTTGTTTTCTATTTTATCTTCAATGTATGGGTTAAGTTGTTTTCATTATGAAAAATATATTCTTAAGGGGAAATTAAAACAATTCTATTGTTTATATCTTGTCGCTTCTGTATCTTTAGGTTATTTATTTGCATCTTTTATTTTAGATTTTGTAACAATACATTTTTAATTTAAGTTTTCATATATTAAAATATGAAAACTATTTTTTTTAAATTATTACTTATTCTATTTATTTTATTAGCGATTATTTTGTTGTATCAACCAACCAAAGAGAAAGATTCTTTATATAAAGGAAAAGAAAATGAAGATGTTTATGTAAGTGTAAAAGTTGGAGATAATACACAAAAAATTCTTTTAGATGACTATTTATTAGGGGTCGTTGCTGGAGAAATGCCGGCAAGTTTTGAACTTGAAGCAATTAAAGCACAAGTTGTCGCAAGTCGAACTTTTGTTTATTCACGTTTATTAAGTGTAGATAATACAACCAATACACAAGTTTATCTAGATGATGAAAAGATGAAGGTTTCATGGAGTGATCATTATGAAGAATATAAAGAGAAAGTTCAAAAAGCTATTGTAGAAACTAAGGGGGAAATCTTAACTTACCAAGGAAAGTGTATTTCAGCTCTTTTTTATTCAAGTAGTAATGGAAAAAGCGAAAATGTAGAAAACTATTTTAAAGGTTCAAGTCAACCGTATTTGGTTTCTGTAGATTCACATTGGGATCAAGAATATGATCCTCAGTTTATAAGAAAAGTAAAATATACTAAAGCACAGCTTAATTCACTTTTTGGAGGTTCGTTTCAATATCGTTTTTTAGAACACTATCCTAGTGGGAGAGTTAAATCTATTCTTATTAATCAAAAACAATATAGTGGTAGGGAAGTAAGAGAAAAACTACAATTGTCTTCAAGTGATTTTGAAATAGTTAAAGAAGGAAATTCTTATATTTTTGTGACTAAAGGATGTGGACATGGAGTTGGGTTGTCTCAATACGGTGCACAAGGAATGGCAAAGGAAGGATATAATTATCAAGCTATTTTAAAACACTATTATCAAGGAGTAGAGATTTCAAAGAATAAAGAATGATTTTATGGTTACACTTCTTAAGAGGTGAAAAGCATGAAAGGATTATTGAAGAGGAATAAAAAAACATTTATTTTTATGACTTCACTTTTATTATTTTTAATAGGTGCCGGTGTTATTCAGGAAATTGTTAAGAATTTAAAACCATTCGAAGATGTACCAGTAGTTTCGGTAGAAACAAAAGATGAAAATAAAAATCAAGGAAGTGAAATCTTAAAAAAACCAGTTAATGATGATGTTAAAGTAAGTAAGGGTTTTTATGATACGTCTTTAGATGATAAAAAATTAGAAGAATCACTTGTTTATTTTGAAGGAGTCTATCGTCCTAATGATGGGATTGATTATACAAAGGATAATGAAAGTTTTGATGTTTATGCGAGTGCAAGTGGGACTGTTATTAGAAAAGAAAATGATTCTTTATTAGGGTGGATTGTTACGATTGAACATCAAAAAGGTATTCAAACAATTTATCAATCTTTAGATGATATTAAAGTTGAAAAAGGAGATCAAGTGAAACAAGGAGATGTTATTGGAAAAGCAGGAAATAATGTTTATCAATCAACATTAAAAAAACATTTACATTTTATTGTTTCAATTGATGATAAAACTGTAAATCCTGATAAATATTTTAATCAAAAAATTGAAAAAATTAAGACAACATCATGATAAATTTATATTTATAAAAAAATTAGTGTCTTTTGTTTTTTTGCCTTGTAATTCAATAAAATCGTGATACAATATTGAGGAAAAAACATACAAGGAGGAGAAATAATGGCATTATCAAAAGAAATTGGTATCGATTTAGGTACTGCAAATATATTAATTTATGTCAAAGGTGAAGGTATTGTAGTCAATGAACCTTCAGTAGTGTCAATAGATGAAGAAACTAAAAAGCCATTAGCTGTAGGACAAGAGGCAAAAGATATGTTAGGTAAAACTCCTGGTAGGGTTCAAGCAATTAGACCATTAAAAGATGGAGTTATTGCAGATTTTAGAATTACTGAAATCTTATTAACTCATTTTATTAATAAATTAAATTTAAAAGGAATTTTTGCTAGACCAACAATCTTGATTTGTTGTCCATCTAACATCACTTCAATTGAAAAATCAGCAATTAGAGATGTTGCTGAAAGATGTGGAGCTAAAAAGGTATTTATCGAAGAAGAACCAAAAGTAGCAGCAATTGGAGCTGGTCTTGAAATTAATAAACCAACAGGTAATATGGTTATTGATATCGGTGGAGGAACTACTGATATTGCTGTATTATCTTTAGGTGATATTGTAACAAGTTCATCTTTAAAAATTGCTGGTGACGTCATGGATGCGGACATTATTAAATTTGTTAAAGATAAATATAAATTATTAATTGGAGATCGTACTGCTGAACAAATTAAATTAGAAATTGGTTCTGCTGTAAAAGGATCATCTGATAAAACATTTGAAGTACGTGGTAGAGACTTAGTAACTGGATTACCACATACAATTACTATTACATCAAACGAAACTGAATTAGCACTTAGAGAAACTTGTGCAACAATTGTTAAAGAAACTAAACATGTTCTTGAACAAACACCACCAGAATTAGCTGCTGATATCGTATCACGTGGTATTTTCTTAACTGGTGGAGGAGCTTTATTAACTGGTTTAGATAGATTATTAGAATCTGAATTAAATGTTCCTGTATTCGTAGCAGATGATGCATTAAATTGTGTTGCTAATGGATGTGGAGTTATGTTAGAAAACTTACATTATATGAAATAAAACTGTCTGATTGACAGTTTTTTTCTTATCTAGAAATTAAATAATATTATAATAGAATCATGATACAATTTCATTGAGGTGAAAGTATGAAGAAAGTATTATTTTTTGATATAGACGGGACATTATTAAATAGTGAATTAAAAATACCTGAAGGAGTAAAAAGAGAACTTAAAAGATTGAAAGAGGCTGGACATTATTTATTTGTTGCCTCAGGTAGACCTTTAGCTTTTATTTCAAATCAAATCATTGATGCTGGGTTTAATGGTTTTGTATTATGTAATGGGGCACATGTAGAGCTTAATCATGAAATCATTTATGAAAATAGAATTCCTTATGAAAAAGTGAATGATTTAATGAAAATGCTTGAAAGTGTAGATTGTGAATATGATTTTGAAACAGCAACAGATTGTTATATTGATCCTTCTTATAAAGATTTTATAGAATTTTTTAAAGTATGTGATATTCGTCATGAAAAGTTAATCACTTCTTTTGATAAAGAAGAAGTAATGCATCGTACTTTAAAAATAGAAATCAGTGCTAAAAAAGATCATGATAAAATTATAGAATATATTGCTGATAAATTTTATTTTGATCATCACGGAACAGCTAATTCATTTGAAATATGTGCTTTAGATACTTCTAAAGCAACGGGTGTAGAAAAAGTTCTAGAACATTTGAATATTGATAAAGATCATAGTTATGCTTTTGGAGATGGATTGAATGACTTAGAAATGATTAAATATGTAGGTCATGGGATTGCTATGAAAAATGCTGTTAAAGAGTTAAAAGAAGTGGCAGATGAAGTTATTGGTCATGTAGATGAAAATGGTTTAGAAGAATATTTAAAAAGGATTTATTAATGACGAAATTTTTATTTCGTTATTTTTTTTTTGCTTTTTTAAAAAAATAAAAAGAAAAAGATCAAAAAATTGTCTATATAATAATAGGAGGAAAAACTAAATGGACAAAGTATTAGAAATCACATCAAATGATCATATTATCATGATCGATAAACTCTGTAAAAGAATATTAGGACATCCTGAAATCTTAGGAAGAATCATTAAAGGATTTATTAAAGAAGCTAAGGATGTATTTTTAGAAGAAATCATTGAACTTATTAAAGGAAAGAAGGATCAGGAAGGGAATTCTTATTTCCAACGGCTAAATAATGTCATCGATATTGCTCATCATGGAAGAGTGGAATTCGATTATTTCTGCTGTATCAATCTGCCACAAGCTGATGGAACAATGAAAAGAATTTATCTAGATGTAGAGATACAAAATGTAGAGAATCCAGGATATGCCCCACTAACAAGAGGAAATGATTATCTTTCAAGAATGTGTTTTTAAAGGTGTCCCTTTAGCAAACATATGCTTTTCTCACTGTTAGAAAAATATTTTATACATCTATTTTCGTGAATGTGTTGTTTAACATTATCTTTGCAAGTCAATGAACGTGAATATGGAAGATGATTTTGATATAAGGGATGCCCGGATGCCGGAAAACGAACGAGAGTACGAGAACGTGCTTCGGCCGCTTTCGCTCCGTGACTTCAGCGGGCAGGCGAAGGTGGTGGAGAACCTGAAGGTGTTCGTCATGGCTGCCCGCATGCGTAAGGAGGCGCTGGATCATGTGCTTTTGCATGGACCTCCCGGGTTGGGAAAGACGACGTTGTCGAATATTATAGCGAACGAGTTGGGGGTTGGTTTCAAGGTCACGTCGGGGCCGGTGCTGGATAAGCCGGGAGATCTGGCCGGGGTATTGACCTCGCTGGAGAAGAACGACGTGCTTTTTATCGATGAGATTCACCGGTTGAGCCCGATCGTGGAGGAATACCTGTATTCCGCTATGGAGGATTACCGGATCGATATCGTGATCGATAAAGGACCAAGCGCCCGCTCGATACAGATCGATGTGGCTCCGTTTACATTGATTGGCGCTACGACCCGTAGCGGCTTGCTGACTAGTCCGCTGCGTGCCCGTTTCGGTATCAATATGCACTTGGAGTATTATGATATGGAGACGCTGACGAAGATCGTGCTCCGTAGTGCTAATATCTTGAATGTAAAATGTGAGTTGAACGCCGCTAGAGAGATCGCTTCCCGTAGCCGGGGTACGCCTCGTATCGCCAACGCTTTATTGCGCCGTGTGCGTGATTTCGCTCAAGTGAAGGGGAACGGAGATATCGATAAGGCGATCGCTTGCTTCTCTTTGGAGGCGTTGAATATAGACCGGTATGGCTTGGATCAGATCGATAATAAGTTGCTGACGACGATCATTGATAAATTCCAGGGAGGCCCGGTCGGATTAACGACGATCGCCACGGCTTTGGGCGATCTAAAAACGACGCATGGAAAGCATCTGGTGGAATTAAAAAGAGAATTGAACAGA